>QMCE01000281.1_pt1 | contig 112342 bp, 109 predicted proteins | sample 1821851 | NCBI WGS metagenome assembly QMCE01 (sample SAMN09453174, study PRJNA476694) | Termite gut metagenome, whole genome shotgun sequencing project. | isolation source: worker | host: Odontotermes sp. | place: South Africa:Pretoria | collected 2016-01-28
GGCGCAAACCGCCCGATACTACTCCTTAAAACGCTTGTTTTGGCTTATCTGCTATCATTTTGCTATCAAACCGCAAAACAAAGCCCCCAAAACCTTGACTGGGCGAGGTTTCGGGGGCTGTTCTTCTTACTCCCACTCTATCGTCGCGGGGGGTTTTGGCGAAAGGTCGTACAGCACGCGGTTCACGCCGGGCACTTCGGCTAAAATGCGGTTTGTAACCTTTTGCAGCACTGCCCAATCCAGGCACTCTATGGTGGCGGTCATGGCGTCCACCGTGTTCACGGCGCGCAAAATCACCGGATACTCATAGCTGCGCGCGCCGTCCTTCACCCCAACCGATTTGAGATTCGGCACTACGGTAAAATACTGCCACACCTTGCCTTCCAATCCCGCGCTCGCAAACTCCTCGCGCAATATGGCATCGGCTTCGCGCACCGCGTGCAGGCGCTCTTTGGTAATAGCGCCCAGGCAGCGCACCCCCAGGCCCGGGCCCGGGAAGGGCTGGCGGTATACCATACTGCGGGGCAGGCCCAAAGCCAGGCCGCAGGCGCGCACTTCGTCCTTAAACAGGTATTTCAGCGGCTCTACCAGCTCAAACCGCATATCCTCCGGCAAGCCGCCCACGTTGTGGTGGCTTTTCACCACCTTGGCGGTTTTGGTGCCGCTCTCGGCAATATCGGGGTAAATGGTGCCCTGCGCCAGGTAGGCAATGCCCTGCACCTTGCGGGCCTCTTCCTCAAACACGCGGATAAACTCTTCGCCGATTATTTTCCGTTTCTGCTCGGGGTCGTCCACGCCGGCCAGCTTGCCCAAAAAACGCTGTGCCGCGTCTACATACGCAAGGTTTGCCCCCAGCTGCTTGTGAAAAACCTCCACCACCTCTTCGCTTTCGCCTTTGCGCATCAGGCCGTGGTTTACGTGCACACAATGCAGCTGCCCAGCCACCGCTTTTATCAGTAGTGCCGCCACCACCGAGGAATCCACCCCGCCGGACAAGGCCAGCAGCACCTTTTTGTCGCCCACCTGCCGCCGGATTTGCTCCACCTGGTCATCGATAAAATGCGCCATACTCCAGTTGGCATCGGCCTGGCAGGTATCAAACACAAAGGCGCGCAGCACCTCGGCCAAGGCGTCGTCGCTTTCCGGCAACACCGCTACATCCGCAGCGCGCCCGCCCTGGCTGTGCCCTATGGCCAGCACCGGGGCAGCGGCATACACCCATTCCCCGCTTTGCACCGGCACGCCGTCCACCACATTGTTTTTGCCGCCATTCAAAACCACACCCTTCAAATTGGGCAAGGCGGCTAAAGTGCCTTTTTCAACATCGTGCGGGTAAATCTCGCTGTACACGCCCAGTGCGCGCACCGCGCGTGCCAGGCGGCTGTTCTCCTCGCTGCCCATATCCAGTATCGCTATCAAGTCTTGTTTCATTGGCTCTCCCATCCCACCTGTTGTCTGTTTTGCCTCTTATATTATAGCCTAAAACCACGGCAAGCTCAATAAAAACCGGATTACTGCACAGTTTACCGCACATGTTTGCTGTGCTATACTTCATCAATCAAGCCGAATAGGATGGCTGGTTTTGCTGCATATGCCCTACACCAAAACCCGCCAAAGCACATAAAAATACCCCTCCTGCAAAGAAGGGGTACGGGTGCCAATAAACTTTAGGAATCGATTTTGATAACCACGCCGGAACCCACCGTGCGGCCGCCCTCGCGGATGGCGAAACGCAGGCCTTCCTCGATGGCGATAGGGGTAATCAGCTCCACGTTCATCTCAATGTTGTCGCCGGGCATTACCATCTCCACGCCCTCCGGCAGGGAAATCACGCCGGTAACGTCGGTGGTGCGGAAATAGAACTGCGGGCGGTAGTTGTTGAAGAACGCGGTGTGACGGCCGCCTTCGTCCTTCTTCAGCACGTATACCTGGCCCTGGAATTTAAGGTGAGGTTTAATGCTGCCGGGCTTTGCCAGCACCTGGCCGCGCTCAATCTCGTCGCGCGCAACGCCGCGCAGCAGCGCGCCCACATTGTCGCCCGCACGGGCATCGTCCAAGGTTTTGCGGAACATCTCAAGGCCGGTAACGGTGGTCTTGCGGATGCTCTCGTCCAGCGGAGTGAGGCCAACCAGCTCCACCTCTTCGCCAACCTTAATCGTACCGCGCTCTACACGGCCGGTGGCCACGGTGCCGCGGCCGGTAATGGTCATGGTGTCTTCAACCGGCATCAAGAAAGGCAGGTCTTCCTTGCGCTCGGGGGTGGGGATGTAGCTGTCTACCGCGTCCATCAACGCGATGATGCTCTGGTACTCGGGGGAGGTGATGTCCTTGGAATCGCTTTCAAGAGCCTGCAACGCGCTGCCGCGAACGATGGGGGTGTCGTCGCCGGGGAAATCGTAAGCAGAAAGCAAATCGCGGATTTCCATCTCCACCAGCTCAAGAAGTTCTTCGTCGTCCACCTGATCCACTTTGTTCATGTACACCACAATGTATGGCACGCCCACCTGGCGGGCCAGCACAATGTGCTCGCGGGTCTGGGGCATCGGGCCGTCGGCAGCCGAAACCACCAGGATAGCGCCGTCCATCTGCGCCGCGCCGGTAATCATGTTCTTCACATAGTCGGCATGGCCGGGGCAGTCTACGTGCGCGTAGTGGCGGTTGTCGGTTTCGTATTCCACGTGGGAGGTGTTGATGGTGATGCCGCGCTCGCGCTCTTCCGGCGCTTTATCAATGTTTGCGTAATCAACAAAGGTGGCCTCGCCCTTAAAGCTAAGCACCTTGGTGATGGCTGCGGTTAGGGTGGTTTTGCCATGGTCCACATGGCCGATAGTGCCGATGTTGATATGGGGTTTACTGCGCTCAAATTTAGCCTTGCCCATTGGTTGTTAGTCCTCCTTCAGTTATACAACAGTTGCATGTAAGGTCATTCTACTAAAAAGGGTTTGAAAAAGCAAGCACTTTCAGCCACTTTGTCAGTGGTCCCGCCCGCGGCTGCTCATGATGCCCTCGGCCACGCTCTTGGGCACTTCGGCGTAATGGCTGGGTTCCATGGAATACACGCCGCGCCCCTGCGTTTTGCTGCGCAAATCGGTTGCGTAGCCAAACATGCCGCTCAGCGGCACCAGGGCGTTTACCTGGGTTGCGGCGGTTTGGCTCTCCATGCCCTGTATCTGCCCGCGGCGGCTGTTCAAATCGCCAATCACGTCGCCGGTGTATTCATCGGGCACAATCACGGCCACCTTCATGATGGGTTCCAGCAGGGCCGGGTCGGCCCGGCGCATGGCTTCCTTAAATGCCATCGAGCCGGCAATCTTAAACGCCATTTCCGAAGAGTCTACCTCGTGGTAGCTGCCGTCGTACAGTGTGGCTTTCACGTCCACCACCGGGTAGCCGGCCAAAACGCCGGTTTGCATCGCGCCCTGTATGCCCTCATCCACGGGCTTGATATACTCTTTGGGAATGGTGCCCTGGGTGATGGCGTTTACAAACTCGTAGCCCTTGCCCGGCTCGTTCGGCTCAATTTTAAGCTTTACGTGGCCGTACTGGCCCTTGCCGCCGGATTGCCGCGCGTACTTGGTATCCTGGTCGGCGGGGCGGCGGATGGTTTCGCGGTAGGCCACCTGAGGCGCGCCCACGTTGGCCTCCACCTTAAACTCGCGCAGCAGGCGGTCTACAATAATCTCCAGGTGCAATTCGCCCATGCCGGCAATGATGGTTTGCCCCGTCTCTTCGTCGGTATAGGTTTTGAAGGTGGGGTCTTCCTCGGCCAGCTTGCCCAGCGCAATGCCCATTTTTTCCTGGCTGGCCTTGGTTTTGGGCTCGATGGCCACGCGAATCACCGGCTCTGGGAAATCCATGCTTTCCAGCACAATGGGATGGCGCTCATCGCACAGGGTGTCGCCCGTAGTGGTGTTCTTCAGGCCCACGGCGGCGGCAATATCCCCCGCGTAGCACTCGGTGATATCCTGGCGGTGGTTGGCATGCATCTGCAAAATGCGGCCCAGGCGCTCGTTATTGCCCTTCACGCTGTTGTAGGCCGGGCCGCCCGCCTTGGCAATGCCGCTGTACACCCTAAAGTAGCACAGCTTGCCCACATAGGGGTCGGTGGCAATCTTAAAGGCCAGCGCGGCAAAGGGCGCGTCGTCGCTGGACGGGCGGCTCTCTTCTTCCCCGGTTTTGGGGTTCACACCCTTCATGTCCGGGATATCGCCGGGGGCGGGCATGTAGTCCACAATCGCGTCCAGCAAGAGCTGCACGCCCTTGTTTTTGTAGCTGGTGCCGCACACCACGGGCACAATGGTGTTCTCAATGGTTTCCTTGCGGATGGCCGCTTTCAGCTCGGCGCGGGAAATTTCGCCGCCCTCTAAAAACTTTTCCATCAGCCCATCGTCGTAGGTGGCCACGGCTTCTATCATGTCTTCGTGGTACTTTTTGGCCTTTTCCAGCAGGTCCGCGGGTATCTCCTCCACACGGACATCCCTGCCCAAATCGTCGTAGTACACGTAGGCCACCATGTCCACCAGGTCGATGATGCCCTTGAAGGTATCCTCCTGGCCAATGGGCAGCTGGATGGGTACGGGCGTGCACTTCAGGCGCTCCACCATCTGGTCAATCACGCGGTAAAAATCCGCCCCCAAAATATCCATCTTGTTGATGTATACCATGCGGGGAACTTGATATTTGTCGGCCTGACGCCATACGGTTTCGCTCTGCGGCTCTACGCCGCCCTTGGCGGCCAGCACGGTTACGCTGCCGTCCAATACGCGCAGGCTGCGCTCCACTTCCACGGTAAAGTCCACGTGGCCGGGGGTATCGATAATATTGATGCGATGACGGTCTTTTTCGCTGGCAGTGCCGCCGTTCACTAAATCGGAGTGGGTCCAGTAGCACGTGGTGGCGGCGCTGGTAATGGTAATGCCGCGCTCTTGCTCCTGGGCCATCCAGTCCATGGTGGCGGCGCCGTCGTGGGTTTCGCCCAGCTTGTGGTTGATACCCGTGTAAAACAAAATGCGCTCGGTGGTGGTGGTTTTTCCGGCGTCGATATGCGCCATGATACCGATGTTTCGCGTCATCGCCAGGGATACGTCTCTTGGCATGGGGGCTCCTTACTAATAACGATAGTGCGCAAAGGCCTTGTTGGCGTCTGCCATCTTGTGCGTGTCTTCGCGCTTTTTTACAGCGTTACCGGTGCTGTTCACGGCGTCCATTATTTCGCCCGCCAGCCTTTCGCGCATAGTGCGCTCGCTTCGCCCGCGCGAATACGCGGTAAGCCAGCGAAGGCCAAGGGTCACGCGCCGTTCGGGCCGCACTTCCAGCGGCACTTGGTAGGTGCTGCCGCCCACACGGCGGGCCTTCACCTCCAGGCTGGGCATAATATTGTCCAGCGCTTTGGTAAACATTTCTAAAGGTTCGTTGCCGGTTTTATCGCGCACAATGTCAAAAGCATCGTACACAATACGCTGGGCAACGCCCTTTTTTCCATCCAGCATAATGCTGTTAATCAGGCGAGTAACCATCTGAGAGTTGTACACCGGGTCCGCAAGCGGCACGCGCTTGGGAACATTCCCTCTACGTGGCATAGCTCTTCCCTCCTTCATTATAAAATGAGATCATGGGTACTGGGGCACGAAGTGCCGAGGATGGAAAATCACGACAGCGATTATATCCTCGCCCGACGTCCAAGAGCAGCGCGTTTGGCATGCTGCAATTGGCTAACGGCGGGTGGGCGCGAGCCACTTACCGGCACTTTGCCTCCTTGTGAAGCAGCGCACCACATGTGCAAGCTGCTTCGCCACCCAAGGGACTATCATCTATAATAATCCCAATTTGGGCTACCAAACACTTTACTTTTTCTTCGGGCGTTTTGCACCGTACTTGCTGCGGCTTTGCATGCGGCCCGATACGCCCTGCGTATCCAGCGTGCCGCGGATGATGTGGTAGCGAACGCCCGGCAGGTCCTTCACGCGGCCGCCGCGAATAAGCACCACACTGTGCTCTTGCAGGTTGTGGCCAACACCGGGGATGTAGCTGGACACCTCAATGTTGTTCGACAAACGCACACGGGCCACCTTGCGCAAAGCAGAGTTCGGCTTCTTGGGGGTCATGGTGCGCACGGCGGTGCAAACACCACGCTTTTGGGGGCTGTTCAGATTGGTGTACATTTTCTTCTGGCTGTTATACCCCTTGCCAAGCGCCGGCGCGGTGCTCTTGCTCTCGCTTACCTCACGGCCTTTGCGTACCAATTGGTTAAATGTCGGCATGTATTTCCTCCTTCCTCAGTTACTCATCGGCTTTTCGCGCGGCAAAACAGCCGCACAAAAACAGCAGCCCACGCAGGGGCAGCAGTATTATTATAAACGCCGAGGTGTTAGGTGTCAACCAAATTTTATCACCGTCACACTCTTGCCAGCGCAATCCTGTCTTTGCCCGCCATATCCTGGCGAATCTCCACGCCCGTATAGGCCTGGGCCAGCAAAATGCCCCGCACCGCCTCTCCCTGCCCAGCGCCTATCTCAAAGGCCAGCGCGCCGCCCGGCTTCAAAGCGGCCTTGTAGCCTTTCGCAATCTCGCGGTAAAACAATAAGCCGTCCCGCGCGCCCTCGCCCGGCGGTACTAAAGCTGTTTTTGGCTCGGCCAGCACCTCAGGGGCTAAGTGACGATACTCTGCCTCGGTTACATACGGCGGATTGCACACTATCAAATCAAACACGCGCGTACCGCATGCCTTGCAATAGCTCAGCGCATTGCCCCGCACCGGCGCGGGGCAGCGCACGCCCGGCCGCTGTTCCTCAAAATGGATGATATTGCGCAAGAGCCAGCCATATGCCGCGCCATCCGCCTCCACCGCCGTCACATCGGCGTCCGGCAGCCGGCTTTGCAGCCCCAGGGCCAAAGCGCCGCTGCCGGCGCACAAATCCAAAATGCGGGGGGCTGGCCCGGCACACAGCGCCGCTGCCGCCAGGCAAAGCTCTTCGGTTTCCCCGCGGGGTATCAGCACACCCGGGCCTACCAGCAATTCTATATCCAAAAACGGCCAGCGCCCCAGCAGGTATTGCAGGGGCACACGCGCGGCGCGCCGCCGTGCCATGTCCGTCGCCCGCGCCGCCTGCTCGTCTGTCACTTCACCCGCCAGCAGCCGGGGGCAGCCCGCCGCCTGCTCAATCAGCGCGTCGGCGTCAAAGCCGGCATTGTCTACGCCGGCGTCTTGCAGCAGGGTTTTGATGGTATGATGCAGTTCTAATGGACGCAACGATGCACCTCTTACTTACTTTTCGTGCCCTAACAATCTCGTCACCACAACATGCTACCCACGCCTCGCTCGCTCACTCGCTCGCTCATGCGGCTCATACGCTCCCATTGGTCGCTACTCGCCGGGCGCGGGAAATTTTGTTTGGCCCATAGTTTCAGCGCGCATCTTTGGTAGGGATAGCCAAGCCAAAATTTGTGCTAAAGCACCCTACCACCGAGCCTCCTCCGGTGTTTCGGGCAGCACCGGGGTTACCGCCTGGATGGCCACTTCTATCATGCTGTCGTCCGGTTCTTTGGTGGTCAGGCGCTGTATCCACAGGCCGGGCGCGCTCACCGCGCGGGTAAAAGGGTTGTCGTACCGGCCCGCCAGCCGTATCACCTCGTAAGACAGCGCCATCACCACCGGCAGCATCAGCAGCTTCAGGCCAAAGCGCAGCAACGTTCCGGCTGCAAACGCCGGCCAGGGCAGGGCACTGTTTAGCAGAATAGAGAGAAACAACACAATAAACAAGAAACTGGTGCCGCAGCGCGGGTGAAAACGGCTGTGCCCCCGGATATTTTCCAGCGTCAGCGCGTCTTTGGCTTCGTAGCAATAAATGGTTTTATGCTCTGCGCCATGGTAGCTGAATACGCGGCGTATCTCCTTCATGCGGCCCACCAGCGCCAGATACCCCACGAACAGGGCCATTTTCAATACGCCCTCCAAAACGGCCTTGCCCCAGTACAGCGGGGTTACATAATCGTTCAGCAGGCTTACCAGCAGGGTGGGTAAAAACATAAACAGGCCCAGCGCCAGGGCTATGCCCAGCACCGCCGAAAAGCCCATCACCACCTTGCCGCCCGCATCGCCAAAATGCCTGTCCACCCATTTGTCAAACCGGGACGGTTCTTCGGCGCGCTCTTCCTCCGTCATGGCAATTTCCGCGCTGCGCATCAGCGTTTTGTAGCCCATCACCAGCGAGTCCACAAAGCTAAGCACCCCGCGTATCAAAATCCAGCGCGTCCAGGCGCGCTTTTTTACATCATGCACTTCGCACTCAATATCGCCGTCGGGCTTGCGCACCGCCAAGCACCATTTTTGCGGCCCGCGCATCATAATGCCTTCCAGCACCGCCTGCCCGCCCACCGTTGTTTTTATATTCCCACGCTTCGCCGCTTTCCCCATGCTTTGGTAACCTCTTTCCAAATATCAGGCTGTGCCTTCGCTTTCATCCCGGCCGCCCTCGCACTGTGTAAACCACAGGCCCACCGTTGTGCCCTTGTTCACTTCGCTTTCCAGCTCCAGGCGGCCGCCGTGCGCGCGCATAATCTCGTCCACCACGGCCAGGCCAATGCCGCTGCCGCGCAGCGCCCCGCGCCCCTTGTAAAACTTCAGCTTCACGTTCTCCAAATCGTCCGCTTCTATGCCCAAACCCTCATCCACAACGCTCACGCACACGTCAAGCCCATCCCGCACAATATCCACCACCACGCGCCCGCCGGTAAAAGAGTACTTGATAGCGTTGTCCAAAACGTTCACCAGCGCCTGGCGCAAGCGGTTTTTATCGGCCCTTACCGGCACGGGCAGCTCGGGTGCGGTGTATAGCAGCGCCACGCCCAGCACCGCTGCGCGCTGGGCGCAAAGCAGCACCACGTCTTCCACCTCGGCCGCTAAATCCAGCAATTCCGCTTGCAGCACCAAGCCGTTCTGCATCCGCGAAAAATCCAAAAGCTCTTCCACCATGTCGTACAAACGGTCGGTTTCGCCCGCAATCACGCTTAGCCCGCGCCGGTAATTGGCGTCTTGCGGGCCGGGCACCAAGGCCAATGTTTCGGCCCAGCCCTTAATAGAGGTAAGCGGGGTGCGCAGTTCGTGGCTTACCGAGGAAATAAACTCGTTTTTCATGCGCTCGCTGCGGCTCAGCTCTTCGGCCATGTGGTTTATGGTGCCGCACAGGCTGCCAATTTCATCGTCCTTGTTGTTCACAATGCGTATGGCAAAATCCCCCTCGGCAATGCGCGACGCCGACGCCTCTACCTTTTGCAGCGGCAGCACGATAGAGCGGATGAAAAAGCCAGAATGATGGCGCCCAGCACCACCATCGACACCAGCACCATCTCGCCGATGGCGCGGTCTACCAACATAAGGCTGGTAACCAGCCGCATGGCCACTATGCCGCCCGATGAAACAGGCACGCGCACCGTCACGGCCATCACCTTTTCGCCGCCGGCGTCTTCGCCGATAAACTCGCCCGAATCCGCGCCTATTTTCAGCGCGTCGGCAATATCCGGCGGCACGCCCTGCTGGCGCGGCGCCATGCCCGAAGACGAGGTTGCCACCGCCCCGCCCGCGCGGATGAGCATAAACTCGAACTGGCTCTTGCCCCCGTACTGCTCCACGGTATTCACCATGCGCAGATAGCGTTCGTCCGCCGTGGCGGCGGCGGGCAGGGTCATCTCACCGCGCAGGGTGTAAAACTGGTTGGTGATAGCCTGGCGCACACTGTCGTAGTAGCCGCTGATCATAAAAAACAAAAACACGCCCTCGGCCACCAGCACCACGGCCAGTGTAAACAGCAGGCTGCCCCGCACCCACCGCGTGGTTATCGACGCGGCGGAGCGGCGTTTTGATTTGTGTTTTACTTTTGGCATGCTCATTCGTTCCCGTTTGTCGCTGTCTGCCCTAAAGGGTCTACCTACACACTCCACCTGTACCCATAGCCCCACACGGTGAGGATATGCTGTGGGGTGCCGGGCTCGTCTTCTATCTTCATGCGCAGCCGCCGGATATTCACATCCACTATTTTGACATCGCCAAAATAATTTTCACCCCACACGCCTTCCAGTATCTTTTCGCGCACCAGCGCCGTGCCGCTGTTTCGGAAAAACAGCTCCATAATCTGAAACTCCACTTGCGTAAGGTCGATGGGCTTGCCGTTCTTCATCAGCATGCGGCTTCTTTCATCCAGCACAAACGCGCCGCTCACAAGCCCCGCGTCCTCGGCCCGGGTCGCCGTGCGCTCCACCCGGCGGCACAGCGCGTCGATACGGGCCTTCAATTCGCTGATGGAAAAGGGCTTGGTCATGTAATCGTCTGCGCCAATGGAAAGCGCCTTTATTTTATCTGCCTCCAGGGTTTTGGCGCTCAGCATCACAATGCCCACCACCGGCGACGCCGCGCGGATACCCTCGCACAGCGAAAAACCGTTCATGCCCGGCAGCATAATGTCCAAAATGGCGCAGCTAAAGCTATCGGCCGCCTCGTTAAACAGCGCCAGGCCTTCCTCCGCGCTGGCGGCCTGTGCCACCTCGTACCCGGCCATTTGCAAGTTCAGCACTATCAGCTCGCGGATAGAATCCTCGTCTTCTACGACCAGAATCTTTTTCAATCGACACCTCCAATAGCAAGCGTTGATCAAGCCTTATTTTACGCCATCGCCAGCATGGCAACAATGCCGCGCTGCGCCTGCGGCAGGCTTCTGCCAAACACCAGATAGCTGGACAAACTGCCCGGCACTTGCACCGCGTCTACCGGTACGCCGCCTCCTTCGTACACGCGCATCTCCAAAAGAACATCCAGGGTACGCGTGTTCTGCACCACCCAGCCGTCCGGGTCTTCGCCGTTCACAATCGCCGTGTTCCCCCGCCATTCGTCCGGGAAACGGATATAGACCCCCCGGCGCGAATCAAAAAGGCCATACTGCTTGGCGATATCTTCCTCCGGCGTGTATTCTATCCACTCGATATACTCAAGGCGCTTCTCCTCCAGCAAAAAAGCGCCCGAGCGCTCCACCCGCAGGGGTATTTCCACCACGCCGTCGCCGTCCACGTCCCGGCTCTTCAGCGCGGCGGATAAGCGGAAAGTAGCGCTGATCATCTCGTCCGTTTCGTTGGTGGCATAAAAACGGTCGCGCTCGGCGGAATAATACACAAACTGGCTGGCCAAGCCGCCGTTCACCACCGTGCCGTCCACCACAATCACCCGACTGCCGTCTGGCCCCGCGCCGGCCCGCAGGCCCACGCAGGAGGTAAGGTTGGCGCTAAGCAGCACAGGCTCTAAGCCGCTGGCAACAAATTTCCCGTCCAGCGTGGGGATATACTGCAATTGCAGCTGCTGGTCGCCGCCGGATACCAGCACAAGGTCCGAGCCGCCGCGCCCCGAGTAATCGCCAATTTCATAGCGGGAATACTCGTACTCGTACACGGCCGACAAGGTTTGGCCTTGATAGGTGTAAAGGGTAAGCCATTTGTTGGTAAGGTTGGCAGCCGAGTAGCCGATTACCAGCTGCCGCGTGCCGTCGCGCAAAAGGTCGGTTACATCCAGGCTCGCCACGTCGGTGTATTTGCCCCGTATGTCCTGAACCACCGTCCACGCGCCGTCTTGCCGCTCTAAAATAGCCACACACACGGTGTTTCCGCGCTCTGCCCCGGCGGGTGTTCCCTCGCCTGCCGTATACAGCACAATGGCCTCGTCGCGGCCGTCGCCATCCAAATCGGCACGGCGCAGGGGCGACAGCCAGCCGCCCTCTTTGGGGTACTTGTACCGCGGTTCGTCCTCAAGGTAAGCCGCCAGCGCGCGCTGTATTTCGTCCTGGCCCTCGCCCAGCGCCGGGGCACGTAGCAACTCGCCGATATTCTGCCCGGCAAACGCCGAACAGCCCGCCAGCATCACCGCCAGGCAAACACCTATCAACACCATCGGCCAATTCTTCTTCATGTTGCCCGCGTTTCATCTATTTTCCCGTACGCCTGTATTTTACCACGAAACACGCCGGGTGGCAACGCGTTTACATTTTGCCTTTTCCAAACAAGGCTTTAATAGCCCGCACGGGTTTGGTCAGTTTCCAGGACGTAGAGTTTTGAAAAGCCGCGCGTTGTTCCTCCAAAGCGGCTTCTAGGGTAGCTCTGCTAATCAGCATGTCTTCCTCTGCGTGGCCGCCTTCACCTGGCTGGGCCTTGCGCACTATATACAAATCCTGGTTGCCGCTGCCAATTTCGGCCCCCTCCTGGAATAAAACAGGGGTTTGGCCTATGCGCTCACCCAACACCCGCACCACGTAGGACAATTCTGATATGGTTTGTCCGTAATCGGCCGCGTCCAAATCCCGCTGCTCGGAAGAAGCCCAAAACCCAAAACCGTCTTTAAGGGGAATTTTAACCCGGGCGTTGGCCACCCTGCCATGGGCCGTAAACACAAGCAATCCCCCCGGTTTTAATACCTTATACAGGGCCACCAGCCAGTCTCCAAAGGTGGTGTCCGGCATGTGGGTAAAAAACGATAGGCAAAATATCACATCAAACGCATTTTCAGAGGTAAAATCCTGAGGCTTCGTTTTAGACTGCAGGGTGTTCACCCCTGGTGCCTGCTCGGGGATAAAACGCATGGCATACTCGTGTATATCTGACGCTGTTATGTTAAAATAATCTCTGTCAAAGGCACGGGATACCCGGCCAAACCCGCTGGCAAAATCCAATAACGCGTACGGAGGGGCATCCACCTTCATATACTCCATACAGTAAGCTTTAAGCATGTCCGCTATGGCTTTCCCGGCGGAAAGATAATCGTGTACACAGCGCTCCAAACTGGTGCGTCCTATATTAAAGCGGAATAAAAAGTCGTCCGGATGAATCAAGTAAAAACCGCAGTTTGCGAAATAATCACAATACGCGGCATTGTCCGCCAAATATGCCGGTACGGTAGGCGGTACGATATCCAGTGCTTTTTCGGTACTTTCTCCCATACCCACCAGTTCTATGGCGGCAACACCTCTCAGCAAGCCATAAAACTCAAAACCATAACGGCTATCCCCAATGGCCATGTCTTCAAGGTCCTTGCGCGCCCTGTCCGCCGGCAGTTGTGCCAGGCACGCACCATCGCTGGCAAGCAGCCGCACTTGTACCCTGGTTTCCGGCGTCTGCGGGCACCAGGCCCAGCCCTCAATTTTGTAGCACGATGCCGTGTCTAAATGCACCTCCATTTTTTTGAGTTCAGCCATAATTTACCTCCTTCATTTTCGCCGCGCTATGGGCAAAGTCGCATCACCCATGTCACAAGCATTTACTTTCCCTTTAGATGGTGTCGACACCATCTAGCAACGGCGCCAAATACTGCCCTGTAAAGCTTTCCTTGCTTTTTGCCACCTGCTCGGGTGTGCCCTGGGCCACCACCAGGCCGCCCGCGTTGCCGCCCTCCGGCCCAAGGTCTATCACATGGTCGGCCTGCTTAATCACGTCCAGGTTGTGCTCTATCACTATCACCGTGTTGCCCGCGTCCACCAGCTTGTTCAGCACCTTCAAAAGCTTGCGCACATCCTCCGCGTGCAGGCCGGTGGTGGGTTCGTCTAAAATATACACGGTTTGCCCGGTGTCGCGCCTCGCAAGCTCCAAAGCCAGCTTCACACGCTGGGCCTCGCCCCCGCTTAGTGTGGTGGCGCTTTGCCCCAGCTTGATATACCCAAGCCCCACGTCCACCAGTGTTTTAATCTTGCGGTGTATTTTGGGCTGGTTCTCAAAAAACGCGGCGGCTTCGTCCGCGGTCATGTTCAGCACTTCGCTGATGTTTTTATCCTTGTAGCGCACCTCCAGCGTTTCGCGGTTGTAGCGCGCGCCCTTGCACACCTCGCAGGGCACAAAAATATCCGGCAAAAAGTGCATCTCAATCTTCAAAATACCGTCGCCTTCGCAGGCTTCACAGCGCCCGCCCTTCACGTTGAAGGAAAAGCGCCCCGGGCCGTAGCCGCGCACCTTGGCGTCCTGTGTTTGGCTGAACAGGCTGCGGATATCGGCAAAAACGCCGGTGTAGGTGGCGGGGTTCGAGCGCGGGGTGCGCCCAATGGGGCTTTGGTCAATGCCTATCACCTTGTCCACCCACTCTTCGCCCAGCAAGTCCTGATGCCGCCCCGCGTGGCTGCGCGCGCCGTTCAAATCCGCCGCCAGGCGCTTGTACAAAATTTCGTTCACCAGGCTGCTTTTTCCGCTGCCCGAGATACCCGTTACGCTGGTCATCACCCCCAGCGGGAACTTGACATTGATGCCCCGCAAATTGTTTTGCGTCGCGCCGCGCACCTCTAAAAAACGCCCGTTGCCCTTGCGGCGCTTGGCCGGCACTTTTATGGCCTTTTTGCCGCTGAGGTACTGCCCGGTAATGCTGCGCGGCTCGGCCTCAATGTCCGCAAGCGTGCCCACGGCCACCAGTTCCCCCCCGTGCACCCCCGCGCCCGGGCCGATGTCCACAATAAAATCCGCCTGGCGGATGGTTTCTTCGTCGTGCTCCACCACAATCAGGGTATTGCCCAAATCGCGCAGGCGTTTTAAGGTGGCAATCAGCTTGTCGTTGTCGCGCTGGTGCAGGCCTATCGAGGGCTCGTCCAGCACATACAAAACACCCGTAAGCGCGCTGCCAATTTGCGTGGCCAGCCTTATGCGCTGGCTCTCGCCGCCGCTTAGGCTGGCCGCGCCGCGCGCCAGGGTAAGGTAGCCCAGCCCCACGCTGTTCAAAAAGCCCAGCCGCTCTTTTATCTCCTTCAAAATGCCGTCGCCAATCAGGTGCTCGCGCTCGGTTAGCCTAAGCCCCTCAAAAAAAGACAGCTCCTCCACCACGCTGCCATCTGTCAGCTGGCTGATGTTCGCCCCGCCCACCGTAACGGCCAGGCTGGCCGGTTTCAGGCGCTGGCCGTGGCAGTCGGGGCATTCCACCCCGCTCATCACCAGCGATATCTCTTCTTTCATCCATTCGCTGGATGTTTCTCGAAAGCGCCGCTCCAGGTTGGGGATTACGCCCTCAAAATCCGTCACATAGCTGCCGCTGCCAAATTCGTTTTCGCGGTGCATCTTTATTTTTTCGCCGCCTGTGCCATACAGAATGGCGTTCACCGCCTCCTCGCTCATCTCTTTGATGGGCGTATCCAGCGTAAAGCCGTAGCGCTTGCCCAAGCCCAGGTAATACATCTCGCTCATGCTGCCCTCGGCATAGTACCAGCCGCTGGCCTTCACGGCTTTTTCGCGCAGGCTCAGATTGCGGTTGGGCAGTACCAAATCGGGGTTTACCTTCATAAAAGTGCCCAAGCCCGTGCATTTTTCGCACGCGCCAAAGGGGTTGTTAAAGCTGAACATGCGTGGGGACAATTCATCGATAGACGTACCGTGCTCGGGGCAGGCGTAGCTTTGGCTGAAGGGCATGTCGGCCCCGCCCACCACGCTTACGGTTACCAGCGCCCCGGTCAGGCCAATGGCGGTTTCCAAAGAATCGGCCAGGCGGCCGCGCACCTCGGCGTTTACCACCAGGCGGTCTACCACCACTTCCACGGTGTGCTTCTTGTTTTTTTCCAGCACAATCTCTTCGTCCAAATCCAGCATCTCACCGTCTACCCGCACACGGGCATACCCGGCGCGGCGCGCGGCCTCAAACTCTTTCTGCTGGGTGCCTTTGCGTGCGCGCACCACCGGGGCAAGCACCATAAAGCGCGTGCCCTCGGGCAAGCGCAGCACCTCGTCCACCATTTGGTCCACGGTTTGCTGGCTGATTACCCGCCCGCACTCGGGGCAGTGCGGTATGCCAATGCGCGCGTATAAAAGGCGCAGATAATCGTATATTTCCGTCACCGTTCCCACGGTGCTGCGCGGGTTTTTGCTGGTGGTGCGCTGGTCTATGCTAATGGCGGGCGACAATCCCTGAATATCGTCCACATCCGGCTTTTCCATCTGGCCCAAAAACATGCGGGCATAGCTGGAAAGGCTCTCCACATAGCGGCGCTGGCCATCGGCGTAGATGGTATCGAACGCCAGGCTGCTTTTGCCGCTGCCCGACAGGCCCGTCATCACCACCAGCTTGTCGCGGGGTATCTCCAAATCGATGTTTTTAAGGTTGTGCTCCCGCGCGCCGCGGATGATGATTTTATCCTTGCCCAATATCTTGCTCCTTCTTTCCTGCTTCCTCGCGGAAAAACTTGGCCGCCTGCTTGCGCCGCCAGGCGTCATTGCCGGGCTCTGCTTGCTCTCGCTGGCGCTTTTGGTCGCGCGCCTTGCGTCCCTCGTCCCTGTCCGCTTCGTTCACCACGGCGTCGCCCCGGCGCAGCTTCTCAATGCGGTCGCGCAAAAACGCCGCGTGCTCAAACTCCAAAAGCTTGGCCGCTTCTTTCATCTCGCGCGTCAGGCGGGTTATCAGCTGCTCGCGCTCGGCGCGGCTCAGGCGCTTGCCCTTCTTGCCCTCCTCGGCATCGTTGCTGATGGTAATCAGCCCGCCCACGTCTTTCACAATGGTTTTGGGCACAATGCCGTGCTCTTGGTTGTATGCCTCCTGTATGCCCCGGCGGCGCTCGGTTTCCAATATGGCGCGCTCCATGCTGGGGGTCAGGCTGTCGGCATACATAATCACCACGCCATTGGCGTTGCGCGCCGCGCGGCCAATGGTTTGCACCAGGCTGGTTTCGCTGCGCAAAAAGCCCTCCTTGTCGGCGTCCAGTATGGCCACCAGGCTCACCTCGGGCAAATCCAGCCCTTCACGCAGCAGGTTAATACCCACAATCACATCAATAGCGCCGGTACGCAAATCCCGTATCAGCTCCATGCGCTCAAAGGTATCTATCTCGTGGTGCATATATTGCACCTTCACGCCATGGTCCGATAAATAATCCGTCAAATCCTCGGCCATGCGCTTGGTAAGCGTGGTTACCAGCACGCGCTCGCCGCGCGCCGTGCGCAGGTTTATTTCGCCAAGCAAATCCTCTATCTGCCCTTCCACCGGCTTCACAATCACCTGCGGGTCGGTAAGGCCCGTGGGGCGTATCACCTGCTCCACCACCTGGCTGCTTTGCTCGCGCTCGTACGCGGCGGGCGTGGCGCTTACAAACACCGTTTGGCACACCTTGGCCCAAAACTCCTCGTCACGCAGGGGGCGGTTGTCAAAGGCCGAGGGCAGCCGGAAACCAAAATCCACCAAGTTCTTCTTGCGGGCGTAATCGCCGCCGTACATGCCGCGCAGCTGGGGCAGCATCACGTGGCTTTCGTCCACAAACAACAGCCAGTCCTTTGGGAAATAATCTATCAGCGTGGCGGGGATAGACCCTTCCGCGCGCCCGGACAGCACCCTCGAGTAGTTTTCGATGCCCTTGCAAGTGCCCACCTCGTTTAGCATCTCCATGTCATATTGGGTGCGCTGGGCAATGCGCTGGGCCTCTATCAGCTTGCCTTGCGCCGTAAATTCGCGCACCTGCGCGTCCATTTCATCGCGTATCTGCGCCAGGCCCACCTGCATCTTTTCGGGCGATACAATATAATGGCTGGCCGGGAAAACGGCCACGTGGCCCAAAGTGCGCCGCCTTTCGCCCGTTAGGGGCACAATCTCGCTGATGCGCTCAATCACGTCGCCAAAAAACTCCACCCTAAACGCCACCTCGTCGTGGTAGGCGGGGTGTATCTCCACAATGTCGCCCTTCACGCGGAACTTGTTGCGGATAAAATTCAAATCGTTGCGCTCGTATTGCAGCCGCACCAGGCGCGCCAGCAGCGCGTCACGCTCCATTTGCATACCCGGGCGCAGGCTTATCACGCTGCTGCGGTAATCTATGGGGTCGCCCAGCGAATAAATGCAAGACACGCTGGCCACAATCACCACGTCGCGCCGCTCGGAAAGCGCGCTGGTGGCGCTGTGGCGCAAACGGTCTATCTCATCGTTGATTTGGCTGTCTTTTTCGATGTAGGTATCCGTGGAGGGGATGTACGCTTCCGGCTGATAATAATCGTAATAGCTTACAAAATACTCCACTGCGTTCTCGGGGAAATACTCGCGGAACTCGGTACACAGCTGCGCTGCCAGGGTTTTGTTGTGCGCCAGCACCAGGGCAGGGCGGTTCAGCCGGGCAATCACGTTGGCCATGGTAAAGGTTTTGCCGCTGCCCGTTACGCCCAACAGCGTTTGGCTGGCATAGCCCTTGTCAACGCCCTCCACCAGGCGGTTAATCGCCTCGGGCTGGTCGCCGGTGGGCTTGTAGTTCGATACCAATTTGAATGTTTCCATGTGTTTTTCCTCAAAGTAAATGAAGGCGTTCCCCAAAAAGGCATCGGCGGGGCAATGTCATATTATACCACACATTTCGCCACTTGGGTGCAAATTCACAAATCACAAATCTGTAAAAGCCGCACACGTAAAAAGGGAAGCCAAGCGGCTTCCCTCTTCAAAGAAAAAACAAACATCTCTTCTATGTTTTTATCCACATTGCCGGCCGAACACCGCCCGCGCAATAGCCATCCGCAACATTGCCCTTTAGGATATTGTTGCCGTGGATACCGATATTGCCATCCGGAAAGACGTACACCGCTTTCACCGCAAAACGGCCGGGCGTACGTATCCAATACCACGAGCCCCAGCCTTTATCCAGCAGCACCGCGCCTCTCTTGCCGTTATTTTTGTCTTTGCGCTCGTACCAGTATCTTTGGCCTTTTCGGGGGTTGTACAGCAGCGCGCTGCTGTCGCCGAAGTACTTACAGGCAAGCTCTTCAAGACTTAGCAGAAAAACCGTGTCCTGTGTATCCTCCCCGCCAACGGTCTTAAACCACGGGTTATCCATGGTTTGGTTGGTAACCGGCACTATCCTTGCCTTATCCGTAACGGAAAAGCGGTTGTAGAAATCGGTGTTGAGATACGCCCTCAGCGAACAATCGGCCCAGGTGATGGGCACATATTGGTTATGATACGAACGCTGCTCAATGATTTTATCGGTAATAATCAAGGCCCTGCCGTCTTGCGCCGCAAGCACGCGCCAATCATAATTTCCAAACCTTATCACATCACCTATTTGCATCTACGCCTCCTACAGCGCCGCAAACGCCCCGCGCACATCGTCCAATATGTCGTCGATGTGCTCAAGGCCCACCGAGAAGCGAATCATGCCGGGGTGGATGCCCGCGGCCATCATCTGCCCCTCGGTAAGCTGCCGGTGGGTGGTGGTGGCCGGGTGCAGCACGCTGGTGCGGATATCCGCCACATGCACTTCGTTCGACGCCAGCTTCAAAGCGTCCATAAACCGCACCGCCGCGTCCTTCCCGCCCTTCACAACAAACGAAATCACCCCGCTGCAGCCCTTCAGGTAGCGCTGCGCCAGCGCGTAGCCACTATCGCCCTCAAGCCCCGGATAGCTCACCGCTTCCACCTGTGGCTGCGCCTGCAAAAACTCGGCCACAACCTGCGCGTTCTGGCTATAGCGCTCCATGCGCAGGGCCAGCGTTTCCAGCCCCAGATTGAGCAAAAAGGCCGAGTGCGCCGCCGGGTAAACGCCAAAATCGCGCATCAGCTGCATGCGGGCCTTGATGATATAAGCCGCCTTGCCGTAGTCTTTGGTATACACCACCCCGTGATAGCTTTCATCCGGCGTGGTAAAATCCGGGAAATCGCCCGCGCTCCAATCAAAATTGCCGCTGTCTACAACCACGCCGCCCACCTGCACCGCGTGGCCGTCCATGTATTTAGAGGTAGAATGCACCACAATGTCCGCGCCGAAATCTATGGGCTTACACAAAACAGGCGTTGCAAAGGTGTTGTCCACAATCAATGGCACGTGGTGCGCGTGCGCAATGCGGGCAAAGCGCTCAATGTCCAGCACGGCCAGCGAGGGGTTAGACAGGGTTTCGCCAAAAACCAGCCTGGTGTTTGGCTTAAAAGCCGCGTTTATCTCTTCGTCGGTGGCCATTGCGTCTACAAAAATGCACTCTACGCCCTGCTTTTTCAGGGTATAGGCAAACAGGTTAATCGTGCCGCCGTACACCTGCGCGGTGCTGATGATGCTATCGCCCTTTTTACACAGGTTTAGCACCGCCATCAGCGTAGCCGCCTGCCCCGACGACGTACACATGGCCGCGATGCCGCCCTCTAGTTCCGCAATTTTGGCTTCCACCGCCATCACGGTGGGGTTGGCAAAGCGCGAGTAAATCAGGCTAAGCGTAGGGTCGTCAAACACAGCGCTGATGGCTTCGGTAGAATCATACACATAGGTGGTGCTTTGCACAATGGGCATCACTCGGGGTTCGGTGTTTTTTGGGTTATATCCCGCGTGCAGGCATTTGGTTTCGTCGCGCATAAAGGCCTCCTTTGCCACTTACAATCTGCGCTTAATTATACACGCCGATTTGCCGATGTGCAACCGGCTCTTGCTCATTACCCCAAAAAGCCTTACAATACCCATAACACCAAAGGGGGGCTTGCCGCCATGAAGCTGTGGAATAATACTTACACCAAAAACGAACTGATGCGCTATGTGGGGGATGCCTCGCAGGCCTTTGGCATACGACGGGCGGTTTTAGACGATGGGCCCGGCCGTGGCATGCGCGTGATAGATGTTAACACCGGCGGCGGATTGGAATTTACCGTGCTGCCCGACAGAGGCATGGACATTGCCTGGTGCCGCTATAAGGGCTTGCCCATGGGCTTTATTTCCAAAACCGGCGCGGTGCACCCGGCGCTGTGCGGCTATGGCGGCAACCAGTTTTTGCGCGGCTTTACCGCCGGGCTGCTTACCACCTGCGGCTACACCCATATGGGCTCTGCCTGCACAGACGAAGGCCAGGCGCTGGGCCTGCACGGCCGCGCCACCCAGCTGCCCGCCGCAGAGCTGAACACCGAGCACCGCTGGGAAGGCGATAGCTGTGCCCTTCGAGTAATCGGTTTTATGCGCGAAGCCGCTGTTTTTGATGAGAACATTAAGCTAAGCCGCGAAATTAGCGCACAGGCGGGCGGCAGCACCATTGCCATTGCCGACACCGTGGAGAACTGCGGTTTCGAGCGCCAGCCCCTAATGCTTTTATATCATGTCAATTTTGGGCATCCGCTGGTGGGGCCCGCCACGCGCTTTGTGGCAAACGCGCAAGGCATGCGCCCGCGCGACGCAGAAGCCGAAAAAGGCGCGGATAGCTTTGCCGCCTTCCACGCCCCGCGGCACGGCTACGCCGAGCAGGTGTTTTACCACAGTTTAACGCAAGACGCAGACGGCCGGGTGGCCGCCGGCCTGCACAACCCCGATTTGGGCGTAGCCGCCAACCTGCGCTTTTACAAGAGCGAGCTGCCCTATTTCATCCAGTGGAAGCAATTGGGCGAGGGAGATTATACCTGCGGGTTAGAGCCCGCCACCTGGTATCCCGAGGGCCGCGGCGAAGCACGCCGCCGGGGCGAGCTTACCTTTATCGAGCCGGGCGAAACAAAACGCTTTAGGCTGGAGATTGAATTTGCGGAGCTGAACGGATAAGCGTACACAGCGGCACCGGCGCCGCATTGCCCAATAGCAAGTGCATAACCTTTTTCGCGCTTATTCGCGGCCCATCGGCGCAATCGACAGAATTATGTTAATCTGCTATACTTGTTTTATTCATAAACATTATTTCTGGGAGGCACATAAATGAACGAGCGCGCAAAAAACATTTTCATGGTCGTCATCGGCGTCATTGTCATCATCGCGCTGGCAAATCTCGCGTGGTTCATCGCCGGCACGCTGCTAAAAATCATTTTCAGTGTGCTTATTTTTGCGGTGCTGGCCGCCATAGTGCTGTATCTGGTGGCACAGGCCCGTGCAAGGCGCTAGCGTGAAAGCCATGAAACCCATCAGCTTTGACGACATCAAGAACAACGAGGCGATAAAACTATATATCCGCCAGGCCGACGCTTCGCTCTTGGCCCTGGGCTACACCGAACACAGCTTTGCCCATGTGATGCGCTGCGCGGATTTATCCAGCCGCTGGCTGCTGCAGCTGGGATACAGCGAGCACGAGGCGGAACTAGCGCGCATTGCGGGCTATATGCACGACATTGGCAATTTGGTAAACCGCAGCGACCACGCCCAAAGCGGCGCTATCATGGCATTTAACATATTATCGGGCCTGGGCATGCCCGCCGCGGACGTTGCCACGGTGGTGACGGCCATTGGCAACCACGACGAGGGCACGGCTTACCCGGTAAACAGTATTGCCGCCGCGCTTATTTTGGCCGATAAAACCGATGTGCGCCGCAGCCGCGTGCGCAACAACGAAACCATCTCCTTCGATATCCACGACCGCGTGAACTACGCCGTGCAAAAAGCCACCACCAGCCTGAAGCCCGAAGAAAAATTAATGCGTTTGTCGCTTGAGGTAGACGCGGACACTTGCTCGGTGATGGATTATTTTGAGATTTTTATGCAGCGTATGATGCTGTGCCGCCGCGCCGCCGAGTTTTTCGGCATTCGCTTTCAGCTGGTGATTAACGGCCAGCCGCTGATGTAGAAACCTAACGGGGAGGTCAACATGCCTTTAAGACGTTCTGCCGAAGATTATCTTGAAGCAATTTACGTGCTGGCCACCACCCGTGGCATGGTGCGCTCTGTAGACGTGGCCCATCATATGGAATACTCGAAGCCCAGCGTGAGCCGCGCGGTAACCAATTTGCGAAACGACGGCTACCTGGACATGCTGCCGGACGGCGAACTGCTGCTGACGAAAAAGGGCCTGGCTACCGCCAAAGCCGTGTACGAGCGCCACACCATCCTCACGGCCTGGTTTACCTCCATCGGCGTTAGCGCCAAAACCGCCGCCGAAGACGCCTGCCGGGTAGAGCACGCCATCAGCGCCGAAACCTTTGCCCGCCTAAAGGCTACCCACGCCGAGCGCCTGAGCGCGCCGGTGCTGGCGGGTGAAGATGCAAGCCGTAAGCAATAAGCAATCATCGTTTCATGGTGGGGCAGCCGCCCCTGCAAAATACTTGTGGAGGGGATTCTTCATGCTGCTAGAAACAGGCGCAACCATTTTGTTCCAGGGCGATTCTATTACCGACTGTGGCCGTGACCGCGAAAACCAAAACCATCTGGGCGACGGCTATGCGCAATGCGCTGCCCATGCACTGGCTGCCCTGTACCCGGAGGCAGGGTTCAAGGTGTTAAACCGAGGCGTCTCCGGCAACCGCGTGAAAGACCTGCTGGCACGATACGACGACGATTTTGCGGCGGTTAAGCCCGACGTGTTGTCTATACTGATTGGCATTAACGACGTGTGGCGGCGCTACGACTCGGCCGATGCCACCTCCATCGATACCTTTACCGAAGAATACCGCCAGCTGTTAAGCCAGGTGAAGCGCGATTTGCCAAACACCCGCATTGTGATAATGGAGCCCTTTTTACTGCATGTGCAGCCCGGCCAAAGCGCCTGGCGCGAAGATTTAGACCCCAAAATACAAGTGGTGCGCGCGCTGGCCGCCGAATTTGCCGATTGCTTTATCCCCCTGGACGCGTTGATGTCCGCGCGCCACGCCCAGGGTGTGCCCCTGGCCGCACTGGCGACGGACGGCGTACACCCCACCCCCACCGGCCACGGCTTCATCGCACGCGAATGGCTAAAGGCTACCGGGTGCTTGTAAAACCAATCTTGCCTTCATATGCCCAAGCGCCAAAAAACACGCCTTTCGGCGTGTTTTTTGGTTGCCATTATATCTGCGCCAATTGCTTGTAGCGGTCTTTCAAATCCCAGTACAGGCTCTTGTACAGCTCGTAGTACGGGCGGTAGGCCGCACTGCCCGCGGCAACAGGCTGCTGCGGCGGCTTTTTTTGCACCACGGCGTCCGCCGCCTCTTCCACACTGGCGTAAATGCCCGCGCCCACACCGGCCAGCAGTGCCACGCCCAGCGCGCCGCCCTCGTCCGCCACCAGGGTATTCACCGGGCAGGCATACAAATCGGCCAGCATCTGCCGCCAAATGGGGCTGCGCCCACCGCCGCCGCAGGCCGTCATGTCCTGCACCGGCACACCCATCTCCTTAAACACGTCCACACACTCGGCCTGCGAGAAGGCCACGCCCTCCAGCACCGCGCGAATGAGGTTGGCCCGCGTGTGAATGGCCGACAGGCCGAAGAATACGCCTCGGCAGTCTGCGTCCGGGTGGGGGCTGCGCTCGCCCATCAGGTAGGGCAAAAACAGCAGTTTGTCCGCGCCAATGGGCACGGTGGCAGCCAGCTTGTCCATCACCACATAGGGGTCCACACCCTGCGCCTGGGCCTCGGCCACCTCGGGCGCGCAGCAGGTGTTGCGCAGCCATTGCAGGCTTAGCCCCGCGCCCTGGGTGCAGCTCATCACCGTCCACTTGCCGGGCACGCTGGCGCACAGGCCGTGCACCCTGCCTCTGGGGTCTATACGGGGGGTATCGCTAACGGCATACACCACCGCCGACGTACCAATGGTGGTAAAGGGGCGGCGGCTGGGTTGTCGCCCGCGCCGCCCACCACCAGCGTGCCCTCGGCAAGGCCGGTGGCGGCGGCCGCCTGCGCGTGCACCTTGCCGGTTACGTCCGGGCTCTCGTGCATAGTAGCCAGCAGTGCTTTGTCAATGCCCAGCTTGTCCAGCACCTCGCCGCTCCACTGCCGTTTCGCCACGTCCATCAGCTGCATGCCAGAGGCATCGCTCACCTCGGTGGCATATTCGCCCGTCAGCATGTAGCGGATATAGTCTTTCGGCAGCAAAATGTGGGCACATTTCTCGTAGAGTTGCGGCTCGTTGCGCTTCACCCACAAAATCTTCGCGGCGGTAAATCCCGTCATGGGGGGGTTAGCGGTAATCTCAATCACCCGCTTTTCGCCCAGCAAACGGTTCATCTCCTCGGCTTCTGCGCCGGTGCGCTGGTCGCACCAAATTATCGACGGGCGCAGTACCTTCCCCGCCGCGTCCAGCATCACCAAGCCGTGCATTTGCCCGCTTAGGCCAATGCCGGCAACATCGGCGGCGGCCACCCCGCTTTGGGCCAGCACCGCTTTTATGCCCTCCGCCGTTCCCCGCCACCAATCGGCGGGGTCTTGCTCGGCCCAGCCGTTTTTTGGCTGGGCCATGGGGTACTCAACAGTTTTGCTTGCCAGCGGCACACCCGCCGTATCAAACAGAACCGTCTTTGTTCCCGACGTACCAATGTCGATTCCCAGAAGTGCTTTCATATGCGCACACCCCTTATGTCGTGCCCTTTGTAGGGGCGGCTGCCTTCAGCCGCCCGCGTTTCTTAGCAAGGTGCTCCCCCACGGGTCGATGTGGCATCGACCCCTACATAATAAGAGCGCTATCATCCAAACAGCACTTGGTTGAGTACGTTTTCCAGATACTCCTGCCGCCCGCTGCCCGGCAGGGCGGGTGCGCCCATGGCGGCGGCGTACACGGCCAGCTCTTCCAGGTTGGTTGTGCCTTCGCGTATTTTCTTGCCAATGCCGCTTTCGTAGCTGGCGTAGCGCTGCTTCACAAAGGCATCCAGGCGGCCGTCTTCAATCAGCGCCGCCGCTTTCAGCAGGCCCAGGGCAAAGCTGTCCATACCCAGCACAAAGGCCTGGAACATGTCTTCGGCGGTATAGCTGGGGCGGCGGTGCGTCGAAGTTGATGCCCACCGTAAGCCCGCCGGCCTTGATAATCTCGTACATGCACAGGGTGGTGTCGTAGGCGCTGTAGGGAAATTCGTCGGTATCCCAGCCCAGCAGCATGTCGCCGGTGTTGGCGTCTACGCTGCCCAGCATGCCGTTCATGGCGCTGACGCGCAAATCGTGCTGGAAGGTATGGCCCGCCAGCGTGGCGTGGTTGGCCTCAATGTTCATCTTAAAGTCTTTGTCCAGCCCATAGGCCTTCACAAAACCAATGGCCGTGGCGGCGTCAAAATCATATTGGTGCTTCATGGGTTCTTTCGGCTTGGGCTCAATCAAGAAATCGCCCTTAAAGCCAATGCCGCGCCCATACTCAACAGCCATTTTCATCAGGGCGGCAATGTTCTCCTGCTCAAACCTCATGTCGGTATTCAGCAGGGTTTCGTAGCCCTCGCGCCCGCCCCAAAACACATAGCCGCGCCCGCCCAGCTTCACGGTAAGGTCCAGCGCCTTTTTCACCTGGGCCGCCGCAAAGCAAAACACATCGGCACTGTTGGAAGACGCCGCACCGTTCATGAAGCGGGGGTTAGAAAACATGTTGGCCGTGCCCCACAGGCACATGCCGGTGGCGCGCATTTTTTCCAGCATATAATCGGTAATTTCGTCCAAGCGGCGGTTGGTTTCCTTGATGTCGTCCGCCTCGGGCACCAAATCCACATCGTGGAAGCAGAAATACTCGATGCCCAGTTTGGTCATCAGCTCGAAACCGGCGTCCACCTTGGCTTTGGCGTGCTCCATTGTGCCTATGGGCGCGCCGAAGCTTTTATCCGCCGTGCCAGTGCCAAACATGTCTGTGCCTATGGCGCACAGGGTGTGCCACCAGGCCATGGCAAAGGGCATCCATTCTTTCATCTTGCGGCCCAGCACCACACGCTCTTTGTCGTAGTACCTGAACGCCAAGCCATCGCCGCCCTTTGTGCCCTCATACTTAATTTGGGGTATACCGCTGAAAACCTCGCTCATCGTCCGTCCGCCTTTCCGTGTTGCTACCAAAATAATGCTGCGTGCCCGGGCACGCATTTTCTATAAATAATGTTACCCCATCTCCAAAGGGATGTCAATCGGCCTTAATATTCTGCGCAATATATATTTCGTTCTCGGCAATCCAGTCGGCTTGCGGCACGCCGGTAAGCAGGTAGTCAAACGCGCGCTGAACCGCCGTATATCCTTGCTGCCACGGTTGCTGGCCTATCGCCGCGTCCACCACGCCCTGGCGCATCAGCGCGCGTGTTTCGCTCACGGTGTCCGAGCACACCACGCGCACCTGCCCGGCAAGGCCCTTTTCACCCACGGCGCGGCACACCCCCGCCGCGCCCGCCGTGGCCACATAAACACCCCGGGTATCGGGATACTGCTCCAACAGTTTTTGTGCCGCGGCGTGGCTGATTTCATCGTCATCGCGCACAAAGGCCGCCTGGGCTAGCACCATGGCCGGATACCGCGCGGCGGCTTCGCTCTCAAAGCCCTGCACCCGCTGGCGGTGGCCCAGCACACTGCCAAAGCCGCTGAACAACAGCACCCTGCCGCCCTCCGGCAGCATAAAGCCCAGCAGCCCGCAGGCGGTTTGGCCGCTGGTGGTGTAGTTGCTGCCCACATAGCACAGGCGCTTGGTGCTGGTGGTATCGGTGTTCATGGTAATCACCGGCACACCCTGGCGCACCGTATCATCAATGGCTTGGTTCACGGCGTCCATATCCACCGGGTTTAGCACCAGGGCGCTGGCGTGCGTGCGCAAAGTTTCTATCACCGCCACCTGGGCCGCCGCGTCAAAGCCGTTCTGCCAAACCAGCTCCACCCGCACCCCATAAGCGGCAAGGCGCTCTTCGGCGGCGCGCACACCGGCAATAACATCGCTGAAAAAGGGGTTGCCGCGTCCCGCCAGTACCACCCCAATCACATAGCCTTTTTTGCGCGCCGCCAGGGCTTTGCCCGCCAAATTGGGGGTGTATCCCAAGCGCTGTGCCGCGGCCAGCACCCGGGCACGGGTTTCTTCATTCACCCGGCTTCTGCCGTTCAGCACTCTGTCTACCGTTCCGCGAGAAACGCCTGTTTCTTGGGAAATTTGCTTGATGGTTGCCGCCATGATTCACCCTCCCGCATATCAATTTGCCAGTGTTTTTTCGCTCCGCTCAAAAGCCACCGCTCGCCTACCGGCCCTCCCGCTCCCGAGTTAAAAGCCGCACCGGCGTGCCTTCCAGGCCAAAGGTGGCGCGTATCTGGTTCTCTATATAGCGCTGATACGAAAAATGGAACAGCTTTTTATCGTTTACAAAACAGGCAAACGTGGGCGGGCGGGTACTTACCTGCGTCATATAGTAAATTTTCAGGCGGCGGCCACGGTCTGTGGGGGGCTGCACCCGCGCGGTGGCATCGGCCAGCACCTTGTTCAGCACGCCGGTAGTCACGCGCATGGCGTTCTGGGCATCCACATAGTTTATCAGCTCCATCAGGCGCTGCAGGCGCTGCCCGGTTTTGGCGCTGATAAAAACAATGGGCGCGTAGCTCATAAACGAGAAGCTCTCGGCCAGCTTTTTACGTTCGGCATCCATGGTCTTGTCGTCTTTTTCCACCAAATCCCACTTGTTGGCCACGATAATACACGCCTTGCCCTGCTCGTGGGCAAATCCGGCCACCTTGCTGTCTTGCTCGGTAAACCCCGCCGTGGCGTCAATCAAAATCAGGGCCACCCGCGCGCGCTCCACCGCGGCCAGGCTGCGCACCACGCTGTAGCGCTCCACGCCGTCTTCCACCTTGCCGCGCCGGCGCAGGCCCGCCGTATCAATAAAGGTATATTTGCCCCACGCGTTGTCCACGTCGCTGTCCACGGCGTCGCGGGTAGTGCCCGCCTCATCGGCCACAATCATGCGCTCTTCGCCCAAAATGCGGTTCACCAGGCTGGATTTCCCCACATTGGGCCGCCCAATCACGGCCACCGGGATGCGGTCGCTCTCTTCCGCCTCGGCTTGAAGCTGCGGAAAATGCGTTATCACGGCGTCCAGCAAATCGCCCGTGCCGTGCCCGTGCACCGAGGAAACGGCATACGGCTCGCCCAGGCCCAGGGCGTAAAAATCGTAGTATTCCAGTGGCAGCGCGCCGGGGCTGTCGGCCTTGTTCACCACCAGCAGCACCGGCTTGCCGCTGCGCAGCAGCATGGGCGCTATCTCTTCGTCCTGCGGGGTAACGCCGGTGCGGATATCTGTTATAAATAATATCACATCCGCGCTTTCTATTGCAATCTCTGCTTGCCGGCGCATGTGGCGCAGTAAGTCATCGTTTGCGCCGGGCTCTATGCCGCCGGTATCCACCAGCAAAAAAGCGCGGTTCAGCCACTCGGCGGTGGCATACAAACGGTCGCGCGTTACGCCCGGCGTGTCTTCCACAATGGCCAGGCGCTGGCCCACCAGCTTATTAAACAAGGTGGATTTTCCTACGTTGGGCCGCCCTACCACGGCAACAATCGGTTTTGGCATGTTTCCCCTACTCTCCCGCTATCTCCCGCTGTGCTTTCTGGCTCAGCGTTTGCAGCAGCGCCCTGTGGGCGGCTCGCGCCATGTCCGCCAGCACGTCCCGTGGCACATCGCCGTCCAGATAGACAGTGCTCCAATGCATTTTGTTCATGTAATAACCCGGCACAATATCGGCGTGCTGGCGGCGCAGCAATTCGCTGTAGGCGGGTTCTAATTTCATAGTTACTATGGGGCGGCCGTTTGTGTCTTGCACGCCCACAAAGGCATACATTTTGCCGCGCAGCATATACTTATATGCCTGCCACGCGGGCTGAAACTGCTTTTCCGTGCCCGGCAGTTTCAGTAAATACTCATCCAGCCACCGGTATTCTTGCATCGCCGCTTCGGGCCAGGGGGTGGTTTTACCCATTAAATCCGCCAATGACAGCACCTCGTTTATTCTTCCATGATTTGCCCCAGCAGCGCCGCGCCGTCCATGGGCGTTACCTGCACAGGGATTCCCAATGCCTCGCTCAGGGCCTCGGGGGTCATGTCGTCCAGCATCACGTCGCCTTCGGCGCGCAGGGTGTTTTCCGGCAGCAGCAGGCGGCCGCTTTGCAGGCGGCCCTTTAGCTGCGCGGCAATGTCCTGCCCGGTTAGCAGGCCGGTTACACACACATTGCCGCCAAAAAAATGGTTTTTCACGGCGTGTACGTGCAGCACGGCGCCGGGCAGCTTATGGCGCAAAGCCTCCGCCAGCTTCGCAAACAGGCCCTCGGCCGCCGTGCCCACCGCCACATCCGCTTCGGCTTTCTGGCCTTTCGCGGGTGTGTCGGCCAGCGCGTCCATAAACGCATCGTGAAAGCTTCGCCACATGCCCACGCCATTTTCCAGCTGAGGATAGCCGTCGTAAAAATCCGCCGGGGGTATCTCGCGCCCTGCCAGCAAAAACCACTCGTCCGATGGATAAACCAGCCGCACACCGTGCTGTGCGGCCAGCCTGCCGCCCGCCGCCAGCATCAAATCCAGCTGGGTCGCGGCATCTTGCGCGGTGTAGGCGCTCAGCGGCGGCAGGCCCTGCCGGTGGCGGGTAAGGCCCACCGGCACTACGGCAATGCTTTGGGCAGCCGGGTAAAACCCCGCCAGCCGGTTGATGCTTTCTTCCAGGCGCGCGCCGTCGTTTATCCCTGGGCAAAGCACCAGCTGAAAGTTCATGGCAATGCCCGCCTTGGCAAGCCTGGGGATGGCGTCCAGCGCCCGCCCGGCATCCGGGTTCCCCATCATCTGCACGCGCAGCCCGGGGTTTACCGTGTGCACGCTGATGTTCACCGGCGAAAAGCGCATGTCGATGATGCGCTGCAGCTCCCGCTCGGCCAGGTTGGTAAGGGTGATGTAGTTGCCAAACAAAAAACCCAGGCGCTCGTCGTCGTCTTTAAAATACAGCGAGGGGCGCATGCCCTTCGGCAATTGGTCTATAAAGCAAAACACGCAGCGGTTTTTGCAAGCGCGCTGGCGGGCGGCAAGGTAGGTGGCAAATTGGCAGCCCAGCGGCTGGTATTCGTCCTTGTCTATCAGCAGCCGCCGCTGTTCGCCGCCGGCGCTCACCACCATCTCCAGGCGGGTGTCGGCCGTGTAAAACTCATAATCCAGCCCGTCGTCAACCGCGTGCCCATTCACAGATACTATCTGCATACCCGCTTGCAAGCCCGCGCGCGCGGCGGGTGTGCCGGGCGGTACGGCCTTGATGGTTACCGCCACAGCGCACCCCTCCCCTATGTCGCTTTAGCTTAATAAAATGCGCAGGGAGTATTTCCCTGCGCGGTATCGTGCACACACTATGCTTCTTTTTGCTTTACAACCTCGCGGCCCTTGTAAAAGCCGCAGCTGCCGCACGCGCGGTGCGGCACGGTGTACGAGCCACATTGCGTGCAGGTAATCAGCGTAGGGGCGGCTATCTTCCATACGTTGCTGCGCCGCTTGTCCCGCCGCGCCTGGGAGTGTTTCCTCTTTGGTACTGCCATATCAGCACATCCTCCTTGTATCTATCCCCGCGCGTTGGTTTTCGCGGTATTGGCATCTTATTCGTCCTCGTCTTGCAGCAGTGCCAGCAAGGGCGCCCACCGGGGGTCGGCCTCGCGGTGCCGCGTGCAATCGCACCCGCCTGCCGCGCCGCATTGCGGGCACAGGCCGGGGCAATCCTCCCGGCACAAAATGGCCGCCGGGGCTTCCATCACCACTTCGCCGTATGCCATCTCGGCCAAATCCAGAATCCCGTCCGGGGTGATGGGCAGCTCGGGGTATTCGTCCTGCGCGTCGCTCTGGCTCAGCGGGTAGGTCTTTTCCACGCTTAGCGTATACCGCGCGGGGGCAAGGCAGCGCGCGCACTCGGCATGCAGCACGGCGGTAACCCGCAGCCACAGCTGCGCCGCACCATGCCGCGCACTGGCACGCCATTCCACACCGGCAGGCGCGGGCACGGTAAAGCCCTCAAAATCGCGGGCAGAAAAACAGGCTTCCCCGCCGCCCCGCTGGCTTTCACCGGCGGGAGATAGCAGCTTTCGCACGTCCAGCAGCATGGGTTCTCCCCAAAGAACAGCAAAAATTATTATAACGAAAAGCCACCGGCCTGTCAAGCCGCCCTACGCATACTTTTTCACACAATCCGGCAATTGGTCGTTCGTTGTCGATACCGTAATCACAAACTTCACGCTGTCGCCGCCTTGCTTGTCCAGCTCGGCCAGCAGCTTGCCCAAGGCCTCCAAATCGCGGTTCAGCACCTTCAAAATGCCGTCCACATACACTTCCACAATATCGTAGTTGCCCGCCAGTATGCCGGTGATAAACCCATACAGCATATCGTAGCCGGATATCGCGTACGCTTCCATATCTATCAGGCGGCACTTGTGGTCCAGGTCATAGGTCAGCTTCATGCCTTTTTCAATGCACACAATATTGCCCGCGGTGGTCTTGATGGAGTCGTTGATCTGTTCGATCATCTGCTTGGTCTTGCCGCTTCCCTTGTCCCCAACAATCAGCTTGATCATATACAGTTCCTCCAGGTAATTTATTCGTGTGCCAAAAGCGCCAAGCAGCGCCTTAGTCCGTATTCAGCCGCGCCTTCAGCTGCTTGCCGGCTTCTTCAAAGCCGGGCTTGCCCAGCAGCGCAAACATGTTTTTCTTGTAGCTTTCCACGCCGGGCTGGTCAAATGGGTTCACCGCCAGCAAATACCCCGAGATGGCGCAGGCCTTTTCGTAAAAGTACAGCAGATAGCCCAAATCGGCTTCGCGCAGGCTGGGGGTTTTCAGCACCATCACGGGCACGCCGCCGTCGGTATGGGCCAAAATAGTGCCCTGCATCGCCATGCGGTTCACATGGCTCATGGTTTTGCCGGCCAGGTAGTTCAAGCCGTCAAAATCCTCGGCTTCGGCGGCAATCACCACATCGCTGCGCGGCGCGGCCACCTCCACCACCGTTTCAAACACAAAGCGCCCGCCGTCCTGCATATACTGGCCCATGGAGTGCAAATCGGTGGTGTACACCACGCTGGCCGGGAAAATGCCCTTCTGGTCTTTGCCCTCGCTCTCGCCAAACAATTGCTTGTACCATTCGTTCATCAGGGCAAAATCCGGCTCAAAGCTGGCCATCACCTCCACCGTTTTGCCCTTGCGATAAAGTATATTGCGCGCCGCGGCCCAGCGGTAGCAGGGGTTTTCCGGGCTGCACACCGCCAAATCCTCGCGCGCCTTGGCCGCACCGCCCATCAGGGCGTCAATATCCACCCCGGCTACGGCCAGGGGCAGCAGGCCCACGGCGGTAAGCACGCTGTAGCGCCCGCCCACATCGTCCGGCACTACAAAGCTTTGGTAGCCCTCTTCGTCGCTCAGCTTTTTCAGCGTGCCCCGCGCCTTGTCGGTGGTGGCATAAATGCGCGCCTTCGCGCCCTCTTTGCCATACTTGCGCTCCAAAAGCGCGCGCATCACCCTAAAAGCCACGGCCGGCTCTGTGGTAGTGCCGCTTTTGCTAATGATATTCACACTGAAGTCCCGGTTTTCGCACAGGGCTTCCAAATCGGTCATCTGGGCAGGGGATACGCTAGCACCCGCAAAAAAAACCTGCGGCGAACCCTTGGGATTCAGGTTCACTTGCGCGCCCTTCACGGCTTCTATCACCGCGCGCCCTCCAAGGTAAGAGCCGCCGATGCCAATGACCACGAGGATGTCGCTGTTTGCCCGAATGCCGGCCGCCGCCTGCTTGATGCGTAAAAATTCCGTTTTGTCGTAATCGCGCGGGAGGTCCAGCCAACCCAAAAAGTCGCTTCCGGGGCCGCTGCGCGCGTGCAGCATGTTGTGGGCCGCCTGTACCTGGGGAAAGATAGCGCCAAACTCCTCTTCCCGCACATAGGGGGCAAGGTAGCCGGTGTCCAGTGTAACGCTCATTCAAACCACTCCCGTTCTGTGTTGCCTGTGCACCGCTCCAAATGTAAATTCTCTGTAATCATTTTAGCTTAAAGCCCGCGGGGTGTCAACCAAGAGAAGGCAGGCACACTTGTTTGGGCCGCGGCTTTATGGTATGTTTGAGATACGCTGATTGACAGGCGAGAGGAGATACGGCCATGCTGTGGAGTGATTTGTATACCAATCAGAACCAACCCTCGAACGAGCAGATTGACACCTATGTAAACACGCCGCTGTGGGATGAGCTGGCGGCACACTTGCAGGATACCTACCGGGTGCAGCCGAGCGTAATCTACAGCGGCAGCGCAATGGATGGCGGGGCTTGGAAAGGCTGGAACGTAAAATACAAGAAAGGCGGCCGGGCGCTGTGCTCACTTTACCCGCAGCAGGGGCATTTCCTCGCGCTTGTTAATATCGGTGCGCGTGAAGCCGCCGAAGCCGATTTGCTGATGCCCCTGTGCGACACATACACCCAGGACGTATACCGCCAAACCGAACTGTGGAGCGGCGGCAAAATGCTGGCCCTGAAGGTGGATAACGCCGCTGTGCTGCAAGATTTGGAGCACCTGGTTGCGCTGCGGGCCGCATCGCGCAAAAAGGCATCGGCTTAGGCGGCATGGAAATCGCTTTCTACACCCTGGGATGCAAGGTAAACCAAACCGAAACCGCCGCCATGCAGGCGCTGTTTGCCGCCGCCGGGCACAGCATTGTGCCGCACACACGGGCGGCGGATGTGTTCGTGGTGAACAGCTGCACGGTAACCGCCGCCGGTGAAGCCAAAAGCCGCCGGGCGCTGGCCCGCGCCCGGGCGCTGAACCCGGATGTGGTTACGGTGCTTACCGGGTGCTTTCCCCAGGCCTTCCCGGATAAGGCCGCCGCGGGCTTTGCGCAGGTGGTTACCGGCACAACCGGCCGGGCGCAGATTGTGCAGCAGGTGGAAACCTATTTGCAAAACCGGCAGCCCCTTACGGCCATTGCGCCGCACACGCGCGAAGACACTTTTGAAGAACTGCCGCACGGCGCAGCGCCGGGCCACACGCGCGCTTTTATAAAGGTGCAGGACGGCTGCAACCGCCGCTGTGCCTATTGTATTATCCCGTTGGCGCGCGGCCCGGCACGCAGCCGGGACGAGGGCGGCATTGTGGCCCAGGCACGGGAACTTATCCAAAGCGGCGTGCGCGAGGTGGTGCTTGCCGGCATTAACCTGCCCAGCTACGGCAAAGACACCGGCACCCATCTGGCGCGGCTGGCCGCAGCGCTGGCCGCCCTCCCCGGCATCCGGCGCATTCGCCTGGGCAGCCTGGACCCCGACCTGCTGACAGACGAGCACATAGACGGCTTTGCCCAAAACCCAAAGCTTTGCCCGCATTTTCACCTAAGCCTGCAAAGCGGCAGCGACGCCGTTTTGCGCCGCATGCGCCGCCCCTACACCGCAGCACAGGTTGCCGCCGCCGCAAACAAGCTGCGGGCCGCCTTCCCGGGCTGCGGGCTTACCACCGACGTCATTGTGGGCTTCCCTGGCGAAACCGAGGCCGAATTTGCGGAAACCCTGGCCTTTGTGCGCCACATGGGTTACTTAAAAGTGCATGTGTTCCCCTTCTCGGCGCGGCCCGGCACAGCGGCGGCCAGCTTTGCGGGCCAACTGCCGCGCACAGAAAAAACAGCCCGCGCCGTCACGCTCACCACCGTGTGCGATGCCGCCCGGGCCGATTTTATTGCCAGCCAGCATGGAACACGCCACCAAGTGCTGCTGGAAACACCCGTTAAGGGCGGCTTTACCGGCTACACCGGCAGCTACATTCCGGTGCTGGCCGCCGCCCCCGGCGCAAGGCAGGGGGATATCGTGGCGGGCACGCTGGGGGTTTTTGATGGAGAGCGGGCAAAATTCAATATTACATAAATCCCAGAAGGGGATTTACGGTATATCGGCCGTACAATGGGGGCACTTGCTGGCGCGGATATCAATATCCGTAAAGCAGAAGGGGCATTGCTTGGTGGTGGGCGCGGCCTCCGGCTTGTGCTTTTTGCGCAAACCGTTTGCCAGGCGGTTCATGCCGCGCACCAGCAAAAACACCACAAACGCTGTGATGACAAAGCTGATAATGGCCGTGATAAACGCGCCGTATTGCAACTGAATTTCACCGTTCCAGGTGGGAATCGTCAGAATCAGCGCGTCGAAATTTTGGCCCACAAACAAACCGATGATGGGCGCGAGGATATTGTCTGTAAGCGCTTTAACCACACCCTGAAACGCCGCGCCGATGATGACACCAACCGCCAAATCCACCACGTTGCCGCGCAGTGCAAAGTCCTTGAACTCCCCAAAAAACTTCTTCACCTTTATCAACCGCCTTTCCTTCATTTCTGTGGCCGCCGCAAGGCCGCCATCGGGTGTATCCAGTATAACACACCGCTTGCGCAAAAAAAGGGGGTTATTGCATTTCTATCACATTGCCGCTTAGGGCTTCTCTTTGTCGTCTTCCGGCTCGTGCATGCCGCGCAGCAGCACCCCCAGCATGCCCGCCACGCGGCTGCGGCGCTCGGCGGTTTTTTCGGGCGCGGGGGTAAAGCCGTCTTTCCCGTAGTACAGCATATCGCCCTCTTTTGTGCCATTGGGCAGCATGTTAACAGGCACTTCCAGGGGCTTGCCGTCCTGGCCTATCAGCACCGCGCGGCCACTGATAATTCTGTCTACCGAAAAGAACATATGCTTTCCTCACTGGTGTTAATAATACATCTGTTGTTTGCGGATTACTGCCTGCTTACCCCATACACCACCCCGCCCTGCTCGGCGGGCCGCACCACCACGCTGCCGCTGTCGTCTGTGCGCAGCACCACCGCGCCCATGGCGGCGTAGGCCTCCAGTGCGCTGAGATGCGGGTGGCCATAGCTGTTGTTTGCCCCGCAGCTAATCACCACCAGCTGCGGGGCCACCGCCGCCACAAAATCCGGCCGGTTGCTGGTATTGCTGCCGTGGTGCGCGGCCATAAATACATCGGCGGCCAGCGGCAAGCCGCTTTCCAGCATGGTGCGCTCGTTGGCGGCTTCGCCGTCGCCGGTGTTCAAAAAGCGCATGCCTGCGCCTGTGTATAGCAGCCCCAGGCTAATCAGGTTGGCGTCATCGGTAGCTTGCACCCCGGCGTGCACCACCTGCACCACGCCCTGGCCCAAGGGGTATGTGCCGCCTTGCACAGCCGTTTCGGCGGGCACACCCAGGTCTATCAGCGCTTGCAGCAGGCGCTCCAGCGTCACGGTGGTGGGCAGCGGCGCCAATGTAAAATTGGGCAGTATCATGCGCCGCACCATAAACGCCTCCGCCACCGCCTGCATGCCGCCAATATGGTCCGAGTGGGGATGCGTCATAAACACATAGTCCAGTTCCTGCACACCGGCGGCCTGCAAATACGCCACCACGTCCGGGCCATACCCGGCTTCGCCGGCATCTATCAGCGCGTACGCGCCATTGTCTTCCAGCAGCACGGCGTCGCCCTGGCCCACGTCGATGATATGCACCCCCACGGGGCTGTCGCTGGCGCCCGCCACCGGCACGCTGGCGCGGTTGATGCCGCTGACGCGGTACAGCCAGGCCGTCAGGCTTGGCGATGCCATCATGGCGGCGGTGAGCACCACCAACGCCAGCACCGCCACCAGGCCCAGCGCCGTGCGTTTTTGCATTTTACGGCGCTTTGCCGTTTGTGCGTGGCGTGTTTTCACCGGGGGTTACCGTCCTTTGCGCTGGTGTGCCGTTTCTTGTTCACCTGCCTGCCACCCTGCCGGGTTGTGCCCGCCTTTGCGGGCGCGCGCCCTTTGCCTAAAAGTATAGGTATCAAATCGCCCCGCCCGGCCTTTTGCAGTGCGCGGCTGCACAGCGCCGCGTTCTGCGGCAAGTAATACTGCAAAAGCGCCCGCTGCATCGCTTTTTCATCTTCCGCCTTGGGCACATGAAGAGGTTTTAGCGTAAAGGGGTTTAGCCCGGTGTAGTACATGCAGGTGCTCACCGTGCCGGGGGTGGGGTAAAAATCCTGCACCTGTTCGGGCTTTAGGTGGTTCTCGTGCAGCCATTCCGCCAGTGCCGCCGCCTCGCGCAGGGTGCTGCCCGGGTGGCTGCTCATAAGGTAGGGCACTAAATACTGCTCTTTGCCCGCTTGCCGCGTAAGCTGCTTAAAACGGGCGGCAAAGCGCCGATATGTACCAATGTTGGGTTTGCCCATTGCCCCCAGCACGGCGGGGGCACAATGCTCGGGCGCTACTTTCAGCTGGCCGGACACATGATGCGCCACCAGCTCCTTAAAAAACGTTTCGTCCGGGTCGTGTATCAAGTAATCGTAGCGGATGCCGCTGCGCACAAACACTTTTTTTACACCGGGCAAGGCGCGCACCCGGCGCAAAATGTTCAGGTATTCGCTGTGGCTCACCCGCAGCTGCGGGCAAGGGCTGGGGGCAAGGCACTTTTTGCCGCCCTTGCACAAGCCCGCTGTTTCTTGCTTTTGGCAGCTGGGGCTTCTAAAATTAGCCGTTGGGCCGCCAATGTCGTGGATATATCCCTTAAAACCCGGCCGGGCGGCAAGGCGTCTTGCCTCGCGCACCACGCTTTCTTCGCTGCGCGCCGTCACCCGCCTGCCCTGGTGCAGCGTTATGGCGCAAAAATTACAGCCGCCAAAGCACCCGCGGTTGTGCGTGATGGAAAATTCCACCTCTTCCAGCGCGGGCACACCACCCTGCGCGTCGTACACCGGATGCCAGCGCCGGGTAAAGGGCAGGGCGTATACCGCGTCCAGCTCCGCGCGGGCAAGCGGCGGCGCGGGCAGGTTTTGCACCACGTAACGCGCGCCATGCTTTTGCACCAAGGGCCGGGCGGCCACGGGGTCCTGGTTGTCCATCTGGATGGCACAGGCTTTGGCATAAGCCGTTTTGTCTGCCCGCACCTTTTCAAAAGACGCGCACTGGGCGTAGCCCTGCGGCAAATCGCACAAATCTGCCATATATGCCGTGCCGGGGATATCCCGCAGCTGCCCCGCCGGCACGCCCGCATCCAGCGCGGTGGCTATGGCAAGCACGGCGGCTTCGCCCATGCCAAAGCACAGCAAATCGGCCCCGCTGCTTGCCAATATAGAGGGCCGCACCGCATCTTCCCAATAATCATAGTGGGCAAAGCGGCGCAGGCTGGCCTCAAGCCCGCCAATCACAACAGGCGCGTCCGGGTAGGCTTCGCGTATAAGCTTCGCGTACACCTCCACCGCGCGGTCTGGCCGCCTGCCCGTTCGGCCGCCGGGGGTATATTCGTCAAAACCGCGCCGGCGCTTCGCGCTGGTGTAGTGGGCCACCATGCTGTCTACCACGCCGCCGCTTATCAAAAAGGCCAGCCGCGGGCGGCCAAAAGCCATAAACGCCTTCGGCGACGAAACATCCGGCTGGGGCAATAACCCCACGCGGTAGCCCGCCTTTTCCAGCACCCGGCCAATAATAGCCGCGCCAAAGCTGGGGTGGTCTACGTACGCGTCGCCGCACACCAGCACAAAATCCGCCTCATCCCAGCCCCGCGCACGGGCCGCCTCGGCGGTGATGGGTAAAAAAGCGGCATCCCCAAAGGTATCAGTGCGCATTCACTCCCCCCTGTTAATCACCATCTCGTGCCACTGCTGGCCGGTTATCAGCACCTGGCGGGGCTTGCTGCCTTCGGGCGGGCTGATGATATGCATTTGCTCCATTTGGTCCATAATACGGCCCGCGCGCGCATAGCCCAGCCGCAGCCGCCGCTGCAAAAAGCTGGTGGAGATGCTGCCGCTTTCCAAAGCGGTTTCTACCGCCGCCACAAAAGTGGCGTCGCGCAGCAGGTCGGCGTCGTCCATGCCTTCTTCGTCCGCCCCGCCGCTGCCGCCCGAGCCAGACAGCGCCACTTTCTCCATCTCGGCCAGCACATTTTCGTCGTACTCGGCGGTTGCGTTTTGCTTCAGGTACTCTAATACGCGCGATATCTCGCGGTCTTTCACATATGTGCCCTGCACGCGCACGGGCTTGTTTGCGCCAATGGGCATAAACAGCATGTCGCCCATGCCCAGCAGCTTTTCGGCGCCCGCGCCGTCTAAAATGGTGCGGCTGTCCACCTGGCTGCTTACCGCAAAGGCAATGCGGCTGGGGATATTGGCTTTAATCAGGCCGGTAATCACGTCCACACTGGGGCGCTGGGTGGCTACAATCAGGTGCATGCCCGCCGCGCGCGCCTTTTGCGCAATGCGGCAAATAAAGGTTTCCACGTCCTTGCCGGCCACCATCATCAAATCGGCCAGCTCATCTATCACAATGGCGATGTGCGGCATTTTTTCCAAAGTGCCGTCCCGCTTTGCCAGCTTGTTAAAGCTGGTGATGTCGCGCACGCCAAGCTCTGCGAACAAATGGTAACGCTGCTCCATCATGGCCACGGCGTGGCCCAGGGCCTTTGCAGCCTGGCGCGGCTCGGTTACCACCGGTATCATCAAATGCGGGATGCCGTTGTACTCGGCCAGCTCCACCACCTTCGGGTCGATGAGAATCATCTTTACGTCTTCGGGCGAAGATTTGTACAAAAAGCTCATGATGACGGAATTGATGCAAACGCTCTTGCCGCTGCCCGTGCTGCCCGCAATCAGCAGGTGGGGCATGCGGGTTAAATCGGCCACCACCACATCACCCGCAATGTCCTTGCCCAGCGCGATAGACAGCGGCGATGACGCTTTCTCGAAGGCTTCGCTCTCTAAAATGCCCCGGATAGACACGGTGCTCTTCACCCGGTTGGGCACTTCGATGCCCACGGCAGGCTTGCCGGGGATGGGCGCTTCTATGCGCACCCCCGCCGCCGCCAGGTTTAGGGCAATATCGTCTGAAAGGCCCGTGATGCGGCTGATTTTTACGCCCGCCTGCGGCTGCACTTCATAGCGCGTCACGCTTGGGCCGCGGCTTACGTCCAATATGCGCGTTTGCACGCCAAAGCTTTCCAGTGTGCTCACCAGCAAATCGGCGGTTTTGGTCATTTCCTCGCGCACACCTGCCAGGTTATCGCGCGGCTGGGCGTCAAATTTATCCAGCGGTGGGCGCTTGTACAGCGCCGCGCCCTGCTGCCCCGCCTGTGCGGCCGCCGGGGCTTGCTTAGCGGCGGCCGCCTTTTCAATCATCTGTGCCACGTCCGTGCCGGTGCTGCCGGTGGCTTCGCCCGCCAGGCGCGGCCGTGTGCCCGCCGCCTGCGCCCCCGCCAGGGTTTGGCGCACCTCAAAGGGGGGCTCGTCCCCGGGCGTCTGTGCCTTTCCCGGCGGTATCGGCCCATTCGGCATTTGGGCCTGCGGCAGGGGCGCGGGGGCGGGGGCTTCCGGCTTGCCGCCAAACAAGTCAAAGTGGCTGCCGTCTGCCGGGGGCACATATTCCACATCCAGCAGCGTGCCACGGGGCAGCTTGCTGGCAGCGCCGCCCAGGTTGGCATAGGGGTCGTGCTCGCCAAACAACAGCACATCGCCGCCCGTACTTATGGGCGGCTCGGCACTGCGCGGGCTGAAGGGCACCAGGGGCACATAGTCGCCCAGGCCGTATTCTTCCGGGCCACTGGGTTCAGGCGGCAAGCCAAACGTGCCGCCCGGGCCAATGCCGGCCCTGGCTACATGCTCCGCGCCGCCCGCGGCGCTTTTGGGCGCGCTTGGGCCTAAATCAATGTCGTGTGCGCGCATGCGCCGGGGCGGGGCCTCGCCGGGCGGCGGCATGTTATACACAGCCACGCGCGGCGGTGGCTGTACTGGCTGCGCCTGTTCGCCGGGTGCTTGCAGCGGTATATCTACCCTTTGGGCACGGTGTTTACCTCTGGGCGGCAAGGGAGGCAGCAACGCTTCGTCCGGCGCTTCTGCAGGTTCGTCAATGGCCGCGTCTGCTTTGTAGCGGCCCGCCCCGCGGCTGCCCAAGCGGCGGAAAAACCGCACGATGTCGCCGGGGGTTACACCGGTAATCAGCATCACAGCCACCAGCACCAACAGCACCAGCAGCACGCGCGACACCCACACGCCCGTAAGCGCCAGCAGGCTGTAGCCAAACAAAATGCTGGCCAGCCCCCCGCCCAGCACCCGCTGCCAGCCGGTGTCCATAAGGGCCGTAAGCAAGCCGCCAAAATCCAGGCCCTCGGCTTGCAGAAAGGCGGTATCGCCAAACACCAGCGCCGCGCCGCTGGCCGTAAATAGAAACAAAATCCCCTTTATCACCGATGAAATCACCGGTTTTTCAAGCCCAATCAGCACCGCCCACCAAAGCAGCATGGGCCCCAGCAGCCAGCCGCCCGCGCCCAGTGCACCAAACAGCAGCCACTGGCGCGCCCAGCTCCAGCCGTTTTCGCCGGGGATAAAGCTTAGCAGCGCCACCAAAAGCCCCAGCCCAAACAATAAAATACTCCAGCGGCGGTCTAAATCCGCCTTGGGGGCAGCCCCTCGCCCGGCCGCCTGTTTTGCGGGCGGCTTTGCGGCTGCTGCGGCGTTTTTTCCTGCCGTTTTTTTGGGTTTTGCTTTGCCAGCCATACAGAGCTCCTCGTTTCACCCATAGGGCGGACGGATGTGAAACCCGCCCCTATTACACAGCACACACTATACTGCAAACGCGCCGCTCACCGAAGACGCCGGCCAAGCGGACACGGCCGAGCCGCCCCAGCCCACCAGGTGGAAAATGATGCCCAGGGCCACCACCAGCACTCCAAGCGCCAGCGTATACCAGGCAAAAGCGATAAAACGGTCGGTTTTAACCAGCCAGCGCACCAGGCGGATGGCGGCATATCCCACCACGGCGGCCGTAAGCATGCCAATGAACAAAATCCACCAGGGAATGTTCATTTGCTCTTTTGCGGCGTCGCCTATCTCAAACACCGCGCCGCCTAAAATAGCCGGGATGCCCATGAGGAAGCTGAATTTAACCATCATGCCTTTGTCGAAACCCAGTATCATGCCGGTGGAAATGGTGGCCCCGCTGCGCGAGATGCCCGGCAGGGTGGCCACCGCCTGCGCCAGCCCCACAAACAGGGCATGGCGGGGCTTCATGCGCATAATGCCCGCCGTGCCGCGCCGCTTTTTGCAAGCGGCAAACAACAGGCCCGATGTAACCAAAAAGCACACGCCTTCCACAATGATATCGCCGTCGCCCGCAACGCCGCCCAACAGCCAGCGCAACGGAATAACCAGCACCATAGGCAGGCAGGCAAAAAACAGCATGTACAGCATCTTGCGGCTTGGACTGTCGGTTTTCGCCCTGAAACGCCCGGTAAACAGCTCTTTCACAATGCGGCCCACCTCTTTCAGCATGGCCCACAAATCCTCGTAAAAAGCCGATACCACCGCCGCCAGCGTGCCAAGGTGCAGCATCAGGCCAAAAAACACAGACCCTTCGCCCGATTGCCCGGTGAGAAACTGAAACAAACTGAGATGCCCGCTGCTGGAAATGGGCAAAAACTCCGTAAGGCCCTGTATCAAGCCTTGCAGAATAGCACTAAACACACCAATTTCCATGAAGACGCTTCCTCCACATCCGTATCCTGTGCTTTGCGGGTTTGATAACCGGTAAAACCTACCGTATATTGTAGCACAAAATGCCGCCCGGTGGGAAGGGGCGGGGTAAAACAAAAACCACCGGGGCGTAGGCAAAGCCACGCTCGTGCTTCGCACCCTATTTGACATCCCCGCTTCTTATAAAGTATAGTAAAAAAGCGAAAATGAAGCGATGGAGGTGGGCACATGGGTAAAACCATGGCGCAAAAAATCATAGACGCGCACCTTATGGAGGGCACACCTGCCCCGGGCCACGAAGTGGGCCTGCGTATAGACCAAACCCTCACACAAGACGCCACCGGCACGATGGCTTACCTGGAGTTTGAAGCCATGGGCATCCCGCGGGTGAAAACCGAGCTGAGCGTGGCTTATATAGACCACAACACCCTGCAAAACGGGTTTATGAACGCCGACGACCACGCTTTTATCCGCACCGTGGCCAAAAAATACGGCATCCGCTACGCGCGGCCGGGCTGCGGCATTTGCCACCAGGTGCACCTGGAGCGCTTTGCCGTGCCCGGCAAAACCCTGATAGGCAGCGACAGCCACACCCCCACCGCCGGCGGCATGGGCATGCTGGCCATGGGCAGCGGCGGGCTGGATGTTGCCGTGGCCATGGGCGGCGGCGCATATTATATCCCCTGGCCCAAGGCCCTGCGCGTAACACTTACCGGCAAGCTGCCGGGCTTTGTAAGCGCCAAGGACATTATTCTGGAGGTGCTGCGCCGCTTGAGCGTGAAGGGCGGCGTTGGCAAAATCATCGAGTACGCGGGCCCGGGCGTAGCCACACTTTCTGTGCCGCAGTGCGCCACCATTACCAACATGGGCGCGGAACTGGGGGCTACCGCCAGCCTGTTTCCGGCAGACGAGGCCACCCGCGCTTTTTTGGCCGCGCAGGGCCGCGAAGCAGATTATGCCCCCCTTGCCCCGGACGCGGATGCCGTGTACGATGAAGAACTCACCATCGACCTTTCCGCCCTCGAGCCTTTGGCCGCCTGCCCCCACAGCCCGGACGCCGTTGTGCCGGTGCGCGAATTATCACACATCCGGTTAGACCAGGCGTGTATCGGCAGCTGCACCAACTCATCGCTTTCCGATATGCTGGCCACCGCCGCTGTTTTGAAGGGTAAAACCGTTTCGCCCGCCGTCAGCCTCACCATTAGCCCCGGCAGCCGCCAGGTGCTGCAAATGCTAAGCCAAAGCGGCGCGCTGGGCGATATTTTAGCCAGCGGCGCGCGCCTTTTGGAATGCGCCTGCGGGCCTTGCATCGGCATGGGGCAGTCGCCGCCGTCGGGCGGGGTATCGCTGCGCACCTTTAACCGCAACTTTGAGGGCCGCAGCGGCACGGCCGATGCCGGGGTGTACTTGGTAAGCCCCGAAACCGCCGCAGCCAGCGCGCTGACTGGCTATATTACCGACCCGCGCACCCTGGGCGAAGCCCCGGCGTTTGCCATGCCCGCCGCTTTTGCCGTGAATGACAACATGATTGATTTACCGGCCGCCGAAAGCGAAGCCGCCGCCATAGAGGTGGTGCGCGGGCCAAACATCAAGCCCCTGCCCCTTGCGCGCCCCTTTTCCGATACCCTCGCCCTGCCGGTGCTGCTCAAGGTGGGCGACAACATCACCACCGACCATATCATGCCCGCCGGGGCGAAAATACTGCCTTACCGCAGCAATATCCCCCATCTGGCCCAATATTGTTTTGAAGGGGTAGACCCAGGCTTTGCCCAGCGCGCGCAGGCAAGCCCGGACGGCGGCTTTATCGTGGGCGGGGCAAATTACGGCCAGGGTTCCAGCCGCGAGCACGCGGCCCTTGTGCCGCTGTACCTGGGGGTGCGGGCCGTTATTGCGCAAAGCTTTGCGCGCATCCATAAGGCCAATTTGGTAAACGCGGGCATTTTGCCGCTGGAATTTGCCAGCCCCGGCGATTACGCAGACATTGCGCAAGGCCAGACCCTTGAACTGTGCGGTATTTTTGTTGGCCTGGACGGCGGCACGCTGACTCTGCGCAACAAGGATACCGGCGGCGCGTACACCCTGGCCTGCGAACTTTCAAGCCGACAGGCGTTAATTATCAAGGCAGGCGGCCTGCTAAACTATACCCGTGAGGTTTCTCGATAACAGGATGATGTATAAATATGTAAAATACGCCCTTGCGTTATTTTGCTGCCTGGTGCTGCTATCTGCCTGCAGCGCGGGCGCGGGTGATTCAACCTCCTATCTCATGGCGGCGCCGCCGTCTGCCCCATCGGTTGCATCCAGTGACGCGCCGGACGAGCCCCTTACCGAAACCGTTCCCGTCGATGTCCCCATCGCCCTGCAAACCGTTGCCTCCTCGCTGGGCAACAGCTTTGCAAGCGGCGAGGCAGGCGCTTATACCACGGCTTCTTTCGCCGATGGGTCGGTAGACATTCACTTTTTTGATTATCACGCGGCCGAATTGCGGCGTCTTGATTTGCCTGCCGCCGTGGGCCTGCATGGCCAGGTGGCTGATGCCCCGGGGGGCGCTGTTCCGGTTTTGGCGGGCGGGTATTTGTTTCTGTTTCGCCTGGGCAGCCCGGGGCTGGTGCTGGATCACGGCCCAAACGCGGCGGCCGCCGTGGTGCGCATGAACCCGGACGGCAGTGCCATGACCCAGACCCTGCTGCCAATCATGTACGAGTTTCATCTTTCAAGCGCCATTTTATACGACGGCAGCGCCTTGTACTTTTTGGTGTGGGACCGCACCCAGGAAGCGTATTCCGAGCAAGTGCTGATGAAACTGGATACCGAAACCTTGCAAACCACCGAGCTGCACCGCCTGCCCCTTGATCGCGAATACAGCATTGAGGGCGCGTGGGAAAAAGGGCCGCTGATGGTGGCCGCCGACACACTGCCCCCCGTGAGTGACCCGGCTTTTAACGATGCCTGGACGGCGCGTACCTACTGGCTGCTTACTTATGGCCTGGCCAGCGGCGCGCAGGAAACCAAGGGCGGCTGGGCGCAGGGCGAAACCAACACCGTACAGGGCAATGTGCTGTATTATTGGTCGATCACCGAAAACGCCCTGCGCGCAGTGAACACCGACACCGGTGAAGACACGCTGATTGCCGGGGAATTTGCCCCGGAAGGCTACGAGCAGGCCTATATCCAGCGCGCGGTGAACGGCGGGCGGATAAGCATCCAGTTTTCCATGTACGGCGGCACTTCGGCGCGCTACTACACGGTGGACACCGCCACCGGCCTGGCCGAACCCATGCCTATCTCGCCGCGGGATAATATCACCATCTGCGCCGAAGGAACAGGCTATTTCTTGGTGCGCAGCGGCGAAAAGTGGGTAAACCGAGAGAAGGTAGAGCCCGACTATGTGCCCGGCGTCACATCTGTAGACAGCGCCACACCCGGCTTTGTAAGCGTACCCGAGTATTCGCTGATTTTGGTAGCCGATTTTTGGGCCGGTGAACGCAATTTTGTAGCTATTAACGATTTGGTGTATGGAATATAAGGGGGTAATCACTTGCTAACTGACAGCCAGGCCATGGAGAAAATGAACGACATTTTGCAAATGCAGAAAAAACGGGTGGCCGCCATGCGCGCCCAGGGTGATTTTTTAGACTATGCCGCGCTGAACCCGCTGGTGATTGGCGTGTGCGGCGGCGACGGCATTGGCCCGGTGATTACCAAGGTGAGCGAAGACGTTCTGCGCTTTTTGCTCGATACCGATGTGCAGGCCGGAACAATTGTTTTTCGCACCATCGACGGACTGACCATTGAAAACCGCATCGCCGCCGGAAAGGCCATCCCCGAGGACGTGCTGGCCCATTTGAAAACCTGCCACGTGATTTTGAAGGGCCCCACCACCACGCCGGACGCCAGCTACCAGGGGCCCAACATCGAGAGCGCCAACGTGGCCATGCGGCGCGAGCTGGATTTGTTTGCCAATGTGCGCCCGGTGAAAGTGCCCGAGCAGGGCATCGACTGGACCTTCTTTCGCGAAAACACCGAGGGCGCCTATGCCGTGGGCTCTTTGGGCTTTGAAGCCGAGGACGGCGTGAGCGTAGACTTTACCATCACCACCACCGAGGGCACGCGCCGCATAGCCAAGCTGGCCTTTGAGTACGCAAAAAACAACGGCAAAACAAAGGTTGCGGTGGTAACCAAAGCCAATGTTATCAAGGCTACCGACGGCAAGTTTCTGCGTGTGTGCCAGGAGGTGGGCAAAGATTACCCCGGCATTGCCGCCGAAAGCTGGTACGCCGATATCATGACCGCCAAGCTGGTGGACGAAAAGCGCCGGCGCGATTTTGAGGTGATGGTGCTGCCTAACTTGTATGGCGATATCATCACGGACGAAGCGGCCGAGTTCCAGGGCGGCGTGGGCACTGCGGGCAGCGCCAATCTGGGCAAGCGCTACGCCATGTTCGAGGCCATTCACGGCAGTGCGCCGCGCATGGTGGCCGAGGGGCGCGACGCCTACGCAGACCCCTGCAGCATGCTGCGGGCAAGCGTTTTGCTGCTGCGGCACATTGGCCGCACGGCCGAAGCCGCCAAGCTGGAAACCGCGCTGGACAAATGCATGTTTACGGAGAAGAAACTGGCGGTTACCGGCCGGGCAAACGGCGCCACCAGCGCCGAGTTTGGCCGCTATGTGATGGACACCATCGCCGCGCTGTAAGGAGTAATACCCGAATAACCGCTCATAAAGCCCGCCAAGGGGGTGAACCCAACGCATCATCGAATATCACTGCCCGTTATCAAACGGCTGCCGCGCTACTACCGCTATGTGCAAAGCCTTGCGGACGACGGTGTTACCACGGTGTCGTCCAGCGAGCTGGCGGCGGCACTGGGCACAACCGCCAGCCAGGTGCGGCAGGACTTCAGCTGTCTTGGCGCCTTTGGCCAGCAGGGCGTGGGCTACAGTGTGGCACTTTTGTGCGCCAAGCTTAATACGCTTCTGTTCAGCGGCCCAAAGCTTAACACGGTGGTTATTGGCGCGGGGCGGCTGGGGCGCACCATCTCGCAGTTTCTCTCGCGCGAAGCGCCTGGGTTTGCGCTGATAGCCGCGTTTGACAACGACCCCGCGCAGATTGGCACAACCTTGGGCGGCGTGCAAGTGCGCGACATGGCCACCCTGCCCGCCTTTTGCGCCGAAGCAAAGCCGCAAATATGTGTGCTGTGCGTGCCCGAAGAAAGCACCGCGGGCCTGGTGCCAGCCCTCATCGAATATGGCTTTAAGGGCTTTTGGAATTTCAGCCACTACGATTTAACCGCCAATCACCCCGGCATCACGGTTGAAAACGTACACCTGGGCGACAGTTTGTCCAGCCTTGGCTATCGTGTGCGGAATTTGGAAGAAAACTAAATAAGGAGCGATAATGGATGGCAGAGTTTAAGTATGAGGTTACCGAGCGCATTGCGGTGCTGGGCACCAATGCCAAGGGCTGGGAAAAGCAATTGAACATGGTGAGCTGGAACGACCACGACCCCAAGTACGATATCCGGGATTGGTCGCCCGATGGCGAGCGCATGAGCAAGGGCATAAGCCTAAGCACCGAGGAAATGGCCATGCTAAAGGGCGTACTGGAAGATTTAGAGCTATGAGCGCCGCCTATAAAGACGAATTTACGGAATTGTTTGGCCGGCACATCACCCGCGCGGGCGCGGGTGAGCTTTTGGCCTGGATGCAAACCACGGATTTTTTCACCGCCCCCGCCAGCACCCGCTACCACGGCGCTTGTGAGGGCGGGCTGGTGATGCACAGCGTGAATGTGTGCAATGTGTTGTTTCAGCGCTACCAAAGCCCCGTACCCGGCGCAGACGACTTACCGCCGCCCAGTGCCGAGAGCCTGGCCATTTGCGGCCTGCTGCACGATTTGTGCAAGGCCAACTTTTACAAAAGCGGCTTTCGCAACGTGAAAGACGATGCCACCGGCACATGGCAGAAAGTGCCCAGCTACAGCGTGCAAGACAAGTTTCCCTACGGGCATGGCGAAAAAAGCGTTTACCTGATTGAGCGGTTTTTGCGCCTGAAACCCGCCGAGGCCGTGGCCATCCGCTGGCACATGGGCGGCTTCGACGAAGCGGTGCGCGGCGGCAGCTATGCCATTAGCGAAGCTTGGCGATGCTACCCCCTGGGCGTGATGCTGCACATTGCCGACTTGGAAGCAAGCTATTTGCTGGAGCGCGGCACCAGCAGCGCCAACAAAACCTAGCACATAAAAAACAGCGGCATTGCCGCTGTTTTTTATGTCTATATGCTAATTCTTTCCCACTCTTCTTTCAACAGCCGGTACGTCAGGCGGTCTTTCAGGCGGCCGTCGTGCCAGGCTGCTTTAATCAAATGGGCCTCTTTAATCATGCCGCAGCGCTGCATCACGCGCTCACTGGGCGAGTTTTCGGCATAGCACACCGCGCTTAGGCGCGCCACATCGTCTTGCGTAAAGGCATAGCGCATCAGCGCCCACAGGGCCTCGGTGGCATAGCCCTGGTGCTGGTGCTCCGGCAATAAAAACCAGCCAATATCCGCCAGCTTGCCCATCGGCGTAAAGCTAAGGGTGATGTACCCCACAGAGCCCAGGTACGCACCGTCTTCGCGGCGCGTTACCGCCAAAAACAATTTCTCGCGCGGGCTTTGCCCGGCCCACATAATGCATTGCATCAAATCGCGCCTGCTGTCTTGCGGGTTTGCAATCAGCATATCCTGCACATAATACAGGTTGTCCGCATCGCTCCAAAGCCGGTAATGGCTCTCGCTGTCTTCCTGGATATGCGGGCGCAGCACCAATCTGTCTGTATCAATGCGAAGCATGGGCTTCACCCTCCAATCAAACAGCGAAGGCAACCACCTGCCTTCGCTTTTGTACTACGGCGTCCATCAGCCGTCGCGCTTATTCAATATCTCCAAAATATCGTTGTAATAATCGTCGTCGCTGCGCACAGCGGGGGCATCGTCACTGTTATCGCCGCTGAACACCAGCGCGGGCTTGGCAAAACCGCCGCCGGCCGTTTGGTTGTTCTGGCCTATGGTGGAGGAATCAAACCCGGTGGCTATTACGGTGATGCTCATCAAATCAATCATCTTCTCGTCAAACGCGGCGCCCCAAATAATGTTGGCGTCCGGGTGGGCCGCGCTGGTAATCATGTTGGCGGCGGTTTCCACGTCGTCCAGCGCCACATCGGGCGAGGCGGTAATGTTGATGATAACACCGCGCGCGCCGGAAATGCTGGTTTCTAAAAGCGGGCTGGTAATGGCCGCGTTGGCCGCGTCCTGCGCCATGTTGCCGCCGCGCGCCTCGCCCGTGCCCATGTGGGCATAGCCCGCATCGCGCATTACGCTGCGCACGTCCGCAAAATCCAGGTTGATAAAGCTGGGCACGTTTACCAAAGCCGAGATGCTCTCCACACCCTGGCGCAATACGTTGTCGGCGGCGGCAAAGGCGTTGGCCATGGTAATGCGCTCGCTGCTTATTTGTTTCAGCCGCTCGTTGGGTATCACAATCAAGCTGTCTACCCGCTCCAGCAAGGCCCGTATGCCCTCCTCGGCCTTGCTCATCTTCACGCGGCCCTCAAACGCGAAGGGCTTGGTAACAATGCCCACGGTGAGAATGCCCATCTCTTTGGCAATATCGGCCACAACGGGGGCCGCGCCCGTGCCCGTGCCGCCCCCCATGCCGGCGGTGATAAACACCATCTGCGCGCCCTTCAGCGCCGCGCCCACCTCGTCCCGGCTTTCTTCCGCGCTGCGCTGGCCAATCTCCGGGTCGCCGCCCGCGCCGCGCCCGCGGGTAAGCTTGGCGCCCAGCTGCACCTTCTGGGTGGATTTTGAGGTAAACAGCACCTGCTGGTCCGTGTTCATGGTGATGTACTCAACGCCCTGCAAGCCGTACTCAATCATGCGGTTTACCGCGTTGCCGCCGCCGCCGCCCGCTCACGCCCCGCTCTATCAGCACCCAACGTGCAGGCGTTAAAAAAACAAACCTACAGCCGCACCGCCATCATGAACTATTTCACTACAGATTACAATATCAGAAACAAATACCAAATTCAAGGCTTTTACGGCAGAAAAGCACTAAATCTTTGTCGTTTTCCTTTTCGCGGCACTAGATGTTGTGGGGCTAAACCGCATATGCGCCCGGTTGAGGGCACGGGGCGCGGGGTGGTACGTCCTACCGCTTTTCTATTGGCGCACTTTCCTGTATCGCGCGATCGACAAAATCCCCAAGCCGTGAATCCAGGGACACCTCTTTGTACGCATCCACCTCGTACACGCGCTGCCGCGGATGCCTGATGAGTTCCCGCAGCGACACGGGCTTCAGCCCAAGCTCCAGCCCCGGGGCAGGGCTGAAACTCAGCCGCCCGTCCGGCCGTGTATCCCCGCTTGGCGCAAAATGGTCTATCACCATATATCTGTAGTTGTAGTTTACCAGCGTGCCGGCCGCGCCGCACTGGAATACCACCGGCACATTCAGGCTGATGCGGGGCAGCTTGCGGGAGTAGGTTTTGAGGTTCACCGAGCGGGCATGAATATTCTGGCGTATCACCGCAACCGGTGTTTTGGACACATTCAGCTTGGTGGCAAGTGTATGCTGGCGGTCGTACACAATCTGATAGTACTCGTTTTTACTGTCCTGGCTTTGAGGCCAGGCCTTAAAGCTGTATTTCCACCGGCCGTTTTTCAGCTGCGCCACGCTCATCACCAGCCCGCTTAGCATGGCGCTGTATTTTTCCGTATAAGGGTTCAGGCTCACCGCTTCATCGTCGGGCAAAAACTCTGGCCGCGTGAAGGTTAACGCCAGCCCGCCCTCGGATATATCGGTGGTCATGGCCGGCAAGTTCCGGGTTTCGGGCGCCACGCGCACAGGCAAGCTGACAAAGAAGCGTTCATGCTCGCGGTAATTTTTGCGCCCAAGCATAAATATTACGGCAAAAAGCAGATTCTTGATATTCACGGCAAGCCAGAACAACAGGATGGAATAGCCCAGCCATGCCCCGTTGATGGCAAGCAGAACGCAGCGCACAACGGCGAGGATGCACAGCGCCAGCAGAAGCATGTGCGGAATAGCGTATAGAATAGACTGGCTTCTGTTCACATGATCTCTGGTTTTTTTGGTGATAACAAATTTACGCTGCTTGATGCCCAGTGTTTCCAAAAGCACCGGAAGCACCAGAAATGGGCACAATATCGTGTCGAACACATTCGACCAGTGCTGGTTTCGCCTATCTCCCGAGAGTGTTTTCAGTGCCTGCCGGTAGATGAGATGCGTCGGCACCCAAACAATCAGAATGCTCCAAACCGTGGCGTCTACCACACGGATACCTAAGAGCACAAACAGCAAGGGCGATATAATGTAGATAAGCCGCCTGAAGAAGGACCACCAGTAGGTTGCGGTTAGAATGTAGCTTAATTTCTGGGCGAATTTGACGGACTTGCTGGTGACAATCTTTGCCTTTCGGATGCTCTGAATGCAGCCGCGCGCCCAGCGCTTGCGTTGGGACAGCAGGCTTTTTATGGTTAAGGGCGCCATGCCGTGGGCCAGCACAGACGGAACGGCATAGGTTGTATAGCCGGCGGATTGTATCATCATGCCGGTTTCAAAGTCTTCGGTTACGGTTCCGATGGCAAAACCGCCGGCCTCCTCAATGGCCTGGCGCGACAACACGGTGTTGCTGCCGGCATAGATGGCGGAATTGGAGGCGTTTCGCCCAACGTTGATGTCCTGGAAAAAGAAATCCTGCTCGTTGGGCAAGTCCATCTCCTGGTACAGGTTATATTGAAAGAGGTCTGGGTTATAAAAGCTTTGAGGGGTTTGGATAAAACCGATTTTATAGGACGGGTCGCACTCCTCCGGCGCGCGCTCAATCCATGCCCCCGCCTTGTCTTGCTTTAGCTTCGGAAGAAAAAAATAGGGCACAGTTTTAACCAAAAACTCATGCCGAAGTATCATGTCCGCGTCCACCGTTACCACATAGGGCGAGGCTGTGTTGGCCATGGCATTGTTTAAGTTGCCGGCCTTTGCGTGCTTATTGCCCGAAAAACCGATATAGCCTACGCCCATCTCCTGCGCAAATTCCGCCACCTCGGGCCGCATACCGTCGTCACACACATAAATATGCACTTTGGATGACAGCGGGTAATCAAGGTACTTGGCCGCGTTCACTGTTTTGAAGAGCAGGGAAATCGGCTCGTTGTGCGTCGCAATCAGGACATCCACATCGGGATACCACGCCTCGGGAATAACCGGCAGCGGGGGTACGTAGAATTTTGACACATTGATGTATTGGACAATGACCTCCAGCATGGCAATTGCCTCGGATAAAAACAGCAGGATGCCGAAAACAATGGAGAGCCAGCCATAGTGGATAGGCAAAGTGAACAACAGCCGCCATCCCAGATAGATGGAAAGCGCTAAAACCGTGATATAAAGCAAAAATTTCCTGCTTTTCTGTTTTTTATTCTGCATCAGCTTCTTCCTTCTCTATTTCGGGCAGCATACAAACGGTTTTATGGTTATACCATACCACATTTGATGATTAATGCCTATATCAAACCGCAGGTTATTTTGCTAAATCTCCCCTTCACTAAACACCCCTTGCCGGGTGATTAAGTACAGCCCCATGTCCAGTGTGCCGCGCGCCTGGGGGCTAATGCCGTCCGGGTTTTGGGCGTCCAGCAGCGATACCACAAAGCCAAGCTTGTCGGCAAGGCCGCTGTGCGTGCCTAAACGCACGATGATGCGCGATTGCCACTCGAACTTCATATCCATGGTATCGCTCACATCCACTCTGGTGATATCCGAAAGGCCGCAGTCCGCAAGCGCTTTCAGCAAAACCGGCAGCGCGCCAAAGCTTTCACTCGCGCTGTAAAACTGCGCCGGGTCTACCTCCGGCGGCAATTCCACCTCGGGCGGGGGGGCCGTGCCGTCGGGCAAAACGCCCTCCCCCGCATCCCCTTCGCCGCTGCCGCCTTCTTCCCCGCCGCCGGCAGAATTGCTGCCGCGCAAGCTGGGCGGCACCAGGGCCGTTTGCGCGGGCTCGGGCGGCGTCCCCGAAACGGAATCATCCTTTGGGATTGCGCTATTGTCCTGCGCGCTCTCGGCCAGGGCCAAGGGCTTCCCCACGGCCACCTCCAGCTGGGATAGGCCCTCAAGCAAGGTCAGGCCCTCGGGCGCGTCGGCTGCTTGGCGCAAAACCCTCAAGGTATCGCTCAGCACCAAATGCCCCTCTTCCCAGGGCACGGCATAGCGCTCCTCGGCTGCCACCGCCTGAAAACGGATGGTGGAGGGCAAGCGGCGGTGGATGTCTACCCGCTCTAAATACGGCAGCCTTTCCAGCATGCGCCGCTGGGCGTCGCCCACCGAAAAGCCATACATGGCCACTCCGGGGGCTACCCCAAAGGCGCTTTGCATCTCCTCCACCGTGTAGGGGCATTCGCCCTGTATTTCAAAATGCTCTATCTTAAACAGCATGGTAACGGTAAGCCATACGCCCACGCCCAAAACAGCCAGCAGCACCACACCCGCCGCAATGCGCCGCCGCAGGCGCTTATGGGCAAAATTGGCGGTTTTGGCCTCGTTGCTTTTGGGTTTTTTGGCCTGCCCCGCTTTGCCGGGCTTCGCCGGTTTGTCGGCTTGCTGCGCTTTGCCCGCTTTTTTGCCTTTTGCGGCCTTGCCGCCCTCGGCAACCACCAGTGTGCGCTGCCCGGGGGGCTGCTCGTTTGGCCCGGCCAGGTTGGGCGGGCCCAGGCGGCGCAGGTTGTCAAACGCGCCTGGCGTGGGCACGCCGCCAGACGCCCGGCGGCGCTGGGCGGCCTCTGCGGGCGGCGGGGGCGGCGGCTGGGCTGGCTGCGCACCTTTTTTATCCTTTTTGCGTTTTGCTTTTGGCTGCTTTTGGGCGGCTTTGGCGGCCACCCCTGAAGGCGCACCCGCCGCCTTTTTTGTCTTTTTAGGCAACGCGGCGCACCTCCTTACATACTGCCGTAGGGAACGGTTCTAAACCGTTCCTACTCTAAACCGTTCCCAAAAGCCCCGCCAAACCTTCCAAAATCTTATCAAGCGCATCCGGGCGCGCCAACGCCTGGGCGTTTTTGCCCATCTTGGCCAATTGCTCCGGGTTTTGGCACAACCCATCCACGGCGGCAATCAGCGCTTCGGCGGTTAAATCCTTTTCCGGGAACACCCGCGCCGCACCCGCCTTTTCAAACTCCAGCGCGTTGTAGTACTGGTGGTTTTCGGCCACGTTCGGCGAGGGTATCAGCACCGACGCCCGCCCCGCCGCCGCCAGCTCTACCAGCGTAAGCGCGCCCGCGCGGCACAGCACCAAATCGGCCGCGGCTTGCATGGCGGGCATGTCGTCAATATACTCTTTCACCACAAAATTGGCATTATCATTGATGCCTTTCTCGCGGCACAGGGCTTCAAAGTCGGCCTTTTCTATGCTGCCCGCGGCATGGATATGCAGCCAATCGCGGTTTTGCAAGTGCCAGGCGGCAAGCGCTGCCACCAATTGGTTGATGCGCATTGCCCCGTTGCTGCCGCCGTAGCTTAGCAGCACCGGGCGGCTGCCCGCGCCCAGGGCCTCGCGTGCCGCCTGACGGTTTAAGTGCCGGTACTCGGGCCGCACCGGGTTGCCGGTAACCACGGTTTTATCCGGGCGGCCCAGGCGCTGCACCGCGCTTTCGGTGGGCGCAAACACGGCGTCTGCCCATTTTGCCAACAGGCGGTTGGTAACACCCGGCAGGGCGTTTTGCTCGTGGATAGCCGTTTTAACGCCGCGCTTTGCGGCTTCGCGCACCACCGGCCCGCTAACATACCCGCCCGTGCCCACCACCAGCTGCGGCCGCACCAAGCGCAAAATGCGCCGCGCCGCCGCCGGCGCAAGCGCCAGCCGCCACGCGGCGTTTAGGTTACGGGCAATGTTCTTAGGGGCAAAGCTGCGCTGAAACCCCCGCACCTCAATGGGATGGAACGGGTAGCCCGCCCCCTCCACCAGGCGCTTCTCCATGCCTTTCTCGCGGCCCGCAAAGTGTATCTCGGCATTGGGCCAGCGGCTTTTAACGCCCTGCGCAATGGCCAGCGCGGGGTTGATATGCCCGGCCGTGCCGCCGGCGGCAAACAAGATGCGCATCAGCCTGCCGCCTCCTTTGCCTCGGGCGGCGCGCCGCCGTTTTCTCCCGGCACTTGCGCGGGCGGCTGGCGGCGGCGCAGCCGCAAATCGCACTTGCGCGAAACCGACAGCACAATGCCCATCTGCCCCATCAGCATTACCAGCGACGTGCCGCCGTACGAGAAAAACGGCAGGCTGATGCCGGTGGACGGGATGGCATTGGTGTTTACGGCGATATGCAAAAACGCCTGCAAGGCCACCTGCACGGCAATGCCCAGCACCAGCATACCGCCAAATTTATCACGCGCGCGCAGGGCAATAAACATGCCGCGCGCCAAAAACGCCACAAACAGCAGCACCACGGCAACTGCGCCTACAAAGCCTAGTTCTTCGCACACCACCGCGTAAATATAGTCGTTATACACCTCGGGCAAATGCAAAAACTTTTGCACACTTTTGCCAATGCCCTTGCCAAAGGGCCCACCGCTGCCAATGGCAATGAGGCTTTGGATGGTTTGGTGCGCGTCATCCGGGTCGGCGGAAAAAGGGTCCAGCCAGGTGTCTACACGCTCGTAGGCATATTTGGGGATAAGCTCTGGAAACTGTGTAGCGGCCAGCACAACCGCCCCCACCACCACCACAGACGCCAAGGCAAACCACCGCAGCGATGTACCCCCCGCAAACACCATGGCCAGGCCAATGCCGATAACCAATATTGTACACGACAGGTGCGGCTCTTGGATAAGCAGCAGCGCCATGAAACCCAGCACCACCATAAAGGGCATAAAGCCGTACTTAAAACTGCGGATGCGGCTTTGGTTGGCCGCTATCATCTTGGCAAACACCAAGATAAGCGCAAACTTGGCAATCTCACTGGGCTGAAAGCCCTGCTCGGTTTCGTAATTCAGCCATATCCACCGCCGCGCGCCATTTTTAGGCGTCATAAACAGCACAACCACCAAGAGCACCAGGGTTACCACCATCAGCGGCCAGGCAAACTTCTTTAAGATATTGTATCGCGGATAAAGCTGTAGCTGTCGCCGAAGCGGCGCAGGTAGCCGCTGGGATAGCTGGCGGAAAACAGCATCACCAGGCCAAACAGCAAAATAAACAGGGTGATGGTGAGCATGGGGATATCTATCTGGCCAAAGCGGTAGCGATGCTTTTTCTTGGGCATTTCGGCCGCTTTTACGCCCGCGCCGCCCGCGGGCGCGCCGCTTAAAGCCCCCGGCGGGCGCACCCCGCCCGGCGGGGGTGAATGCACTTTTTTACGGCTGCGCGCCATATCCTTCACCTCACCCCAGCACATGCGCGTACAGGTAGGCCAGCACCGCGCACATCAGCGCCACAAAGTTAAACAGCATGTCTATTTGTATTTCGCTCCAGCCCATCATCTCAAAATGGTGGTGGATGGGCGACATTTTGAAAATGCGGCGGCCCTGCCTATCCTTTGAAAAGCGCCTGGTAAGCTTAAAAAAGCCTATTTGAAGCACCACGCTCAGCGCCTCTATAATATACACCACCGAAAGCAGTACCATCACGTCCGGGCGGCCCATGCCAAAACCCAGCGTTACCACCACGCCGCCTAAAAACAGGCTGCCCGTGTCGCCCATAAACACCTTGGCGGGGTAAAAATTCCAAAACAAAAAGCCCACGCAAACGCCCGCCATGGCCGATGCCCACAAGCCGAGATAAAACTCGTAAAACAGCGCCGTCAGCACCAAAAAGGCCAGCATTGCCCAAAAAGTAACACTGGTGCACAGCCCGTCCAGGCCGTCTGTCAGGTTGGTGGCGTTCACAATCAGCAGTATCAGCAAAAAGGCAATGGGGTAAAATGCCCAGGATAAATCCACCGCGCCCAAAAAGGGCAGGCGCACCACGGTGTTTAGCTTGCCCAGCAGGTGCAGCCCCGCCAGATAGCCAATGGCCACCAGGCTTTGGAACACAATTTTTACCCGCGCACGCAGCCCCAAATTCTGCTTGCGCACCACCTTCAGCCAATCGTCGGCAAAGCCTATAGCCCCAAAGGCCAGCGCCGTGCACACACTTAGCAGCAAGCTGCCCACGCCAAAGGGGTTGGCGTACGCCGCGGCGGCAGCCAGCAGCGGGTACGCCGCCAGCACCCCAAGCACCCCGCCCAGCATCATCATCAAGCCGCCCATGGTGGGCGTGCCCTGCTTCTCCTTGTGCCAGGTAGGGCCAATTTCCTTAATGGTTTGCCCAAACTTCAGCCTGCGCAAAAGCGGCACGATGAACAGGCCGCTCAGCGCCGTAACGGCCAGGCCGGCCACCGCCGCCAGTATCATTGCGTATTGCGGCTGCATGTTACCCTCCCGCCTGGTTTTCATTGGCCGCTTTTTGAAACGCCGCCAAAATTTCCTCAAATTTCTTGCCCCGGCTGGCTTTCATCAGCACCAAATCCCCGTCTTGTGCCTGGTCCGCCAGCCAGGCGGCCGCTTCGGCATTGGTATCAAAGCACACCGTTTGCACCCCGTTTCGCCCGGCATCGGGCGCGGCCAGCGCCGCCAGCGGGCCCACGGTTGCCAGCACGCCTGCCCCCGCGGCGGCCACCTGCGCGCCCAGGGCCCGGTGCGCGGCGTCGCTCACCGCACCCAGCTCCAGCATGTCGCCCAGCACCGCCATTTTGCGCCCTCGAGGCCGCATCTCGGCCAGGGTGGATAACGCCGCCTTCATGCTGTCTGGCCCGGCGTTGTAAAAATCGGCAATCACCTGCACCCCGCCCACCTGCTCTATTTGCTGGCGCATGCCCACGGGCGTAAAGGCCGCCAGCGCGGCGGCCGCCTGCCCGGCGTTCAGCCCCAGGCGCGTGGCCGCCGTGTAGGCCAGCAGCGCGTCTTGGACATAATGCCGCCCCAGCGCGGGAATAAAGGTTTCGTATTTGCCATACTGCCTGTCCGCGATGGTAAACACCTGGCCCTGCGCTTCGCCGCGAATGCCGGTGGCAACCACCTCGTTGTCTTCGTGCTGCAAACCGGCCCAGGTTACCCGCAGGCCCTGCGGCAGCACCGCGCCGCGCAAAAGAGGGTCATCTCCGTTCAAAATCAGCGGGCCGCCATCGGTTATGCCCTCGCTTACCTCCATTTTGGCACTTAAAATGTTTTCCAGGCTGCCCAAAGAGCCAATGTGCGAATAGCCAATTTTGGTAATCACCGCCGCGCTGGGGCGCACCGCCAGCGTCAGCTTGCGTATTTCGCCCTGGGCTTGCATGCCCATCTCCACCACGGCGTAGCGGGTTTCGTCCGTAAGGCCAAACAGGGTTTTAGGCAGGCCAATTTCGTTGTTTTGGTTGCCGTCGGTTTTCAGCGTTTCGCCAAAGGCCGAAAAAATAGCGGCCGCAAACTCTTTGGTGGCCGTTTTGCCCACGCTGCCGGTTACCGCCAGCACCAACGGCGAAAACTGTGCGCGGTAATTCGCCCCCATGGCAATCATGGCGTCCAGCACATCGGGCACTACCACCATTTTGCCGGCGGGCACACCCGGTGCGGGGCGCTGGCCCAGCACCACGGCCGCGCCGTTTTGGCAGGCCTCGGCGGCAAAGCAGTGGCCGTCGGCCCGCGCGCCCGCTATGGCCACAAACACACAGCCGGGCGTTACCTCGCGGCTGTCGGTAACCACCCGGGTAAGGGTAAGCCCCGCCGGTGCGGCATGCCACAGCCCTTGCAGCAATATTTGGGCCGATAACGGCTGCATACCCTCACATCCTTCCCTTACCCCACCCACGCCTCGAACGCTCAATCGCGTTCTCTTGCGTTTCGCGTTCACCCTGCGGGTTTCGCTCAACGGGCGCGGGAAATTTTGTTTGCTCCCTCGTTTGTTCGCACTTCTTCGACATTGATAAGCAAGCCAAAATTTGTGCTAAAGCACCCTAGATGGTGTCGTCAATAAGTAAAATGTGCCGGATTTGCGAGTAAAATTTTCGCAGTCCAAGGCGGACGATTGAGCAAGGCTTTGTGCCTTGCGATTGAGGACAACGCAGGAATGCGAAATATTTTACCGTAAAGACGTGCCGTTGAGCTAGCTTAGGGGGTTTTGGCGGCTGCCTTTGTCGTGCAGCTCGTAGTGCAAATGCGAGCCATAGCTATTGCCCGTGTTGCCCATGGCGGCAATGGGGTCGCCCAATTCCACCCAGTCTCCCGCCGCCACCCACAATTCGTTGTTGTGGGCATACAGGGTGCGCATGCCGTCGTTGTGGTCGATAACAATGTAGTAGCCATAGCTCCAGTGGAACGTCGCGGTAATCACCAGGCCCGGCGCGGCGGCCACAATGGGCGTGCCAGTGGGGCCCGGGACATCGGTGCCGTAGTGGCTGCCGGTATTGCTGCGGTACACGCCATAGTGGCTGCTGATACGATAATGTCCCGGCACGGGCCATTTCAAGTCGCCGTCGTAACGGATAGACCCGTCGCCGTATTTGCTGCCCTTGTTCTGGCTTTCCTGGAAAATGCGGTTCTGCTCGGCTTGCAGCGCTTTCAAGTCTTCTTCACTTTGCTTGGCGTCTACCTCGCTCTGCGCAATCACCAGTTTGGCCCAGGCAATGCTCGCTTGCAAGTCTTCAATGCTTTGGTTAACACTCGCGCGGTTTTCTTCCAGTTCCACCAGCTCGCCGTCCAGGCGCACCAGGTCTGCTTCAATGTCCAGGCGCTGCCAGTCGTATAATTCCCGCTGCGCCTGCATTTCATGCAGCATCGCTTTGTCGCGCTGCGAGATGCGAAGCATGGTGTCGGACACCTGCGCGTATTCGGTAAAGCTTTCCACGGCCAGCAGCGCCGACATCATGGCGTTGCTGCTGTTCGCCTTAAAAATGGCGCGCAGGCGTTCTATTGCCAACGCTTCATTGCCAATAATGCGCTCGCGCGTGTCGCTCAGCTGGTCAGCGCGTGTCGCTCAGCTGGTCAAGCTTGGTGTTCAAATCGGCGCGGGTCAGTTCTATCAAGGTTTCCTGCTCGCCAATCAACACCACCAGCTCGTCGTATTTCACCTGAAACTCTGCCAGCTGCTCTGTGGCCACCGCAATGTTGTTTTTATTTGCCAGGATGGTGGCTTCCAGCTGCTTAATTTCTTCCTTTTTGGCGGCAATTTCTTTTTGCACCTCGGCCAGCGTGCGCGACGCGCCCACCCCCATGGGCAGCATAGAGAACGCCAGCACCAGCGCCAGCAGGGCCGCGAAAAGGCGAATTGCTTTAGCTTTCACGAAATATCTCACTCCCATCCACGCCTCGCGCGCTCAACCGCGCGCTCTTGCAACTCCCGCCTCGGCTTCGCCTCGCGCTCGTTGGGCGCGGGAAATTTTGTTTGCTCCCAACCTGTTTGCGTTTGTCTTTGGCAACATTTAGCAAGCCAAAATTTGTGCTAAAGCACCCTATCCATTCAAATACCCACTTCCCATGGGGTCTTGGCGCGCGCCGTTGTCGTGCACCTCAAAATGCAGGTGGTTGCCCTTGCTGTCGCCCGTGTTGCCCACCCCGGCAATGGCATCACCCTTGCTTACCTGCGCCCCAACGCCTACCCACAGGCTGTTGCAGTGCGCGTACAGGGTGCGCATGCCGCCGCCGTGGTCTATCTCTATGTAGTTCCCATAGCTCCAGTGGTGTGTCGCGGTAATCACCGTGCCCGGCGCGGCGGCCACAATGGGGGTTTCCACCGGTGCGGGGATATCAATGCCGTAGTGGCCGCGGGTGTTGCCGCGCGGGTCGCCAAAAACACTGCTCACGTAGCCATGGCCGGGCACGGGCCAGGCCAGCGGGCCGTCGTACTTCACGCTGCCGTCGCCCTGCTGGCTGCCGTTTTGCTGGCTTTGCCAAAACAGGGCATCCAATTCGGCTTCCAGCTTGTCCACTTCGTCCTGCGTTTGCGAATATTCTTGCTGGCTTTGGGCAATCTGCAAATCGGCCCACGCAATGGTCTGCTTTGCTATTTCCATCTGCTCGTCGCACCAGTTCCGGTTGTCTTTTAGCTCTGCCAAGTCTGCGTTCAATTGGTCTATCTGCGCTTCCAAGTCAAGGCGCTGGGCCTCGTAGGTGTCCCACTCGGCATCCATCAGGTGCAGCAAATCCGTATCGTGGCGGGCAATGCGCGCCATCACGTCTTGCGTTAGCGCGTAGCCCGAGAAGCTGTCTACCGACATAATCACAGCCAGCATGGCATTGGTGCTGTTGGCTTCGTATATAGCGCGCAAACGTTCTATGAACAGGGCTTTGTTATTGTTAATGCGCTCGCGCGTGTCGGAAAGCTGGTCGATTTTTATCTGCAAATCGTTCATGGCAATCTCAATCAAGGCATCCTGCTCGTCAATCAAGGCCACCAGGCGGTCGTACTGTATCTGAAACTCATCCAAGGCCTTTAGGGCTGCCGCGCGGTTTCCCTCGGCGGCGCTAATGTCGCTTAGAATGCGCTCCATCTTATCTTTGCCTTCGGCAATTTCATCGCGCACATCGCCCATGGTGCGCGCGCGCGCCGCCAGCGGCAGGCATTGCAGCACCAGCACCAGCACGCACAGCAGGGCGGCGGTTTTCAGCGCACATTTTTTCATGGCGCACCCCCCGGCCCGGCAAAGCCCTTTTCGGCCAGCCATGCCTCCACCAAAGCCTTTTCGTCCAAATACACCGTGTAGCCGTTCAGCACCTGATAATCCTCGTGGCCCTTGCCGCACAACAGCAGCAGGTCGCCGTCGCTTAGGCTCTCCAGCGCCTCGCGTACCGCCTGGGCGCGGTCTGGCTGCACCGCCAGCGGCTTGCCGCTGTCTTTTAAGGGCGGCAGCGCCCCGGCCATGGTATCGGCCTCATCCTCCGCGCGGGGGTTGTCGCTTGTCAGGTAAACGGCATCGGCCGCCTTGGCCACCACTGTGCCCATCTGCGGGCGCTTGGCCGCGTCGCGCTGGCCGGCACAGCCAAACAGCACCACCAGGCGGCCCGCCACAAAGGGTTTTAAGGCGGCAAACAGCTTATCCAGGGCATCTGCCGTATGGGCAAAATCGCGTATCACAGTAAACGCGCCGCCGTACAGCACCTCGCAGCGCCCGGCAACACCCGGCACACTGCCAAGCGCGCGGGCCGCCTCTGGGGCGGGCTGGCCCAGCATCACGGCGGCGGCCAAAGCCGCCAGCGCGTTGGCCACATTGTATGCCCCGGGCATGGCAAAGGTTACCGGCAGCAGGGTATCTTCGTTAAGGTAGGCAAAGCGCGACGCGCCCGCGCGCAGAACCATGTTTTTGGCCACAAAATCAGCCGCGTCGTTCTCCAGCGAGTAGCTTTTAATCACCTTCGCGCTGCTCTCGGCCATCAAGGCGCGTCCCGCCGTATCGTCCTGGTTTACCAGCGCGGCATCGCACTGCATAAATAGGCGCTGCTTTGCCAAATAGTAGGCGCGCATGCTGCCGTGCCAATCCAGATGGTCTTGCGTGAGGTTGGTGAATACTGCCAAAGCAAAGCGCAGGCCAAGCAGGCGGCCCTGGTCCAGCGCCTGGCTGCTGGCTTCCATCACCACATGGGTGCAGCCGGCGGCCACCATGCGCGCAAACAGGGCGCTCAAGTCCCAGGGGTCGGGGGTGGTAAAGCGCGCGGGCACAAGCATTTCCGCAATTTCGGCGCGGTTTGTGCCAATAAGCCCGCAGCGCACACCCAGGCGCTCTAAAAGCTGCTTCAGCACGCTGCTTACCGTTGTTTTGCCGTTTGTGCCGGTAACGCCCACCAGCACCAGCCTTTCGGCCGGGCGGCCAAAAAAGTTTTGGCACAGCCGGGCATAGGCGGCGCGGGTATCCGGCACGGTAACTTCGCCCGCAAGGCCCAGCGGGCGCTGGCTCACAATTAAGGCCGCCCCGGCCGCCAAAGCCGCGGGGGCATATTGGTGGCCGTCTGCCGTGCGGCCCGCCACACACACAAACACCGCCCCGGGCCGCACCTTGCGGCTGTTGTGGGTTACCAGCGTGGCGTTCCCTGCGGGGGGTGTGCCGGTGTAGGCAACGCCCTGCAGCAGTGTTTCAAAATCCATTGCCCCGCCCTTTCGCGATTATACCACAAGAAATGGGTTGCGCCAATAGCCTGCTGTACCATATATAGATATTCTATGTGCTAAAGCACCCTACCCGCGCCTCGCTCGCTCTATCGCTCGCTCTTGCGGGGACAGCCAAGCCAAAATTTGCCCTATAGGGCCCTACAAATCCGCCACCTGGGTGGTGTTCTCAAGATACAAGGTAATCACCGTGGCCTTGGGCACTACGTCGTCCACCGCGTGGCTTTGGCTGGCCACCTTCACCCCCGCGCCGTCGTCCGGCGCGCCGCTGGTTAGCACGTTCAGCCCCAGGCTGCGCAGCAGCTCGGCGGCGTTTTGGGCCGTGCGGCCCACCAGGTTGGGCACTTTCACCGTTTCCTGCGGCATCGAGGCATCGGTATACAGAATCACCTCGCCCATGTGCGGCACAGGCGCGTACGCGGCGGGAAACTGGCCAATCACCTCTGTGCCGCCGCCCACCACGCGTGGGGTAAGGTTGTTTTTGTTCAGCACGCCCAGGGCGGCGTTCACGTCCATCTCGGTAACCTTGGGGCAATTGACTGTGGTGCGCGCCTGCTCGGCATCGGTGCTGTACTGCGGCTCTACGCCCATCAAATCCAAGCATTCTTTTAAGGTGTTGCGCACATAAGGCGCGGCCAGGCGGCCGCCAAAGTACGTGCCCGTGCCGGTGGGGTCTTCGGGCTCGTCCAGCGCCAGCAGCACGGCAATTTCCGGCTTATCGGCCGGTGCAAAGCCCATAAACGACGAGATATAAACCTGCTCCTCCTCGTTCTCCAAATCCAGCTTTTCCAGCTTTTGGCTCGTGCCGCTCTTGCCGCCAATGCGATAACCCGCCAAATACGCGTTGTCGCCGTTCGGGCCTTCCACCAGTTCTTCCAGCATGTCACAAATTTGCGCGCTGGTTTCGGGCGATATCACCTGCCGCTTTTCAATGGGCTCGTGGTTTTTCACCACGTTGCCAAAGGCGTCCAGCTCTTGCTTCACAATGTAAGGCTGCATCAGGTTGCCGCCGTTCACCGCCGCCGAAATGGCGGTTATCATTTGCACCATGGTGTATTTGTTGCTTTGGCCAAAGCTGCAGCTGGCCAGTTGCACGGGGCCCATCTGGTCCAGGCCGTACACCAGGTTGTTAATCGACGCCTGACTGGGCTCGCCCGGCAAGTCCACGCCGGTGGGCTCGGTAAGGCCAAACGCGCGGATATAATCGTACCAGGTGGCCGCCCCCATGCCCGCGCTAAGCTGGATGAACGACACGTTGCAGCTGTTGATAAGCGCGTTGCGCAGGCTTGTTTGCCCGTGCGCCGTGCCCAAGGCGCAGCTCATGGGCTCGTCCCAGCCGTCCACCATGATAGACCCGCCGCAGTAGCACATGGATTCTTGGCTGAACTTCCCGCTGTCCAGCGCCGCCGCCGCCGTGAGGATTTTAAGCACCGAGCCGGGCTCGTAGGTGTCGGCCAGGGCCTTGTTGCGCCATTGCAATGTGCGCGCCTCGGCTTGCAGGGTGCTGCGCGCCTCGCTGCCCGCGGGCTGCATCTCTATCTGGGCAAGCATGTCCAAATCCAGAATATCGTACGGGCGGTTTGGGTCGTAGCTGGGCCACACGGCCAGCCCCAAAATCGCCCCGGTGTTCACGTCCATGGCAATGGCCATGCCGCGCTGCCGGGCGTGGTACTTTTCCACGGCGGCTTGCAGCTGGGTTTCCAGCGCGCGCTGGATATCCACATTGATGGTAAGCACGATGCTGTTGCCGTCTTCGGCGGGGTAGGTTACGCCGGTGTCTTCGGCGGGTATTTCGCCGCCCCAGGCATTGGTTACCGCCACCGTGCGGCCCGCCACCCCGGCCAATGTTTCCTCGTACCAGCGCTCTATGCCTTCCAGGCCGTTGTTGTCTGCGCCCACAAAGCCCAGCAGGGTAGACGCCAAATTCTCGTACGGGTAATAGCGCTTGGTGTCTTCCACCAAATAAATGCCCGAAACGCCGTACTCTTCGCAAAACGCGCGCACGGCGTCGGCCACGGGCTTTTCTATTTTTGCTTTAATTCGGTAATACTTCTTATCCTTGTTCGAGATATTCTCGTACAGCTCCGCCTGGTCTATCTCCAGCAGCACGGCCAGCTCCCGCGCGGCCAGAACGGCGGGGTTTTGCTCGGGGCTGTCTTCGTCCAGCGCGTTGTTCACCAGAATATTGGGCGCGCACTCCACCGTCCACACCGTGGCGCTCTGGGCCATCAGGTTCATGTTGGTGTCGTAAATATTGCCCCGCAGGGGCGGCAGCGGGATATTCGACACCTGCCGGGCGGCGGCGCGCGCGTCCCACACACTGGCCTCTTCTATTTGCAGCTGCGCCAGGCGCAGGCCCAGCGCGGCGGCGCTGGCCGCAAACACCAGCAGCAGGGCCACACAGCGCATCATCATGGGCCTGCCGGGCGGGCCCACTTTCGCGCTTGCGGGTTTGCCCGCGCGCCTTGTGTTTTCTTTGGGGTTATTCTTCATGCCGCTCACCTGTAATGTAGCTCCAAATGCTCAACAGCCCGTTTTCCGTATCCGCAAACAAATTGGAAAGCGCGTCTTCCTTCACCGAAACACTGTTCTCCTCGCTGGCCCGGAAATAGGTAATCTGGCTGCCGCCTATCTTCTCCATGCCCAGGGCCTTGGCCTGGGCTTCTATGTTTTTCAGGCTGCTCATGTTGTCCAGCTCGAAGTTAAGCCACGTGCCCAGCGCCTTTTGCTCGGCCAGCTGCTTTTGACGGCTGGTAATTTCGCCCTGCAATTCGGCCGCCACCGTTTGGGTGTACAGCACGGCACACACCAACAGCACCACCACCAGGCCCGCAAGCAAGGTGCGCACCATTTTAACGCGCTGCTCGCGGCGGGCGTCTACCTGCCGGCCGGCTACGCGCACCCTTGGCGCTTCGCCGCGTTTGGCGGGCGCAAAGCGCTCCAGTTCGTAGGCTGCCTGTGCCATGTTTATCTCCCTTCCAGTTTTTCTATCACGCGCAGCTTTGCGCTGCGGCTGCGGCGGTTTTCGTCCTGCTCTTTCGCGCTTGCCACCAGTGGGTTTTTGCCCACCAGGCGCCCGGCGGCCACCCCGCCGCACTGGCACACCGGCCATTCGGGCGGGCAGGTGCAGGCCGTGGCCCAGCGCTTAAACCGCTGCTTCACCATGCGGTCTTCCAGCGAGTGGAAGCTGATAACCGCCAGCCGCCCGCCGGGGTTCAGCATCTCAAATAATCCGTCCAATCCTTCGGCCAGGGCGTCCAGCTCCCCATTAACCGCAATGCGCAGCGCCTGAAAGGTTTGCCTGGCCGGGTTTTTGCTCTTGCGGCGCACAGCGGGCGGCAGCGCCGAGATAACCACTTGTGCCAGCCGCCCGGTGGTGTCTATCGGGCTCACCTCGCGGGCCGCCGCCAGCTTGCCGGCAATTTGCCAGGCAAATTTCTCTTCGCCGTAATCCCGCAAAATGTCTGCCAGTTCTTGCCGGGTGGCCGTGGCTATCAAATCGGCGGCGGTTGCGCCGCTTTGGCTCATGCGCATGTCCAGCGGCGCGTCCTCGCGGTAGCTAAACCCCCGCTCGGCGCTGTCCAGCTGATGGGACGACACCCCCAAATCCAGCAGCGCGCCGTCCAGCCCGGCCACCCCTTGCCGCGCCAGCAGGCGGGGCGCGTCCCGGAAGTTCCCCTCTATCACTACGGCGGGCAAGCCCTCCAGCCTGCGCGCCGCCGCTTGCACGGCGCTTGGGTCTTGGTCCAGGGCATACAACCGGCCGCCCGCCAGCTGCCCGGCAATGGCCGCCGCGTGCCCCGCCCCGCCCGCCGTGCCGTCCAGATACACCCCATCGGGCTTCACCGCCAGCGCGTTTAGGCATTCTTGCAGCATCACCGGCTTGTGGGCAAAGCCCTCGCCCGTCACAGCTCCAATTCCTCCATGGCGGCGGCCATCACATCGCTGGCCATGCGCGCGCTCATGGCATCCCAGGCGTCGGCGTCCCAAATTTCGGCATAGCGCCCCGCCCCCAGCACCACCACGTCCTTTTCCAGCTTTGCGTGCTGGCGCAAATGCCCGGGTATCAAAATGCGGCCCTGCTTATCGGGCTGCGCTTCGCCCGCGCCCGCATACAAAAAACGGTTCAAATCACGGCTCTTCACCATGCTCTTTTCGGCCAGCTTCTCGCTCACGCGCTCCCATTCGTGCGCGGGAAAAGCCACCAGGCAATCGTCCAGCCAGCGCGTCACCATAAAGCTATCGCCCATCACATCGCGCATTTTGGCCGGGAAGTTCAGCCGCCCTTTTTCGTCCAAAACGCAGCGATATTCACCGGTAAGCTGTTTCGGCAAGGCGGCCACCTCCTTCGCGCATTTTACCCACTTTTACCCACTTCTACCCACATGTAGGCATTATAGCTGGAAAAGCTAGGGAAATCAAGGCTTTATAGCATTTAACACACAATTTATTTTCAACAAAATTTCGCTGTGACTCGACAATCGCGTCTGCCTGCCGCATCGGGCGTTTGTCACCAAGCTGTCATGCGCAAAAACGAAAGCAAAACACCCCTTTGCGTCGTTGTTAGGGATAGTACCCCCCGAATAATCTCCCCGGGCACTTCCCACGGGGCGTAAAAACGGGTATACTATTACACAAAGGCAGGTGTTCTATGGTGAAAACGAAGAAACGGCTCGCCATTCCGGCGGCCCTGGTGCTGGCCGCCATGCTGGTGCTGGCCGCGTGCGGCGGCAGCACCTCCGGCGTCGGCGCAATTCCCCGCGCGCCCGCCGACGCAAATTCTCAGGCGGCGTATGCCCCCGCGCCCGAGGGCGGCATGTGGAGTGACGCCGCGGATAACGTTGTGCCAAAAGAGCAAGCCGGCGGCGCCGGCACGGGCGATGTGGTGCTGGACCCGCCCCAGGATGGCCGTAAGATTATCATGACGGCCCAGGTGGACATGGAAACGCAGGATTTTTTGAAAACCTGTGCCGATTTGCAAGACGCTTGCAGGCAGGCCGGCGGCCAAACCTACGCCACCAGCATCCGCAGCAACAAAGCCGACGAGGCGCGCTACGCCAGCTTTACGTTCAAAATACCGCCGGAGCGATACGCCGATTTTTTGAAGGCGCTGGACGGCTACGGCAATGTGCTTACCCGCAACGAGCAGAGCGATGATGTAACCAGCCAGTATATTGATATTGAGGCCAACCTGCAGGCACTGCAAACCGAGCGCGACCGCCTTTTGGAAATGATGGAAGCGGCCAAGAAATTGGAAGAACTGCTGATTTTGCAAGACCGCCTCACCCAGCTGCAAATTGAAATCAACTACTACACCCAGAGCATACGCCAGCTGGACCGGCAAATCGCCTTTTGCACGGTGGATGTATCGGTGCGCGAGGTGGTAATATACACCGAGCCCGAAGAAGAGGTGGACAACAGCTTTGGCGCGCGCATGGGCCGGGCTTTCAGCGAAACATGGAATAATTTCGTTGTTTTTTTCCAGGAGCTGTGGCTGGTGATTATCTGGATGCTGCCCGTGCTGGTGGTGGCCGCCGTGGTGGTTGCCATTGTGCTTGCAGCGGTGAAATTGCACCGCCGCTACCGCAGGCAGCACCCCAAACCCGTGCCGCCCCAGCCGCTTGTACCCCCCGCGCCCATCAAAATGGGCCCTTACGCGCCTTATCCCCCCCACCCGCCCCGGCAAGCCCCGCCGCCTGCGCGCGCCATGCCCCTGGATGGCAAGAGCGCGGCCGGGCCCGAGCTGAACGCGGAAGACAAAAAGAGCGATACATAAAGCCCTGTTTCATTGCCGAAGGCGAGGACAGGTATCATGGAATCAAACGACGCGCGGGGTTCGAATCCATGATACCTGCGCAAATTGCAACCCTTGGGAGTTGAAGAGAATGAGGCGTTTCAGGCTTGCGGCACTAAGTTTCGCGTTATCGGTGTTGTTATTGTCTGCGTGTGCCCCTCCGGGCGGCAGCGGCTACTCGGTTTACAACCAGCAGCAAGAAGCCGCCGGGGATCTGCAAGGCCTCTGGGTGGGCACGTCAGACACCACCGTCGTTGAGTGGGGCTTCAGCGACGATGATTACCATGTGGTTATATACAATTCCACCAGCGGCGCGGGCACGTTGGAAACGGGCACCTTCTCCGCCGATGATTCAGTCGTTACCTTCAGCGGCAAGCAAGCCCCGCTGCTGGGTGTTGGCCGCACCGCGGTAAGCACAGAATACAAGCTGCGCTGCGCCGCAGACGGCGACTTGCTGCGCGTGAGCGATGACGACGATGATGAGCTTCTGCTGCACCGGCATGTACATTCTCAAAACTGCCCGGTGTGCCGCAACGCGCCCTCAATGTTCCCGGGCTGGTCGCCTTCGTCGTCTTCTTCACCGTCAGATTCTGCGCCTTTGCCGCCCGCCGGGCAGACGCCGCCGGCAACGCAGCCCGCACCGCCGCCGGAAGACCCCGTTGGATCAAAACCGGACTGGAGCGGCGAAGGCCCACCCATAGACATTGTGCCTAAAACGCCATCCGGCGGCAAAACCGGCAGTTTTGGCGGCCTGGGCCCGATGGATTTTGCCGGCACGGCAACCGTTGAGCATTACTACATTGTAAGCGAGAGCGGGCGCAGGGCCTATGCAGAGCAGCACGGCATAAGGGCCAGCGGCCAAGACATTATCATCGAGTATTGCCGAAGCGGCGGCTATGTTGGCGACACGCAAGACCTTTTCTTTTACGGCCTGGGCGGCACGGGGAACGAAGATTATACTTATTCCATGGAAGAAGGTGTTTGGCACAGCATCGGCGGCAGCATCAGAACCTGCATCGATGCAATCGATTTCAGCGGTACGTTCAACGGGCTGCCAACCTACACCTTCGATGCGGACAATGGCTTTGTTGTTATCGAATTTCCGCCGCAGGTACAGCCAAACAGTATTCAAACCGTTGCCGAGGCGGCGCTGAGCCTGGACCTTGTGTGGGGCGAAGACGGGAAACTGACCGCGACCGGCTGGTTTATCAAGTACGACCATCTGTCCACCGTTCGGGAATACTACTCCATACAGCTCACGCAAGTATAAACAAACCCCCCGGAGAATTTCTCCGGGGGGTTTGAAGCAAGATTAATTTTTGGTTTCTTCAGTCTTACCTTCTATCCCCTCGTTTTTTCCTTCTGCCTTACCGACGCGCGCACCTGCTTCACATCCTGGCAGCTTTTAAGCAGCTGTTCTTCGGTTTGCCGCAATATATTCTCGCAATAGGTGGCTACCGAGTGGCGCGTTTCCTTGCTGTGCATCTGCGCGTTCTGCACAATCTCGGCCGCGCGCGCCTGGCTTTGCTTCACAATTTCCTGCTCGCTCACAATCACCCGCGCGCGCTCCTCGGCCTTTTTCACCACGGCGTCGGCTTCCTTGCGCGCGCCCTCCACAATGTCGGCACGGTCTTTCACAATGGCCTTGGCCTGGCGTATCTCCGTGGGTAAATTCAGGCGGATGTCGTCAATGATATCGCGCAGTTTTTCCACGTCCACCATGCGCTTGCCCGTAAGCGGCACGGTAAACGCGTCCTCCAGGGTTTCGTCCATCAAATCCAGCAAATCGTCGATGTTCATCAGTCATCCCCCTTGTATAGTCGTTTGGTTATTTCACGCTCCAGCTGCGGCGGCACAAACCCGGCTAAATTTTGCCCATAGCTGGCAATTTCGCGCACCGCGCCGGACGAAAGGTACATAAATTTGGCGTCGGTGGTAATAAACACCGTTTCCAGCGCGGGGTTCAGCTCTTTGTTTATCAGCGCCATCTGAAACTCGTATTCAAAATCGGTAACCGCGCGCAAGCCCTTCACCAGCGCATGGGCGCCTCTTTTCCGGGCATACTCGGCCACCAGGCCGTTGTCGGTGTCCACCTCCACATTGGGCAAATGGCCGGTAACACGCCGCAGCATGTTGGTTCTCTCTTCCTGGCTAAAGGCATAGGTCTTTTTCGCGTTCAACAACGCCACTACAATCACCTTGTCAAACAAGCCGCTGCACCGCTCAATAATATTCAGGTGGCCGTTGGTCACAGGGTCGTAGCTGCCGGGGCAAATGGCTATTCGCATGCGGGCGTCTCCTCGCTGTTTTCGTCGGCGGCGCGGTAGCGGCTTACCACCACCGTGCCATACCGGTATTGTTTTTCCAGGTGCAGCCTTCCCGCGCGGGGGGGCATGTCGGCCTCCGGCTCGGCCTCGCACAGCAGCATTGCCCCCGGCGCGGCCACGGCGTCCAGCTCTTGCAGCAAGCCGGGAAAAACGCCCTGCCGGTAAGGGGGGTCGGCTAAAATCACATCAAAACGCTCTTCGCACCGTGCCAAAAACATCTGTGCGCCGCCGCGCACCACGTGCCCGCGCGCCCCGTAGCCAAGAGCCTGTAAATTCGCCTGCGCCACCTCGGCCGCCTGGGCATTGTTGTCTACAAACACGCAGCGCCGCGCGCCCCGGCTCAGGGCCTCCAGGCCCAGCTGCCCGCTTCCCGCGTACAAATCCAGCACCACCGCGCCCGGCAGCCAGTTGTGCACCGCGCTGAACATGCCCTCCTTCACCCGCTCCAGCGTGGGGCGGGTATCTTCGCCGGGCAAAGCCCGCAGGCGCCTGCCTCGCGCCTCGCCCGCAATAATACGCATGGGCATCTCTCCCCTCACAGCCGCTTGTACACCTTCCCGCGGTGCTCAATGTTAAAAGCCAGCACTACCAGCCTGTCGTCCCAGATGTCGCACAGCACGCGGTAATCTCCAATGCGGCAACGCCATTCTCCACAGCGGTCTGCCGTAAGCCCCTTGCCGCGCGCCCATGGGTCTTCGCAGCCGTCGATGTTTTTGTCAAGCCAGGAAAGAACGACGGCACGGCGCGGCGCATCCAGCTTGCGAAGCTGCTTTCGCGCTTTCTCTGTGTACTCCAGCCGCCATTTCATTTCAGCCCAAACTCCCGCATAATCTCTTCGCTGCTGTACGTCACCGGGTTTTTGTCAAACTCATCTTTTGCGGCCTTCCAATCGCGCAAGTCAATGGCGTCCTCAATCACGTCCAAGGCCGCCCCCAGCATAAACTCACTCATCGTTTTGCCATGCATGGCGGCATACTCCGCTATCAGGTTTTTCTGGCTTTCGTCAAGCCGCATGGTAAAGGTTGTAGACATTATGAGCCTCCTTTCGGATGTATTTACAATGTAACACACGCCTGGACGCCTGTCAACTAAAATGCCGGCAAAAAACCGCAAACCGCCCCTTGACGCACACCCGGCCGTGCGCTATAATAACAAGGGTTGTAAAGGGTTCTGCTTTACAGTGTGCGTTTTGCGGGAGGCGCAGGCAATGGCAAAAAACCTGGAGTTATCGTTTCTGCTGGATTTTTACGGCGATGTGCTGACCGAAAAGCAGCGCGATGTGATGGAGCAATATTACAACGACGACCTGTCGCTGGCCGAAATTGCCGAAAACTTTGGCATCACCCGCCAGGGTGTGCGCGATTCCATCAAGCGCGGCGAAGGCATTTTGCTGGAGCTTGAAGAGAAAGTGGGCTTTGCGCACCGCGCCCGCACCATCCAGCGGCAATTGGCCTTGCTGGACGATTTGGCCAAAAGCGTGGAATATACCAACAACACCGGCTATGCCCGCAGCGCCAAGATAGCCGACGATGTTTCAAAAATGCGCCATATTGTGGCCGAGCTGGCCGAGTTGTAGGGGCGGGGCTGTTCTGCCCATAAAAGCACAAGCGCCCAGAAAACCCCAACCCAAGGAGAAGCACATGGCCTTTGAATCGCTAAGTGAAAAACTGGGCCAGGTTTTTAAGAAGCTGCGCGGCAAGGGCAAGCTCAGCGAAGCCGACATCAAGGCCGCTATGCGCGAGGTGCGCATTGCCCTTTTGGAAGCCGATGTGAACATCAAGGTTGCCAAAAGCTTTATTGCCAAGGTAAGCGAGCGCGCCGTGGGCGCCGAGGTGATGGAGAGCCTTACCCCCGCACAGCAGGTGGTAAAGATTGTAAACGAAGAGCTCACCGCCCTGATGGGCAGCGAGAACGAGTATATCCGCCTGAACAGCACCCCGCCCACGGTGATTATGATGGTGGGCCTGCAGGGCAGCGGCAAAACCACCCACAGCGCCAAGCTGGCGCGCCTGTTCGAGAAACAGGGCCACCGCCCGCTGCTGGTGGCGGCCGACGTTTACCGCCCCGCCGCCGTTGACCAGCTGAAACTGGTGGGCCAGCAGGCGGGCGCGCAGGTGTTCAGCCTGGCGGGCGAAAAGCCGGAAGACATCAGCCGCAAGGCCTATGCCCACGCCAAAGACCACGGCAACGATATCATCATCATCGACACCGCCGGCCGCCTGCACGTGGACGAAGCGCTGATGGGCGAGCTTGCGCGCATTAAGCAGGCCGTGCCGGTGGATGAAACCCTGCTGGTGGTAGACGCCATGGTGGGCCAGGACGCCGTGAACGTGGCGCAGAGCTTTGCCGACACGGTGGGCATAGACGGCGTGGTGCTTACCAAGCTGGACGGCGACACCCGGGGCGGCGCGGCTTTGAGCGTGCGCGAGGTGACGGGCAAGCCCATTAAGTTTGCGGGCGTGGGCGAAAAGCTGGACAATTTGGAAAGCTTCCACCCCAGCCGCATGGCCGGGCGCATATTGGGCATGGGCGACGTGCTGACGCTGATTGAAAAGGCGCAAGATGCCGCCGACGAGAAGGAAGCCGAGCGCACCGCCCAGCGCCTTTTGGACAATAAGTTTGACATGACCGACCTTTTGGGCCAGCTGCGGCAGCTAAAAAAAATGGGCGGCGCGGCGGCCATCATGCGCATGCTGCCCGGGGGCGCGGGGGCTGGCGCGGCCGACGTGGACGAGGGCCAGCTGGTGCGCATAGAGGCCATGATACAGAGCATGACGGCGCGTGAACGCGAAAAGCCCGCCATCATCGACCCCAAGCGCAAGCGGCGCATTGCGGCGGGCAGCGGCACGCGGGTGGAGGATGTAAACCGCCTGCTTAAAATGTACGAGCAAACGTCTAAGATGATGAAGCAATTTCGCCGCAACCCCAAAAAGATGTCCAGGATGGCGAGGGGTATGAATATCAATTGAAATCCGGCTTGCCGGTTCAATATATTACGTAAAAGGGATACTTCGGAGGTATACACATGGCAGTAAAAATTCGGTTGCGCCGCATGGGCGCAAAAAAAGCGCCCTTCTACCGCGTAGTGGTGGCCGACAGCCGCTTCCCCCGCGATGGCCGCTTTATTGAGGAAATTGGCTACTACGACCCCACCAAGAACCCCAGTGTTTTTGAAATTGACGCGGAGAAGGCCAAAAAGTGGATTAGCAACGGCGCACAGCCCACCGATACCGTGCGCAGCCTACTGAAAAAGAAAGCAATACTGTAAACGGCCGGCGAAAGGAGAAGCGATATGCAGGAAGTTCTAATCGCAATGGCCAAAGGACTGGTGAGTGACCCGGATGCCGTGCAGGTGACGGTGGACGACTCGAACCCCCACGAGGTGGTTTTCCACCTGAACGTGGCGGAGGAAGACAAGGGCCGTGTGATTGGTCAGAAAGGCAGCAAAGCCCGCGCTATCCGCATTGTGATGAGCGCCGTTGCCGCGAAGCAGGGCAAGCGCTCCCGCGTGGAGATTGACTAGACGCAAAACCCACCGCCGCGGCGGTGGGTTTTCAATTTTTGAAAAGCCGTTTTCTACTCTCCCCAATACATCCGCAACCGCTCGTGCAGGGCGGCTTCGCAGCTTTCGTAGCCTTCTTCATCGTTCAAAAAAGGCAGCATACACTCTTTCAGCAGCGTTACAACCGCCGGGCTCTCGAACACCACGTCCGCCACCTGGGTTGCCAGTAAGTCCTCTTCGGGGTTTAGCTTCTCAACATCATTCAAGTTGGCCGTGTTTTGGAGGTTCAGCTCTTTCGACACCAAATCAGAACCAGTGTATGTTTTATCCTCACGATGGTTCAGCAACATTTTAATAAAGTTGTAGGCATTCGCTTTGTTTTTTGCGCCTGTATTGATTGCCAGCGCGTCCGAAATAAGGGCCGACACAGCGCTTTCCGGGTTTGTAAAAGTAACCGTCACTGGCGTTTCGATGGGGGTTTTATGAGAGAACATTTTATAGTACTCTTCAAACTGCTGAAACGATTCATCCCACATATGGGCAACCCCATCTTGCACTGTGTTTCTGTTGAACACCCAGTCTGAAGAAGTATCACATGACACAAATAGAAACTTCCCGTTCAGCATCTGATGCACGGGGAGCGACAGCGGCAAACCAAGGTATGGGTTGGTGGCTCCTTGCCACGGCTGCGCGTATTGGTAACAGGGCTTTAGTGCTGTGAGAAAGGTGCGCAATGCGCCGGAAGCAAGATAGCCCTCCCCCGCCTCCCGGCGCGCAAGGGCGGAACCCACCATCGTAAGCATCCGCTCATAAATAGGCAAATCGGGAACACCAGCTGCGGGCAGCGCCCTTCCGGCTTCCTCCAAAAGCGATACCATGTCCGTAATCCGGTCTGGGTCTATGCCCACGGCCTGCAGGCGTTCTTCGCTACTTACATAGGAGTAGACCCTAAAACGGTACGGTACAAAGGCGCGCTTTCCGTCCGCCAACCCCGCGTTGAAAACAGGCTGGTAATAGTTGTCCGCGTCATAATCCGGGTCGGCTTTAAAATAGGGGTTCAAATCCGCAAAATAGCCGCTGGCCGCCAGCTTATCAATATTGTCAAAGTATTTGGCGTCCAAAAACACCACGTCGGGGCCTTCGCCCGCCAGCAGCTCCGTGCTCATGCGCCGCTCATACTGCTCTTCCATCAGCGGGGATGGGTCATTGGGGTCGATGCGGAACACTTCAACCCTTACCTTCACATGCGGGTATGTGTCTGTGAACCGCTTTATGGCTTGATTTGCCCAATGACTCGAATTTAAGTAATATGGATTATAGATAATCAGTTCATCGGTTGACTCCAGATTCACACTGGTAGATACTAAGCCAGTGCCAATACCCGTGTCACAGGAGATCAAAGCACACAAACATAACAATGCAATGCTTAAAACAACAGCAAGAATTCTTCTTATCAAGAAATCTTCCTCCGGTGCAGCTTGGGATTAATTCAAACCCCAGGAGGCAGCACTGCTGCCTCCTCGAATTTTCGGTGTGAGGTATGAAAGCGAATAAGCTTACAGAACTGCATCACATGTAGTCATCTGAATCATATATTTCCGTATGATAATGCTGGTAGCTACAGGTGTCACACACTGTAGTCATCCATATGACAGTGCGAACCCTTTCCGGGTATATAAATGTTTGTATAACTTGTACCTCGTGAGTTGCATAGCTTCCACAAGCATAGCATTGCAGTCCCCTGTGCAATTCCGGCGTTTGCACGCCCTCGTGCGCGTGCGCAGACGTCCCCACAGCGGGCACCTCAGGCGGCGGAACCTCCGCCGCAAAAGCGGGCACAGCCGCCGCCACCATTACCAAAAACCAGCGCCAGGGAAACAAGTTTCTTTTTCATCATGATACCTCTCTTTCACTGTGTTGTAAAGTTTCGTATGCGCACATTGCCTCGCCAGCTATACACACCTACAGTGTACCCCCCCCCCGCGCTTTGTCTATTCGCACATTCAACAAACCTTTAGTGGCATTTTTGTTGCTTTTTACGATTTGTTTTATCGATGCTTCTATCTTTCGTCGAACCGTGTCGAAATATCCGGTTTGGGATTACACCCTGCTTTCTCTAATTCCCCTCCTGTGGAGGGGTGGCACGCGCAGCGTGACGGGGTGGTTATACTATGCTATACTATATCCAAGAAGATATTACCGGAGGATGCACCCATGTTCTACGTAGTGCTTGCCATGGCCGTGGTGCTGGCCGCCACGCTTGTATTTGTGGTGGTAAACCTGTGCCTGGCCCGCCGCCGCGCCCTGCGCGCCGCCAAACCTGCCAGCGATGCCTCGTGCCAAACGCAAACGCCGCCCGCCCCGCCAAAAAACCCCGGCGGCGAGGATACGCCATGAAGCAATACCTGGAAGCCGGGGAGTTTGTTACCACCCACGGCGTAAACGGCGAGCTGCGCCTGTACCCCTGGTGCGACGGGCCGCAGTTTCTGTGCGGGTTTAGCACCCTGCACCTAAACGCCAATGGCACAAAGCCCCTGCAAGTGGACGCCCTGCGCGCGCATAAAAACCTGTGCATTGTAAAGCTGGCGGGCGTGCACAGCGTGGAGGACGCCCGGCCTTTCATCGGCAAGACGGTGTATATCGACCGCGACGATGCGTACCTACCCGCGGGCCGCCACTTTGTGCAAGACTTGCTGGGCCTTGCCGTGCAAGACGCCGACACGGGCGAAACCTATGGCGTTATCAGGGACGTAACCCGCCCCGGGCGGCACGAGGTGTACGAAATAGAGCGCCCGGGCGGCGGCACAGCCCTGTTTCCGGCCACGCCCCCTTTTCTGTGCGGGGTAGATATCGCCATCGGTGTGGTGTGGGTGCGGCCCATCCCCGGCATGTTTGACGAAGGGGACGGCGCATGATACGCATTGATATTGCCACACTGTTCCCCGATATGTGCGATGCCGTGATGAACGAAAGCATTATCGGCCGCGCCCGGCGCGAGGGCAAGTTTCTCCTGTTTTGCCACAACATCCGCGATTTTACCACCAGCAAGCAAAAGCGGGTGGACGACGCCCCCTACGGCGGCGGCCACGGCATGATATTGCAAGCCGACCCCATTGCCCGCTGCCTGGACTATATTTTGTGGCAATACGAAAAAACCGGGCAGCCGCGCCCGCGCGTTTGCTTTTTAGGCCCGGCGGGTGCGCCCTACAACCAAGCCGCCACCGGCCGCCTGGCCGCCCTGCACGGCCTGGTGCTGGTGTGCGGCCACTACGAGGGGATAGACCAGCGCGTTATCGACCTTTATGCGGATGAGGAACTCTCTTTGGGCGATTTTGTGCTGAGCGGGGGCGAGCTGGCCGCCCTGGCCGTGGCCGACAGTGTGCTGCGCCTGCAGCCCGGTGTTTTGAAAAGCCCCGAGGGCTACGAGGGCGAAAGCTTTTACGAAGGCATGCTGGAATATCCGCAATACACCCGCCCGGAAGTTTGGCGCGGCGCGGTGGTGCCCGACGTGCTGCGCAGCGGCCACGCGGCCAACATCGCCGCCTGGCAGGCCGGGCAAAGCCTGCGCCGCACCCGCGCACGCCGCCCCGATTTGTACCTTAATCTGCCGCCGCAGGTGGCCAGCCCCCCGGCATCGCGCCCCAAAAAGGTCAAAAAACGGTGAGTGCCGCCAAAAATTTGTATCACCTGACGATAATGTTGAAAACTTTTTGTCTAACCTACACAAACGGCATCAAGCCCGCACACACACTTTCTGTCATAGTATTCAAACATTGCCGCAAAAGTTGATTTCCGACAAAAAATCGCGTACAATACCAACATATAGTTGGGCCGCATTATCAAGCGCGCAAGGGGAGTAAAAGGAATTATGTATGTAAAAGAAGTAACGGTGGAAAATCAGGTAGGTTTACACGCCCGTCCCGCCACCTTTTTTATTCAGAAAGCCAACGAATTTAAGTCCTCCATCTGGGTGGAGAAGGAAGAACGCCGGGTAAACGCCAAAAGCCTGCTGGGCGTGTTGTCGCTGGGCATTGTGGGCGGCACTACCATCCGCGTTATTGCCGACGGCCCGGACGAGCAGCTGGCGGTAGACGGCTTGGTAAAGCTGGTAAGTTCCGGCTTCTCCGAGTAACAGCACAATGATATGCGCCGCCTGCCACAGGCGGCGTGTTTTTGGTATAGGGTGGCTTTGCGAGCAAAGCGAGCAAAACACGCGAGCCCGCGAGGCGCGGGAAGGAGCTTTACATGAAACGTTTGCAAACCCTGCGCCTGATTATGCGCCCCTGGCAGGAAAGCGATTTGGAAGACCTGTACGCCTATGCCCGCAGCCCCCTGGTGGGCCCCGCCGCAGGCTGGAAGCCCCACGACAACCGCGCGGAAAGCGCCGAAATATTGAACCTGTTTATGCAGGAAGACGAAACCTGGGCCTTGCAGCTGAAAGAAACCGGCCGGGTAATTGGCAGCGTGGGCCTGCACAAAGATGCCTTTCGCCCGGCCTTGAACAGCCGGATGCTGGGCTACGTGCTGGCCACCGAGCACTGGGGCAAGGGCCTGATGACCGAAGCCGCCAAAGCCGCTATACGCTTTGCCTTCGAGGACATGGGGCTGGACGTGCTGTCCGTCGACCATTACCCCGAAAACGCGCGCTCGCGCCGGGTGATTGAAAAATGCGGCTTTACCTGCGAAGGCACGCTGCGCCGGGCAAAGCCCATTTTCGACGGCAGCGTGAAAGATATTTGCTGCTACTCCATGCTGCGGGAAGAGTACAAGGAGACGTTATCAGTGTGACCAAACCCGAGTTGTATCAGAAGGCCGCGGCCCTGCCCCAGCTGCCAGGCGTGTATATCATCCGCGATGGGTCGGGCGAAATAATCTACATTGGCAAGGCCAAGCGCCTGCGCGCCCGCGTGGCACAGTATTTTCGCGAGGGTGTGCCTCACGACGAGAAAACCACCAAAATGATTGCCGCCGCGCGGGAATTTGATATTATTGTAACCGACACCGAGTTTGAAGCCCTGGTGCTGGAGTGCACCCAAATAAAAAAGCACCGCCCGTATTACAATATTTTACTGAAAGACGACAAGGGATACCGGTATATTTGCATTACCATGGGCGATTGGCCGCGCCTTTCGGCGCAGCATCAAAAGCTGGACGACGGCAGCCGCTATATTGGCCCTTACATCTCGGGCTTTGGCGTGGCCAACATGGTGCAGCTGGCGCTGGATAGCTTTTTATTGCCCCGCTGCGCCCGGCGCTTTCCGCAGGATTTTGGCCGCCAGCGCCCCTGCCTGTACAAGCACATTGGCAAGTGCATGGGGGTGTGTACCGGCAGAATACCGCAGCCGGTGTACGCCGAGGCCATAGACAACGCGGCGGCGATGATTTTGAAAGGGCATGCCGCCGTGGCAAGCGGCTTGCGCGCCAAGATGGATGAAGCCAGCGAAGCCTTGCAGTTCGAGCGCGCGGCGCTGCTGCGCGACCAAATAAACGCCATCGAAAAATTGGGCGGCAGCCAAAAAGTGCTTCAAAGCGAAGAGAAGGACCAAGACATTATTACCTTTGCCCAGGGCGCGGGGGCGGCCTGCGCGGCCATACTGCGCTTTAGAGAGGGCTTTTTGGCCGATAAGCGCGAGTTTGTGTTTTACGGCGAAAGCGATACCAGCGCCCTGCGCGAGGGCTTTTTGCCCAGCTACTACCTCACCGAGGACGAGGACATCCCGGGCGTGATAGCGGTGGACGCGCCCCTGCCGGACCAAGCCATTTTACAGCGCCTGTTAAGCGAGCGGCGCGGCAAGAAAGTGCGCATTTACACCCCAGAGCGCGGCGACACCGCAAAGCTGCTGCAAACCGCCTATGTGAACGCGGTAGACCGGCTGGCGCGCGAGAGCGGCCACACGCGCCGGGAGGAAAGAGCCCTGAACGAGCTGGGCGGCCTGCTGGGGCTGGAAAAGCCGCCCGCAGTGATTGAAAGCTACGACATTAGCAACTGGGGCGAGGGCAGCAGCGTGTGCGGCATGGTGGTGTTTGAAAACGGCCGCCCCAAAAAGGCCGGATACCGCCGTTTTAAGATGCAAAGCGTGGCCGGCACAGACGACTACGCCAGCATGGCCGAAGCGCTGCTGCGCCGGGGGGCGGAATACGACGGCGGCGGCAAAGGGCAGTTTGGCACAAAGCCCGATTTGATTTTGGTGGACGGCGGCCTGGGCCAAGTGCATGCCGCGTGCGAAGTGCTGGCCGACACCGGGCTTGCCGATGTGCCGCTGTTTGGCATGGTGAAAGACGCAAAACACCGCACGCGCGGCATTATTGCCCGCGGCGGCGACGAAATAGCCCTTGCCATGCACCGCGGCCCTTTCACACTGGTAACCGCCATTCAGGACGAAACCCACCGCTTTGCCATTGAATACCAGCGAAAGGCCGCCAAGGGGCGCGCCTATGCCTCTTCGCTTACCGGTATTGCGGGCGTAGGGCCCGCCACCGCCAAGGCCCTAATGGCCCACTTCAAAACCATTAAGGCCATACGCGAGGCCGACGAAGCCGCTTTGGCCAGTGCCAAAGGCGTAAACCGCGCGGCGGCAGCGGCAGTGTACAACCATTTTCGCAACGGCTAAAAGCCGCCAACCGCATTGCAGACAGGAGTGACTTAGATGATACGTATTCGCTACATCGGCATTGACAGCCGCCCCCGCATCAGTATTGCCAGCCGCGTAAAGTTTTTGGAAGATGGCTTCAGGCCCACCGATAACCATGACGAATGGGACGACAGCGTGCGCGGGCCGGTGATTATTTGTCACTTGCTGCGCACCAAGGGCGGCAAGCGCCTGATTATGCAAGCCCCCGACGATTTTGATTTGGAAGCCGCCCAAAACCAGGTATTGCGCGAAGGCTGGCTGGATTTGGCCTGCTGTACCCTGAAACTGGAGAATTTATACTAAATGGAAAACAAAAAAGACTTATTAACGTCTGATAACTTGCTGTGCTTTGATAATCTGCCGGAAGCCGGCTTTACAGACGAACTTGAGGAAAAGGTTCGGAGCTATTTTTCGCGCATCACCTCCAACGTAGACACTTTTGTCAGCGCTTTCAGGGCCTTGCCCAGCAGCAGCTTTGCCAGCGATGCCCTGATGGAGGCCTTTGTTTTAGAGCACATAGGCCTGAACAACGAGAGTTTGGGCGAATTGGCGCCGGAGCTGAAAGATTATTTTGGAACCGGGCTGCATATCTGGCAAAACCCCAGGCAATTTGCCGCTTATTTGCGCTGGCTTGCGCAAAACGCTGTTGATTGCGCAAGCTACCTTGAAATTGGCAGCCGATGGGGCGGAACGTTTATTGCAACATGCGAAGTATTGCGGCGTGTTTGCCCCACCTTCAAGCGCGCCGTTGCGGCCGACCTTATTCGCGAAACGCCGTTTATCGAGCGGTACGCGGCGATTGTGAAAAGCGAAGGCATTGAAATTGAATACTTTAAGGGTTCGTCAACGTCCGACGCGTTCCGCGATATGGTGCATAGGGTGAAGCCCGCCCTTTCCCTGATTGACGGCGACCATAGCCTTTCCGGGGCGCTCAAAGACCATATACTCATCCGTCAAGTATCCAAAATAATTGTCCATCACGATATTTCTTCCGATACCTGCCCCGATTCAACCTTGCTTTGGAACAGCCTCAAGCAGCTGGAATCGCAGATGACCTACACGGAATTTACAGAGCAGTACGAAACGCTGCCGGGGCATTATTTTGGAATAGGTGTGCTGGCAAGGGCCGGCGAGGCAGCCGCGCCCGCTTTGCGCCCGCATAAAACATAGGAGGCCGCCTATGCCAGAGTGCTACACCAACGCAAATATAGCCACCCAGGCGCTGATGCGCAGCGGGTTTACCGTTGCCAGCTACCCGGCGCTGCTGGCCGGGGCCAACGGGCCGGACCCTTTCTTTTTGTATCACTACCAAAAAAAACGTGTGCATCCCAACCTGCGGTCTTTGGGCGCGCGCCTGCAGCACGAAGACACCGGCCTGTTTTTGGTAACCCTTTTGCACAACGCCACCACCCCCGTGCAGCAAAGCTACGCCCTGGGGTTTATTACCAATTATGCCGCCAGCTGCACGCTTAACCCCTACATCGCCGCCATGTGCGCGCCCGGCGGCCCGTACGAGATGAACAACGGCTCGTTTATCATGGCCACCGCGCTGGATTCCGACATCTACTTCCGCGATTACAAAACCCGCTCTGTGCCGGTGCACGCGGGCACGCCGGTGCTTATCACCGAAGAACTGGCCCAGGTAACCAACCTGCTGCGCAGCACCCTGCTGGATGTGTACGGCAAGGACATCCAGCAGGTGGTGCTGGCCAACATGTTCCACGATAATCTGCGCGCGCACCGCCTGCTCACGTCGCGCGGGGGCTTTCACCGCCTGCGGCTGCGGGTGCTTTCGCCCCGGCGGCCGGCAAAATACGGCGGGCCGCTGGTGCTGCGGGCACAGCCCGGCCAGCGCCTGAAACGCCTGCCCCAGTCCTGGAAAAACCCCTATACCCACGAGGAAATGAACCTTACCCTGGAAGAGGTACTGGCCATTGCCGAGCAAACCGCCGCCGCCTGCGTAGCCGCCGCCATGCGCTACCTGCGGGGCGAGGTAACCGAGGCGCAATTGGCCGATATTATTGGCAACAACGATTATTTTACCGGAACACCCTGCAAGCTGGAAGCGGGTAAGCAGAACGGCTAATAAACGGTTTGGTGAGGGAGGAATATTATGAGCAATATTTGGCACGATATCAGCCCGTCGCGCATTGCGCCCGGCAGTTTCATCGCGGTGATTGAGATTCAAAAGGGCTCTAAGCAGAAATACGAGCTGGACAAAGAAACCGGAAACCTTATTTTAGACCGTATTTTGCACACCAGCACGCACTATCCGGCCAATTATGGCCTAATACCCCGCACCTATGCCGATGACAACGACCCCTTGGACGTTTTGGTGCTGTGCAGCGAAACGCTGCACCCCCTTAGCCTGGTGCGCTGCTACCCCATTGGCATGATAACCATGATGGACCAGGGCAAGCGGGACGAGAAAATTATCGCCGTGCCGTTTGAAGACCCCAACTACAACGAGTATAAGGACATTGCCGAGCTGCCCAGCCACGTAATTACCGAGATGCGCCACTTTTTCCGCGTTTACAAAGATTTGGAGCATAAAGACACCGTGGTGGACGACGAAGCCGGCCCGGATGTGGCCCGCGACACCATTGCCAAGGCGCTGGACGCCTATATCGAAAAGTATTGCCGCTAGATTTGCCCCAAAAAGGAGCTCCCGCCGCGGCGGGAGCTCTTTTTTGGCTTTCACTGCCCATAGTACGCGTTTTTGCCGTGCTTGCGCAGATAGTGTTTATCCAGCAGGGCTTGCTGCATGGGGGCGATACCCGGCTGGGCCATTTGGTTGTGCCAGGCCATAAAGGCCAGCTCTTCCAGCACCACAGCGTTGTGCACCGCCATAGGCGCGTTTTCGCCCCAGGTAAACGGCCCGTGGCTGGCCACCAGCACGGCGGGGATAGCGTTCGGGTCTTTATCTTCAAAGGTTTCTGCAATCACCATACCGGTTTGCAGTTCATATTCCCCCGCAATTTCGCCTTCGGTCATCTGCCGGGTGCAGGGGATGCTGCCGTAGAAATAATCGCCGTGCGTAGTGCCCAGCGGCGGAATGCACCGCCCGGCCTGTGCGTAAACGGTGGCCCAGCGGCTGTGCGTGTGCACTATGCCGCCAATGCTCTTAAAGCGCCAGTACAGCACCCGGTGGGTGTCGGTGTCGGAAGAGGGCTTATACCGCCCCTCGGCCACCTCGCCGCTGCCCACGTTTACCACTACCATATCGTCCGGGGTTAAAACTTCGTACGCCACCCCGCTGGGTTTAATCACCATCAGCCCGCTTTGGCGGTCTATCCCGCTTACATTGCCCCAGGTAAAGGTAACCAAGCCGTGCTTTGGCAGCAGCATGTTGGCAGCGTACACGTCTTTTTTCAGTTGCTCCAGCATCTTGCCGCCCCTTTCATTTTAAGTTTTCCACCGCCGCGCGCTGAATGCCAAACCCGGCTTTGTAGCGCCGCATGTAGGCGTCAAAGCCCCGCGCGCCATCGGCCGCTGGCCGCGCGGCCACCGCGCTGGTGCGCGCAAACACATCCCGGTTCAAATAAGCTTCCAGGCCCTCGGCTTCACCGGCCAGGCGCGCCGCGCGGTAGGCCGCCAGCAGGGCCACACCCCAGGCGCCGCCCTCCCCCGCGCTGTCCATGGTGCTCACCGGCACGCCCAGGGCATCGGCCATCAATTGCCGCCCCACGCCCTCGGTCTTAAACAAACCGCCGTGCCCCAGAAGGCTGTCCATTTCCACATGCTCCTGCTGTGCCAAAATATCCATACCCACGCGCAGGGCGGCCATGGTGGTGTACAGCAGGCAGCGCATAAAGTTGGGCAGGGTAAAGCCGGCGTTTGGCAGGCGGGTAAACAGCGGGCGGCCTTCGTCAAAACCTGTAACGTTTTCGCCCGAGATGTAGTTGTAGGCAAGCAGCCCGCCGCAGTCGGCGTCACCCTGCAGGGCGGCGGCATACAGCGCGTCGTACAGGGCTGGCTTGCTCATGGCTGCCCCGGCCGTATCCAGCACGGCGCGAAACAGCTTCACCCAGGCGTCTAAATCGCCGGTGCAGTTGTTGCCATGCACCATGGCCACCGGGCGGCCCACCGGGGTGGTTACCATGTCAATTTCCGGATGCATCTGCGCCAAAGATTTTTCCAGCACCACCATCAAAAATATTGACGTCCCCGCGCTCACGTTGCCGGTGCGTGCGCGGATACTGTTCGTGGCTACCATCCCCGTTCCCGCGTCGCCCTCCGGCGGGCACAGCGGCGCACCAGGCTGCAACGCGCCGCTGGCGTCCAGCAGCTTTGCCCCCTCGGCGCTCAGCACCCCCGCGTCCTCACCGGCTATAAGCGCCTTGGGCAGCACCCGCGCCAGCCCCTGCCCAAAGCCCCCGGCGGCGGCCAGCGCGTCAAAGCGCGCCAGCATGGCGGTGTTGTACGTACCGGTGTCGCTGTCTATGGGGAACATGCCGCTGGCGTCGCCCACGCCCAGCACCTTGCGGCCGCAAAGCTGCCAGTGCACGTAACCGGCCAGCGTGGTGATGAAATCAACCTCGCCCACATGCGCTTCTTTGTTTAGAATGGCCTGGTACAGGTGCGCAACGCTCCAGCGCTGCGGCACGTTAAAGCCAAAGGCCTCGCTTAAGGCCGTGGCGGCGGGCCCGGTGGTAATGTTGCGCCAGGTGCGGAAGGGCACCAGCAGTTCGCCCGCCGCGTTAAACGCCAGGTAGCCATGCATCATGGCCGAAATGCCCAGCCCGGCCACGCGCCGCAGCCGCACCCCATAACGGGTTTCCACATCGGCGGCCAGGGCGGTGTAGGCGGCCTGCAGCCCTGCCCACACATCGGGCAGCGCATACGTCCACATGCCGTTTTCCAGGCGGTTTTCCCAGTCGTGCCCGCCGGCGGCTACCGGCTGGTGGTCTTCGCCTATCAGCACCGCCTTAATGCGGGTAGAGCCCAGCTCGATGCCCAGCACGGCCTTGCCGTCCTCAATCATTTGCTTTATATCCTGTTGCTTGCCGCTCATACGCGTCCTCCCTGGTTTGCCGTTTTACCTTGGTTATCAGTATACTCTTTGCGTTGATTCAGGGCAAGGACAATCGGGTGTGTCCGTTGCATGTGTTTTATCCTTCGTAGGGGCGGATTGTTAACCAACACGATAGGCCACTCCCGGACAACCCCCTCCCTTGACTCGCGAAGAACCTGCCGTTACAATAAACAAAACCGCCGCCGGACACATTGGGGAAACCATGAAAGACAAACCTTTGCGCGCCACCATGAAGGATGTGGCACAGCTGGCCGGGGTGTCTACCGCCACGGTGTCTTATGTGCTGAATTACTCCGACAAAGAGAAAATAAGCCACGAAACACGCCTGAAGGTGTTTGAGGCGGCGCGCAGCCTGAAGTATGTGCCCGATGTATCGGCGCGCACCCTGGCGCGCCAGCGCCATGCCGACGCACTGGGCGCGGCCGGCGGCCTGGTGGGCATTATTGTAAACCTGGGCGAAAGCAACCTGCGCAGCAAGCTGTACCAGTATTACGATGTGGCAAACGAACTGCAGCGGCAGCTATGCCCTTTGGGCTACGACGTGGTTTTTATGCCCACCCGCGACTTTGAAAAGGATATTGAGGTGGGCCGCCGGCGTTCGCTGGAGGCGGTGTTTATTATCGACATGGACAAAAGGCAGTATAAAAGCCTTACAAAAAACTTCTATATACCGATTATTATGATAGACTGCCAGGTGAACGACTACCTGTTTCACGAGGTTTTGGCCGATTACGACGCCGTTTTTGCCCAATGCGGCGCGCACTATGCGGTTTTGGAAGATTACTCGAACGATTATGCCCTGCAATGCGCGCGCCGTTTTTTTGCCGAGGCGGATATATTTGTAAACCGCAAAGGCGCAAGCCCCGGCTTGCGGGCCTTTATGGCGGCGCACCAGGGCAGGCGCGGCATTGTGCTGAACGAGGTGCTGGCCCTGCAGGCCGAAAGTTTAACAGCACCCGGGCTGCTCACCGCCGTGGCTAGCTCTGGCGAGCAGGCGTTTTTTTTGCGCGATACCCAAACCATTGTGGTGTCAACCCGTGAAAAAGCGCGCAAAGCCGTGCAAATAATGCAAATTTTGGTGCAGCTGAAGGGCGACGAAGTGCCGCCGGTAAGCTATATTGGGCCGCTGTAGGCCCGCCGCACGGCACAAAACCTGCCCCAGCCCCAGCCCGAGGCACACCCCGGGCGGGGCTTTTGCTTAACGCCCCATTGCCGTACCCGTAAAAAACATTGTCCGGCGCATAAAGCACAAACGCGCCGGTTGCTTAACCGCATAACAAGCGCTTTGGCGAACTAAATAAATATCGTCCTCATTCTTTGTACAACACGTAGAAAACACCCTCCCGCGGTTGACTTTGTATGCTCGTCTGCCTATACTAAAGACAGGTTAAGCGCATAAGTTGCGCCTTTACCCCAGCGCACGGGAGGTACAAGCCTTGGAACTGTCCGCCGTTGTTCATCAGCCTAAAAGCGCCCAGTGCTACGCCTACGGCGCAAAGGCCCTGCACCTGCGCATTAAAACCAAGCGGGCCGATGTGCGCGCGGTAACCTTGGTGATAGCCGACCCCTACAACTGGACGCCCTCGCCGGAAAACCCCGCCGAATATGTCTTTGCCGCCGACAGCTTTATGACGCTGGCAATGGCCAAAGAGCAAGAAACCGCCTTTCACGATTGCTGGTTTGCCGCCGTGCCCGCCCTGCGGGCCGGGCGCTACAAGTATGCTTTTTTCCTCGATGGCATAGACGGCCGCCGCTGGTTCTGGGGCGGGCGGGGTGCCGAGGAAGTGGCGGCGGGCACGCTGCCCGTGATGGAGCATTTCAGGTACTACAACCTGCCTGCCACCCTGCCGGAAGACCGGTACACCGCCCCCGCCTGGGTGCGGGAAACCATCTGGTATCATGTGTTCCCCGACCGTTTCAGTAAAGGCGGCCAGCCGGCGGGCTTTGGCGAGGGCTGCACCGGGCCGTACAAAAGCCAGCAGCGGGCCGGGGGCAATTTGCAGGGCGTTATCGAGCGGCTGGGCCATATCCAGGCCTTGGGCTGCAACGGCCTGTACCTCACACCCATTTTCAAGGCGGGCAGCAGCCATAAATACGACACCATAGACTATTTTGCCATCGACCCGGATTTTGGCGACAATGACACCTTTGCCCGCCTGGTGCAACAAGCGCACCGCCGGGGCATCCGCGTGATGCTGGATGCGGTGTTCAACCACTGCGGCAGCGGCCACCCCTTTTGGCAAGATGTTTTGATAAACGGCACAAAATCGCCCTATTTTGATTGCTTTTACATTTACGACCCCGCCAGGCCCATTGCCCCGAGCCGGGACGCCCCGCCCGAAAGCCGCTACGACGGCAGCCACCTGAATTACCAAACCTTTGGCTACACCGACAACATGCCAAAGTGGAACACCGCGCACCCCATTGTGCGCAAGCACCTTTTGGACGTAGGCGCTTACTGGGTAGAGCAATACGGCATCGACGCCTGGCGGCTGGATGTTTCAAACGAAGTATCCCACGATTTTTGGCGCGCTTTCCGAGGGCGCATCAAGGCGCTGAACCCGGATGCCTATCTGCTGGGCGAAAACTGGTTTTTTTCAAGCCCCTGGCTGCAGGGCGACCAAATGGACGCCGTGATGAACTACGAACTGCGCGCGGCCGTCACCGGATTTTTTGCCGGGGGCGAAGCGCAAACCACGGCGGCCCAGTTTCGCCGGGCCGTTGGCGGGCTGCTTACCGAATACCCCAAAAACGTGACAGAACATTTGTTTAACATGCTGGATACCCACGACACCGCCCGCATTTTAACGCTGTGCGGCGGCAACCGCCAAGCCGCCTTGCTGGCCTACGTGTTTTTGTTTACCTTCCCCGGCAGCCCCAGCCTGTACTACGGCAGCGAGGTGGGCCTGGCGGGCGATGAGAACGACAACCGGCGCTGCATGCCCTGGAACACCGAAGCCTGGGACACCGCACTGCTGGAAGCCCTGCGCCGATTGGCCCGCCTGCGCACACGCTGCCCGGCCTGCCGCACGGCGGAGCTAACCTGGCTGGCGGCAAACGACACAAGCCCCTGCGTTGCTTACAAAAAAGAGTACGCGGCACAGCCCCTGTACGTTGTTCTGAACCATTCGTCCGCGCCCTGCCCCCTGGCGCTGCCCGATGAAATGGCCCATAAAACCATGCGCGACGAAATGACGGGCGAAACACTGAAACTGAGCGGCAGCTTGCCACTGGAGAGGTACGGTTACCGGATTTATACGCCCATATAAACAACCCCGCCCTTCGGGGTGGCACGCGTAGCGTGACGGGGTGATAATGGGTGCCATTCCACACGTTAAACCGGAATAAATCATCATCCTGTTTATCCATCGGTTGTACAAGTAAACTTTTCTAAAGGCTATCATATCAAAACAAGGAGTGTTTAACATGAAAAAACTGGTTTCCCTGTTCCTCGTCCTGGCCCTGAGCATCGGCCTGCTGGCCGCTTGCTCAAGCAGCACAAGCACCTCTTCGCAGGGCGGCGCATCCGGCACGGCCGATACATCCGGCGCGGCCGGCGGCGGGCACACCGTTACCTTCTACGACGGCAACGACGAAAGCGTGCTGGACACCAAAACCGTGGCCGACGGCGATGTTGTGCCCGAGTATGTTCCCGAAAAAGACGGCGCCACCTTTGTTGGCTGGTACATGACCCCCACCATGACCCACCCCTTGAACCCCACCCAAACCGTTACCGAAAACCTCTCCCTGTACGCGGGCTTTGTTACCTATCAGGAGGATACGCGCGACTTTTACATCCTGGGCAACGGCACCTCGCCGCTGCTATTGGCCAGCGCCTGGGGCGGCGGCACAGACGACCGCCACAAGCTGGTAAAGCAAGATGTGGACGGCGTGAACGAATACAGCATCACGCTGGATTTGGCCGTGGGCGACGAGTGGCAGATTGCCATGGATACCGCCTGGAACAACCAGCGCGGCTGGGGCTATCTGGCAGACCCGGGCGATAATTTCACCGGCAGCGGCAGTTTGGGCGATTCCGGCGCGAAGAAGAGCAACATCAAGGTGGAGGTTGCCGGCAACTACACCATCACGCTGACCACCTACCCCGCCGAAGACTGGTACGACGAGGAGAACGAGTACTACGCCGACAACCCCGAGGCGCATAATTATTCGAACTACGACACCATTGCCTGGGTGCGCAACGGCGACATGCTGGATACGGGCAGCGAACTGCTTACCCGCTACTACATCAAGGGCGCTACCGTTACCGGCTGGGAAGACGTTTACGACGATACCACCCGCTTTACCGAGGAAAACGGCATCCATACCCTAACGATAGACCTTGAAGCGGGCGACACCTTCCTGTTTACCAGCACGGTAGACGCGGGCGATGGCGAAAGTGTGGGCACAGAGTATATCCGCTACAGCAACATTGCCGAAGACGACGCGGACTCTTTGGCGCTGGTAACCCACGACGACAGCTACAACATGATTGTGGCCGACGCCGGTACCTATACCTTTGCCTACGACCCCGCCACCGAAACCTTAACCGTATCTGTTGGATAATACCTGCAGGGGCGAGCAACCGCTCGCCCCTGCTACACGCAGCAGTAAGACAGCGCGCTGCGTAAAAGCAACATGCCGGAAAGGACACCTATGAAAAAGATTCTTTCGCTGCTTTTGTGCGCCGCCCTGGCGGCCGCGCTTTGTGCCTGCGGTTCTTCCGGCGCTTCGGGCGGCTCTTCCGGCGGGCAAGTGCCCGCCGGAGATTCTGGCGGCACGGCAGACAACCCCGCCGTGTACGCAAAGTTTGAGGGCGAGCTCGAGCGCGGCATCGTTATCCGCGTGTTGGAAAACGACACCGCCATTGAGCAGGGGTATTTTGAAGAGCTGCTGGACGCCTTTAACGAGGCCTACGCCGAATATGGCATTGTGGCCGAAGACGCCAACATGGACCAATATTTGGATTTGGCAAACGACGGCCCGTACGGCTACGGACCGGACGTGCTGTACCAAGCCAACGACGTTTTGATGAAAAACGTGGACGGCAAGCACATTACCCCCCTGCCGGTGGAAAAGCTGGAATGCTACAGCCAAATACCGCAGGCGGCGTGGGACGCCTACACCGCGGTGATAGACGGGCAAACCTATGTTTGCGCCGCGCCTGTAAACTTCCAAGCCCCGCTTTTATATTACCGCAAAGACAACCTGCCCCAAAACTGGGAAACCGAGTGGGACGACGACGCGAACGGCACGCCGGACATGCTGGAAAACTGGAACGCAATGTACCGCTACAGCCTGCAGCGCCAAACCGAGGGGCACTTTGGGTACATGAAATCGCTTTACGACGTGTATTTCTCGGCCGGATACCTGTTTAGCTACGGCGGGTATGTGTTTGGCGCTGGCAACAAAGACCCTGCCGACATTGGCTTTGCGGCCGGTAACGCGGCCCTGGGCGCGCAGGTGGTGCGCCAATTGGCCGGGGCAATGAGCGAAGACTGCATCGACAACACGGTTACCCTCAACTCGTACTCCCGCCTTGCGCAGGGCGATTACTTTGCCACCATGACCACCCCGGACGTGCGCACCCTGTTTGTAAAAGAGCTGGCGCTGGTGTACGCTGGGGAGGGTTTATCCGAGGCCGAGGCGCTGAAAAAGGCCGACGAAAACATTGCCACCACGCGCGTGCCTATGCTGCCCGCCAGCGGCGATTTAAGCGAGGAAAACCCAGAGCTGATACCCTTTAAGGCGATGGGCGGCATCAACGGCTACGCCATTAGCAGCTACACCAAATACCCCAAAGCCTGCCTTGCTTTCATCGATTTTGCCACCAGCTACCAAATGGTAACCCTGCGCAACCAAAAGCTGGGCATCTACCCTGTGCGCAACGATGCCGCCGATGATTTGGGCGGCCTGTCGCAAGAATTGTTTGCGGATTTGCATGCCGGAAACATCGTGGTAATGCCCTCCATCAGCGCCGTGGCACAGATATGGACGCCGGGCGAAACCTTGTTTTCAGACATCGCCAAAGACCCCTTCCGCCCGCTGGCGGAGCAAAAATACACAAACCTGGATGCCTTCCAGGCGGGCCTGGACGAAATGGCCCAGCAAATTTACGACGCGGTGTTTACGCTGAAGTAGGGGTGATAAGCAGTGGCAAAAATTGGCGCGGCGCTGGCGGCCTTTCCCGGCCGCTTGCGCGGCGGGTTTACGGGGCTGGCGCGCTTTGTGCGCAAATCAGATAAAAACACCCGGGCCTCGATGGCCCTGATGGGCTTGGGCCAGCTGTTGTACGGGCAAACCCTGCGCGGGCTCTTGTACCTTGCTATTGAGGCGGGCAGCATTACCTATTTTGTGCTGCGCGGCTTTGGCGACCTTGCCGGTTTCTTCACGCTGGGCACGCGAACGGCCGACCCCTGGACGGGCACGGCGGGCGACGACTCGGTATTGATGCTGCTGATGGGCATTTTTGCCTTTATCATCCTGGCTTTTTTGGTGGCGGCTTACATTGCCAACGTGCGCGACGCCGCCGCCACCGGCCGCTGGGCGCGCAAGGGCCTTCGCCCGCAGGGCTTTAAGCAGGACCTCTCCTCCATGCTGGAGAAAAACTTTCACCGCACAGCGCTTTTCATTCCCATCATCGGCGTGTGCGTGTTCAACATCCTGCCCATCGTGTTCATGATTCTCATCGCCTTTACCAACTACGGCGGCGATACCGTGCCCCCCGCGCTGGTAGACTGGGCAGGCGTTTCAAACTTCACCAAAATCCTATCGCTGCAGCAGTTTGCGCCCACCTTTGGCAAAATATTGCTGTGGAATCTCACCTGGGCTGTGCTTTCAACGGCACTGAACTATTTTCTGGGCCTGGGTCTGGCCATTTTGCTGAACAAAAAATGTGTGCGCGGCAAGGCCTTTTGGCGGGCCTTCCCGGTGCTGGCTTACGCGCTGCCAGGTTTCATCACGCTGCTGGCCTTCAAGTTTATGTTCAGCTACGGCGGGCCCATCAACCAAACGATTACCGGCGCGGGCGGCAGCGCCATTGGCTTTTTAGATTTGGACGCCGGATGGACGGCCCGCCTGATTGGCCTGGGGGTGAACGCCTGGATTGCCACCCCGTCCATCATGCTGCTGGCCACGGGCATCCTCTCCAACGTTAACGGAAACCTGTACGAGGCCGCCGAAATTGACGGCGCGTCCAAGTTTAAGCAATTTCGCAGCATCACCCTCCCCTTTGTGCTGTTCTCCACCACGCCCATGCTCATCAGCCAGTTCATCGGCAATTTCAACAACTTTGGTATCTTCTACTTTTTGCGCGGCGGCTTATACACCGACGGGTACTTCCTGGCCAGCGACACCGACCTGCTTATCAATTGGCTGTATAACCTGTCTATCGACAACAACTACTACTCCATTGGCGCGGCCATCAGCCTGGTTATTTTCATCATCACCTCTATTATCTCGCTGCTTGTATATTTGCGCAGCCCCGCTTACCGGCAGGAGGATACTTATCGATGAAAAGAAATAAAACCACCCATTCGCATAAAATTGCAGACACCGTCGTCACGCACATCATTCTCATTGTGGTTTGCTTCATCTTCTTTTTCCCTTGCCTGTGGCTTATTTTGGCGTCGTTCAGCCGCTCGGGGTCTATCTATTCGTTCAAGGGCTTCTTCCCCACCGCCTACAGCGCCGACAGCTTTATCAATTTGTTTACCGACACCCGCATGTACGATTATCCCCGCTGGTTTGGCAACACGCTGTTCATCTCGGTGATATCCTGTGTGCTGTCCACCATCCTGGTTATCCTCACGGCTTACGTCATGTCGCGCTTCGAGTTCAAAAGCCGCAAGCCCATTATGAAAACCACGCTGGTGCTGGGCATGTTTCCCTCCTTTATGGGCATGACGGCCGTATACCTGCTGATGACCCAGTTCAACCTCACCAACAACCACTGGGGGCTCATTCTCATCTACTCGGCGGGCGCGCCCATGGGCTACCTGGTGCAAAAAGGTTTCTTCGATACCATCCCCGGCTCTATCTACGATGCCGCGCGTATTGACGGCGCGTCGAACGCGCGTACCTTTGGCAAAATTACGCTGCCGCTGGCCGGGCCCATTTTGGTGTACACGGCACTTACCAGCTTTACCTGGCCATGGAGCGACTTTATTCTGCCCAAGCTGCTGCTAAAAGAAAAGCAGCTCTACACCGTAGCCGTGGGCCTGATGAGCCTGGGCGAAACCGAGTTTTCGCGCTTTGCGGCAGGCAGTGTGTTCATCGCCGTTCCCATCGTAATCCTGTATTTTTTCCTGGTTAAATACATGGTAAACGGCCTTACCTCGGGGGCGGTGAAGGAGTAGGCTTGCATTTTAGCCCCATTTCCTTTATGATGGGTCTTGCGCGGCGCGCACCCATCCATAAGGAAGCTTAGCTCAGCTGGTAGAGCACCTGCTTGACGTGCAGGGGGTCAGGGATTCGAGTTCCTTAGCTTCCACCATAATAATCCTGCGATAACTCGTTGTAAAACGATGGTTTCCGCAGGATTTTGTTTTGTGATATTGCACAAAGACGGGACGCAAATTACAACTATTTTGCATCAATTTCTACAGTGTGATACGGATTAAAACAGGAAAAAATAGCAACATGCAACACAAGAACTGGGAACGGGGAGGGCAGTTTACGGCGAACCATGGGGCAGTGTCGGTCAAGTTATAACCACCTGCACTGCGCTCGGTGACAGAACTTGACACCCAAATAATAGTCGTAAATACGAAAAATAAAGTCAGCGGAGGAGAAACATGAAGATACCTATGAGTACCATAGCATCCTTATGCTACGAAAAATATCGCCATCTTGCCGCCGATGATGCCTGTCCCCAGCAAGAGATTCAAAACCACTACAGGGCAGAGACTGCCAAGGAGGTTGCCCATCTAACGCGCAACTTTGATATAGACCTAATTACTACGCTGCTTGCGGATGTGGAAACCGTATTATCACAAAAAGGTTGGCAGGCGGCGCACGATGCGTTGTGTGGCTACTTCATTGGGATGACCTTTGGCATTCCAATGGGCTTTCTAATGTCCCGTAAGGAGGAAGCCGCTTTCCGTATGTATATATTCGTTCTGAGAGAGCAGGTTGAACAGCTGGTTGGCCGGGCATCCCATTCCAATGTTATTGGATTCTGATGTAAAATCACTTGATTATTCTGTACTTATTGGATATAATTGTATGAAAGCAGGAGGTGCGTGCCGGATGATTGAGCGAAAAGAATACTTGAATACATTATTAAGGTGGCGCGACAAGCACATTATAAAAGTGGTCACCGGTATCCGCCGCTGTGGCAAATCCACCTTGCTTGAAATGTATCAGGATGCTCTTCGGGGAGATGGCGTTGAAGATGCCCAAATTATTGCCGTCAATCTTGAGGACTATGCGAACATGGAACTGCGCGAGCCCAAAGTTCTGCACGACTACATCGTGTCGCGCGCGCCGGAGGGCAAAAAATGCTATCTTTTTTTGGACGAAATCCAAAATGTGCAAGGCTTCCAGTCGATGATTGACAGCCTGTTCCTGCGCAAGCACATCGACATCTATATCACCGGTTCCAACGCCTACATGCTTTCGGGGGAACTCGCAACATTCCTGTCTGGCCGCTATATCACCATCGAGATGCTGCCCCTGTCTTTTGCCGAGTATGTACGCTGGGCGGGAGACCAAAGCAGCTTAAGCGAAAAATACCGGCAGTACCTGCAAACAAGTTCCTTCCCCTACGTTACAGAATTGGGGCACGACACGCAGGCCATTGGGGAATACCTCGAGGGGATTTACAGCACCGTTGTGCTGAAGGACGTGCTTGGCCGCCTGAAAAGCGCCGAACCCATGATGCTGGAGAGCATTCTGCGGTTTGTGCTCGGTAACGTCGGCAGCATTTTGTCCACCAAGAAAATTTCCGACACACTGAATGGACAGCTACATCATCTACCGGGCCAAGCGGTTCGACGTTAAAGGAAAGCAGCATCTGAAAACGCTGGAAAAATACTATGTTGTTGACATCGGGCTGCGCTATACCTTGCTGGGGCGACGCGAATTTGATGTTGGCCATGTGCTGGAGAATGTGGTTTTCCTTGAACTGCTACGGCGCGGGTATGCAGTCTACATTGGGCGCATCGCCGACACTGAGATTGATTTTATCGCCACAAACCAAACGGATACACTTTATTTCCAGGTTGCTGCGAGTGTCCGCGATACAAATACTCTGGAACGCGAACTTCGTCCGTTGAAACAAATCCGAGACAACTACCCTAAAATGATTTTGACATTGGACGATGACCCCGATGCTGATTACAACGGTATCCTGCGAACCAACGCTCTGCAGTGGCTTGTAAGCGAATAGCCGATAACGAATTTATCAAGGCTAAATAGTACCATTGCAGTTCTTATAGAAATGCGGTATATAATAAGCACCCTGTACTTTGAAAACTGAATAAGAAAAGACATGGTGCTCATCCACGAGAGGAGGCGCACCGTGTCAAACAACGACATTGCTGTGTACACTGTTGAAGAAATTCAACAGATGTTGCATATAAGCCGTAAAACTGCTTATGATCTGATAAAGGATCCCCCGTTTCCAGTTCGCAAAGTGATGAACCAATATCGCATACCGAAACTGGAATTTGAGGCGTGGCTTCATCACAAGTCCTGTGATTTGGATGTATGCGCGCCCTGACGGAGGTACTGATTATGAGTAAGCAGAAGAACGGAACCTATCGCAAACAACTTTTTATTGGCTGGAAGGACACCGGCTATTTGGACGAAATGGGCGAACCCATTCGGAAAAGGGTTTATAAATCCGTGAGCGGAAAGACCCCGGAAGAATTGGAAGAGAAATATCTCATACTGCGGGTACAGATGGGAAAAGGGCTTGATATTTTAGCTGCCCAAGACCCCTTCAAAAAATGGGCAAAGATGTATCTTGATGAAAAATACACCGAGGAATTGAGCCCCACCTACCTGAACACGCTACGCCAATCCATGAACCATTTGGAGCCTATCTGGAACATCCCCATCGGCAAGGTGGAGATACAGCACTTGAAAAATATTATTTTCAGTTTAGCGCCACGGCCAGACATGCCGCCAGATGCCAAAGTGTTATCAAAAGAGACGCTAAGTAAAATTAACCAGTTCTCAAAGCGGGTGTTCAATTTGGCCATCGAGTACCGAGCTATTGATTTTAACCCCGCAAACTTTGTGCGCATTCCCAAGAACGCATCTCGAACACAGCGTACAGCCCTTTCCGAAGAACAACAGCGCTGGGTTGTAGAGTTTGAGCACCGCGCTAAGCGGGCGGCGATGATTATGCTGTTTGCCGGGCTACGCCGGGGTGAGGTTGGTGCATTGACTTGGGGCGACATCAATCTGAGCGAGGGAACTATCTCCGTCACCAAGGCGGTACAGTTTGTATATAGCCAGCCGGAAGTGAAAGAACCCAAGACACAATCTGGCATCCGCACGGTGGATATCCCGCAAATCCTAATTGATTACCTGCGGGAAGAGCGCGGCAAGGATAATTGCCTGTATGTGATGCACACCCAGCGCGGCGAGATGTTGTCGGAGACGACTTGGTGGCAAATATGGTCGAGCTATATGAAAGACTTGAACGTGGCCTATGGATATACACCCAACCGCAAAAAGCTGATGGGATTCGACCCCGACAAAGCAGTTAGCAAAATCAGGCCGGGTGGCCTGCCCATGGTGATTGAAACCTTTGGGATGCACCAACTTCGCCACACGTTCGCTACCAACTGTTATTTTGCCGATGTGCCGGTGGAGGTCTGCCGGGACTGGATGGGCCACTCCAACATCCGCACTACGCTCGAAATCTACACCCACTTGAGCAAACGCTTCAAGCGGGAAAAGAGGACAAAGCTGGATGAATACTTCGCCGACAAAGTGTGCTTTGCCTGAATGGCACTTTGAAACCATGCAACGCAAATGTCATTTTAATACGATGAATCGATTGTTCAAATCCCTTGACGTGCAGGGGGTCAGGGATTCGAGTTCCTTAGCTTCCACCACAATAATCCTGCGATAAATCGTTTTATTTTGACGATTTGTGCGGGATTTTTCCTTTGTCATATTGCACATTATAAGGAACAATGGCTGCTTTTATCGGCAGTATGTAGGTATCCAGTTTTGTATCAAACTAAATGGCTGTTTGCCATTCACTGTTACCAACTTTTGCCGCAATCTTCATTCGCCCCCAGCCTTGCTCTAAGCATTTGGAATTATTCCGTATTTCATCCGCCAATGCTTTCGGAAGCGAAACGATTGTCCAGCCAACTCCGTCTGCCGATACCGAATAATGATATACTTCGCAGTAAACTCATAGGGTATGCCTGTATGTTCCATGGGATTCCTTTCTTCAACAACCCAGCCAATACCTCGTGACTCTCGAAACACTGTTTTATTATTATACCCCCCATCACCCCACAAAGCAAAGGCGTTTTGACATGAAATCAAGGGATTCGCCGTATGAGCGCTGCGCTCATCATACTTTGCACCACAAATAGTCCTGCCTGCGCATAAAACAGCAGCTTCGCGTTTAAGTCGATATAAGACGGGCGTAAGAGCAGCCATTCCTTGACATGCTCCCATGTGGAAGCGGCCAGCCTTCCCCAAAACGCATAATCGGAAAAGCGTGTGGGAATAAACGCGGGGGGCAGCCTTTCCAGCAGGGCGGGAAGCGCCAAAGCGAAACCCAGCAACATGGCAAAGGCCAGCACCCAGCCGGTAGCTTTGCGCGGCCATGCTTTTGCGAAGCGGCGCAAAAGGGTACCCAGTAAATAAATTCCTGTCAGCACCAATGGCAGTACCGACAAAAGACTGGCCACGGCGGATATCGCCAGTCCATCCACCAGCGTGTCTGGCGTGCCCAGCCCGGACGCTTGCGCAAAACCGAGCGCCGCGCCGCGCGCCTCTCCATCCAGCGTACCGGCCAGTGCCACGGCTTGCCAGCCGTCCTTAAAAGCCGCTTCCCCCGTACCGGCCATCACCATCAGGCCGTCTTCGCGGAAAACGCCCCGCACGATGCGGGTCTGCCCGCTGGCCGTCAGTTCGTAATCAAGCACATCCACATTGCCCCAAAGCTGCCAAGCCAGTGTGTCGGAAATGGCGCACCCGGACTCGTCCAGCATACCGGGGGCACCTCCTTGCACGAAATCGGCGGGCCAAACGAGTGCAATATCCTCTTGTTCCGTCCAAAAGGTAGGCCAAAACCCGGTATTTTCATTGCCAGCCGCGGCGCTTTCAGCGGCAAGCCCGCGGGCGCTTGCGGCGGCGGCGCTTGATAGGGACGTATGGTAGCGCAGGGAAACCGCAGGATATGTGGCGGACAGGTGGTTTGCATTGCTAAAGCCCAGCCCCAGCAGCAAGCCCCAGCACAGCCACAGGATTGCGCCGGTGGCACGCCGCTTGTTGATGGCATGCCGCACCGAAGTTATCACCCCGCTTACCCGTACCCGCCCTATGGCTGGCCGCAGCTTTTGTGCCAGTGCAAGCCGCCTCATGGCTGCTGCACCCGCACCGTGTCGCCGTCCGCCAAAGGTTTCGATGTCCCGCTGATTACACGCTGGCCGCCGAACACATCGCCCTCAATAGCCGCAACGGACGCATTGCTGGCCAATAGTGTAACAGGCACCCTCCGCGCCACATTTTCCACGCCCAGTACACTGCTGCGCTCTTCCATTACGTATACAAAGTACCCGTTTGCCCCCTGACCCAAGGCGGACAACGGCACGCAGGTATAGTATTTTTGGCGGCTGAACACTGCCTCCAGGTTTACGCTCTGGCCGTGCGTCCATTCGCCGTGTGGTAAGCGCACCGTCATATTCACAAGGGCTTCGCCGCCTGGCGAATCCGACAGGGAAAGCACCGTTCCTATCCCGGAAAGCTCCCGATCGCCAGTGCCTTGCGCCGCCGTCACATTTACCTGCGCGCCAATTTGCAGCTTCCCGGCTTCGGTTTCCGGAATACTTACGGTTACCAGATACCCGCCATCGGCATTGGAAATGTGGGCGATGGCATCTCCCTCGGTAACCGTTCCCGTTCCCATCACGTCAAGCACAACGCCATCGGCTCCGGCTATTACAGTTCCGCTTTGTATTGCGTCATAAGCCGCTATGCTGGCCCGAGCGGCCTCTATGTCCAGCCGCAGTGCTTCGGCATCCAGCGCGTTTTGTGCGGCGATGTCGGCGGCAGTTTGCCGCGCGGCACTGTCCGCCAGTTGCGTGGAAGAAAGGCCAAGCCGCGCTGTTTCAACGGCTCTGGCCGCGCCCTGCAAAGCCATATCCGCGTCGCGGACGGCACTGTCCAGCGCCGTTTGCGCGGCGCTCACAGCGGCTTCGGCGGCGGCAATGTCCGCCGCGCTTGGGCCGCTGGGCGCCGGGGGCGCAGCGCTGTCGCCGGGGTTTTCCGGGTCTGCGCCAGCGTCTGCCAGTGGCGGGGTGGCAGCGGCAGGCGCACTCTCCCGCAGGGTGTTTAGGGTGTTTAGGGTGTTTTGTGCGTCTGCCAGCACAAGCTGTGCGGCGGCAATCGCGGCATTGCCCGCCGCCCGGGTATTGGCATAGTCCTGCTCGGCCCAGGCAAGGGCGTTTTGCGCGCCGGTCAAAGCACTGCCGTCGCGGGGCTCGCCGCGCTGCAATTGTTCCAAGTTCAAATTCATTGCATCCAAAGCAAGCTGCGCGCGCTGGCGGCGCTCAGCTATTTCGTTGGCATCAAGCAGGGCAATGGCATCCCCTTCCTTCACGGCTTGCCCCGGCACAACCAGCGCCTCCTGCACACTTAGCCCTGCCGGCACGGCAACAGTGTGCGAGGACGCGGCCTGCACCGTACCCGTGGCACTCACCGATTCTGTGATTTCGGCGGGATAGGGCATCACGGTATCCACCCTTGCCAGAGTAGCGCCCGCCGTACCGCGCGCAACAAAGGTGAAAATCAGCACCAGCGCCATGAACTTGAGGATATTCTCGAACGCCTTTTTCTGTGATTCATCCCTGAATCGCGGCAGTTTGGGCAGCGCCATACGCCTAAGCATCTCATGCCCCTTTCACGGTTATTCCTTCACCCCGGCGGCTTGTATGCCAAGCTCCAGGTATTTTTGCCCAAACAAAAAGATGAGGGCGGCAGGGGCCAGCATCATTAGGCTGGCCGCCATGGCAAGGCCCAGCTTGTCTGCCGCAATCTGGGGCAGGTAAAGCGAGAGCGGCCACAGGCTTTTGGTTTTGAGGAAGGTCATGGGCTGTTCAATGGCGTTCCAGCACTCGATGAAGCCCAGCACCAGCGCAGACAAAATGCCCGGTACGCCCAGCGGCAGGCCAATGCGCACAAAGGTTTTGAAGTGATTCGCGCCGTCTATGGCGGCGGCCTCCAGCATGGCGCGCGGCACGGCGTCGAACCCCTTTGCCATGATGAAGACGGGAAAAGCCGAAAAGGCAAAGGGCAGCGCCACCGCCCATATTGTATCCATGATGCCCAGATTTTGCGCCACAAGGTAGTTTGGCACCATCGTCACTTGGAAGGGCATCAGCATCAGCACAATGTACAGCGTAAACAGCGGCCCCCTGCCCCTAAAGCGCAGCCGCGACAGCGCCCAGGCCGCCGGTGCCCCAATGACAAGCTGCCCGGCCACCGAGGGAATAACCAGCTTGAAGCTGTTCCAAAACATCACAAAAAACCCGGGGGTGTCTAAAAGCAGTTCCGTCATGGGGGCAAGTGTGGGCCAGGTGGGTAAAAGCGGCCAGCTTGCCATGCCCTCGCGCCCCGCCAGCACCGGGCCAACCGTCTGCGTCAGTTCATCCAGCGGCATCAGCGCGCCGGTGAACATGAACCACAGCACCCACCACAGCGGCAAGGCGCAAAAAACCAGTACCGCGAAAATGAGGATTGTACTCCGCTTTGCCTGCTTGCCACCCTGCACGGCGCGTCACCTCCACATGCTCAATCATCGTTGCTTTTTAAGAACCGCTGCATCAGCATGATAAGGCAGGTGAGCACCGCAGCCAGCATCACAGCGGCGGCGCACAGGCGGCTGATGTCTAGGTTTTGAAACCAGTTGTTGAACAAGTGCTGTAAGAGGTAAATACTGTCGTGCGGGTAGGGCCCGGCAACCAGATAGGCTTCGCGGAACACCTTAAAGCTATTCAGCAGCGACAAAATGGCGGTTAGCCCCAGCGTGGGCAGCAGCGACGGCAGCGTGATGAACCGAAAGCACTGCCAAGCGCCCGCGCCGTCCACTTTGGCGGCCTCATACAGGCTCTCGGAGATACCGTCCAGCCCCGCCAGCCACAGCACCATGTTGTAGCCTGCGTTTTTCCACACGTAGGTGCCCACCAGCACCCAAAAGGCTGTCGTGCTGCCCATAAAGTCCACGGTTCTTAGCCCCGTGGCCACAAGCCCCGCGTTTACAAGGCCGTTTTGATGGAACAATACCTGCCACAGCAGCACCATGCTGGCCACGGGCACGGCCATGGGCAGCAGATAGGTGGTTTTGAACAGTTTGCCCCTGCCGCTCGCGCCGCCATGCGGGCGCAAGGCTCGCACCAGCAGGGCCAGAACCAAGCTAATAACCAGCAAAAGTGGAATACAAACACAGATGAACTTGGCCGTGTTCGCGGCGGCAAGCTGGAAGGCACTGTTGCCCAACACCGAAGTGTAACCTGCCGCCCCGATGAATTGCTGCCCGCGTGTGTCGAAAAAACTACGGCGGATGGTATCGGTAAACGGTGCCAGAAAAAACAGGCCAAGCCCGGCCATGCTGGGCAACAGCAGGGCGGCGGCCGCCCGGCTCTCGCCGGGCAGGCCCGCCCGCCTGGTCACTTTATGGCGCTTTTTATGCTTTACGCCGCGCTCCGTACGGCTCATTGCTGCTCCGCAAAATACATCCTGGTGTTTTGCAGGATAGCGTTTGCGGCTTCGACTACACCAATTTCCCCTCTGTACAGGCGCTTTGCCTGCTCGTACACCTTTTCCCGCAGGGCAAGGTTCACACTGGCCGGTGTCGTCAACTGGCTCAAAACACTATCTAAATACGCGCAATCCTCTTCTGTGGGCAGCACGTAGGAAGGGTCTTCCGATTGATTCCTGATAGAGCCCCGCGTCCACACCCCGGCGCATGGCAAAGCCGTCCAGCCCCACATTCCGCAGTTCTTCCTGCGTCTGGCCCTCCAGCATCGCCTTCACAAACGCCCTGCCGCCTTCTGCGTTGGCGGCGCCCGCCGGCACGGCGGCAATAATCTTGGGCATGAACACACCGCCCGGCAGGGGTGCTATCACGGCGCGCCCGGCGCCCGGTTTGTACAGGGAGAACATGACATCCATGTACCGGTGAATGCTTGCCACGGCATGGTCGGCGCTGGACATAGTGTCGTTGGCGAAGTAACCCAGGCTGGGAGGGGTGGTATAGATTTCCAGCCCGCCCACTGCTTCATCAGAATCGGTGACGCCGCCAAAGGTATCGTCGTATTCTGTTCCCGTTATGCCCTGCGCGTCCACCGCGTCCTTCGTCAGCGAAAGAAAAGCGCGCAGGATATCCTCGTTCACTTCTGTGTCTTTCGGGAACATTTGCGGGGAAACCGCCGTGTACATCGTTTCAAACAGGTGGAGGTAGCCGCCAAATTCCACGCTGGCTGTATCGGTCAAAAGAGGGCGCATGTCCTCCAGCGTTTGGATGCTTTCAATATCCGCCCCGCCCGCGCCGGGCGTTTGCATCATCAAATTGGCGGCAAAGCAGGTGGGATAAGCCCAGGTTTTACCGTCCTGTGCATACGCGCCGAGAATACCCCCGTAATACTGGCTCTCGTCCACCAGGCCCGAAAGGTCGCTCAGCATGCCCTGCCTTATCAGCGACTGGATGGGAAGCCCGTCAAGAATCAGTACATCCGGCCCGGTGCCGGAAACAAGCTCGGTATTCAGCTGGCGGATAATATCGTCATCGGTCTGTGCGCCGCCGGCCGAGCGCCCAATGTACACGTTTACGTCTATTTCCGGGTTCGCCTGCGAAAAGGCCGAGGCCGCGTGCCGCAGGCTCTGGCTGTCTGCCAGCGACCAGATGCTCAGGCTTTCCGCCGCCGCCCGCCAGCCAGTAGCTGCCGTCCTGCGCTAAGGCCAGCTGGCTGGGTAAAAAATTAGGGTCGGCAAAGGCGTAGCTTTGGCCGCTGACGAGGGTTTCAACGTAAGTGCCGCCCAGCGCCGCCTTGTGGATGCCGGTGTTGTCGGCATAATGCAGGGTGTTGCCGCCCTGAATTTGGCCGGCCATCGTGTTAAAAACCTGTGCGTCCACCGGGACGGTGCAGCTGTCCTTCGGCTGGCCGCCCGGCGCCTCGTAGGTGGCGATAGTGGATTCGCCGTAGAGCGCCGAATACACAAGCCCGTCCGCGTAATCGGTGAAGGTGAAGCCCTGAGTAGCGGGCGAAAACGGGGCCGAAACGCTGAGCGCGGCACAGTCTACCACATACCACTGCGCACTGTCGTTTGCAACGGATGTAATCAATATGGTACTGTCGCCGCCATATTGCAGGCGCGTAATCTTCCCGGCCACCGTGAAGGGGATTTCTTGCTGTGTGCCGTCCTGCACCCGGTATAGCTTGTTCCCGGCTTCGCCGGTCACCACCACCCACCAGGCGCCCTCGTCGTCCACAACATAGCGAATGGCGCTTTCGGGGTTTTCCGCCACCAGCGCCGGTTCCCCTATGGGGTACACCTCTTCCCAGGCCGCGCCGTCCGCGCTGGCAAGCGCTTTCGGCTTTTCTCCGTGGGCTACCACCACGGCCAGCATGCGCCCGTCCGGCAGCCCGCGAAGACTAATATTGATGCTATTGCCGGAAAAGCCCTCGGGCGTCACATCCTGCTGCACATATCTGCCCGCCTGGCCCGCCGCGCCCCCGCCGGTTTGAAGCATGCCGCCCTGGGCCGAAGAAGCAGTTTGGCCACTGCCCCCCGCTTCGCCTTGCGTGTCGCCGCACCCGGCCAGAAGCAATAGCAGGCAAAGCAGCAAAGCTGTTGTCCGTAACAGGCTTTTTGTCGTTTTCATTGTGAAATCCCTTTCAATTTTAGATTTTCTCAAGGTTTGGTATGGTATAGTGTGAGTAAGACATGGCCATAAGCGAAGTATAGCGGGCCAACCTAAAGATTACCTGAAATGCGATTTTAGCAATGCAAGAAACGGGGCAACAATGAGAATATTGCTGATTGAGGACGATGCGTCCCTGCGGGAAACCATTGTGCAGATGCTGGAAAAGGCCGGGTACGGCACCCTTGCCTGCGCGGACGGCGACGAGGGGCTGTACTATATGGAGCAGAACACCTGCGATGTTGTGGTGCTGGACAGGATGCTGCCGGGCCTGGACGGCCTTGCGGTTTTGCGGCACGCGCGGGCGCAAAAAATTGCAACGCCGGTATTGATGCTGACCGCTCTGGATGCCATTGGCGACCGGCTGGACGGGCTGGAAACCGGCGCCGACGATTACCTGGGCAAGCCCTTTGACATGCGGGAGCTGCTTGCGCGGGTGGCGGCACTGGCCCGCCGCCCCGCCCCCGTGGAGGAATTACAGGAGCTTCGCTTTGCGGACATTGCGCTGGTTTTACAAGGGATGCGGCTGCAAGGCCCGAAGGGCGAGGTTCGCTTAACCAAAAAGCAGTGTGAGATGCTGGAACTCTTTTTGCGCAGCCCCAGCCAAACGCTCACCCGCGCCACCCTGTTCAGCCGCGTTTGGGGGCCGGATGCCGATGTGGACGAAAACGTGATTGACACCTACATCTCGGTGCTGCGCCGCCGCTTAAAAACGGTGGGCGGGGGCACGGAGATTGTCACCAACCGGGGCGTTGGCTACCAAATGCGGGAGAAATTATAGAAATGCACCAAAAGCTGAAGCGTAAGTTCGTCCTCATGTGCGCGTCGCTCACCGGCATTGTGCTGCTGGCCGCGTGCCTGTTTGCCTTTGGAAACGCCAAAACCGAAATTGAAAGGCGCTACGCCGAGGCTTTTGAAAACCAAAGCCAGTCTCTCAGCGTGTTTCTCGCCGGTACGCGGCAGCTGCATTACAACCAGTTTTACCAGATGGAACAGGATGGCGGGACGCATGTTTATTTTTACGACAGCGGCGCGGCCATTTACAACGCGGAAAGCCACGCAGAGGATCGCGACGCGGTATATGCAGCGCTTGTGGGCGCGCTGGTAAAAGCCTATCCGGAGCTCACACCAAACGGCATCAACCTGGACGCGCCGGTCAATGAAACGTTCACTTTTGAATGCGATGGCGAACCCTATCTCGGAAAGTATGTGTCCACCCCCACCGGAAACCGCCAATGGTACAGCTATGCCCTTGCGCGCCCCGTTGCCGGGCAGCTAAAAGAAATACAGGCACTTGCCATTCAGTACATCGCCATCTACGCAGCGGGCTTCTCCCTGCTGTTTCTGATTGCCTGGGCGCTGGCCCGGCTGGCGGTGAAGCCGGTGGAAGCCGCGCACCAAAAGCAGACTGAGTTTATTGCCGCGGCCAGCCATGAACTGAAAAGCCCGCTGGCCGTGATGCGCGCGGCAGCGGACTTTGCAAAGGAAGATGCGGGCAGCGCGTTCGCCGCGCTGGACAAGGTGACGGCTGAAACGGCCCGGATGAGCGCGTTGGTGGATGATTTATTGCTGCTTGCTGGCAGCGAAAACACCCGGTGGAGGATGCAGAAAGCCCCGGTGAACATTGAGAACACCCTGCTGATTGTTTACGAAAACTACATGCCTTTAGCCAAAAGCAAGGGGCAAACGCTGCGCCTGCTGCTACCGGAAGCGGAACTTGCGGAAATCATGGCGGACGAGTACAGGATGATTCAGCTTGTTTCCGCCCTTGTTTCCAATGCCATCGTCTATTCGCCGAAGGACAGCGGCGTGGAGATAATTGCTGATGCCACCAAAAAGCAGCTCGTCATTCGTGTGGCAGACCACGGGCCGGGCATTGCCGATGGCGAAAAGGAAAGGGTGTTTGAAGCGTTTTACCGCTCCGACAAAAGCCGGAGCGGTAAAAGTCATTTCGGCCTGGGGCTGTCTGTGGCAAAGCAACTGGCCGAATTGCATAACGGCACAATTAAGGTGCTGGACACACCCGGTGGCGGGGCTACCTTTGTGGTTACGCTGCCAATATGAAAGAACACCGCAAACTGGCAACACGCCATGTTATCGGCGTTTGTTGCGGCGGCGTTCCCAATCGCGCCCACCGCGCACAGCAAAATATGGACGACATAACGATTGCCGTGACCTTTATCCACTTTTTCTTAAATAACTTCTTTATCAAGCTGTTATACCTCTTGCGGATAATAAGCAACTGTTCACGCCCCGCGCATATCCGTATACCCTTCCACACTGCAACCTCTCGCTTCGGCACGCTTTATCGCCGCTTGATGATCCTTGCTTTCTCCGCCGCCCGAAAGGATGCGGAACTCTACCTTTTTTCCTGCGGGCAGCGCATCGATGATGCTGTTTACCGCCGGTGCCGGAACGCCCGCCCAAACAGGCCCCATGATGATGATCTTATCATAGCCGCCCATGTCTTTATCAAGCGGGCGAATGGGCCGCGCTTTATGCATCATCGCTTGCGGACAGCCAATGAAGAACGTGCCGATACGTGAAAGCCGCCGCACTTCTTTTGCTTCGCAAATATCAGCTCCTTCTTTTTTCTCGGCGGATTGCGCCGCAAACCTGGTTTTACCACTGTAAGAGTAATAAACAATCAGTGTTTTCATAACTAAAAACCCCCATCAGATAATCTTTACATTTGAAGATCCAAAATGACCGAACATAACACTATTCCTCTGCGTCCAAAATAGCCTTTGCTTCCTCGCACCACGCGAGATACGCCTCGTACACCTTCTTGCCAAAACGTGCCGTCAGCAGATAATACAGGTGGCTGTCGTCCGCGCCCAATACGCTTTCGAGGTTCTCTATCGAGCCTTGCAAGACGGGCATAGCGCCCCTGATCTTCGCCTCAAAGTTCTCGATGTGCCGAATGGCGGTTTTCGGGCCGGAGTCGCCCGCGAAGAACAGCTTTAGCAGTGTTTCGTAGCGCACCTCGTCCTTCTCGATGGGAATCTCCAGCCAGTTCCGAAGATACGCGCGGCCTTTATCCGTTATACTGTACCTGATTTTGTTGCGATTACCTCCAGTGTCCGACTTATTCGCCAAACCGTCCTCCATGAGTCCTTTCAGCGTTGGGTAGATGCTTCCGAAGCTCGCGCCCCAAAAGAAGCTCAGCGCCGTGTCCATACGCTTTTTGATCTCATAGCCGGTCAAATCCTCATGGCTTAGCAGCCCCAATATCACGCAATCCAGCTTTTTCTCATTCGCCATAAGCTAGCATCTCTTTCCCATTTTGTACGCAAGAACGCTCTGCGGGCAACCGTCCACGCAAGCCCCGCACTGAATTCCCGCCGGTTTTTACCGCTTTACTCACGTCTACGCTCATTGGGCACTTTTTGTTACACTGATTGCAGGAGACGCAGTTCCCACCCTTCGCCGCAATATGCAGCCCCGGCAGATGCAGCCGTTTGCGCAGCTTCGTGCCCAGCACCATAAACGGGGCCATCCAGCAGAAATAGTGACAGAACGCCCGCTTGCCGCCAATCAGCGCCGGAATCAGTATCAGCAATAGGATACCATAGTAGATTACATATCCATATATATTGGATATGGATATGCCGTATTCGGTCTGATAGAAGAAGTCAACGCTCACAATCTCCTCACGGGTGACATAGCAGAAGATCACCGCCGCAATCCATATGCTCCATATCACGTACTTCGCCTTGTTCCGCCAGCCCTGCTTCGGCGGGTTATCCTTAACATGTGTGGCAACGTCCTGCACCCCGCCCGCCGGACAGAGATACGCGCAGAACAGCCTCCCGAAGAAGATTGAGCCTACAAGCATCGCGGCAAAGACGATAAAGCTGCCGTTGACGATTCCTTCCATCCCCGCCATGATGATTACCGCCGGGGAGAAGTAGTATATCGTCACCGGGAACAGCAGCAGGGAGATTATTAAGAAAAGTCTGCGGATTAGGATGATATGCCTAGTATATATCATCCTGATATGTGTGTCAAATGCTTTTAAGCACAACCGCTTTCCAAAAATTCCTTAATCATGTTTATAGCGTCATCCGGCAAAACAAACTTATGCCCTTGACCTTTCAATACATGCGTTTTAAGGTTTTTTATCCGCTGGTGTTTTTGCCTTCCCTCAGCTCGGCGTTCGTGCCCACCGAAACAATGCCCGCTGCACTTCGCATATTTGCCGAAAACCAGCCGGTGACTTCTATTGTTGAAACACTGCGCGCTTTGCTGGATGCACAGCCCGTTGGTAATAGTGTATGGGTTGTGTTCATGATGATTCCACAAGGTTATGCGCGGTTGTTGCTGGTTCTAAGCCTGATCAAGCCGACAACTATAAGCACAACTGCGACTACCATCCATGGTATCGCAATCGCATCCGTAAGCGGAGTGATAAACCTGTCCGTGAGCGAATAAGCCAAAAATAGAAGCATACCTATTACCATGATAATTGTATTTGTCCTTTTTGCGCGTTGCATAGTAAAATCCCCTTTTATTTACACTTATTGTCAGTTTCTGTACACACTATCGAACTCAAGACATCTCAAAAAATATCAGCTTTGTTGCGAAAGTCCCCGCTAGCTTGCTTTCGTCCGAGTCATAACTTAAGAATATGGCTTTCACATATATGCCTCCAACCGCTGCAAGGTGGACTTGGAGATACCCGTGGATTCATAAACATCATCCAGCGTCTGTTTTTGACCCTCTCTATTACGTGCGTCTTTGAGCTTTTCGCCAAGGGTGAGCCTTGTATTCATCGAATTACCTGCGACTTAATATCCGCTACGATTTTGCTAAAAACCTGCTCTCGTTCAACAGATGTATCATAAATTGTAAAGCTGTATTTAAGCAAATAGTCAGTCATTTCTCGGTTCCATGCAGCGGACATTTTGCTAAACTCCTTTTGCTCATCATCGCTAAAGCCATGTGTCAATTCGTCTACCGTATCGAATTTTCGCAAGTCGTTGAAATACTCTTCTGCCGTCTTTTTGTTTTGTACCAACCCGATAAGAATGAAGCTGTTCTTCAGTTCAGCAATTCCATATGTTTGCATGATAGAAGTTATCGTTTCAAAATCAAAATGTCCTCCTTCGAGCACAAACCTGTTTCCTTTTACAGCGTGTGTGCGTAGATTCAGATCATCCGCATATCCGTCAGAGGATGAGAGCAGGGCAAGGTAATGGCCAAGGAACGGTGCTATATTTGCCGTAGCTTTCTCGTAATCCCAAGCGATTCGTATATTTAACTGAGGGTATGCTTTTCCAAATGCGGTCATAAGCTTATCAAGGTTTATGACGAAGCAGCCCAGTTCTTTATTTTATCTTTCTTGCCAGAGTCGTTTTGCCGTTTCTGCCACAACCCGCAATGATTATGTTTTTCAAAATGACACCTCGTCTATTAACGCATGCCTAATATCATCCACATCATTATACACCAAAATTCTCCATTCCGAAAGCAGGTTGTGAACCTTCACAGGCTGCTTTTTTCATATCTGGAAAAACACCGTTTTCGCCCTCAAAACCCATGTAAGAGATATACGGGATACTGACGCTGTCCACTTGCATAAACGGCGGGCGCGGCAGGTTCGTTGTGATTGGCAGGCTGGTGTCTGCTGAATAGTGGATAAAGGCGCGGGGCGGCCCTTTGGGGCCGCCCCGCCTGAATCGAAACCACATGCTAGTTTTCTTTGTTGGACGGCAAAGATTGCATGAGGGTAAAGAAATGTTGGGCTTCGCCGGTGCTAAA
>QMCE01000474.1_pt1 | contig 111727 bp, 110 predicted proteins | sample 1821851 | NCBI WGS metagenome assembly QMCE01 (sample SAMN09453174, study PRJNA476694) | Termite gut metagenome, whole genome shotgun sequencing project. | isolation source: worker | host: Odontotermes sp. | place: South Africa:Pretoria | collected 2016-01-28
ACGCGCTTTACAAGCTATCCCGCTAACGCCGCCCACCCGGGCGGTTTTTTATGCCGCCAGTTTCTTTAGTTTCATGTTGCACCGTCCTTTTATTATCATTCGCCCTTATAAACCCAGCTTCGCCCGTCTTTGATAACACCCTTGCTTATCCGCCTACTCATTCCCGGTGCTGATAAGCCATGTTCCCTTGCGGCCGCTGCCGCCGAGGGGTACTCGCGGATAACCTTCCCACCGACCATCTCCACCACCGGCCAGCCGCGCCGCCCGCATTTGGCGGTGGGCCTTGTCGGCTCTTCGGGCACATCCTGCTTCACCGGCGCATCCCGCTTTGGCGCGCGGATGGGTATCAGCGTCCGGTCGTGCACGTCTGGGGCGCTGCGCTGGCCGGGCACTACCAGGCTGTTGCCGTAGTAGCAGGTAATGTGCTTGCTCATATCAGTATCTGTCATTTGTTAATCCTCCGGCCATGCACCAACATAACGCACCATACACCACTTCTGCGGTTTATTTTTGTGTTATCCATGTTTTGGGCATACACAGGGCTCCCATTACGCCATTCCGCTTGCAACTGCCTCAACGTCAACGGCTCTGGCTTTGGCTGGGCGCGGCGGTTCCACATTGTGGCGGCTTCCTCTTCCCCTTGCCCCACATGGTCAATACCGCCCACAGCCCCACAGTATCGGCACACAGCTTGCTGCGTATCGTGGCAAATTTCTTCATCGCTGGCGGTCATAATTTCAACAGCTTCGCTTCCGCAAAACGGGCATGGCAATAGTTCAGGTGTTTTGCTCATTTTCGGTTTCTCCTTCCTGCGTACCGCGCCACTCAAAACATGCGCATGTGTCTACGCTTTCAGGGCCAACCATAAACTGTGCATCAGCACATTTTACCCACTCCATCCCGCGTACTCGATGCTTGCATACTCGGCACATCCAATTGCAATGGATGTCAACAACTGCCGCCGCAAGCTGCTTTTGTAATCGCTCCACCTCCGCCACCAGTGCGGGCACGTCCTCGCGGGCGTGGGCGATGAAGCCCTCGTTAGCTATGGCCTGTGCAGTATCACCATCATCAGAGAACGCGCCTTCCTTCCACGCCGGTCTGTATTCAGGCACATTTCCTTTCCCTTCGTGGCGCATTACCCACGGCCCGGGTTCTGCCGCTTCGCACCGCGCCTTAATGTCTTCCAAATCCACACTCATGCCTCTGCGCTCCTTTCAAGCAATTCCGGTGTATCGTGCATGTTGCCCGCGCAAGAAAGATAGGTGCATGGCAGGATTTTGCCATCGGTCACCCCTCCGCCAGCATCAGCAGGCCTTGTTTTCTGGCCGCGCGAAACTTTTCGGCCTCTTCCTCCATACCCTTTGCTTTTAGGGCGTTTGCAATCTCCAGGCACTTTTCAAAATGCTGCTGCCCGGCGTCAAAATGCAGGGCAAAGGCCGTGGCTTCGCCGCTGGCCGTTAGGTTCAGCTGCTGTTCCTTTCTCTTGCCGCTCAACCGCAAGCTGTGCGTCCATCTCCCGGCGTGCTTCTTCGCGGGCTTCGGCGGCCGCCGCTTCCCGGGCCTTGGCCAGTTCCCCCGCATAGCCATTTTTGGCCCGTGCCTCGCCCTCTTTTATAGCGTCCTTCACCAGCTTGTCTTGCTTTTTGGCCGCCTCGGCATTCGCGGCGGCTACAGCCTCCGCCTTGATGGCGTCCACATCCACCGGCGGGGTTTCGGCCTCTTCCAGCAGGCTTAGCTGCTCGCGCAAACCGTTGCGCTCCAGTATCGCCGCGCGCACCTCATCCACCGTCATGCCATCCAAATCGTTCTCGGCTATAAACTCGCCCCTGTCCATGGCCGTCACCTCGGCCAGCAGGCGCAGCTTGGTTATGCCCAGCCCCGCGTTTTCGCTTAAAACCGCCGCGCCCAGCCTTTCGTACGTGCTGATGTAGTAATAGGCTTGCCGGCCCTTGATATCCACCATGGCTTCGGTGTATTCCTCAAAGCGTTCGTACCCCAGGGCGCGGTAGCCCTCGCCATCGCGCATTTCCTTCAGCCCCCGGCAAAACTCCACCAGGTGCTGCGCCGCCAATTCTTTGTGCGCCAAAATGCTCATGTGCAATTCCATGGCCTGCTGTTCATCACCGGCCAGCTCGCGTATGGCCACGTTCTCAATTGTGTTCTGCATGGTCTTCTCCTCTCAACGGGTGTTTTGTCACGCCACTCTTACTCTTGCTTTTTTCTGCTTAAACGCGCCTTTTACAAAATCGTAGCGTTTCACCACCTCGGCCAGCCACGCCTCGGCAAAGGCGGTTACGTCCGGGGGCGGCCTGCGGTTGCCCTTACCAAGGTTTTGGGCAATGCGCTTTTCCTTAATGTCCAGCTGCAAGGTAAAATAGGCCGCATCTGGCGCACTGGCCTTGCGGATAAAGAAAATAGGCCGCCCGTCGCAATGGGTTTGCCCGTAGCCGCCCACACAGTGCCCCAGCGCCTTGCCCTCGGCCCGCAGGTCGGCTTCGCTTTCAGCCGGGCGTATCAGCAGGCCGTCTTTTTCGTAGGCCAGCGGCAGCAAAAGCGCGGTCATTTTCGCAAAGGCCTCTTCCCGCGCCCGGGCTTTTTCTCGCGCCAATTCCTCACGCCGGGCGTTCAGTTCACCCACTAGCCGGTCGTGCGCCCGGCGCAGGTTTCCCGGCAGGCGCACCGCCGCGTCTGCCGTGTCGTACCCCAGCTGCTCGGCCATGCGCAAGTAATCATCCCAGTGGCTTTGTGCGCCCGCGATGCTCGTGTATCGGCATTTCTTGCGCATCTTGCACAAGTAGCGCCAAACCCTCGGCACACTGTCGCCGCGTTCCACTATCCGGTCAAAGCTCCATGTGGCCATCTGCTCCACCATTTTGGCCAAATCGTCCGGGGTTTCTTTCGGGTATTGCCCGCGCAGGGCCCTGTAATCCCCTAGCTGCCCCGGGCCTAGCCTGGCCGTGCGTGCCGCCTCAAAATCGGGCTTGGCCAGCCCCAGCATCCGGCGCGGGCTCTTTTGGGCAAGGTCTATGTTTTTGTGGTAGGCGTCCTGGTTTATCACCGCGTCCACCAGGTGGGTACAGCCCTGCGCCACCAAGTTCTCTACCTGCGGCTTTTCCGTAAACAGGTGCAGGTAACCAATGGGGTGCGCGCCCCCCGCGCGCAGGTATTGCCTAAAGCGGCTGTTTTCAAGGTGTGTGCCCTTAAAGGGTTGCCGTGTGGCGCAATACACATGCTCTACACTGCCTAGGTTATCGTAAAACCGCACGCGCTGCTGCCAGTCAATGTGGTATCCTAAGCCCTGCACAAACCCGGCCAGGCGCACCGCTTTTCTGGGCAAAAACACATAGGCTTCGTATTTACGCACATCTATGTGGATATTCCCGGATTTGTCGGCCCGGCGCGTCACGCAGTACGCCGCCGCGTAGGGTTCGCCGCTTGCAAGCCGCCCCACCACCAGGGGGTGTATGCTTTTCTCCGCCTCGTGCGGTACGCGGCTCACGTGCATGCCCATGGCCGCCGCCCCGCACAGGGGGCAGGCCACTTCGTGCCGGTGCTTTATCATCACATTGCCATACATCCCGGTGTACGCTTCACACGCGGGCCGGCCGTACGCCGCGTGGTGGCACGGCACGTCCGCGTCATCATCTATCCGGCGGGCCTCAAAATGCCCGCCGCAGGCGGTGCAGCGCACGTGCAGGCATCTTTCCTTTGTGGCCACAACGGGGTCACGCGTCCATCCGCAGCTAAACACCAGCCAGTTATCGCTGAACGCGCGCCGGTTTTCAAGCCAAAGCAGCAAATCCGCCGGCGGGGGCGGTATCAGCGCGGTGTAGTCTTTTGTGGCAGCCGCTTTCCCCATGCTACACCCCCAGCAAATCTAAAATATTCACCGCCTTGGGTTTTTCTGCCGCAGGCGCAGCCGCCGCCCGCTCGCCCCGCTTTGCCAGGCCGTAAAACGCGCGCAGAATATCGTCCGCCTCATAAAAGCCCACCGCGCCGCAGTTGTTCTTTTTATTCTTGCGCGCGGCTTCGGCTATCTTCTTTTCGGCATCGGCCAGGCCCATGCCCTTTTGCGTAATGTCCGCCGCCACCAGCGCGGCAGCCCCGGGCGTTTCGCGCACAATGTCCTTTAGGTGTTCGCCCACCTGGTACACCATGTCGCCCGCGTCCTTGCCCTGCTGGGCGCTTATCAAGTCCAGGCATTTTTGAATCATCTCAAAGCCTCACTTTCTTTGCACTTAAGTGCAAACGTTTGTTTTCAGCGGCACATACTCCGCCGCCGCCGCAATCACGTCTTCCCCCGGGCCCACCGCCCGGCCATGCGCGCGCACCGCGTTGCCCTTGTCTGTCCGCGCAAAATCCCCGTCGCGCAGCACCCAGTTGCGGGCGGCGGCCTGCCAGTCCACCATGTCCACACCTCGGCCCACCTTCCACGTGTTCGCGGTGTAGTGGTTCAAAAACTTCTCCGCCGCGTATAGGCTTAGGTTCAGCCCCTTCCTGTCGGCGTATTCCCGCATGTACGCGCCAATCTCCGCTTCGCCCGGCGGCGCGTGTTTTACCGCCGGCCGCGCTTTTTCCTTTGCCGGGCGCGCCGGGGCGGCGCGCATGCGCCGGGGTGGTTTCTTCGGCGGCCACGCCGCATCGGCCATGGCGCTGCTCAGTGCCCGGCGGTACTCGGCCCATGTGCCGCCCACCAATACCCGCCCCTGCCTTGTCAGTATCGCCTTTGTCATATCTAAGGCCGCCAGATATAGCCCCCGCTTGCCCGCCGCCGTGCGCGTGGCATAATACTTTTCATCCCCAAGCGCCCGGCGGCAGCGCACTTCCCCCTCCAGGTCGCGCACAAGCTGGGGCAAAGCGTCGTCCGGCACGGCCCGCACACTCTCCCAGGCGCTGTAATTTCCCAGCCCCGGCGGGGTGTCGGTCTCCGTTCTCACCCACAGCGCCAGCAGCGCGTTGCTTACACGGTGGCGCAATTTCTCCATGTCGCCTAGCCTTATCTGGCCGTTGTCCATATGGGCCTCCGTGGTTAAAATACCCCCTGGTTTGTGGTATACTGCCTGCAAAGGGGGTGTTTTCTATGCCAGTGTGGGGTATCGCGTTAATCGTATTTGGCACAATCCTTCTATACAAGGCAGTATCAAATTTTGTGTTTTACTGTTCAACAAAACGTTACTATGTCCTTTATAAAACATATATTGAAACCGGGAAATCTGAAATATCAAAGTACCAAGCTTCTGTCGAAAAATTATTAAAACGGACTGGAGATAAGGGTATAACCCCTATCACCATGCCAACAGGTTATGGTAATGTTGCATCTTTTATGTCCGCATCCATCGAGAATTTGCTCAACCGGCGAGAAGATATTGTATCATCTAACGCGCGGGCCTTTGAACACTCAATCAGTGTTTATCGAATGCGTATTATCGAAAGTTTTTCGCTTTAATTTTGGGTCGAAAGCATTATCTTTCTGCCAAAGAAATTGTTTCAATATCTCGGTGCAGACAGTAACTCTGTCCTAACTAAAATTGTCCAAGTTATCTATTGGGTTCTTGCCCCCACTTTGCTCATTTTTAGGGAGCAAATAAACAACTGGATTGTCAGCTTGATGCAGTAAGCGCAGAACGTCCTCGGATAATTTGATGTACAGCAAAGCGTTTTCCGGGGTAACGTGTCTGCCTGCCCGCTTGTGCGCCTCCAAAAGCTGGCGCTTGTATCGTTCATTCCCAAATCCATGCGGCTCAATACTTGCGCCTGCATTCATTTGTACAGCACCTTCGCTATCTAAATTTGCGTTAAACAGCTGTGCAAACCGCTGTTTTCTGTCCTCTGCTGCCATACCTGCCCCCCTCAATAACTGGCCGCGTGGGTTTCCACGCGGTTCTCTTTTACGTCCGCCCACGGCTCTTTCGGGTACGCCGCCGTGCGCAACTTCTCCAGCTGGCGCTCCGGCCAGTTCCCCTCAACGCTCCCCTTGGGGTGGCAGTCTCTACAAATCTCCCCAAAATCAAGGTTTGCGTTACAGGTAGGGCACGTCCAGTAATTTGCCATGTTAGTCACCTGTCCTTTCCGCCTACTCGGCCTCCAGCGCTATTGTTCCCGCCGCGCACGCCAGCACCACCAGCCCGCGCAACACCGCTTCGCCCAGGGTTTCTACCGGCACTAAAAGGCAGCCCAGCGCCACAAACATCAAGCCTATCCCGGCCCATTGCCTTGCCAACCTTCTGCCCGCTCGCGGCCGCTTGCGTGGGGTCATGCACGGCCTGCTGCACCTCTAAAATGTTGTACCGCTTGTGGCTGGTATCCCCAAAATACGGCGGGATGTTATTCTCCGCCAGAAACGCCCGCATCTTCTTTTGGTTCCCACGAAAATAGATGCGGGCCAAATCCTCCAGGCAAAAATACATCATGCCCTTGTATTCCGGGTAAACCGTCAGCAAAAAACGCACCGCTTCACTTGTGGTCACATCCGGTTTCATTGTCGGCCTCCTTTCCGTTCAATCCTCCCACACATCCAAATAGTTCTTCCCAAACACCGCCACAAACTGCGCCGTGTTCCAGCCCATCTTGTCCATGGCCAGCCGCTGGCCATATTGCTTAATCTTCTCCATCACCGCCGCGTCGCGGTGCACCGCTTCCGGGCCAAACTGGTGGCAGCGGTGGTGGCACAACGGCACCACCAAGCCCAGCCCTTGGCTCAATTTCCGGTTTGCACCGCCAAAAATGTGGTGCGCGTCCAGCGGGTCAGCGCTGCCGTTCCGCCCGCATATAAAGCATTCAGCCATGGCCTTGTTCCTCCTCGCAGCACAAAGCACCGGCGTGCCGCCACTCGCCCGCGGGCGCTTGGGGCACACAGGTGCTTTCTTTGTAAAAATCCTCAATGCCACAGCCCAGCGCCGCAGCAAACAGCGGCAACCTGTCCGCGCTTATCCGCCGCCGCCCGGTTTCGTATTGGCAAAGGGTACTTTGATTTTTTATCCCCATCTTCTTAGCAAGGGATTCTTGACTTATCCCCTGTGCTTCCCGCATTCGTTTAATCTGAACCCCGATTTGCATATTCCCTCCCGATGATTTGCATTTTGAGATATTCATTGATATAAAAAAACCAGCTATGGTATGATGCAGTTATCCCGATATAGAGGAGGTGATAAGAGCCATGAAGTACATCTTCAAAAAGCTCTTGAAACGTCCCGTTCCACATCCTGCTTCACCATAGCTGGGCAGAGGTCGGGCCAGCGGCGGCGCCGCAAACTTTGCGCTTTTTCAAGAACGGGCCGTTTGGCGGCCCGGCAGCCCGCCTCACCATGGCGGTGTTTCGCTGCAAAAAAGCATGTGGTTAAACGTTCCTCCCGCTTTGGGTGTCAAACACCCTTGGCGGGAGTTTTGTTTGTTCCGGCCTCTTGATTTGTATTATAATCTCAAAACGCAAAATGTCAATACAGAATTATAACAAATTGCAAAATATATTGTATATTGCATTTTGTGAATATATAATCGTCGTAGAGGTGCAACATGACAATTCGTGAATTAAGGGAAGCGGCGCATCTCGCTCAAAATGAACTGGCTACTAAGCTACAGCTACCGCAGAGCACATTAAGTCAATATGAAACCGGTGCCAGAAGGATAGAGTTAGACGCCGCTAAAAAGCTGGCAAGCTTCTTCAACGTCACCCTGGACGAAATCTACGGCTACACCCCGAACACAAAAAAAGCCCCCGGCGCAAAGGCCGGGAGTAATAAAGACATCGCTATGGAGGCGCTTCGCAGTCTTCCCCCGGAGGGCCAGAAGGACGCCGCCGATTATTTGCGGTATCTGCTAACCAAGTACAAAGTTCATCCCAAATCGGATGCTCCGAAGGAATAGCCGCAAACAGGTGCAGCAAGTCCTCAAAGTTTTCCGCAGCGTCTTTTTGTGCCTTTGGCGTCCCGTCACAGCAGTATCCCATTATCAATCAGACCTCTTTCTATGCTGTTGTCTGATATGACGCCATATTCAAGGATAACTATTGTAGCAAGTTGTTAAGCACTTCGCAATATTTTTGCGATATATTACACAAAATGCGCACAAACCGCACGCGCTTTTTGTGCATTCCGTGAACGATATATTGTTGGCGCTGGGGTGTCAAGAAGGGGAAGTCCATGGCATATCTAAAAGCGATAGTCACGTTTGCCATCAGCCTGCTAGCTATTTATTTATTCTATGACCATGTCAGTATTCCAATAATTCCCTGCGTTTCGCTCTATCCGCTGGGCTTACTGCTGAGAACTGATGCAGCGCGTCATTTACGCAAGGTCTTTCTTGTTATTTCCTTTCTGTTGGCGCTGTTTCTTTACGGTTTGTCTATTTATCGCTCAATCGCATTTTACCCTGCGCATTTATCTGTGATAGGTATCATCTTGGAAGGTGTTACCATTATCGCATTCATTACTAGCTTCTTCTTTAACTGGGGTGCGCTTTCCCAAGAGCCAAAGAGTTACCAGACTCATCTCGAGAAAAGCCCCGAAGATATAGCGAATAATATTCGAGATAGTTTAACGCTGGCTCACCCTGCAATTATTGATGGGCCGTATGTTGGTATCGCTGAAACGCAAGAAGATTTCAATATGCTAAGTGGTGCGGTCATGTATTTTTTGATGGGACACATTCGCAGCAAAAAAACAGTGCGCACTATATTTAACCACTTGCACCGCTTTATTTTTCTAAACTTTGGCTCTATCCAGTCTACAGATTTCAAAATGGCTATGAACGCCTACAATACTGTTAGAACTGGCGTAACTCGAATTCGAAAATTGATGAATGAAAAAGGCGAGTCAATGGACGATGCCAGCCTGCTGTTTGCTTCAATTTCTTCACTCATCCCAAGAGATTACGCGCACGAACCTTTGTTGGGAAGACTAACTAATTTCATCGAAGATGAAGTGTTTCGTGATAGTTTTCCACGGGTATTGCCCTCACCCAATAGCAATTTCATGAGTTGAAGCGTTTTTATCAGTAATCGGCCCACCTACCATCATGGATACTTTTACAAATACCTACGAACATTATTAAGCTATTAGTATCACCACAAGATGCCATTCCGTAGAATACATGAGTTTACAAGCAATCCCCTGCAACATCTGCGCCGGCGGCTGATAACAGCCATCACCCCGCTTTGCCCCCGGCGCAAAAAACCACCCCGCAGGGTGGTTCACTTGTCCCCGTAATGCGTGCCGCACTGGGCAATCTCCAACCTGCCGCCCTCAATGCGGAAAACCAGCCGGTTCTTCTTGTCTATCCGCACGCTCCAAAAACCGCTCAAATCGCCCTTCAGCGGCTCCGGCTTTCCCGCACCGTTTGTGCCGTTCCGCTCAATATCCCGCAGCAGCTTGTTTATCTTGTTCAAGGTCTTTTTGTCCTGTGCCTGCCAGCGCAGGTAATCCTCCCAGGCCGTGTCATGCCACGTCTTATACATCCCCGGCCTCAATCAGTTCGTGCTCGCTCATGTTTTTTCCGGCCCTTACGTCCGCCACCGCCGCCCGCAGCCGCTTCATATTGGCTTCGCTGTAAAACGGGTCTGTTTCCAGTTTGAAGGGGATTGCCTGTTTGCGCACGGCGGCTTTGGCAAAAATGGTAATGGCCGTGGTCATGTTCATGCCTATTTCGTCAAAAAGGGCCTCCGCCTGCCGTTTCAGTTCTGCATCCATGCGTATTGTAATGCTTGTCGTTGCCATTCGGGTCAACTCCTTTCTGCTCACATTGTACATCTATCCGCTTGCAATGTCAATACAATAACTGCCGTTTTTCCGCTTTGCCCCCCGCGCGCGAAAGGAGCCCCCCTCATGCCAGACAAACCCAAATACTACCGTTCCACATTCACCTGGGAGGGCAAGCGGTACGAGCGTAAAAGCCAAAAAAGCCAGCGCGACGCCGACCGCAAGGCCGACGCTCATATGACGGTGAAAGCTTGGGCACGGGAGTGGCTGGATGTCTACAAAATACCGGCGATTGGGGAGAGCCAGCGCCTTAGTTACGAGAGCTATCTAAAAAATGCCATAGCGCCCGCAATCGGCTCGAAGCGCCTGAAAGATGTTAAGGATGTTGATTTACAGAAGATTATCAACGCGCGTATGGGAAACAGCAAATCGGATTTAGCCAAACTGCGTGGAATGATTAAAGCCATGTTTCGGCGCGCGCATGCGTCCGGCTTTATTAACAAAAATCCGGCTGAGTATTTAGAAATTCCGGCGGCAACCGACGGCACACACCGAAGCATCACAAAAGAGGAACGTGCTGCGGTGCTTGATTTGGCTAAAACACATTATGCTGGCCTGTGGATTCTGATTATGCTATACTGTGGACTGCGCCCCAACGAATGCCGGGCGCTGGATTGGCGTCACATAGATATTCCCAATAAGCGCATCCGGGTTGTGCAGGCAATGAAAGCAAAGACAACCGTCATAGACGCCCCAAAAAGTGACGCCGGCGTACGCAACGTTCCCATACCTGCCGTTTTGCTTCCGGTTTTAGCAAACGCGGAAAGCGGCCCGTTTGAGCCGGTTATTGTTAAACCAATTTCAAAGAAGCGTCACACAGAACGCAGCATGGCATCCATGTGGAGAAACTTCAAGCGCGAGTTAGATATTTATATGGGGGCTACTCTAAAGCGCAACCAAATAACACTAAGCGTTGTTGCCCCAGACCTAAAGCCGTATTGCTTTCGTCACACCTACTGTACGGACTTACAGGACAAAGGCATACCCATCAATATCGCAAAATATCTGATGGGGCATGCAGACATCGCGGTAACATCCAGAGTCTATACACACACCACAGCGGACGCGATTCAAAGTGCTGCCGATTTAATAGACGGTGTGGCTATCACTGTGGCTCAAAACCCGCAAAGCGCCACAGGCGGCTAATTGGAAGCTACTTTGTAATCAGCAGGCCGGGGGTTCGAATCCGTCCACCAGCTCCAACTTACACCCCCTGCCCGCCTTTGGGCGGCCAGGGGGTGCATGGCTATAAGGAGGCACCATGAGCATTGCCGACACGATTTTTGCGGCCAACTGCCGCCAGATAATAGATACCGGCACGTGGGATACCGGGCACGACGTGCGCCCCAAGTGGCCCGCCGACGGCGCGCCGGCGCACACGGTGAAGGCCTTTGGCGTGGTAAACCGATACGACCTGGCCAAAGAGTTTCCCCTTTTAACCCTGCGCAAAACCAATTTGAGGGCGGCGATAGACGAGCTTTTGTGGATTTGGCAAAAAAAGAGCGCGAATGTGAACGCGCTAAGCAGCCATATCTGGGACGCCTGGGCGGACGAAAGCGGCAGCATTGGAAAGGCCTATGGCTACCAGCTGGGGGTAAAGCATCGCTATCCGGAGGGCGAATTTGACCAGGTGGACCGCGTTTTGTACCTCCTTGCGCATAGCCCCTTGTCGCGCCGCATCATCACCAATATCTACAATCATCACGATTTGCACGAGATGCACCTGTACCCTTGCGCGTACAGCGTTACCTTTAACGTGGCAAACGGCCGGCTGAACGCCATTTTGAACCAGCGCAGCCAGGATATGCTGGTGGCCAACAACTGGAATGTGTGCCAATACGCGGTGCTGGTGCACCTGTTTGCGCAGGTGAGCGGCTTGCAAGCGGGCGAATTGGTGCATGTGATTGCCGACGCGCACATCTACGACCGGCATCTGCCGCTGGTGGAAGAATTGCTGGGCAAAACGCCCTTTGAAGCGCCCGTGCTAAAAATAAACCCCGACATTAAGAGCTTTTACGATTTTACAGTGGATGATTTCGAGCTGGAAGGCTACCGGTTTCATCCGCTGGGCCAAAAAATACCGGTGGCGGTGTAGCCGCCCGGCGCGGGAGGGGTGCGATATCAACCTGATTGTGGCCGTGGACAACTGCTGGGGCATTGGGCGTGACGGCTGCCTTTTGTTCCATATTCCCGAAGATATGCGCCTGTTTCGCGAATACACGCGCGGCAAAACCGTGGTGATGGGCCGCGCCACCCTGCAATCCCTGCCGGGGGGCGCGCCGTTAAAAAACCGCCGCAACATTGTGCTTTCCGGCACCGCCGGTTTTGCGGCCGAGGGGGCTGCCGTGTGCGGCTCTTTGGCGGGGCTTGCCGCCGTGCTGGCCGGTGCGCCCAAAGGCGAGGTGTGGGTGATAGGCGGTGAGCAGGTGTACCGCCTGCTTTTGCCCTTCTGCAGCAGGGCTTACGTAACCCGGGTGCATGCCGACGGCGAAGCCGATCGTTTTTTCCCGAATATTGACGCAGACCCCGCCTGGGCACTGCGTGAACAATCGGAGCAAAAGCACCATGGTACGCTTGGTTACCGGTTTTGCGTGTACCAAAACCTGCAGCCGCAGCGGCTGGCAGCCAAGTAATGGTTGCCCGCAGCTTCCCCGCAGCTTCCCCGCCCGAAAATTATTCTTGAATTATGCATAATTTGTTTATATAATCATTGTGTCAAAGGCGGCAGTCAAAAAAGGGGTGGGAAGGTCAGGCCATGGAGAAACAAAGCCGGACGTTTTTTTCCGGTATCATCAAGCAGCTGAATCTTGGCCGCAGGCTACGGGATTTTCTCCCGGGCGTGCTGGAGGATTTGTGTGTGCATTTTGGCTTTGGAAGCGGGTTTGTGTACTGGGCCGACCACACCGGCCTGCAAACCCTGTATGCCAGCTATGCGGCGTATGGCGAGGCTGCCCTGACCCCCATGCTAGACCTGCATGCCCTGCTGGGGCAGGATATGCTGGCCCAGTTGGCCCAAGTTCAAGAGGTATCCTTCCGGGCGCACAGCAGCAAAGATGATTTGGCAGAGAAAATGGCCGAAATATTCGGTGCGCACAGCATGATACTGGTGCCCATGGCCGACACCGACGGAAGCCTGATGGGCTTTACCGGCATGTCCGACCGGCGCGGCGAAAGCCGCCTGGTGGAGGATGACCTGACTTTTGCCTACCTGGTGCTGGAAAGTGTGGCCACCAATGTGCGCATGCGCCTGTACCGCCACCAGCGCGAAGCCACCCGCGAAACGCTGAGAAGCGTGCTGGACAACATGGGTGTAGACGTATATGTGAAAGACTATTATACCCACGAGATTTTATACGCCAACCGCAGCATGGGCATCCCCTATGGCGGCACGGAAAACATGCTGGGCAAAGTGTGCTGGGAGGTTTTGTACCGCGACCAAACCGAGCAATGCGATTTTTGCCCCCAGAAAAAACTGCTGGATGAAAACGGCAACCCGCTGAAGATTTACAGCTGGGACTACCAGCGCCCCTGGGACGGCGCGTGGTTTCGGGTGCTTAGCGCGGCCTTCCGCTGGACAGACGGGCGGCTGGCGCACATTGTAAGCAGCATAGACATCTCTGAAAACAAGCGCAACGAGGAGATTATCCGCCAGGTGGCGGAGTATGATTATTTAACCGGGCTGCCCAACCGATACCGCTGGACCAACGATTGCGACGTGCGCGTAGACCTGGGCGACCGGGAAGGGTTTTTGCTGTTTTTTGATTTAGACGGTTTTAAGGCCGTGAACGACAAACTGGGCCACAAAGCCGGCGATACGCTGCTGATGCGCATCAGCGATTTTTTACGCGGCAGCAGCTACACGGAAAACAACAGCTACCGCCACGGCGGCGACGAGTTTGTGGTAATGCACATGGCGGGGGAAAACGGTACGGTAGACGACGTTTGCAGTTATTTAATCAGCCGGTTTTCCCAGCCCTGGCAATTGCCCGAAGGCAATGTGATGGTAGGCATCAGCATCGGCGTCAGCCACATCCCGGTAGACGGCGTAGAGCCCTCGAAATTGCTGCGTATGGCCGACAAGGCCATGTACGAAGCCAAGCGCGCCGGCGGCAACGCGGCCTGGTATTACAACCGCGGCCGCCCCTGCCCTGCCAGCCGGTACCGGCGGAAAGACAAGCGGTGAGGCATAATACCTGTTTTCAAAAGACAAGTAATCTGGCATCTGTTTTATATTGGTTTATTCAAGCCCCAATTCCCCGGCAAAGTAGCGGTGTTCCCGCCATTTTGCCGGGTTTTCGTTTGCGTTCTCTTTGCGGGCAATCCCGCGTCACGCGTCTTCTCACCCATCTACTCATCCAATTTCAAAACCGCCGTAAACGCCTCGCTGGGCACTTGCACGCTGCCAATTTGGCGCATCTTTTTCTTGCCCTCTTTTTGCTTCTCCAAAAGCTTTTTCTTGCGGGTAATATCGCCGCCGTAGCACTTGGCCAGCACGTCTTTTCGCACGGCCTTCACCGTTTCGCGGGCAATAATCTTGCCGCCAATGGCCGCCTGAATAGGCACTTCAAACAATTGGCGGGGGATGTTTTCCTTCAGCTTTTCGCACAGGCGGCGGCCGCGGGCATAGGCCTTGTCGGCGTGCACCACAAACGAGAGGGCGTCCACCACCTCGCCCGCCACCAAAATATCCAGCTTCACCAAATTGCTGTCCACATAGCCTTTCAAATCATAATCGTAGCTGGCATACCCCCGGCTGCGGCTTTTTACCGCGTCAAAAAAATCATACACAATCTCGCCCAAAGGCAATTCGTAGTGCAGGTCCACGCGCGTTTCGTCGGGGTACTTCATGTCGCGCAGCACACCCCGGCGCTCCTGGCACAGTTCCATCAGGCTGCCCACATACTCGCTGGGGGTATACAGGTGTGTGTCCACCACCGGCTCTTGGGCACCTGCAATGCGCGCGGGGTCGGGGTAGTTGGTGGGGTTCTCCACGCGCAGCCGGGTGCCGTCCGTCAAGGTAAAGTGATACTCCACGCTGGGCGCGGTGGTCACCAAATCCAAATCAAACTCCCGCTCCAGCCGCTCAATCACAATTTCCAGGTGCAGCAGGCCCAAAAACCCGCAGCGAAAGCCAAAACCCAGCGCGGCGCTGGTTTCCGCCTCAAAAGACAGGCTGGCGTCATTCAGCTGCAATTTGTCCAGCGCGTCCTGCAAATCGGGGTAATCGGCGCCGTCGGCCGGGTAAATTCCGCAAAACACCATGGGCACAACCTTGCGGTAGCCGGGCAGGGCGGCGGCGGCGGGGTTCTCCTGCCCGGTCACGGTGTCGCCCACGCGGGTTTCGCGCACGTTTTTAATGCTGGCTGTCAGGTAGCCCACCTCGCCGGCGGCAAGGCCCTCGCACGGGGCCAGGCTTAAAGCCCCCATGCGGCCCACCTCCACCACGCGGAAGAGCGCGCCCGTGGCCATCATCTTAATATCATCGCCCGGGCGCAGCGTGCCCTCAAACACCCGCACGTACACAATCACGCCCTTGTAGCTGTCGTAGGCCGAGTCAAAAATCAAAGCCTTCAGCGGTGCGGCGGCGTCACCCGCCGGGGCGGGGATATCCGCGACAACGCGCTCCAGCACCTCCGCAATGCCCGTGCCGGCCTTGGCCGAAATGCGCGGCGCGTCCATCGCGGGCAGGCCAATCACGTCCTCCACCTCTTTGGCCGCGCGCTCGGGCTCGGCGCTGGGCAAATCCATCTTGTTCAGCACCGGCACAATCTCCAAATTGTGCTCAATGGCAAGATAGGTGTTGGCCAGGGTTTGCGCCTGCACGCCCTGGGTGGCGTCCACCACCAAAACCGCGCCCTCGCAGGCGGCCAGGCTGCGGCTCACCTCGTAGTTAAAGTCCACATGGCCGGGGGTGTCTATCAAGTTCAGCTCATAGGTTTGCCCGTTTTCGGCCTTATAATCCAGCGTAACGGCCCGCGCCTTGATGGTGATGCCGCGCTCTTTTTCCAGTTCCATGTTGTCCAGCACCTGGGCGCTCATCAGGCGGGCCTCCACGCTCTGGGTCAGCTCTAAAATGCGGTCTGCCAGCGTGGATTTTCCGTGGTCAATATGGGCGATGATGCAAAAATTGCGGATGTTTTCCTGCTGCAAGGCGGGCCTCCTGGGTGCTGTTTATCCTGCGGGCGATGTGGGATGTGGGCGGTGTTGCCAGAGAGATTATAGCACGGGCGGGCAGGGGAATGCTAGATAGCGCAGTACAAACCACCCCGCGTCTGCGGACGCACCCCTCCATGGGAGGGGTGGCACGCGGAGCGTGACGGGGTGGTTGCAGCGGCGGCCACCGTCTTATATCTATTTTGAACATATTTTACTTAATGTTTCAGCTCTCATTGGTCGTTTTGCTATTTTTTCGCATTTTCTCCCCTTGTTTTCGCCTCTTGTTTCCCGGCGTATCGGCGTGTTTTTGCTTGCAAAATGTGAGAAAACAGAAGAAAACAGCCCTATGCAAGAGCATACGGGCGCATGAGGCATGTTCGGGGGCGGTCTTGGCGTGTGAAGGTGCGTGTTGCCGCCGTATCCCCACAAAAGCGGGTGGCGGGGCAAGGCGGCTTTTGGTAAAATGGCTAAACCATTCGCCATACCAATGCGTGCAGATGGTGCGCGAAAGTGATTTAACGACTAAACAGGAGATGCCATGCGTGAAACCGTAGAACACTTGCGGCGGAAAGCCTTTGCCGCCCCGCGTGTGGCGGCGGCCCTGCTGGGCATGCTGCTGCTGGCGGCATGCCTTTTGTGCCTTGCGCCCGGTGTGCAGGCCCTGCCATCGGCGGCCCGGGGCAGCACGGCAGGGGCAGGCCTGCCCGTCACCTGGCAGCCCCGGCTCACGCGGGTAGCCGGGCTTACCAATAATAAGAACAACCTGGTTTCCCTTAACTGGAACGCGGACAACTCGGCCAGCATTACGGTGCAGCCGGCTTATGCGGTTACCGCGTTGGCCGATGGCGAGGTGCTTACCGCCGAGATGGCCGAGGGCACGGTGGCCGATTTACTAGCCGAAACGGGCGTTGTGCTGCAAGGCGAGGACTATGTGCTGCCCGCGCCCGAAACGCCCCTGCAAGCGGGCCTGGCCGTGCGGGTGTACCGGGTGCACACCGCCGAGGAGGTGCGCCGCGAAACACTGCCGGCCGAAGCCGTGGCGGCTTACCGGGCCGCCTTGCCCGAGGGAGCGGCGTTTACCGCCAGCTACAACGGCCAGTACGACGTGCTTTACCGCGACCGGCTGGTGAACGGCGCGGTGGAAAGCAGCACGCTATTGGACATGACGCCGGTGCTGCAGCCCCGCCCGCAAGACAGCTTTACAATAGAGGAGGGCATCCCCTGCTCGCGCATTTTGGGCTACGACGACGTCCACTTCGGCCCGGACGGCCTGCCGCTTGGTGTCACCGGCGTATGGGAAGGCGCGGTGTGTACGGCGTATTCGTCCAGCGGTGGCATGGGGGCCAGCGGCCTGGGGCTGTATTGCGGCACGGTGGCGGTAAACCCAAATGTCATCCCCTACGGCACGCGCATGTACATCACCAGTGCCGACGGCAGCTTTGTGTACGGCTTTGCCATTGCCACCGACACCGGCACGGCCATGATGGAGGGTTATGTGGACCTGGATTTGTACTTTGAAACCAATGATGAATGCTATCAGTTTGGCAAACGCGCGCTGAATGTGTATTTTTTGGATTGATTGAATCAGCAGCCGCTGTAAACAGCCGTGTGGGCATTGCCCGCACGGCTGTTTTAGTCTATTTGGCTATTAACAGCCGTCATTTTTGTGTAAAGTGTATAAAAAGTACTGTTTTATAACAAGCTAATTTGCCCATAAATGACAGAATGCTCTTGCAAATGGCAATAAAATTGGGTACAATAATGATTAATAAATAAGTGCTTTGCAAAGGAGCGCGAGATGCTGAAACTCTCCAGCCTGAAAGCCGACACTGAAATATACGGCTTTAAGAAGGGCACGCACTATGATTTATATAAATTTCTGGGCAGCCGCCTGTGCGAGGTAGGCGGCCGCGCGGGGGCGCTGTTCCGGGTGTGGGCGCCGCGTGCGCGCGCCGTAAGCGTGGTAGGCGATTTTAACAGCTGGGCTCCCGGCGCAAACCCCATGGAAAATGTGAGCAAAACCGGGGTGTGGCAGGTGTTTATCCCGGGCCTGCGGGAATACGATTTGTATAAATACTGCGTTACCACCCCGGATGACGAGATGGTGTTTAAGGCCGACCCCATGGCGTTTCACGCCGAAACGCGCCCGGGCAATTGCAGCAAGCTGTACGAGCTGAGCGGCTACGCCTGGGGCGACGCGCGCTGGGAACGCCAAAAACACCACCAAAGCCCGGTAAACCTGCCCATGAACATCTACGAGGTGCACGCGGGCAGCTGGCGCGTACACCCCGACGGAAACCCCTACAGCTACCGCGATTTGGCAAAGCACTTAATCCCCTACGTGGTAGACATGGGTTATACCCATATCGAGCTGATGCCCCTCACCGAGTATCCCTTTGATGGCAGCTGGGGATACCAGGTAACGGGCTACTTTGCGCCCACCAGCCGCTATGGCAGCCCGCACGATTTTATGTATCTGATAGATGCCTGCCACGCCGCCGGCATTGGCGTGATTATGGATTGGGTGCCCGCGCACTTCCCCAAAGACGAATTTGGGCTGTACCGCTTCGACGGCACACCCTGCTACGAAGACCCCAACCCCCGCCGGGCCGAGCACCGCGAGTGGGGCACGATGGTGTTTGATTTTGGCCGCCCCGAGGTGCAGTGCTTCCTCATCTCGTCGGCACTGTTTTGGCTGAATATGTACCACATCGACGGGCTGCGCTTCGACGCCGTGGCCAGCATGCTGTACCTGGACTACAACCGCCAGCCCGGCGAGTGGGAACCCAACACGCGCGGCGGCCGCGAAAGCCTGGAAGCCATCGATTTTTTGCGCAAGGTAAACAGCGTGGCGTTTAAGCGGCATCCGGGCATCGCCATGATAGCCGAGGAAAGCACCGCCTGGCCGCTGGTATCGGCGCCCGTAAGCAACGGGGGCCTTGGCTTTAACTTTAAGTGGAACATGGGCTGGATGAACGACATGATGGACTACATGCGCACCGACCCCCTGTTTCGCGGCGGCAGCCATGGCAAGGTTACCTTTAGCTTTTTCTACGCTTTTTCAGAAAATTTTGTGCTGCCCATCAGCCACGACGAGGTGGTGCACGGCAAGGGCAGCCTGATAGGCAAAATGCCGGGCAGCTATGCAGAAAAGTTTGCGGAAATGCGCGTATTTTTGGGCTATATGATGGCCCACCCCGGCAAAAAGCTGCTATTCATGGGCAGCGAGTTTGGGCAGTTCAGCGAGTGGAGCGAAGCGCGCGAGCTGGACTGGAACTTGCTGGACTTTGAAACACACCGCAAGCTGCAAACCTACACCCGGGCGCTGAACCATTTGTACCGCAAGTACCCGGCGCTGTACAAGCGCGACTACAGCTGGGAGGGCTTTGCCTGGATAGTGCCGGACGACAACACCCAGAACATCGTGGTGTTTTTGCGCAAGGACGCCGAGGGCGGCGCTTTGGTGGCGGTGTGCAACTTTGCGCCGGTGGAAAGGCGGGACTACAAGTTTGGCGTGCCCGCCCCGGGGCAATACCGCGAGGTGCTGAACAGCGACGACGCGCTGTATGGCGGCGGCGGGCTTGCCAACGGCTTGCTGCGCGCCCATAAGGGCGGGATGCACGGCTTTGCCCAGCACCTGAACCTTACCGTGCCGCCGCTGAGCTGCATTATTTTACGGGTGCCCAAAAAGCGGGGGTAGGCGGCTCTGCGCTTGCAAAGCAGCCGCGTTGCATCGCACCAGCATTGGCAACGCGTGCCTTCCCCGCAATGATTGCCTGACAACCAACAACTATCCGGGGGTGTTTTCTATGAAGGAAATTGTAGCAATGCTGCTGGCCGGCGGGCAGGGCAGCCGCCTGTATTCGCTTACCAAAAAGCTGGCCAAGCCCGCCGTGCCGTTTGGGGGCAAGTACCGCATCATCGATTTTCCCCTCTCGAACTGCGTGAACAGCGGCATCGACACGGTGGGTATTTTAACGCAGTATCAGCCGCTGGTGCTGAACGACTACATTGGCAACGGCCAGCCGTGGGACCTAGACCGCCTATACGGCGGCGTGCATGTGCTGCCGCCCTACCAAAAAGCTACCCGCAGCGATTGGTACAAGGGCACGGCCAACGCCATCTACCAAAACACTAATTTCATCGAGCGGTACGATCCGGAATACGTGCTTATTTTATCGGGCGACCATATTTACAAGATGGATTATGCCAATATGCTAAGCTTTCACAAGCAGAAAAAAGCCGATTGCACCATCGCGGTGCTGGATGTTTCTAAAGAAGAGGCCAGCCGCTTCGGCATCATGACCTGCGATAAAAACGCCCGCGTCACCAAGTTTGAGGAAAAACCCAAAAACCCCGTGTCCACCCTGGCATCGATGGGCGTTTACATTTTTACCTGGAGCAAGCTGCGCAAATACCTGGAAGAGGACGAAGCCGACAAGTGCAGCGACAACGACTTTGGCAAGAATATTATCCCTAACATGCTGGCGGCCAAGCAAAAAGCCTATGCCTACCCTTTTGAGGGCTACTGGAAAGACGTGGGCACGATAGACAGCCTGTGGGAAGCCAACATGGATTTGCTGAACCCCAGCGAGCCGCTGGACGTGTGGGACCCCAGCTGGAAAATTTACACCCGAACGCCCGGTGTGCCGCCGCACTATGTGGGCCCGCGCGCCAAGGTGGAGAACAGCGTGGTGGCCGAGGGCTGTGTGGTGGAGGGCACGCTGGATTCGGCCGTGCTGTTTGCCGGGGCGCGCGTGGCACACGGCGCCGAGGTGCGGGATTCTATCTTAATGCCCGGCGCGGTGGTGGAAAACGGAGCGCAGGTTAGCTACGCAATTATTGCCGAAGATGCCGTGATTAAAAAAGGCGCGGTGGTGGGCGCAAGGCCGGAGTACATGGACGATATGTCCAAGTGGGGCGTGGCCGTGGTGGCCGAGGGCGTAACCATTGGCGCGGGCGCGAAAGTGCCGCCCAAGGCCATGATAGAAGAAGACGTGAAGGGAGCGCAGGAGAAATGATTAGTGCCAGCGCACTGGGGATTATTTACCCAAACCTGCACGACCATAACCTGCCGGAGCTGGTGGCCCGCCGCACCATTGCCTCCACGCCGTTTGCGGGGCGCTACCGGTTAATCGATTTTTACCTTTCGGGCATGTCGCGCGCAGGGATGCAAAACATTGGCGTAGTTGCGCGCAAAAATTACCAAAGCTTGATGGACCATTTGGGCAAAGGGCGCGAATGGGATTTAAGCCGCAAGCTGGGCGGGCTGGTTATTTTCCCGCCCTATGGGCGCGACGGCATCGATGTGTACAAGGGCCGCATAGAAGCGCTGGCCAGCGTGATGGACTATTTGGAGCGCCTGAAAGAAGAGCTGGTGGTGATGTGCGACTGCGACGTGGCCTTTAATATGGATTACACCCACCTGATTGCCAGCCACCGCGCCAGCGGCGCGGACGTTACCGTGGTGTACGAGAAAGGCCAGCTGCTGGACGGCATGCAGCGCGACAATGTGGCCCTGTGCCTGGACGACACCGGCCGCGTGACGGAGATGCGCATCAACGAGTACAAGAAGGGCGCGCAGAACCTGGGGCTGAATGTGTACGTGGTGGGCCGCGCCTTCCTGATTGCCCTGGTGCGCGAAGCGATGGTGCGGGGCGACAAGCGCTTTGAGGAGGATGTGCTCTCGCGCAGCCTGGCGGTGATGAAGGTGCACGGCTACGAATTTACGGGCTACTCGGCGCGCATCTACGACATGCGCAGCTATTTCCGCGAGAGCCTGCGCCTTTTAGAGCCCGGCAGCCTCGACGGCCTTTTCCCGCCCGACATGCCGGTATACACCAAGGTGCGCGATGAAGCCCCCGTGCGTTATGCCATCGGCGCGCACGTGGTCGAAAGCCTGGTGGCCGACGGCTGCATCATCGAAGGCGAGGTAGAAAGGTGCGTATTGTTCCGCGGGGTGCGTGTGGGCAAGGGTGCGCGGCTAAAAAACTGCGTGGTGATGCAGGGCAGCGTGATTAGCGAAGGCGTTACCATGGAAAACGTGGTTACCGACAAAGACGTGCATGTGGGCGCAGACCAGCGCCTGCGCGGCGCGGCCAACTTCCCGGTGTATATTGCCAAGGGGAGCAGGGTGCTTTAGCACAAATTTTGGCTTGCCCAGCTATGCCGAAGAAATACGCACATCGTTTGGGGGCAAACAAAATTTCCCGCGCCCAGTGAGCGCGAGCCGCAAGGCGAAGCGCGAACTGCAAGAGCGCCCGACCCCGGGCGCGAGGCGTGGGTGGGGTGCTTTAGCACAAATGGGAGGGTTTTTGATGAAAATACTATTCGCGGCCAGCGAGGCCTACCCGTTTTTTGCGTCGGGAGGCCTGGGCGACGTGGCGGGCAGCCTGCCCTTGGCCTTGCGCCGCCGCAGGGCCGGCGTGCGGGTTATTTTGCCGCTGTATGGCGATATGAAAGCCGAATGGCGGCAAAAACTGAAGTATATCACCAATTTCACCGTACCGGTGGGCTGGCGCAACCAGTATTGCGGCTTGTTCGGGCTTTCTCACGCCGGGGTAACGTTTTACTTCTTAGACAACGAATACTACTTTAAGCGCGCCGGGCTGTACGGCTTTTACGACGACGGCGAGCGCTTCGCCTTTTTCTCGCGCGCCATCTTGGAAACGCTGTTCTATGTAAACTACCGGCCCGACATTATCCACTGCAACGACTGGCAAACCGCCCTTGTGCCGGTGTATCTTAATTTGTACTACCGCCACCTGGAGCCGTACGCAGGCATCAAAACGGTGTTTACCATTCACAATATCCAGTATCAGGGCCAGTATGGCAGCGAGATTATGGAAGAAACCATTGGCATAGGCCGCCGCAGCGCCCACGTGGTGGAGTACGACGGCGTGGTGAACTACATGAAAGGCGCGATTGAAAGCGCGGACCGGGTAACCACGGTGTCGCCCACCTACGCCGAGGAGATTTTAGACCCCTGGTACGGCCACGGGCTGGATGATTTTTTGCGCAAAAAGCAGTATAAACTGTGCGGCATCTTAAACGGGATTGACACCACGGTGTACGACCCCGCCGCCGACGCGAACATTGCGCAGAACTACAGCGCCGACACCCTGGCCGCTGGTGGGCATGGTAAGCCGCCTGGTGGCGCACAAGGGCCTGGATTTGGTGCGCCATGTGGCCGACAACCTGCTGGACAGCGGCTTGCAGCTGGCGGTGCTGGGCAGCGGCGACAGTGAGTACGAGCAGTTTTTTCAAAACCTGGCTTTCCGGCGCGGCGCGGTGGCCGGGGTGCGCATTGGGTTTATCCCGGCGCTGGCCCGCCAGATATACGCCGGGGCAGACATGCTGCTGATGCCCAGCAAGAGCGAGCCCTGCGGCCTGGCGCAAATGGTGGCCCTACGCTACGGCACTGTGCCCGTGGTGCGCGAAACCGGCGGGCTTAAAGACACGATTCATGACTCGGGCGATGGGCAGGGCAACGGCTTTACCTTCGCAAGCTACAACGCCTACGACATGCAGGACGCCTGCCTGCGCGCCAAACAAGGCTACGAAAGCGCCGAGGGCTGGCAGGTGCTAAGGCAGCGGGCCATGGCCTGCGACAACAGCTGGAACGCCAGCGCCAAAGAGTACATGAACATGTACGGCCAGGTGGCGCAGCTGTGGTAAGGGCATCTTTAGGGCGCTGAAAGAATCTTTAGGGGATTTATAGCTCCAGTGTTATCTTGCGGCCCGACGGCCGGTAAGCGGTATACTTTACGCCCACCATGTCAAACATCTTTTTGCTGGCGATGGTGGCCTCGCTGTCGGCGTATTTATCGCTTAAATACACCACCTCGGTAATGCCGCTCTGAATGATGGCCTTGGCGCACTCGTTGCAGGGAAACAGGGTGCTGTACAGCCTTGCGCCGCGCAAATCGCCCCCGGCGCTGTTCAAAATGGCGTTTAGCTCGGCGTGGCACACATACATGTACTTGGTGTCCAGTGGGGCGCCCTCGCGCCCCCAGGGCATCGAATCGTCCATACAGCCAATGGGCATGCCGTTGTAGCCCAGCGAGAGAATTTTGTGCTCGCGGCTGACAATGCACGTGCCCACCTGCGTGCCGTTGTCTTTGCTGCGCTGCGCGCTAAGCAGCGCGATGCCCATGAAATACTCTGCCCAAGTGATATAGTCTTCGCGTTTCATCCTAAGCCTCCCCGCATTTTTACCCGCCTGCTGTTACTGTGTATTATACAACACCCGGCGGGTTTATGTAAACCGTGCCGGCCGTACGCTGTGCCCGCGGTATTCGCGGTTCAGCCGCAAATTTTGCTTGTTTCGCCGCACCGCGCGTGGTAAAATACCCAAAACCCCAGCTGGGTGTGCATAGAATGGAGAGTAAAATGAAAAAGGTATCCCTTCTGCTGGCCATTACACTGGCGTTTGGGCTCTTGGCGGCCTGCTCCTCCGGCACGTCATCGTCTGGCAGTGCATCTGCAAGCAGCCCCGCGCAAGATAGCTCTGCCAGCGGCGGCGGCGCGCAGGGCAGCGGCAAAGACCTGGCGGCGGTGCTGCAAGCCGCCCTGGCCGACGCGGGCGAGGGCACGCCCATGGCCCCCACCGTAGTGCCCGCCCACCGTGTGATGCCCGATTTTTTGCCCGATGATTACGACCCCATGACCTCTGTGCTGGATGTAGACAGCTTAAGCGCGGAAGAAAACGCGGCGTATCAGCAGTACCGCGCGTATCTGAACGCCTTTGACGAAAACTTTACCGGGTTTGTGGAAGCGGATATGCAAGACTACGCCATACAGGTAAGCATGGTAATTACGCTGGCCTACGGCGTGGCCATTGCCCTGCCTGCCGAGGGCAGCCAGCAGGCGGTGGCAGACCAATTTGCCGGTTATATAGAGCAAAACCAAAAAGCGCAGGAGAATTACCTAAGACCGCAGTACGAGATTGCCCTGGCCGCCAAAGTGGAGGTTGCCCCCACGGGCGAAGTGATTATGGTGATGTGCAAAAACTCGGATGTGGTGCTGCAAAACATCCTTAGCGGTTTGGCGGCATAAGATACCGGGCGCGGGGGCGCGGTTGTGTTTTGCGTATCCATGTGCTATACTGTATATAGTGTGCCAGCGGGGTATTGGGCCCTGGCGGCGCGAGTGTGATGATGGGAGTGTGATACCCTTGGGCAAAGTGGAAAACTACGCTGTATACATGATTGAGAACAAAGCCGGCAAGGTGCTGGAGGTGGGCGAGTTTAACCGTGATAACGGCGGTGGTGTGCGCATTTGGGCCAGCGCCGGCGGCAAAACACAGCAGTGGCAGCTAGAAAAAGTGGTGGAAGATTATTACAAGATAGTTAACCTGTTTTCCGGCAAGGTGCTGGATATAGCCATGCAAGGCATAGAAGACGGCACCTGGGTGCATCAGTGGGATTACATCGGCTCGGACAGCCAGCTATGGGCTTTAGAGCCCGTGGGCCGCTCGCATTTCAAAATAAAATCCAAGCTGTGCGGCAAATGTGTTGATTTGGTTGGCATTGGCTCGGCCGACGGCACACCCGTGCAAATTTGGGCCGACGTGGACGGCGACACCCAGAAGTGGAAGCTGGTGGCTGTGGCCGAAAAAGAGGGCAAAGCCCCCGCTGCCAAGAAGCCGGGCCGGAAACCGGGCGTGAAAAAAGCGGCTGGAAAAGCAGACGCCAAGAAAACCGCCGCCAAGGCAGCGGTGAAACCGGCGGCCAAGGCCGCCCCCAAGGCAAAAACAGCCGCAAAGGCAAAGGCGGCGGCAAGCCCTGCAGCCAAAACAGCCCTCAAGGCCAAACCCGGCCCTAAAGCAAAGCCCGGCCCTAAGGCGAAAGTGGCCGCGAAAGCCGCGCCCGCACCCAGCCCCAAAGCGGACGCAAAAACCGGGGAGTAGCCGGAGCGCAGACCGTAGGGAACGGTTCTAAACCGTTCCGCGAAAACATACGTTCACCCGCCGGGCGCTTTAAGCGCCCGGCGGGTGTTCTGTTTACCGCTTTAATCCAAACATCCACCGAAGCGGCGGTACACGCCGCGCAACCGCGTCGGTTAGCATGGTTAAGGCTATGGCGCTTACAAGAATAAGCGGGATTTGTATCCGGTAATCGCCAGTTAGCTTCAGGGCGAAATCGCCCATGATGACAATCCACGACTGATGGAAAAGATACGCGCCGAATGACACCTTGGAGAGGCTTGCCCAAACCCGCCCGCCGCCGTTGAGATAATGCCTTGCCAGGCCCAAAATGGCCAGCACCGCCAGCCACGAGGCCCACTCGGCCAGCAGATGGTGGAAATAAAAACTGAGCCCTGTGCCCAATATAGACGTGCCAAGCAGCCAAAAGCGGTAGGTATCCAGCTTTTTTTGCGCGCTGTCGTCGGCAAGGAAAAAATACCCCAGCAAAAAATAGGCCAGGTATTCGGTGGGGCTTTTCCCGCTGATATCGAAGAGTATATTTCCCAAGCATGGCAGAACGCCCAGCAGCAAAATGGCAGCAAGCGGTGCTTTGCCGCCAAGCGTTCCCTTGCCATTTTTTGCGTAGAGCCGCATAAACGGCAGGCTTACCATGGAAATGACGAACAAATAGAGGATGAACCATAGATGCCCGGGGGTAAATGCGCCGTCATAGCCTGTGAAATCGGTTAATCGGGTAAAATAGCCCCAATAACCGGCGGGGCTGCCATAGCGCAGGCCCGCAATATAGGACTGAACCGGAAGCAGCAGCAGCATGCCGAACAGCAGCGGGATAAGCAGCTTGCGCACCCGTTCCTTCGCGTATTCGGCCGCGGTTCTTTTTTGCAAGGCGTAGCGGGAACTTATTCCTGCCACCACGAACAGCAGCGGCATCATCCACAGCCACAAAATTTGATTGATGAAACTGGGAACCCAAAGCGGCTCGCCGTGAACATAAAAGGCCTCGCCCCAGTTGTTGTAGATGGTGAAGACGTGGAAGGGAAATAGCAGCAGAACGGTAAACGTTCGCAGATTATCGAGATATTTTTTTCGGCCCATCGTAAAACACCCCCGCCACACAGTATAGCACCGGCGGGGGGCTAATATCATTGACATTTATCATGGTTTTGGGTTTTTCACGCGGCTGAGTGTTTCCGGTGACATGCCGAGGAAAGAAGCGATGTGGTGCTGCCTGATGCGGCAGGCCCACTGCGGAAACTCGTTTTTGAAGCGGGTGTATCGCGTTTCAGCGTCGTAAAGCAACAAATCGGATTCGCGTTTTTCCTTTTGCAGATAAGCCTGCTCGGTTATTCTCCGAAACACGGTTTGCCAGCAGGGATGCACGTCGGCGAATTTCATCCACATGTTGTAGTCAATAAGCAGCAGCTCGGCATCTTCCAGCGCCTGGATGGTGAGGTTGGAGGGATTGCCCTGCAAAAGGGCGCTGTAGGACGCCACAAAATGGCCGGCTGCAAAAAAGTTTTTGGTGTATTCCCGGCCCTTGTAGTCACTGTAAAACAGCCGGAACAGGCCGCTTACCACAAAGCCAACATGTGGCTGGCACTCCCCGGCTTTTATAAAGTAGTCGTGTTTTCTATAGCGCGCTTGTGTCAGCAGGGCTTCAAGCGCGCGCATTTGCGCGCCTGGTATGGCGGCCAGGCAGTTTAGCACGGTGCGCAATTGCAAAAAGTTTTTTTCTTCCAAATACAAGGTCCTCCCACGCTCGGCCTTTACAGGCCCCATCGGCCTTCCTTTCTCCACACAGCTCTGCCCTGGGCCAGGCTTTGGGGCAGGTGCAAAATGCGCTGGTTATGGCTGCCGCGAAAACGCAGGGTAAGGTCTTTCTCCGCCGCGACAAAAGGGCCGTCCACCAGGGTGTCCAGCTGGGCCAGCAGGGCCTTTTGCGCTTCGCTGCCCGCCAGCAGCGCCTCTAAGGTGTAGCCGGTGTAGGCGGCCAGCTCGTAGCCCTCGGCGCGCAGGGCGGCCGCCAGGGCCGCAAGAGGCTCTGGCTGGCAAAAGGGCTCGCCGCCGGTAAAGGTTACCGCGCGGCACAGCGGCCAGCGGTGTATCTTTTGCAAAAGCGCCGCCGGGGTGGTTTGCGCCCCGCCCGCAAACGGCCAGGTGTGCGGGTTGTGGCAGCCGGGGCAGGCGTGGGGGCAGCCCTGCACAAAAACAGCGCAGCGCAGGCCGGGCCCGTCTACAATACTGTCGCCCACAAAGCCGCCCTCGGCCAAAAAAAGCGGCGCAACCATATCGGCCCCGAACCCATTGGGTTCGAGGCCGTTGCCGCTAGCCGGGCAGTTCATGCTTCACGCGCTCGCGTTCCTCGGCCTTTTTGGCGTCGTTCCATTTGTCCATTGTGCCCACCAAATAGCCGGTAATGCGGCGGATACGCTCGAAACCGGCGCCCTCACCCTCTTCTTCGCGGCGATGGCAGCGGGGGCACTCGTTGTGAATCACCCCCACATAGCCGCACTGGGGGTCGCGGTCTACCGGGTGGTTGATGCTGCCATAACCCACGTTTGCGTCGTGCATGCAGCGCACCACGGCCATAAAGGCCTCCAGGTTTTCGGCGGTGTCGCCGTTCAGCTCCACATAGGTAATGTGCCCCGCCGGGGTAAGCGCGTGGTAGGGCGCTTCTATCTGTATTTTCTGGTGCGCCGGCAGGGGGTAATACACCGGCACATGGAAGCTGTTGGTGTAATAATCGCGGTCGGTCACGCCGGGAATTATGCCGTAGCGTTTTTTATCCATGCGCAGGAAGCGCCCGCTGAGGCCCTCGGCCGGGGTGGCCAGCAGGGTAAAGTTCATGCCCGCCTCACGGCTTCTGGCCGCGTTCCAGTCGTTCATGTGGCCAATGATGGCAAGGCCCTTTGCCTGTATCTCGGCGCTTTCGCCGTGGTGATGCCCGTACAGCGCCACCAACGCCTCGGCCAGGCCGATAAAGCCCATCGAAAGCGTGCCATGTTTAAGCACCTCGCGGATTTCATCGTCCGGGCCCAGCTTGTCGCTGTCCAGCCATACGCCCTGGCCCATCAGAAACGGGAAGTTGCGCACCCTCTTTTTGGCTTGGATTTCGTAGCGGTCCAGCAGCTGGCGCGCCGTTAAATCCATCATGGCATCCAGGTTTTTGTAAAAAACGGCCTCGTCGCCCCGGGCCTCTATGGCCAGGCGCGGCAGGTTGATAGAGGTGAAGGACAAATTGCCGCGCCCATAGGCGGTTTGGCGGCTTTTGTCGTACACGTTGCCCATCACGCGGGTGCGGCAGCCCATGGTGGCAATTTCGGTTTCGGGGCGGCCGGGCACATAAAATTGGGCGTTAAACGGGGCGTCCAGGTTGGTAAAGTTGGGGAACAGGCGTTTCGCGCTGACGCGGCAGGCCAAACAAAACAAATCGTAGTTAGGGTCTTCGGGATTGTAATTCACGCCCGCTTTCAGCTTAAAAATCTGGATGGGGAAAATAGGCGTTTCGTTGTGGCCCAGGCCCGCCTCGGTGGCCAACAGCACGTTGCGCATCACCATGCGGCCCTCGGCGCTGGTGTCTGTGCCATAGTTGATGGACGAAAACGGCGTTTGCGCGCCCGCGCGGCTGTGCATGCTGTTCAGGTTGTGCACCAGGGCCTCCATGGCCTGGTAGGTGCGGCGTTCGGTTTCCGCTTCGGCGGTTTTGCGCGCAAAATCCATGGCCCTTTGCGCGGTGTCTTCGCCCGCTTTATCGCCCAAGGCCGCCTGCAGCGGCGCGTGGCTGGCGTCGCCCCCGGAAAGGCTGGGCCAAACACCTGTGGCTTCGGCGTTCTCGCGGCACAGTGCGCGCAGCTCTTCGCGCGTCCATTCGCCCTTTTCCCCCGCCAGCAATTGCAGGGCCTTGGCCAGGTTTTCGGCCAAAAGGCGGGTGTAGGTTTTGGCCACGCCCTTGCCCAGGCCATAGTCAAAGTTGGCAATGCTTTGCCCGCCGTGCTGGTCGTTCTGGTTGCTCTGTATGGCAATGCAGGCCAAGGCGGCATAGCTTTGAATGTCGGTGGGCTCGCGCAAAAAGCCGTGCCCGGTGGAAAACCCGCCCTTGAACAGGGCTTCTATGTCGGTTTGGCAGCAGGTGGTGGTGAGGGAGTAAAAATCAAAATCGTGGATGTGTATCCAGCCCTCGGCGTAGGCCTTGCGCTGCTCTTCGCTTAGCAGATAGGCGCTGTTGTAGGCCTTGGCGGCCGCCGCGCCAATTTGCAGCATGCTGCCCATGGCGGTGTTGCCGTCTACGTTGGCGTTGTCGCGTTTCAGGTTCGAGGCGCGGGCGTCGGCGTTGGTAATTTCGTCAAAGGCCTTCATCAGGCTGGTGTTAGACTCACGCACGCGGGTGCGCTGGGCGCGATACAGAATATAGCGCTTGGCGGCTTCTTCGTAGCCGGCGCGCATCAAGGCTTTTTCGGCTTCGTCCTGGATATCCTCTATGCGGAAGCTATCCGCCCCGCGCGCGGCCAGCGCCTCGCCCACCTCGTTGGCAACGCGCGCCGCCGCCGCGGCATCGTCTTCGCCCGCGGCCACCAGCGCTTTCAAAATAGCCCCGGCTATTTTGCCCTCATCGTACAACACGATGCGCCCGTCGCGCTTGGTAATGGTCCGCACACGAGACTGTTGCATACCCTTATACTCCTTGAAAGCCTAAAAGATTCACGCGGCGCCCGCCCCGTGTATACATCAATTTAACACACAACATATAGTGCGTCAATGGACAAAACGCCGAAAATAATACAATATATTTGTAAACACTGTATACCCAAAAATGCTTGACAAAACCCGATGGATGGTGCGCGTGCCCGGTGCTGTTGTGAGAACAAGCAGGTCTGACAAAAGGCGTGCTGGGTATTATGATGAAACTGGTATTTCTGCGCGGCGAGGGCTTTGATTTTGACGTGTGCTATTCCTCTTATTTGAAGCGCGCAATTGACACGCTGAACCTGGCTCTGGCCGAGATGGATCGCGAATGGCTGCCGGTGGAAAAAAGCTGGAAGCTTAACGAGCGGCACTACAGCGCGCTGCAAGACCTGAACAAGGCCAAAACAGCGGCCAAATACGGCGAAGAGCAGGTGCTGGTGTGGCGGCGAAGCTTTGACGTGCGCGGCAAGCACTATTTGGGCGATGCCGCCGCCATTGCCGCTAAGGAACAAACCGTGGCACAGCAGGGCACGGTGGGGAAGTGACGTTTCTGGGAAAAGGGAATAGCCTAGATGGTGTCAAAATCGGCAATAATCACCCCGCTCGACATAAAATGGCATGGATAGCCAAAAAAGCAGAGTATAATTATATTGCGTGCTTGCTGGCCAACAAAATACGCAATTACCGTATACAATTTGGTAAAGGAGATGTATCATGATGAAAAAGAAACTCATTTCCCTGGCGCTGGTTTTGGTGATGGTGGCGGCGGTGGCGCTGCCGGTATTTGCGGCAAAGACGCCACCACCGGAGGCGCCCGCCACTGGGGAGCGTGCGCATGAGGGCGTACAAGCACCGGAATTGCATAGGGGAGCGCTATGTTATGCGTGTGGCCGCAATGATACCTATGAACTAATTGTAGAACAAAGAATGTATCATGCAAGTGGGAAGGTTCGCTTGGTCACTTGGCGAACCATAGTGTGTAGAACCTGCGGCTACCAGCATTTTGCAGAGATATTAAATGATATTATTGTGTAATAACTTGGGTAGTCCAGTCGAACGTTATGTAAAGGTCCGGATGCCAAGGGAGGTAATTCACCAGTGCGCAAGCCCCTGGCCTTATTACTGAGCCTTGTGCTGTTGAGTTTGTGTGTTTTTAATGCCTGTAATGCGAGCACACCGGGTGCCGGTGTGCTTTTACAGCCAACCGACGAGCTGGTTTTGTATCACCCCTATTTTTTAGACTCGGGCCATTGGGTGAGCAGGGCCTTAGACCTGTACGATGAGCAATATCCGCACGTGAAGGTGACGGTTGAACTGTTCCGTATTGACCCGGTAGACCCATCCCCGCTGTTAATAGAACAGTATGAACGGCGCATGAGCACGGAACTGCTGGCCGGTGAAGGCCCCGACGTGGTGTTTTTGGACGCAAAATACTTCGACAACATTGATAAGCTGGCGGCCAGCGGCTATTTCGCGGATTTGAATCCGTACTTTGAAACCGACCCGGATTTTGACGCGGACAACTATTACCAGCCTGTTTTCGACGCGGGGCTGGTGGATGGCAAGCGTGCCTATGTGCCCTATCATTTTTGGGTACAATCCTATGTTAGCAGCGAAGAACGGATGCGTGCGGTAGGGATAGACCCTGCCCGGATAACAGATATGGTATCGCTTTTGGAAGAAGCCGGGAAAGCGTTGCCTCTGGCAAGCCAAAACCCGGGGTTTGCCGGGCTGTTTTCACAGAGTTTGGAACACATCCCAGGTGTACCCGAATGGCGTGTATACGAGCAGATGCTCACCATGGTGGGCTCCGCCCTAGCACGCCAGGAGGCTGGGGAGAGCTATCTTGATAGCGGTTTTCTGCGTACTTTCCTCACCGCGCTGAAGCCATGCTACCAATACGCACAGCGGTGGCAGGAGGCCACGCCCAGCGTATACCATAACACCGCACGAACGCTCTCTGTGCACCAAGTGCTGGCTGGGGAGTATCTATTTGTACCTTGTCCGGGTTCTTCTCTCTCAGTGTTCAGCAACAATGCTATACAAGACGGGGTGGCTTATAATTATACGCTGGACGATAAAACCGGGCTGGAGCCGGATACAACCAAAGCGATGTTCGATTACCAAACCCCAAAGGAGACACCTCTGGTGATTCCCTTCACAAACCCGGAGGGCACAGTACAGGCTATGGTTTCAGACGCAGTGGCCATCAATAAAAGCGCTAAAAATACGGCCAACGCATATAGCTTTATCAAAATGCTCATAGCCTATCGCGAGGAAAACGCGCATATTGGTTACGACTTGGTATCTAAAGAACTAAACTACTTAAACGCGGGCGGTTTTAGTGACATTGAGACGATAAACCCCGAAAAAGACCTGCTGGCCGCCCAGGTGCAGGATGTGGTGTTTGAAAACCCGATGGTTGTGAGCCTGCTGAAAGAGTGTATGCTGCCCTTCCTGAACGATGAAGAAAGCTACGAAAACTGTGAAGCCGACCTGCGCGAGCGACTGACATTGTACTGGGGAGAGTAGGTTCGATTCCCTTGACCTTAAAGCCACCGGTACGCGCCGGTGGCTTTTGCGTATGCAGCGGTTTGCATGGCTCTACTTATTCTTCACCATCAAGTTTTTGCCCCCGCCGGGGATTTGGTCGTACCGCGTTTCAAAATCGCCCGTGTATTCAATTAGCTTGTGCAGCTTAGTAAAGCCGTAGTTGCGGGTGTCAAAATCCGGGTACAGCCGCCCCAAAATGCTGCCCACCTGCGAAAGGGACATAAAGCCGTCTTCCTCGCTGTCTTTGTCGATAATTTCGCGGGTGCGGCGCACAATATCCTCCAGCGGCACAAACCCGCCGGCGGCGTCTTCAAAATCGCCGGGGTAAACGGCGGGCGCGGCGGTATCGGCATCGGGCGCGGCAGGGGGCTCGGGCAAGGCGAAGGCCGGCTCTGCCGGGGGCTTTTTGCCGCCCTGAAGCTTTGCCGCCGCCTTGCCCGCGGCCGGCTTTTTGGGCACTGCCTGCGGCGGCCCTGCCTTTGGCCTGTGCCGCGCCGCGCTCTGCGCGTCTTCGGCGCTTTTGGCCTTTAACAGCACGTCCAGATATTTGAAGGTATCGCAGGCGTTCTTAAACGCGGCGGGGGTTTTGCTCTCGCCCATGCCTATCACAAACATGCGGCTCTCGCGCAGGCGGCTGGCCAGGCGCGTAAAGTCCGAATCGGAAGACACCAGGCAAAAACCGTCGCAGTTTTTGGTGTACAGAATATCCATGGCGTCGATAATCATGGCCGAGTCGCTGGCGTTCTTGCCCTGGGTATAGCTGAACTGCTGGATGGGCGTGAGGTTGCTCTCCAGCAGCTGCTTTTTCCAGCTGGACATTTCGGTGCTGGTCCAGTCGCCGTAAATGCGCTTGTAGGCCGGTGTTCCGTAGCCGCTCAATTCGCTTAGCATCACGCTAATATACCGGGGCGAAACATTTTCCGCGTCGATAAGCAGGGCAATAACCTTACCGCTGTCTCCCATAAAAATCACCTGCATTCTTGTTGGCATGTTTGGGTATTCAATGCACTTATAATACCACATTGTGGTGTTTTTAGAAAGAGCGCGCGATGTCCATTCGATGCAACACCCCCCCGCCACAGGGCGGGGGGTGTTTGTCAGAGCGCCTTGCCTGTCAGCAGGTACGTCGTGCGCGGGCGGCCATAGGCCAGGCGCTTGGCCCACTCGGTGCTGTAGCCGCGCAGGGCGGCGTTATCCAGTGCCCGCACGCAGCGCATGGCAAACCCGGCGCGCCGCCAGCTGGCCGCCTGCGCCTCAAAATGGGCGCAGGATAAAGGCGGCAGGGCGCGCTGTGCCATCACGGCGGCATCCCGCGCTTCGTCGCAACCCAGCAGCACCTCCAGGGGCGCGCCGGGTGTCGCAATGCCGCGCAGGGCGCGCAGCATGTCTTCATCGGCCAAAACAAGGCCGTCACGCAGGCTGCCCCAGGGCAGATGCACCGATAGGCTGGTGGCCATGCCCGAAAGCTCCTCGGGCATGGCCGGGGCACACGCCACCACAAACAGGGCGCTTAGCTTACCGCCCCGGCGCGCGGCCTTTTGCAGCCGCTGGGCGGCGGGCTGCATGGCGGCGGCCACAGGGTCTATGCCAATGGTAAAAGTATCCGGCGCGCACATGCTTTGGCGCAGCACATAGCGGCCGCTGCCGGTGCCCACATCGATATGTATTTTCGCGAACCCGGCCGTAAGGGCCGATAAAGCCGTCCGGTCGCATTCGGCCTGTGTTTTTCCTTTTTCCTTTGCGGTGAATGGGCATGCAAAGGAAAGGAGGGCCACGGGAACGAACCTATCCGTACTCGGTTTTATAAACAGGCAGCACAAACAACAACAGCCCTGCGGGCGCTACGCCCGCAAGGCTGAGGGAACGGTGTGTGTTATGGGGGAGTTAGCTTGGCCAGGTCATGATTGTATCCGTTTCTAAGCGCCGGCTTCAGCGCGGTTGTCCTAAAAGCCGCTACGGTTTTTAGGTTGCTTTGAGTGTAGCACAGGCGTGCGCGAAGCGCAAGCCACCCGTTATCATGCGCTTGTCCCCTCGGGAAACCCTTCTTCCATGGGCCAGGTGGCCCAGGCGTTCAAATCCCAGCCGGCGGTGTGCCCGGCGGTATATTCGTAAAAACCCTGCGCGGCTATCATGGCGGCATTGTCGCCGGTGTGCGCCATGGCGGGCAGCAGCAGGGCGCAGCCGGCGGCGCGCGCTTTTTGTTCGGCGGCTTCGCGCAGCAGGGTGTTGGCGGCAACGCCTCCCGCCAGGCACAGGGTGGTGCAGGCGGTGTGGCGCGCGGCGGCCAGCAGCTTATCGGTTAAAATAGTGGCCACCTTGTGCTGAAAACTGGCCGCAAGGTCGGGCACGTTCAGCGCCTCGCCGCGCATGGCGGCCTGGTTAATCACGTTCAGCGCGGCGGTTTTAAGGCCCGAAAAACTTACGTCAAACGGCCCGGCCACCTTGGGGGTGGGCAGGGGGTACGCCAGCGGGCTGCCGCTTTGCGCCGCCCTGGCAATGGCAGGGCCGCCGGGGTAGCCCAGCTTTAAGGCGCGGGCCACCTTGTCAAAGGCTTCGCCAGCGGCGTCGTCTACGGTGCGGCCCAGCACCGCAAATTGGGTGTAATGGTGCACCTGCACATAGTGGCAGTGCCCGCCGCTGGCCACCAGGCACAAAAAGGGCGGCTTCAGCGTTGGATGCGACAAATACAGGCTGGCCACATGCCCGCGCAGGTGGTGCACCGGCACCAGGGGTTTAGCCGCCGCAAAGGCCAGGCCCTTGGCAAAGTTTACCCCCACCAGCAGCGCGCCAATCAGCCCCGGCGCGGCGGTAACGGCTATGGCATCTATGTTATGCATGGTGCAGCCCGCGTCGCTCAGGGCTTTTTCGGTTATCGCGCTGATATGCTCGATGTGGCGGCGGCTGGCAATTTCCGGCACAATGCCGCCGTACAGCGCCTGCTCGCTTACACTGCTGGCAACGGCAGCGGATAGCTGTTTATTGCCATCTTCCACCACAGCGGCGGCGGTTTCGTCGCAGCTGGTTTCAATGCCCAAAATCTTCATGGGGTGTCCTTTTCATCTCCGTGTCTACCCACGCGCAAATAGCCCGGGTGTCTTCGGCGTAATCGCCGTCTATCTCAAAGGTTCACCGCCATCAGCAATCCATCCTCGGCGGGGTTTTGGTACATGCCCGGCCGTGTGGCCAGCACGGCAAAGCCCAGCTTTTGGTACAGCCTCCGCGCCGGGGCGTTGCCGCAGCGCACCTCTAAAAGGCAGCGGGTGGCGCCTGCCGCTTGCATCAGCGATAAACCGCGCCGCAAAAGCCCCTCGCCTACGCCCTGCCCGCGAAGGGCTGGGACGAGCACTATTTGCTGCAAATCGGCGGTATCGGCCACATGCAAAAAGCAGGCAAAGCCTACGGGCGCGCCGTTTTGCAGGGCCGCCAGCAGCAGTTGGTTGTCCGCGCGCAGGGCGGCGGCAAGCCCGCTTTCGCTCCAGGGGTCGGGTGCGGCGGCGGCTATTTCGGCAAGCCCCGGCAGGTGGGCGGGGGCGGCGGGGACGATAGCAATATCCGGGCAAGGGGGATTAGATAATTCCCCTCCCCTGGAGGGGTGGCCCAAAGGGCCGGGGTGGTTAAGCCGTGCAAAAGCGGAATGGTTTTTCAGCATCTCCATATTCAATCACCACGTTACCGGAGCTTTGCTCGCGCTCTTGGACATCGGGCTCGCGTGTTTTGCTATACAAAGCCACGCTCGGCCTGTTAGGCCCCTCGGAGAGGAATTACCCCTTCGCCGCCAGCCAATCCTTCCCCAAATGCACATCCGCGGCCAGGGGCACGGCCAGCTGGGCCGCGCCCTCCATCTCTTCCCCCAGCAGGGCGGCCACTTGCGCCGCTTCGTTTTCCGGCGTTTCCACAATCAGTTCGTCATGCACCTGCAAAATCAGCCGGGCGGCCAGCCCCTCGGCGCGCAAGCGCCGCCACACGCGTATCATGGCCAGTTTGATAATATCTGCCGCCGTGCCCTGGATAGGCGTATTCAAAGCAATGCGCTCGCCCAGGGCGCGCATGTTGTGGTTGCTGCTGGCAAGCTCTGGCAGGGGGCGGCGGCGGCCAAACAGGGTTTGCACGTAGCCATGCGCGTCGCCAAAGGCCACGGTATGTTCCATGTAGCCGCGCACGCCGGGGAAGCTGTCGAGATAGCTTTGGATAAAATCATCGGCTTCTTTTACCGATACGCCGATGTCTTTAGACAGGCTGTACGCCCCGATGCCGTACACGATGCCAAAATTGACCGCCTTGGCCGAAGAGCGCAGCTGCGGCGTTACCATGGCGGGCGGCAGGCCATGCACCCGCGCGGCGGTGGCACGGTGGATATCCTCTTTGTCCATAAACGCCTGCCGCATGGCGGCGTCGCCCGAGATATCGGCCAAAATGCGCAGTTCAATCTGGCTGTAGTCGGCGTCGGCCAGGGTGCAGGCGGGCTTTGCCACAAAAAACCGGCGCAAGCGGCTGCCCAGCAGGGTGCGCACGGGGATGTTCTGCAAATTGGGCTCGCTGGACGATATGCGCCCGGTGCGCGCCTCGGTTTGGTTGAAAACGCCGTGGATACGGCCGTCCTCGCCCACCACCTTGAGCAAACCTTCCACGTAGGTGGAGTACAGCTTGGAGTAGCTGCGGTACTGCAAGATCGTGTCTATCACCGGGTGGTGGCGGCGCAGGCCCTCCAGGGTTTCGGCGTCGGTAGAGTAGCCGCTTTTGGTTTTGCGCCCGTGCGGCAGGCCCATTTTATCAAACAGGGCCTCGGCCAGCTGCTTGGGGCTGTTCAGGTTAAAGGTGTAGCCCACAGCCTGGTAAACAGACGCCAGCTGTTTTTCAATCTCGCCCGAAAGCTCCGCGCCAAAGGCGCGAATGCCCGCCGCGTTTACCGCAATGCCCAGCAGTTCCATGTCGGCCAGCACCTCGGCCAGGGGCTGCTCCATGTCGGCAAGCAGCTTTTTCATGCCCGCCGCTTCGGTTTCGTCGGCCAGCCGGCGCAGCAGCGGCTCTACTAAGGGCGCGGCGGGATATTCGGGGCAGGCAAAGGCGGGCACAGCGCCATACTCGGCCGCCAGGCCCTCCACCGTGTAGCGGCTGGCGGCGGGGTTTAGCAGGTATGCGGCCAGCTTGCCGTCAAACAGCAGGTTTTGCGCCCGCGCCGCGCCGCCGTTTTGGGCAAGCGCCAGCTTGTGCAGGGGTTTTGTGTCAAAAGCGCGCTTGTAGGCTTTTTCGTTGTAAAGCAGGGCCAGCAAAGCGGGGCTTCCGGCCTCGGCGGTGTACACTGTGGCCTCGCCCGCGGGCATTACCAGCCACACCGGCGGCGCGGGGGGTGCGGCGGTTTCCAGCAGCGATTGCTGGGCGTTTTCGCCCGCGCTCTCGGGACTAAACGGCCCTGCCAAAAACACCAAACCGTCCAGTTTATCCGGCAGGGGCGTTGCCGCCGCCTCGGGCAGGGCCCGAGGCGCGCCGCCCGCCGGGGCGGCCGCCGGTACGGCGGCAAGGCCAAGGCGCTGCAGCAGGGTGTTCATCTCAAGGCGCGCCAGCAGCGCCGCCGCCCCGGCGGCGTTGGCCGCCCCGCGCACATACGCGCCGGGGGCGGTAGCAATCGGTGCATCGCAGTGTATCTCGGCCAGCCGGTAGCTCATTTGGGCGTTCTCGCGCCCGTTTAGCAGTTTTTGCCGCGCGCCGGGTTTGATAAACGCGTCGTTGATATGGTTGTACACGCCCTGTACGCTGCCATATTTTTGTATCAGCGCCAGCGCGGTTTTTTCGCCAATGCCCGCAACACCCGGGATATTGTCGGACGCGTCGCCCATCAGGGCTTTTACGTCTATCAGCTGTTTGGGCGCAACGCCGTATTTTTCAAAAACAGCGGCTTCGTCCATCACGGTGGTTTCGCCACGGCCGTACTGCGTGGTGGTTAGCAGCACCGCCACGTGTGGGGTTACCAGTTGCAGGCTGTCGCGGTCGCCGGTGGCAAGGCGGCACACGTCGCCGCGTTTTTGGCTTGCGGCGGCCAGCGTGCCTAAAATATCGTCGGCCTCAAAGCCCTCGCGGCTCACCTCGGCGTAGCCCAAAAGGGCCAGCAGCTCTTTCAGCAAGGGCATTTGGGCGGCCAGCTCCTCGGGCATGCCCTTGCGGTGCGCCTTGTAGCCGGTGTACATTTGGTGGCGGAAGGTGGGGGCTTTCATATCAAAGGCAATGGCCACCTCATCCGGTTTTTCGGTGTCTTCCAGCTTTAGCAAAATGTTCATAAAGCCGTAGATGGCGTTGGTGTACAGCCCTTCCTTGGTGGTAAGCAGCTTGATGCCGTAAAAGGCACGGTTGAGGATGCTGTTGCCGTCCAGTACCAGCAGTTTCACGGGTGGCCTCCATTGCAAATTTTGTGCTTCGCACCCCCATAATATACCACACTTCCCCGTTTTATGGTAAGATAGGGAGCATGATGGCAGAAAATTTGACAATTGGCGATATCCCGCTGGGCGCAGGCGCGGCGCTGGCCCCTATGGCCGGTGTTACCGATGCCAGCATGCGCCGCCTGTGCGCCGGGCACGGCGCTGTTTTTACCGTAAGCGAGATGGTGAGCGCCAGGGCCTTAACGCAGGGCGATGCCAAAAGCTTTGCCTTGCTGCGCGGGCGGGGGGGTGATGCGCCTTACGGCGTGCAGCTGTTTGGCGACGACCCTGCCGTGCTGGCCGAGGCTGTGCGGCGCATTGACGGCGAAGACTTTGATTTTTTGGATTTGAACCTGGGCTGCCCCGCGCCCAAAATATGCGGCCACGGCGCTGGCAGCGGCCTGCTGCGCAGCCCCGCTTTGGCCGGGGCGTTTGCGGCGGCGGCGGTAACCGCCAGCCGCCGCCCGGTAACGGCCAAGCTGCGCCTGGGCTGGGACGATAACAGCCTGACCGGCCCCGAGGTTGCCCGCCGCTGCGAAGACGCGGGCGTGGCGCTGCTGGTGGTGCATGCCCGCACCCGGGCACAGCAATACGCCCCGGGGGTAAACTGGGCGGCGGTGGCCGAGATAAAACAAGCGGTAAGCATTCCGGTGCTCATCAACGGCGATGTGGACAGCCCCGAAGCCGCCCGCGCCGCCCTAAACGCCAGCGGCGCGGGCGGGGTGGCCGTTGGCCGCGCCGCGCTGGGAAACCCCTTTTTGTTTGCCCAGATAGCCGCCGCGCTAGGCGGGCAGCCCCCGCCGCCCCCGCCCACACTGCGGCAGCGCCTTTCCGCCATGGAAACACAGCTGCGCGGCATGTGTGACGAGAAGGGCGAAGCGCGTGCCATGCGCGAGGGCCGCAAGGTGGCGGCGGGCTACATGCGCGGGCTTAAAGGCGCGGCCGCCCTGCGCCGCCAGGCGGTGGGCCTTACCTTTTTTGCCGATGTGGCAAGGCTGTGCGAGGCGGCTTACCGCCTGAATGATTGAATTGTCAAATCGTCCAAGTTTTTCTCGTAGCAGGGCAGCAGGTAGCGCATAAAGTAATCCGCCTCGGGGCAATGCATACCCTTTAGCAAGGCCAGCTGCTGGGCCTTGGCGCTCTTAAACTCCGTGTTGCCGCCCGCTTCTTCCTCCAGGCATTTTACCAGGGCGCTCAGCCGGTCGGCGGCTTTCAGCAGCACGTGCTCGGCGGGGGATAGCACATTGCCGGTTAAATACCCGCTTAGCGCGCCGCTTATCTCGGGCGGGGCAAGCTTCGCCAGGCTCTCGGCGCTCTCGCGCTCCAGCGCCTTGTAGGCCGTTTTCAGCGCCTCGTTCTTGTATTTCACCGGGGTGGGCATGTCGCCGGTCAGTATCTCGCTGGCGTCGTGGTACAGTGCGGCCACGGCCAGGGTTTCGCACCGCACGTCGGTGCGGCGGTACACCTCGGTGGCTATCAGCGCCAGCACATGGGCCAGCGTGGCGGTGTCGGCGGTGTGCTCGCTCAGGGTTTCGGCGCGGTGCTGGCGCATCAGCCCCCAGCGGGAGATATACTTCATGCGGTTCAGCAGCGCGCATAGCGCGTAGGTTTGGTGTTCTTCCATGCTTGCAGCCCTCATCTCAATTGTGCATTAAGAATTGTACATTATGAATTATATCACACGGGAGCCCACTATGAGCAGCCTCTTTGCCAAACGTAAGTACAACAGCATTTATGAGCAAGACCGCGGCTTTTTCCCAAAGCGCCTGGAAGAGCAGGGCGGCCTGAACGCGGTGCTGCTTAGCTTTTTAATAGCCGCGGGGGTTGCGGCGGCCATTTTTTTGCCGTTTTTGGTGGTGGACAGGGGCTTTTTTACCTACTGCGGCGATTACAACAGCCAGCAAATACCGTTTTACAAGTATGTGCACGATTTTCTGCGCACCGGCGGCGGCACGTTCAGCTGGGCCACAGACCTTGGCTCGTCGGTGGTCAACTCGTATTCGTTCTACAACCTGGGCTCGCCCTTTTTGTGGCTTACCCTGCCGTTCCCCGGCAGCTGGCTGCCCTATCTGATGGTGCCGCTCTACCTGCTCAAGTTCGGCGCTATCGCGGCGGCGGCCTGTTTGTACCTCTCGCGCTATGCCAAAACGCGCAACATGGCGGTAATTTGCAGCGTGGTGTATGCCTTTTGCGGCTTTAACGTGTACAATATCTTTTTTAACCACATGCTGGACCCCGTGGCCATTTTCCCCCTGATACTGTGGGCGCTGGACGGCTACATGTACCGCCGCAGGCGCGGCTGGTTTGCGCTGTTTGTGGGCCTGGCGCTGCTGAACAGCTACTTTTTCTTTATTGGCAACGTATTGTTTGTGGCGCTGTACTTTGTGATAAAGCTGCTGTGCGGCGAATACCGCATCGATATCAAAAACTTTGGCCTGCTGGCGCTGGAAGCCGTGATAGGCTTAGGGCTTGGCATGGTGCTGGCGCTGCCCGCCTTTTATGCCCTTACCGGCAACCCCCGCACCGACAACTTTGCCAACGGCATGGGGCTTATTTTGTACGGCAACACGCAGCAGTACGCCAATATTTTCACAAGCATGTTTTTGCCGCCAGACCCCCCCTACCTGCCCAACCTCTTCCCGGACGGCGCGATAAAGTGGACCAGCATGTCGGCCTTTTTGCCCATTGCGGGCATGGGCGGCGTGATTGCCTATTGTCGCGCCCGGCGCGGGGGCAGCACCAAGATAATGCTGGGTGTGTGCCTGGTAATGGCGCTGGTGCCCTTCCTCAATTCCAGCTTCTACGCCTTTAACGCCCCCTGCGCGCGCTGGAAGATACCGGCATCAACCTTGCCAAAGGCGCGCGCACCGCGCTTATTATCACAGCGGGCTTTGCCGTGCTGGGCCTGCTGCCGCTTAAAAAGGACGACGTGTGGCGCATTGGCCTGGCGGGCGATGCCGGGCGCTTTTGGCTTACGGTGCTTACGGCGGTTGTGCCCGCGCTGTTGTTTTTTATCTTTGTGCGGTATTTCCGCCACAAGCGGCGCTTTGCGGCCATGCTGCTGGGCGCGGTGATGGCTTTTTCCATGTTCTACGCGCTGGTGCATATCTCGCTGGGCAAGTTCCCCCAGTGGGAACGCGACGCCGATTTTTACGAAGAGCAATACCTGGGCAGCCAGGAGGTGGATAAGCTGCTGAACGACGACGGCTTTTTCCGCGTGGATGTGTACTACGCCGGCGACAGCTACGACAATTTGGGGCTTTGGATAAACCGCAGCAACCTGTATTGCTTCAATTCGGTGGTCACGCCGTCTATCATGGAATTCTACCCCTATGTGGGGGTGAAGCGGGATGTGTCTTCAAAACCCGAGCTGAAACACTACGCCCTGCGCGGGCTGCTAAGCGCCAAATACATGATACTTCGCACCAGCGAGGAAACCGAGTTCTTGGCGGCCGAGGGCAGCGACGGCTTTACGTATTACGGCGCGGCCGGGCCGTTTAGCGTGTATTACAACCAAAACTGGCTGCCGCTGGGCTTTACCTACGACGAGTACCTGCAAATGGACCATCTGGACAGTGTGCGCGCAGACGACCGCGCCCCCCTGATGCTGCGGGGCATTGGCCTTACCGAAGAGCAGGTGGCCGCATACGGGCACTTGTTTAACGGCGAGGCCCTGGAATGGGTGCTGCCGGTGCAAAGCAATGCAAACGGCGCGCAGGGCACGGATACCCAGGCGGAGATACGCACGGCGGGCTGGGCGCGGTACGGCGGCGTGAACTACGAAACCTACCAAAACGACGTGCGCCTGCGCCGTGCGGCGGCCAGCTACGAAACCGAATACGATGCCGGCGGCTTTACCGCCAAAATACGCACGGGGCGCGATAACCTGGTGTTTTTTGCCGTGCCGTACGACCCCGGCTTTACCGCCACGGTGAACGGCGAAGCCGCCGAGGTGCTGAAGGTGAGCGGCGGCATGATGGCCGTGTATGCCCCGGCGGGCGACAATACCATTGTGTTTCGCTACCAAACGCCCGGCTTTGTTATGGGCGGGGTGATATCGCTGCTAAGCCTGGTGGCGCTGGTGCTGTACCTGCTGCCCGCGTGGCTGTTCCGCCGCCGCGTGCTGGCGCGCGCGGCGGCCAAAGCGCAGCGCGAGGGCCTGCCGCATACCCTGCCGCCCGAGGGCGCGGCCAGCGTTGGCATTATTGGCGGCAGCGACGGCCCAACGGCGGTACTGTGGACAAAAACACAAAATAATGCGCAGGACAGCGCCCGGCAGTTGCTGGAATTGCCGGAAGAAACGGAAAGCATCCTTCACCGTCGCGAATAAAGCGTCACAGGCAAGTAGGTGCGCGCCTTCCCAGACGCGTCGTAATGTAAACCACCCCGCGTCTGCGGACGCACCCCTCCACAGGAGGGGAATAAGGCTGGGCATGGTTTGATTCCCCTCCCTTGGAGGGGTGGCACGCGGAGCGTGACGGGGTGGTTGTGCGCTGCGCCACGCCTGGGGCACTACCACCAAAAATGATAAACCAAGGAGCAATCGTCAATGGATTTTGTAAAGGTTTTAGCCGGTGAATTTAAGCTGGCGGCGGATAAGGTGGCCGCCGCCGTGGCACTGATGGACGAGGGCAACACCGTGCCCTTTATTGCGCGCTACCGCAAAGAGGCCACCGGCAGCATGGACGACCAGGTGCTGCGCGAGGTGGCCGACCGCCTTGCCTACCTGCGCGGGCTGGCCCAGCGCAAGGCCGAGGTGGCAAACAGCATTGAGGAGCAGGGCAAAACCACGCCCGAGATAACCGCCGCGCTGGAAAACGCCGCCACCCTGGCGCAGGTGGAAGATATTTACCGCCCGTACAAACCCAAGCGCAAAACGCGCGGCAGCGTGGCGCGCGCGCGGGGCTTAGAGCCGTTGGCCCTGCGCCTTTTAGAGCAGCGCCCCGGCGACGACCCGCTGCTGTTGGCCGAAGCTTACGTGGACGCCGAAAAGGAAGTGCCCGACGCCGACGCCGCCTTAGACGGCGCGCGGGATGTGCTGGCCGAAGATTTTAGCGACGATGCCGCCTTGCGCGGGGTGCTGCGCGCCTATTACGCCCAGCACGCCGTGTTGGAAAGCGCGCTTGCCAAGGGCGGCGAAACCCTGGACGAAAAGCAAACCTACGGCATGTACTACGAATTTAGCGAGCCGGTGAGCAAAATAGCCGGGCACAGGGTGCTGGCCGTAAACCGGGGCGAAGCCGAAAAAGTGCTGAAGGTGACCATTGGCGTAAACAGCGAGGCCGCGCTGGCCTTGCTGCGCCGCGCGGTGGTAAAAAACAATAGCCCCGCCGGGCTGCAGGTGGCCCTGGCCGCCGCCGACGGCTATACCCGCCTGCTGCACCCCTCGCTGGCCACCGAAGTGCGTGCCGGCATTACCGAGCGCGCCGCCGAAGGGGCGATAAAGGTGTTTGGGCAAAACCTGCGGCAGCTTTTGCTGCAGCCGCCCATCAGGGGCAAGGTGGCCATGGGGCTGGACCCCGGCTACCGCATGGGCTGCAAGGTGGCTGTGGTAGACGCCACCGGCCGCGTGCTGGACACAGCCGTAATTTACCCGGTGGCGGCGGGCGAAGGCAAAATTGCCGAGGCGGGCCGCACCGTGAAAATGCTGGTGAAAAAGCACGGGGTGCAGATTATTGCCATTGGCAACGGCACGGCCGGGCGCGAAACCGAGATTTTTGCCGTGGCGGTGCTGCGGGAGCTGGCGGCGGCGGGCACGCCGGTAGAATATATGGTGGTGAACGAAGCCGGGGCGAGCGTGTACTCGGCGTCTAAGCTGGCGGCGGCGGGCACGCCGGTAGAATATATGGTGGTGAACGAAGCCGGGGCGAGCGTGTACTCGGCGTCTAAGCTGGCGGCGGCGGAATTTCCTCAGTTTGACGTGAACCTGCGCAGTGCCGTAAGCATCGCGCGCCGCCTGCAAGACCCGCTGGCCGAGCTGGTGAAGATAGACCCCAAGGCCGTGGGCGTGGGCCAGTATCAGCACGACATGCCCCCCGCCCGCCTGGCAGCCGAGCTGGACGGCGTGGTGGAAACCTGCGTAAACACCGTGGGTGTGGAGCTGAACACCGCCAGCGCCCCGCTTTTAGAGCGGGTGGCTGGCCTAACGGCCGCCACGGCAAAAAACATTGTACAGCAGCGCGAAGAAAACGGGCCCTTCAAGGCCCGCAAAGACCTATTGAAAGTGCCCAAGCTGGGCCCCAAGGCCTACGAGCAATGCGCGGGCTTTTTGCGCCTGCCGGGGGGCAAAAACCGGCTGGACGCCACCGCCGTGCACCCCGAAAGCTACGCGGCGGCCGAGCAGCTGCTAAAACTTTGCGGCTACACCAAAGATAACATTGGAGAAAACGCGATAGGCGGCTTGCGCGAAAAGGCAAACGCCCTGGGCCTTTCCAGCCTGGCCGCCCAGCTGGGCATTGGCAAACCCACGCTGACAGATATAATAGAGGAACTGCTGCGCCCCGGGCGCGATATCCGCGACAGCCTGCCCCCGCCTCTGCTGCGCACCGATGTTTTGGAGCTGAAAGACCTGAAACCCGGCATGGAACTGACAGGCACGGTGCGCAATGTGATTGACTTTGGCGCTTTTGTGGATATTGGCGTGCATCAGGACGGGCTGGTGCATGTAAGCCAAATTGCCAACCGCTACATTAAGCACCCCGCCGAGGCGCTAAGCGTGGGCGACGTGGTGACCGTGTGGGTGCTAAGCGTGGACGAAGCCAAAAAACGCATTGCGCTGACGATGAAGAGGCCGGACAAACTATAATACATTGACAGATGAGGTATTGTAGTTTATAATCATCTTGGAAGCAACTGAAAACCGCGCGGCCAAATGGGCGGCGCGGATACCGGGAGGGATCATTATGGTACTGGGTATCATCATCGCTGTGGTAGCAGTGGTAATTTTGCTGGCGCTGGGCGTGGTGCTGTGGTTTGTAAACGGCCAAAAAAAGCTGGTGCATGCCGAAGAGCTGGTGGGCAACGCCTTAAGCCAAATTGGCGTGCAGCAGGCCAGCCGGTGGGACGCGCTGAACACCCTGGCCGATTTAACCCGCGGCTACTCGGACACCGAATATAAAACCATTATGGACGCCATTAAGGCGCGGCAGGGCGTGGGGCCCAAAAGCGATGCCGGGCAGGTGGACGCGCAGGAAACCATGCTGAACCAGGGGGTGGCGCGTGTAAGCGCGCTGGCCGAAGCGTATCCCGATTTGAAGAGCAACACCGTGTACCTTAGCACCATGGACAGCGTGCGCGACTACGAGAACAAAGTGCGCGTGAGCCGCATGGTGTACAACGACACCGTAACCAAATTCAACCGCCTGGTGCGCAGCCTGCCGGGCAGCCTGCTGGCGGGCGGCCTTGGGTTTACCCCGCGGGATTATTTGCAGGCCGACGCGGCCAAAGAATCCATGCCGGTGATGACGCGGGGATAGGCAAGGAGATATCATGAAAAAACGATTATCGGCCGCATTGGGCATTGTGTGCCTGCTGGCGGCGCTGTTTGCGCTGCCCTTGCCCGTGGCGGCGACGCAGGGCGTTACCTATCACAGCATTGATATGACGCTGGATTTGGCCAAGGACGGCAGTGCCGTGGTAACCGAGGTGTGGGACATCACCGCCAACGAAGGCACCGAAATGTACCGCGAACTGTTGAACATGGAAGAGCGCGAGATAAGCGGCCTTACCGTAAGCGAAGACGGCGCTGTGTTTGGGGATGTTGGCGAATGGAACGTAAACGCCAGCTTTGCCGACAAGGCGGGGAAAAGCGGCATGGTATCGCGCAGCGACGGGTACGAGCTGTGCTGGGGCCTTGGCAGCTACGGCCACCACGTGTTCACGGTGCAATACACCGTTACCAATATGGTAATGGCCTATGCCGACGCCGATGTGCTGTATTTCCGCTTTTTACATAATATCACCGGGGATGTGGGCCAGGTGCGCATTACCCTGCGCACCCCCGGCGTGTATTTTGACGAGCAAAACGCCGGGGTGTGGGCGGGCGGCTACGCGGGCACAATAGACACCGTAGACGGCGACATTGTGGCCGAAACGCAGGATGTTTACCGCGCCGGTTCGTCCATGAACATGCTGGTGCAGTTCGGCAAAAACCTTTTTGCGCCCGGCATCCACCGCCCGCAAACCTTCCAGCAGGTAAAGGACGAAGCCCTAAGCGGCACCCACTACCGTCCGGGCGAAGGCGATGCCAATGGCACATCCGCCTACCAACCCGGCGGGCCCGCCCTTGGGCATAGCGCAACAGAATATGACACGCCGGAAAACACTGGCCGGATGGACTGGGGATGGCTGCGGCAAGCCGGCGGCATCGTTGTGGTGTCTGTTTTATCGGTAGGGATTCTCTGCGTTATTTTCGCGGTGGGCAAGGCAGCCGCGTCTGGCGGCAGGGCCGCTTTGCGCACGATGAAGCCCGAATACAAACAAAATGTGCCGTATCACCGCGATGTGCCCTGGAGCGGCAGCCTGCCCGCCACCTACACCCGCCTGAAAGACCTAAACCAGCACGGCAACGACGGAAACGTGATTGGGGCATACCTGCTGAGATGGCTGCGCAGCCGCCAGCTGGAGGTGGAAAAACAGCCCGCGGGTGTGTTTGGCAGCAAAGAAACAGACGTGATACGGCTGTTTATGCCCCGCCTGGAGATGGGGGGCGCAGAGCGCCGGCTGTACGAGATGCTGCTGGAAGCCGCCGGGCCGGATTATGTGCTGCAAAGCAAAGAATTTGAAAAGTGGAGCCGCACGAACTACAAGCAAGTGGAAAACTGGCTGGCGGAATACGAGGGCGCGGGCCTGGCCGAGATGCGCGCCCAGGGTGCGGTTACCGAAGAAACACACAAGACCCTGGGCCTGTTCAGCAGCACGCGCACCGTGCTTACCCCGCTGGGCGAGCAGCGCACCATAGAGATGTTTGGCTTTAAGCGCTATTTGCAGGATTTTACCATTGTGAACGAGCGCGAGGCCCGCGAGGTGGAGCTGTGGGACGAATACCTGATATTTGCGCAGATGTTTGGCATTGCCGAAGAGGTGGCGCAGCAGTTTAAGAAGCTGTACCCCGATTACTTTGAGCAGATGGCCCGCCAGATGGGCACAAACATGACGATGTTTGATTATATGCTGATTAGCCACATAGCGCGCAGCTACAGCCATGCCATGTACAGCGGCATGCGCAGCGGCATCAGCGCCGCTACCGCGGGCACGCCCTTTGGCGGCGGCGGCGGGCAGGCCTTCTCGGGCGGCGGCGGCTTCTCGGGCGGCGGTGGCGGCGGCGGGAGCAGCGGGGTGCGATAGCACAAATTCTGGCTTGCCACGAGGCGTGGGCGGGTACGGCAAACGTTTCGTTTACCCTTCATCCAAAGGGACGTAAGGCCTGTCCTGGTCGCCGTCGGCCCTAAACAGCGCAAACCCGCTTGGGTTATTGGTAAAATAGTAATACTCCACGTTGCGCCTGTCCAGCGGCGTAAGGTAGTTGGGAATGATCACCTCGCCGTCCTGCGCGCGGGGCAAAAAACCGGCACTGTGCATCAGCGCGTCGGAAAACCCGGCGCAGTACACATCGGTGTACTCCGCGCCGGCCTCACACATCAGCGCGTTCAGCGCCGCGCCGCATTGGGGCAGCAGCGCGGGCGGGCCAACATAATCTACCCAGCGCAGTGCCGCACTGCCTGCGGTGCGCACCAGCCGCGTGGCCACAAGCGCCTGCGGCATGCCGCCCTCTGGCGGCACAACGCCATAAACGCTGTATTGCTGCCGGGGATATTCGTAGTATCGCCGCTGGATGTACCATAAATCCTTATAGGGGTTGGCATTTTGCGGCGGGGCAAAACCGCTGGCCCTTAGCGCGGCGGCGGTGGGCAAAAGCGCCAGGCGCATCGTGCCCGCCACCGGCGGCATGGGGGCATCCGGCGCGGCGGCAATGCGCCGGGGCACGCCGGGGTTTAGGCGGTAGTAGTGCCCCACGCGCCCGGCGGTGTAGCCTAAAAACGTGTAAAACGGCTGGGTTTCGGGCCGTATGTTGTTGCAGGCCAGGGTACGGCAGCCCGTTAAGCCGGGCAGGGCGGCCATCAGTTCCAGCCCGGCGCCGCGCGCGGCTTTGTCAGCCGCCCACAGCGATACCCAGATATCCGGCCCTGCCGCCCGGCTGGCCGCCACAAAGCCCGCCAGCGCGCACAGCGCGCCGTCGCTTTCGGCCAGCGCAAAGCGCAGGCTGCCGTCGCCCGGGCGGTAATAGTAATCAAAAAAATCCGGCAGCTCCACCAGGGGATGCCGGGTTTCCCAGTGCGCGCGCACAAAGCTTACAATGCTTTGGCCATCGGCTTCGCGCGCCAGGCGAAAAGTGTTTTGGTTCAAGATTATCCACCTCTCCCGTTCGCGGCACGTGGGCTCGCGTGTTTTGTTCGCTTCGCTCACAAAGCCACACTCGGCCCTAAAGGGCCCTACCCACGCCTCGCCGCCAGGGTCGGCGGCTCTTGCGGCTTCTGCTTCGGCTTCGCCTTGCATTCGCCGGGCGTAGGCTCGCGTGTTTTGTTCGCTTCGCTCACAAAGCCACACTCGGCCCTAAAGGGCCCCTCCTGTCACCGGCAGCACCACGCCGGTGATGAAGCGGGCCTCCTCGCTAAGCAAAAAGGCCATGGCGGGCACTACGTCTTCGGGGGTGGCATTGCGGCCCATGGGGTGCGCCTCTGCGGCAGCTTGCACAATCAGCTGCGGGGTATCGGCCAAAAATTTTGTTTCCATCATGCTGGGCGCCACGCAGTTTACGGTAACGCCAAAGGGCGCATAATCGGCGGCCAGGCTTTGGGCCAGGCCGTGCAGCGCCTGCTTTGCCATTACGTAGGCGGCGGTGTTTTTGGGCGGCGTGCCCAGCATGTAGCTGCTAAGCATAAACAGCACCCGGCCGTATTTGGCTTTGGCCATGCCGGGCAAAAAGCGCTTGCAAATAGCCGCCGCGCTGCCCACCTGCACCCGCATGTCCAGCGCAAAGCGTTCAAAATCAAAATTTTTATACTTGGTGTTCACCACCCGCAGGGCGGGCAGATGCACAAAATGCGTGGGGCAGGGGGCGCTTTGCGCCACGTTGTCTAAAAAAAGGCCCAGCGCTTCCTCGCTGGTAAGGTCTACGTCGTAGGTGCGCACCTGGCCGGGATAATCCTTTGCCAGCGGGGCAAGGCCCGCCAAATCGCCGCAGCCCTGGGCAATAAGTATATCCTCCGGCCCGCCCGCAGCCAGCAAGCGGCGCGCCAGCAAAACGCCCACATCGCTGGAAGCGCCGGTGATGAGGAAACTGTTAGGCATATGTCACTCCTTCGGGTGAAAAGGTGCGGATAATACCACATTACTATAAAACACGGGTGGTTGAAGCGGCCGCCCCTACGAAGAAACCCCAGCCTTGATGATTCCCCTCGTCACCTTAACGCCGTGCTGGTTGGTAATGGCGGCTTTTATGGTCACGGTGGCAAAGGCAGGGTTCACCTCGGTAATGGTGCCGCTCACGGTAAGGGTGTCGCCGATGAAAACGGGTTTTGCAAACTTGGCTTCTACGCTGTGCAGCAGGCAGGAAGCCCCGGGCAGGTACACACCCGCCAGGGTGGAGAAAAGCCCCGCGCACAGCATGCCGTACACCACCCGCCCCGGGTAACCGCGCCGCCGCGCGGCGGCCTCGTCCACATGGATAGGCGACACATCCCCGGTGGCCTGCAAAAAGCCTTGCATCATGGCTTCGGTAACGGGCACGGTAAAGCTCTCGCTGTGGCCTTCCGCCAGCTGCTCTATGGTGTAGGCATTCATCACGAAACGCCCAGGCGGCTAAGCAAATCCAGCAATTCGCCCACGTTGGCAAGGCCGCGCACATCGCTTAACGTAAATTTCAGGCCGTATTTTTTCTCAATGGCGGTCAGCAGGTTAATCTGCTCTAAGCTGTCCCAGTCTTCAATATCGGCGGCGCTGGTGGCATCGGTAAGCACCAGGCTCTCATCGTCAAAATTATCTCTGAAAATATCCTGCACTTCGCTCAGTACGCGCGCTCTGTCCATGGGCAGCCTCCGTTGTATATTCTATTCGGGTGTTACCGTTATCACCGTGTTCATGGGGGTTTTGGCCCTGCTCACATCCAGCGAATAATCGCGGCGCCCGGCGGTTTCGGCGCTTAGCGCAAACCCAATTGTAGCATAAAAATCTTTCACCAACAAGTTTTTGGCTGTGGGTATCCAGTGGCCGTACAGGTGTTTTATGCCCCGTGCGCGTGCCCTTTGCACCAGCGCGTCAAACAGGGCATACTCAAAATGCCGGGCAAACACGCGGCAGCTCATCACCCATAGCTCCACCCGGGCCGCCTCGCCCTCCACACGCGCAATCAGCGCCGAGGTTATTCCGTTATCGCCAAATTTATCGCGCAGCCGCCCGGCCAGGGTAATGTATTCGGGCGACGCGGCGCACCGGCGCACCTCTTCCTCTGTGTAGCGGCGTGTGGTAAGGTTGAACTGGTTGGTTTTGTTAATCAGCTGGGTTACGCGTTGCAGGGTTTCGGGTGCAAAGGGGGCGATGTCCGCCGTCATCTCAAGGCTTTTCAGATAGTCGGCATAGTTTTCGTAGCTGCTTTCCTCCGCCTGCCTGCGTGCGTTTTGGCGGTACATGTCGCCGCGCCCCACATCGTCTGCCGAAAGGGCGGTTACCTCAAAATACCCTGCGCGGTCCAAAAGGCGGATGCTGTCTTCCGGCTGGGCGATGGGCGGGGCGGCCACCATGGGCAGCGCGCGGCGCACTTCTTCGCGCTCGGCGGGGTTGTCGTCTACAAACACCAGGCTGTCCGTGCCTATGTTCAGCGCCTTGGCAATTTTGGCAACGCTCTGGCTCTTTTGCCCCCAATGGGCCTCAAAACACAAAAAATCCTCGCGTTTCAGCGGGCTGTCGGCCCGCGCCAGGCCAGAGAGAGCCGCGGCTTCCTCGTTTTTGCTGGCCACGTTCAGCAATATACCCCGTCGCGAAAGCATCCCCAAATACGCCCCAAATGCCGCGTAGGCCATGCCCGCCGGGGTTTCGCTGCCCAGCTCCACGCCCTCCGGGCCCGCTTCGCCAATCACACCGCCCCACAGGGTATTGTCCAAATCGCACACCACAGCCTTTTTGGTAAAACCAAACAGGCCACTGATAAGCCCGGCCAGGCTGTAACACCAGTTTGGGATAAATTCGGGCGCGCAGGCGTATTTATAGGCGTACCAGCTCGAATCCGGGCAAAATGCGTCCAGGCCGCAGGTGGCGGCCAGCCACTCAATGTCGTGCACGTAAAAGCCGGGCGTAGCCTCGGCATAGGCGGCCAGCCGCTCGTTCATGCGGCGCACAAAGCGCGTGCGGCCGCGGGCGTCCCAGGCGTCCATGTTGCCAAAGTTGCGCCAGGCGGGCATCTCAAAGTTGTTTTGCACCACGGGGCAGCCCAAAGCGGCGGCGGCTTTCCAGGCGTTTTCAAAGCGGGCGTATTCGGCGTTCAGCTTCCCGGCGGCTTCTTCGGCGGTGTCGGCGGGTTCCGGCCAGGTGCGCAGGTTGCGCGCCGAGGTATGGATAACCAAAACATCCGGCGCAAAGGCGGCAAGCGCGGGGTTTGCAAACACCAAATCCTCGTAAAACAGGCCATAGCCGCCCGTCCAAAAGGCGGGGCGAATGCCCGCATTCAGCAAAAACAATTCGAGCATGTTTTGATACTCGCCGATGGTGCTGCCGCTGACGATGGCTATTTTTTTGTCTATAAGCCCGGGCCGGGCCAACAATTCTTTTTTAATCGCGCGCTTTTTTTGCAAAATAGCCGCGCCGTTAAGCGGCGGCGAAAGCAGGTGCATGGGGTGCTCCTTCCCTGTGAATGTGCCCATAGTATACCAAATTGCAAGGGGCTTTACAATGTGGGCATCCCCCATTTGCCATTACAGGCCGTGCGCTATATAATAAAACAAACCACTTTGCAGGCCCGCCGTGCCGGAGCGTTTTATGAGCCATAAAACCATGACCTTTGAGGAAGTATACGCCTTTTTGAACCAGCTTGCAGAAAAACTGCCCGCCGCCATTTACGAGCGCCTGAACGGCGGCGTAACCCTGCAGCCGGACACTGTGCCAAGCCCCCACGGGCCGGGGCTGTATACCCTGGGCATGTACCACCACGACCCCTACGGCCTGGGGCGCTATATTGTGATTTATTACGGCAGCTTTGTGCGGGTGCATGGCCGCACGAAACGCGAAGACCAGGAACAGGCCCTGCGCGAGGTGCTGCACCACGAGCTGACACATCACATTGAATCGTTGGCCGGGGTGCGTGACTTAGAGGTGCTGGATGAACGGTATATAGAACGCTACAACCGAAAGGATGAGGATTGATGCTGCATCAGGTTTTAGACATTGCCACACCGGGTGGCACCGCCAAGCTGTACACCTATTTGCTGGATGCTTCGCCCGAATTAAGCCCCGACCCGCGCCCGTTGGTTCTAATTTGCCCCGGCGGCGGCTACTGCTATACCTCCGACCGCGAGGCCGAGCCCGTTGCCCTGCGCCTGTGCGGCCTGGGCCTGCACTGCTGCATTTTGCGCTACAGCGTTGCGCCCGCCGCCGTTTTCCCCACAGCCCTGCAGCAGCTGGCCGCTTCGGTGGCGCTGGTGCGCCAAAACGCCGAGGCATGGCAGGTAAACCCCGCGCGTATTTATGTGATGGGTTTTTCCGCGGGCGGGCATCTGGCGGCCAGCCTGGGGGTATTGTGGAATCGCCCCTTCGCGGGCGAAGCGCTGGGGCTGGACAAGGCGCAAACAAAGCCGGACGGGCTTATTTTGTGCTACCCGGTCATTACTTCCGGCGCGGCTTCGCACGGGGGCAGCTTTGAAAGCCTGCTTGGCGAAAAGGCCGGCGACGCGGCGCTTTTGGAGCAGGTATCGCTGGAAAAACAGGTGGGCGCGCACACACCCCCCGCATTTATGTGGCACACCCAAGACGACGAAGCCGTACCTGTGGAAAACAGCTTGCTGTTTGCCGCCGCGCTGCGGCAAAATAATGTGCCCTTTGAAATGCACATCTACGCGCACGGCCCGCACGGCCTTTCCTTGGCCGACGACGTATCCAGCCGCCCGGACGGCGCGCAGGTATGCCCCGCCGTGCAAGGGTGGCTGCAATTGGCGGCCGATTGGGTAAGGGCCCTTTAGGGCCGAGTGTGGCTTTGTGAACGAAGCGAACAAAACACGCGAGCCCACGCCCGGCGAATGCAAGGCGAAGCCGAAGCAGAAGCCGCAAGAGCCGCCGACCCTGGCGGCGAGGCGTGGGTAGGGCCCTTTAGGGCAAATGTTGGCTTGCCTGTTTGAGTTTTAAACACTTTGGTAACAACTGCGCGCTATGCTGTTTGCAAACGGCAGGGGCAACACCCTGCGCGGGAGGCAAACAGCATGGATAAGGTCAAGGGAATCGAGCAAACCGCCAACCCAATGATAAACACCGGCACACTGGCTAAGCTATGGGCCTTAATAAAAGACGTTTTTGCGGTGGATACCCCGGCCGTGGATTGTGACGCCGTGTGGGAAGAGGATGACACTTGGGAATGAACGCGCCGCCGCAGGTGGTGGGAACGCGCCCTTCCACACCGCGTTCACGTGCTCGCTCACGCTCTCGGCACTAAAGTGCCCTACCCACGCCTCGCCGCCTCAACCGGCGGCTCTTGCGGCTCTGTCGCGCTTTGCGCGCCAATCGCCGGGCGCGGGAAATTTTGTTTGCCCCTAAGCTCCGCGCGCACTTCTATGGCATCGATAGGCAAGCCAAAATTTGCACTCCGTGCCCTAATTCATCACCACACTCTTGTCAAACAGCTGCTGCACGGCGTCGGCCAGGGGGCGGTGCTCGGGCGCGTTCAGGCGGGGGTCTTCGTCAATAAGGGCCAGCGCCTCGCCCTGGGCGGCCTTCATCACGCGGGTATCGGCGGCCAGGTTTGCAATGTGCAGGTTGGGCAGGCCATGCTGGCGGCTGCCAAAAAAATCGCCCGGGCCGCGGGTTTGTAAATCGTAGCGCGCCACCTCAAAGCCGTCTTGCGTGGCGGATAAAAACCTCAGGCGCTCGCGCGCGGCTTCGCCCGCGTGGCCGCTTACCAAAAAGCACCAGCTTTCGGCACTGCCGCGCCCCACCCGCCCGCGCAGCTGGTGCAGCGCCGAAAGGCCGTAGCGCTCGGCGTCTTCTATCACCATCACGCTGGCATTGGGCACGTCCACGCCCACCTCTATCACGGTGGTGCTCACCAGCACGTCCAGCTCGCGGGCCTTAAAGCTAGCCATCACGGCGGCTTTGTCCGCCGCCTTCAGCCGGCCGTGCACCAGCCCCACGCGCGCGTTTGGCAGCAGCGGTTTGGCCACCTCCTCGGCATACGCCGTGGCGGCCTGCAAATCGCTTTCGCCCTCCTCCACCAGCGGGCACACCACATACGCCTGGCGGCCCGCCCGTATCTCCCTTGCTAAAAAACCAAACATGTCCGCGCGCTTTTCGGCCTTAACCACGCGCGTTTTCACCGGCTTTCGGCCGGGGGGCATTTCGTCCAGCACGCTCACGTCCAAATCGCCAAACATCAAAAGCGCCAAGGTGCGCGGGATGGGTGTGGCACTCATCACCAACAGATGCGGGCGGCTGGGCTCAGCGCCGCCCGCCGCGGCCTTGCCGGCCAGCAGCCCGCGCTGACGCACCCCAAAGCGGTGCTGTTCGTCCGTAACGGCCAGCCCTAGGTTGTGATAGCGCACCGGCTCGCTCAGCACGGCGTGCGTGCCCACCACCAGCTGCGCCCGGCCATCCTCAATGGCGGCCAGGGCGTTTTTGCGCTCTTTGCCCTTCACCGCGCCCGTAAGCAGCACCACCGCCACCCCCAGGGACGCCAGCAGCCTTTCCAATGTGTCGGCGTGCTGGCGGGCCAGTATCTCGGTGGGGGCCATCAGCACGCTTTGGGCGCCGTTCTGCGCGGCCAAATACACCCCCGCGGCGGCCACCAGTGTTTTGCCGCTGCCCACGTCGCCCTGCAAAAGGCGGTTCATGGGGGCCGGGCCGGCCATGTCTTTCGCAATTTCTTCAATGGCGCGCCGCTGCGCGCCGGTGGGCGCAAAGGGCAAGGCCTTGTAAAACGCCTGCAGCCCGGCCGCCCGCATGGGGATGCCCGCCTCGCCCGTTTTGCGCCCGCGCAGCAAGAGCATACCCAATTGCAGGCACAAAAGCTCTTCAAACACCAGCCGCCGCCGCGCGGCGGTTACGTCTTGCGGGGCGGCGGGCCTATGTATGCTGCACAACGCCTGCCGCTTGCCGGGCAGGCGGTATTTATCCAAAAGAGCGCCGGGCAGCGGCTCGGGGATATTCTCCCCCACAGCCGCCAGCGCGGCGGCCACCCAGCGGGCAATGCCCGCGCTGGTAAGCCCGGCCGTAAGCGGATACACCGGGGAAAGCGACGCCGCCGTGCCGGCTGGCAAGAAAACGGGGGCGGTAAGCTGCCGCATATACAGCGCGCCGCCCGCCTTGCCATAAAACAAATACGTTTCGCCCATGCGCAGTTTATCGGCCACGTAGGGGTTGTTAAAAAACAAAAGCTCCGCTATGCCGCTGTCGTCGGCCACCAGCACCCGCAGCAGGGTGCGCCCGCCGGAGATACGGCGCAGGGGCTCTTTCTCCATCACCGTGGCCTTTACCGCGCAGGGCACGTCGTAGGGGGCGGCGGCCAGGGGCACAGGGTTCGAGTAATCGATGTAGCCGCGCGGGTACAGGCACAATAAATCGCCCACTGTGGCCACGCCCAGCTTTTGCAGGCTGGCGGCGCGGCTGGGGCCCACACCGGGCAAAAAGCGCGCATCGCTGTCCCATTGCATGGCTATGCCCCCTTCGCACCACGGGCGGCCGAACGCCGCCTCTACAACAACTGTGCCAAAATGACGTTTTGCACCAGCATCCCCCGGGTGGTAAGCGCCCACCCGCCCGGTGTGCGCACCGCATGGCCGCTGCGGCACAGGGCGGCCAGCAAAGCGCGCTGCGCGCCAGTTAGGCACACGCCATAGCGGCTTTGCAGCGCCGCTTCGTCCAAGCCTTCGCTAAGCCGCAGGCGCAGCATGATGTAATCCTCCGCCATAAACGCCCCCTCGGGGCGTGGGGGCAGGGCATTCGCTAAAAAAGCGTCCACATCCGGCGGGAAGGAAAAGCGGCGTCCCTCTAAACAGCTGTGCGCCGCCGGGCCCAGGCCCAGCCAGCTGCCGCCGTCCCAGTACACCCGGTTGTGCCGCCCCTCAAAGCCCGGGCGTGCAAAACTAGATATCTCGTAGCGCCCATAGCCCGCCGCGGCCAGTTTTTCCGCCGCGTGCTCGTAAAAAGCGGCGGCCTCATCCTCGCTTGGCAGCCGGGGCGCCGGCTCAATCTTCAAAAGATAGGCCGACACATGGGTAACGTCCCCCTGTGCCAGCAGGTCTGCCGTTTCGTCCAGTTCTTCCATGGTGTAGCCGGGCAGGGCCAGCATCATATCGGCGCACAGGTTTGCAAAGCCCGCGCGGCGCGCGCGCCGCAAGGCGTTTAGGGTGTCTTGTGCTGTGTGCGTGCGCCCAAGGCTGCGCAGGCTTTGCGCCCGCGCGCTTTGCACCCCCAGCGACAGGCGGTTTACCCCGGCGGCCCGCCAGCCATGCAGGTGCGCGTCAGGGCAGGCATCGGGGTTGGCTTCCAGCGTTATCTCCGCATCGGCCGCCGGGCACACCGCCTGCAGCACCCGGGCCACCTGCGCGGGGCCTAGCAGCGCGGGTGTGCCGCCGCCAAAATACACGCTTTGCGGCGGCAGCGGCACGCCTGTGCGCTCATCTGCCGGGGCATAGCGGTAAAAATCGCGCAAAAGCGCCTCCACATAGGCATCCGGCACACTGTGCGAGCCCGGGCGCGTGTAAAAATTGCAATACCGGCAGCGGCTTTTGCAATAGGGGATGTGCAGGTAAAGGCTGTATGGCAACGCGATATCCTCCGGGGGCTGTACACATCTACCCTTCAAACAGCTTTTCTTCTTTAATGCACCGCTCTATCTGCGCGCGGGCAGGCTGGGGCGCAATAGCCCCGTGCGCGGTGGTAACCAAAGAGCCCGCCGCGTTGCCCCAGCTTAACAGGTTTTTCATCACCGCCGGGCCAATGTCCGCGTCGCCCACTTCCAGCAGCCGATGCAGCACCGCGCCCCAAAAAGCATCGCCCGCGCCGGTGGTGTTTACGCAGGGCAAATCGTAGGCCGCGTGGTGCTGGCGCACCAGGGGCGAAATACCCACGCTGCCCCCCGGCCCCAGCGTTACCGCCGCAAAAGCCAGCTGATACTGCGTTTGCAAGGCCAGCGCGGCTTTTTCGGGGTTTGCTTCGCCACTCAGCATCGTGGCTTCCTCGTCGGCCATCTTCACATAGTCGGCCAATTCCATCCCTTCGCGCATGGCGGCCAGGGCATCTTCCTCGCAGGCCCACAAAAAGGCGCGATAATTAGGGTCGAATGAAATTTTCGCCCCGGCATTTTTGGCGCGGCGCACCGCTTGCAGCGTGGCCGTGCGCGCGGGCTCGGCCACCATAGACACCGAACCGAAATGGAAAATACGGCAGCCCTCCAGCACCGTGTCGTCCAGCTCGTCCGCACGCAGCATCACATCGGCCGTTTGGTTGCGGTAAAAGCTAAAGCTGCGGTTGCCCGCGCCATCCAGGCTTACCACCGCCAGGGTGGTAAGCTCTTGCCCGCGCACCATGGCGGCGGTGTTTACCCCGCTGGCGGCAATGTTGGCCACCAAAAAATCGCCAAAGGCGTCCTTGCCCACCTTGCTAATCAGCGCGGTTTTACGCCCCAGCTTAGCGCCCATGGCCAGCACGTTGGCCACCGCGCCGCCCGCGTTGCCCTGCAGGCTAATGGTGTCTTTCTCGCATCCGCCCACGGCCACAAAATCAATCAGGCTTTCGCCCACGGCGGCAATGTCAAACACTTTCTTCATGGCAATCTCCTTTAGATGGTGTCGTCAATAAGTAAAATGTGCCGGATTTGCGAGTAAAATTTTCACAGTCCAAGGCGGACGATTGAGCAAGGCTTTGTGCCTTGCGATCGAAATATTTTACCGTAAAGACGTGCCGTTGAGCTATTGTCGACACCATCTACCGTATCGCATCCCGTATCTGCGCAAAAGCCGGGCGGGTTTGATACAAATACCCCGCCACCGCTTCCATCAGGTGAAAATCCTCCTCGCTGTCAATGTCCAGCACGGCGGTATCTTCCATCTCGTACACTTCGCACCGGCCGTCCCATACGCGCCCGGTGGTGTTCTGCCGCAAAAAGGCGGGGCGAAAAGCATACAGCGAGGCGTTGATGTCGTAGCACACGGGCGCCGCCTGCCGCGCCGTGATATCGGTTTTAATCACCTGCCGCACATACGCCCCTTCGCGCATACCCATGTTCATAAAGGGGCTGCGGCGGCTTTTGGCGGCGCTCAGCACCACGTCCAAATCGTCGCGGGCTTGATATGTGTCCAGCACCCCCTCAACGTCCGCCAGGGTGCGCAGGGGGCTGGTGATGTCAAAATCCATGTGCACGTCGTAGGTTTTGCCGGTTTCGGCCCGCATCACATCCAGGCTGTGGCGAAACACCGCCAGCTTGGGCACGGTATCGCCGGAAAGCTGCGCCGGGCGGGCAATGGGGCGCACAAAAGGGTACTTTGCCAAAACCAAATCGCGCAAGGCGTCACTGTCGGTGTTCAGCACCACATCGGCCTGTATGTCCTTGCGCTTTTGCATAAACAGCTCAATGGCCGCCAGCGAATAATATACCAGCGGCTTCGCGCAAAACACCTTCAGGTTTTTGTTCAAAAAGCCCTTGCTGCCCGCGCGGCCGCACAGGGTGATGAGAATGTGCTGCATGGTATTACTCCTCTTTGGGTTTATAGCGTGATGCCCGGCAACCACCCCGCCAACGCCACCTTCAAAACATCCAGCGCGTTTTGGGGGCTGTTCAGGCTCACATCGCCCTCTTCTCCGGCGGCATAGCGCAAAAAATACCGCATCTCGCGCACAAAGCGCGCGTTGGTGTCTTCGGCATAATCTTCGGTATCGCCATTGGGCAATTGCAGCCGCCCCGTGCCAAAATCGGCGGTGCAAGTGCCATCCTCGCAAAACAGCTCTAAGGTGCGGCGGTACTGCCGGCCAAAATAGTCCAGGTGCACCTCGCCCAGCAGCTGCGGCCACTGCGCAATGCTTACCGATATATCGTCCGAATCAACCTCCAGCTTAGAGTAGTGCCCCGCAAAGCCATGCACCTGCCGCGGCAGGCCAAACAGCGCGGCCAGGTAATCCCACTCGTGGATTAAATCCAGGGAAACGCCGCCGCCCATGGCCGCGTGGGCCGAGTAGCTTTGGCGGTAATCGGCGCTGGGACGCCAGGCGGGCAGGTAGCTGGAGCATATGGCCCGCGCCGAATAAGGGCGCAGCGCGGGCAAATGCCCTTGCAGGGCCGCAAACAGCGCGGTGTGGCGCAAGGGGGCGGCCACGTAGGCCTTTTGCGGCGGGGTTAGGCCCAGGTTGCTTAGGCTCTGGGCGGGGTCTTGAAAAATGGGTTTTTCAATAAACAGGCAAGCCGCCCGGCCCTTTATTTGCGCCAGCGCCGCCGCATGCAAATGCGTGGGGTTGCAAATAAAGGCAAGCTCAAAGGTTTCGCCCGGGGGCAGCGCGGCAAGCTGCCGGTGCGCCAGGGTCTGTAAATCGGGCGGCAGAGGGTTTTGGGTGGCGCGCAGGGCCGTTACCTGCAGCGGCAACCCTCCGGCGGCGCACAGCGCGCTTAGGTTGCGCAAGTGCCGCCCGCCAATGCTGCCAAGGCCAACAAACAGCGCTTTCATGGCCTTCCCTCCGCGCTTTGAATGGCGTCCATCAGGGCTATCACCTCGGCGTCCTGCGCAAAGCCCCAGCGCGGCGTGGCTTTGCCAGCCAGGGCGCTTAAAAACTCCAGCAGTTCGTCCAAATAGGCGTTCTCCACAATATTATCGCTGTATCGCGCGTCTTGCTGGTAGCTTGGGTAGGTGTCTACCCGCTGCTTTTCGCCGGTATCGGCGCTGTATTGGTACAAGGCGGCGGGGTTGCCCTCCCAAAACAGGTGCAGGCCCTCGCCATAGCACTCAAAGCTGCGCACGGCCTTGGGGCTCACCACATCCACGGCCAAAAAGCCTTTTGCGCCGCTTTGGTGGCGCAGGGTGGCAAACACGCTGTCGGCATAGGGCAGCGCCAAGCCGCTTAGGGTATCTTTCTGCGCCGATACCAGCCTGGCTTTCCCAAAGCAAGATACCAGCCAGGGCAGTTCAATGGCAAAAATCTCGCGCACCGCGCCGGTGCGCGGGTTTGACACAAAAAAGTCTTTATAGCTTTCCCACGGATGCCAATTGGGCAGATACTGGCCGATGTGGTACACATAGTTTACGGGTTTCGCAAAGCGGGCCACCTGGGCGGTTATCCACGCGGTTTCGGCGCGGTACAGCATGGTGTTGCTTAAAAACAAAAGCAGGTTTTTGGCTTTCGCTTTTTCAATCAGGCCCGCGTAGCCGTCGTCCACCAAATTCAGCTCGCAAAACACCGGCAGCCCGGCGTCTAAAAGCTGGTTTGCCAGCGCCGCGTGGGCCAGGGGCGCGGCGCACACCAGGGCGGCGTTATAGCTTTGGGCCGCCAGGGCGGCGGGCAGTGTTTCGTAGGCTTGTATGCCCATTTCAGCGGCTTCGGCGCGGCGGGCGGGGGCACTGTCTACACAGCACACGCTGTGCGATAGCCCCGCCAGCAAACGCGCGCGGCGCTTGCCCATGCTGCCAAAGCCTGCAATCAGCACTCGCATGGCGGCGCCTCCCCGTCGTAAAACTGCTTGGGCGCGGCCAGCTGCTCGGCCGCCAGCGCCCCGGCCAGCACGCGGGCAATTTGGGCGGCGGTGTCGCCGCCGTTGTAGGGGCTGCGCACCTGGTGGGCCTGCGCGTTAAAGGCGGGGGTTAGCGCGGTGCGTATGGCGTTCTCAATCTCATCCTGGCTTTGCCCGCAGTGGATTACATTGGCGGCGGTAACGCGGCCCGCCTGCCGCTCGCCAATGTCTACAGTGGGTGTGCCCAGCGAGGGGCTTTCCACCACGCCGGACGACGAATTGCCCACCACCACCGCCGCGTGCTTCATGGCGCTGAGGTAGCGCAGCATACCCAGCGAGGGCACAAAGGCCGCCGCCTTGGATGTTTCGCAAAAAGCGCGGGCGCGGCGGTTTATTTCTTCGCCGCCCGCGTCGGCGTTGGCGGCGGTAAACAGCCAAAACACCCCGGGGAAGCAGGCCAGCGCGCCCAAAAGAGCGTTTACCTGTTTATCGGCGGGCAAGTCCTTGGCGGTTTCGGGATGGAAGGTTACCAGGCCCAGTGTGGCCTGTGGCGGCAGGTGCAGTGTTTCGTTCAGCGCCTCGCGGCTTAAAAGCTTTGTGTTGCGCACGTTTTCGTCGCCCAGGCCGCCCACATTGTGTACGCGCCAGGGGTCTTCGCCCATGCGGATTACCCGCTGGCGGTACGCCTCGCACGATACAAAGTGCAGCTTGGCCATTTTGGTAAGGCAGTGGCGAAACCAGTCGTCGTCCGCGCCAAAGGTTACATCGCCCCCGCTGATATGCGCCACCGGGATATTGAGCAGCGCGGCGGCTTCGCCCGCGGCCAGCATCTCGTATCTATCGCCCAGCAGCAGCACGGCGGTGGGCCGCCTGCGCGAAAAATAGCCCAAAAAGCCCTCTAAGGCAATGGCGGTGCGCCTGGCCGTGCCCTCGCGCCCCTCGGGCACAGGCTGTATCAAAATGTTCAGCCGCACGTCAATGGGCATGCCGTCGGCTTCTATCTCGCCGGCGGTATAGCCGTATTCGCGGCTTAAATGCGCGCCGGTAACCACCAGCCGCACCTCAATTTCCGGGTTTTCCAAAAGCTTGCGCAGCACCGGGCGCAGCAGGCCGTATTCGGCGCGCGTGCCGGTTACCACCACCAAAGTGTGCATGGGCTACCGCCTTTCATAAGGTGTTAGGCATAAATCGCTGCGTGAACCTACACGCCCTCAATCAACTCATCTTCTTCGTAATCGCGCGCGGCTGTTTGGCCCAAAACCGCGTGCCAGCGCATGGGCGAAAGGCCGCTGCCCGGCCGCTTGGTGGTAATGTTGGCTTCGGTAAACACCTCGCCCTTGCCAATAAAACGCGCCGCCACAATGCTTTTGCGGGCAATGTCGCGGTTTGGGGCTTCGCTCTGGCTCACGGCCTTTTCGCCGCTGCCAAGGGCGGCTTCGCACTGGCGCACGGCGCGCACCATCTCGGTAAGCTCCCCCGCGTCCAGGCTGGCGGCATGGTCTGGCCCGGGCAGGGTTTTATCCAGCGTAAAGTGCTTTTCCAGCACCGTGGCGCCCAGCGCCGCGGCCGCCACCGGGCAGGTAAGGCCGGGCGTATGGTCCGAGTATCCCACCGCCAGGCCAAACACCTCGCGCAATTCGCACATGGCCAGCAGGTTGGCATCTTCAAAGGGGGTGGGGTACTGCGTGTTGCAGTGCAGCAGCGTTATCGCTCCCGCGCCGTTTTCTTCCAAAACGCTTAGCGCGTCCTCAATTTCCGGCAGGGTGCTCATGCCGGTAGACAGCAGCACCGGCGCACACTGCGCGGCCACCTTTTCCAGGTACGGCAGGTTGGTTATCTCGCCCGAGGGCACTTTCCACATCGCGGGCCGCATTTCGGCCAAAAAATCAATGCTGGGCAAATCAAACGCCGACGACAGGTAAACGATGCCAATCTCGTCGCAATACTTTTTCAGCTCGCGGTGGGCGTCAAAACCAAAGTGCAGGCGGCGAATCATGTCCAGCTGGCTTTCGCCGCCGCCGGTGGTTTGCTTTTGGTAGGCCGCTTTTTCGGCAAAACGGCTGGCCACCCGCTCGGGCACGGCAGTTTGGTACTTCACTATGTCCGCCCCGGCCCGCTTTGCGGCCAGCGCCATCTGCCTGGCCCGCGCCAAATCGCCGTTGTGGTTCACACCGGCCTCGGCAATGATTAATACAGACATAAAAACACTCCAAAAAAATTATAATGAACAATGCATAATGCACAATGATGGAAAAGAGCTTTGAAAATGGCATACCGTGCCAACGGAAACCTTAATTGTGCATTATGAATGATGAATTGTGCATTATTTATTCTTACCCTTGTTCCAGCTTCCGCCGCATCTCGTCCAGCGCTTCCATCTGGCCCATATCCATCCAGCTGTCTTCGCTCACGGGGTACACCCCCACGCGCCCGCCCCGCGCACGGCACTGGGCGATAATATCCGTAAAGCCCTGGCTCACGCCGTCCTCTATGGCTTGCACCACGCCCGGCTGCACCACGTACATGCCCGTGTTGGTTAAAAAGTTCATGTGCGGTTTTTCCGACAGTGCGCCAAAATTGCCAGCTTCATCTAAATCTACCACCCCGTAGGGTATCACATATTGCTTGGTGGCGCACACCACGGTAATGTCGTTTTGCTGTTTTTGGTGAAAGGCGGCAATATCGGCATAGTCGGCGTCTATCAATATATCGCAGTTTGTTAAAAAGAAGGGCTCATTCACCTTATCTTTCAGCAGGCACAGGCCGCCGCCGGTGCCCAGCGGGTTGTCCTCCTCGGCATACTCAATGCGGTAATCGGCTTCACAATCGGCAAAATAGCTTTTAATCATGTTTTTGCGGTAGTTCACCACCAGCGTAAAGCAGGTGCAGCCAAAGGCGGCAAACTTGTTCATCACCCTTTCCACAATGGGCACTTCGCCCACGGGTATCAGCGGCTTTGGCAAAATGCGCGTATAGGGGTACAGCCGCGCGCCCAAGCCCCCGGCCATAATCACCACGGGCATGTCCAGGTTTTTTTGGATATGTACACCGCCCAGGTCCTGCACAAACACAATGTCGGCAATGCACCCGGCTTTATCCAGCAGGGGCAGGGCCTCTATGCTGTAGCGGTTCAGCACCTCGCGGGCGCGGGCGCGCTCTTCCACCGGCAGCCACTTGGGGCTGTGGTTGGCCGCCTGGCTTACGGGGCTGGCCAAATTGCCCCCGCGCAGTATAAACTTGCGCACGTCGCTGTCTGTAAGCACCGCTTGCAGCACACGCCCCGGCGCAATAAACACAATACGGCGGCCGGTTTCGCTCAGCCGCCGCATGGCGTCTATGGCGGGCAGGCTGCCGTCCACAATCAGCTCTTCAATGCGCATGGGCAACCCCCAATATGGTTTCGCACACCCGGGCCTGGTCCTCGTTTGCAAGCCCCACCGAGCACGGCAGGTTTACCACCCGTGCGGCGTAATCCTCTGCCTTGGCGGTGGCATAAGCTTCGCACCCCGCATAGGGCTTTTGCTGGTGCACCAGGCCCCAAATGGGCCGGGTTTGGATGTTTTCCCCCCGCAGGCGGTCTATCAGCGCGTCGCGGCTTAAAGGATAGCCCGGGCCCAAAAGCAGGCTGACAAACCAGTGGTTGGGGCGTGTGCCGGGGCAAAACGGCAAAACAGACAAACCCATTTGGCCATGCAGCCGCCGCACGTAGGCATCGTACAGCTGCTTTTTGCGGGCGATAAAGCCCTCCAGCTGCTCCAGCTGGGCCAGGCCCAGGGCGGCCTGCAAATTGGTCATGCGGTAGTTGTAGCCCACCTCGTCGTGCAAGTAGCGCACCTCGTCGGTTTTGGCCTGGGTGCTTAGGTGCTTGGCGCGGGCCAGCCACCCGGCGTGATTAGACACCAGCATACCGCCCGAACCTGTGGTGATGATTTTATTGCCGTTGAAACTGTATACCCCCACGTCGCCGCAGGTGCCGGCGTGGCGGTGGGCGAAAGGCCCTTCGGTATAATAGCTGCCAACGGCCTCAGTGGCGTCTTCTATCAGCGCAAGGCCATACTTTTGGGCAAGGGCGCACAGGCGGGGCATGCCCGCCAAGTTGCCAAACACGTGCACCACCTCCAGCGCCCGCACCCGGCGGCCGCTGGTTTTGTTTACCAGCGCGCCGCCGCGCACCTCGCAGCATTCTTCGCAAAAGCGTTCCGCGGCGTCCGCGTCCAGGCACAGGGTATCGTCGCAGCCTATAAACACCGGCACGCCCCCGGCATAATGCACGGGGTTCACCGCCGCAATAAACGTCAGGCTGGGCACAATCACTTCGTCGCCCGGCTGCACCCCGGCCACCAGCATGGCCAAATGCAGCCCCGCCGTGCCGCTGGCACAGGCCACGGCGGCGGGCATGCCCACGGCGGCGGCCAGTTTTTCCTCAAAGCCGCCCACCAGGCTGCCGCCGGTGGATACCCATTCGCTCACCACGGCTTTTTCCACATATTCTTTTTCGTTGCCGGCAAAATGGGGTACAGACAAAGGGATAAAGCTGTTTGGCATAAGTGCTCTCCTACGGTGCTTGCCTTTTAACGCGCACAATGGGTTTAAGCCGCCGCCGGCAAAACCCTACCCACTCTATTATAGTAAATATTCCCGCGCACGCAAGTGCGGGCAGCACGGCCAGGGCCGCCAGCATGTACAGGCCGGGCACAAAATAGTGCGCCGCGGGCAGCCGCGGGTTCAGGCCAATGCCCGTAACGCGCACAGGCACGCCGCCCCGCGTGCCAAGGTCTATGCGCAGGGCCGCCGCGCGCCCGGCGGGCAAAAAGTACAGGTAGCTCCCATCGTCCTGCGGCACGCCTATCACGCGCTGCCGCGGCGAAAACGCGAGGCCCTCCCGCGTGTAAAAAAGTTCCATCTCGCCGGGCTGGCCGTTTGTTTCAAAGCCCATGCGCACCACGCGCACATCGGCATCAAGGTACGCAAACACCAGCTGGGGGTCGGCGTTTTGGGTCACAAACCACCCGTCCCCGGCGTTGTCCGTGTTGTGCGGCACTGCGTCGGCGGGGTTTAGCGCGGCCTCTGCGCGCAGGCCATCGCCGATATAATCCGCCAATGCCAAGCCCAGCCACAGGGCCAAGGCGGCCAGGTAGCACCACAGGGGCAGCCGCTGATACAAAACGGCAAGAATGGTTTTCAGCCTTTGCCTCATGCGTCGCCCTCCCACGCCGCCGGGTAGCGGGGCGTCAGCCGCACCGTGCCCTGTGCCGCGTCCACGTTGTAAATTTGGGTTTCGCCCGCGTCGTAGGCGGCCAAATCATCGGCAAACAAGCCGGCGTACCGCTGCCTGAAAGCGTCGTCCACGCTGTCTATCACCACGGTGGTGCAGCCCTCGGCCAGCAAATGGGCCGCCAGCATCTCCGCTGTTATCTCGCTTACCTTTGTGCTGCCGTCCGGCTGGGTTTCGCGCATCTCCAGCACATTGCCCCCGCCATAGCCGTAATCCACCTGCCAGGGCAGCATCTCGTAGCAATACTTAAACCAGCGCAAGCCGTCGTCGTTGTCGCTTATCACCAAAAAGCTTTTGCCGTTTGGCGGCTGGCAAACACGCGCCGGTGGCCAAACTCGGCCCGGTTTACCCCCGCCACCGTGTAGCCCGCGGGCAGCAGCAGGCTAAGGCGCAGCAGCACTGCGGCGCAAAGGCCCAAAAGCCCGGCCTTGGCCAGCACCACGCGCCAGCGCGCCCTGCCCGGCAGCTGCGGCGCGGCCCGGCCCACACTGGTGCACAGCATCAGCACCGCCGCCAAAAACCAGCCCAGATAATACGGCATCATGTAGCGCCGGTCGTCGGCAAACAATTGTTCGGCGCGAAACACATACACATAGCTGATGCCAATAAACAAGCGGTACACCGCAAAGCCAAGCGTACCCAACACCCCAAACACCACGCAGCGGCGGCGGTGCACGGGGTTGCGGGCCAGCACAGCCGCCAGCGCCACCACTGCCAGAATTACGCACACGGTAAGCAGCCCCGTGCCAAAGGCGGTTACCTTGTCGTTTGCAAAAACGCGCCACAGACCGCTTAGCATGTCGTCAAATCGCGCGCTTCTTTCACTCGCAAACAAATCCTGCACAAAGGCCAGCGGCATTTGCAGCAGGCTAAGCTGGCGCGCACCGCCCACGTTGGCCGCGCGGTCTATGCCCAGCGCCGAGGTCAAATACAGCGTCCACGCCTGGTACGCCGCCACACTTGCCCCCGCCGCCAGCGCAAAGCGGCCCGCCGCGCGCGTGGCATGGCGCGGGCGGGTTACCCCCGCGGCGCGTTTTTCAAACAGCGCGTCAAACAGCATCACCGCCGCCGCCACCAGCGCAAAAGCCAGGCCCGTTTCCTTTATCAGCGTCAGCGTGGCAAGCGCCAGGCACACGGGCAGCATATCGCGCCAGCGCCGGGGCGAGGCATACCACGCCGCCAGCGCCGCAAAAAACCACAGGCCCAGGGGAAAATCGGCCAGGGTGTCCATCCAGGCGGCGGAGGGCTGCACCGCCGTGTGATACTGGCTAAGGGCAAAGGGCGCCAAAATCCCCAGCAGCGCGGCGGGCAAAGCGGCATCCCAGTGGCGGCGGGCAAAGGGGGCAAGCAAGGCCGAAAGCGCGGCCAGCTGGAAGATATCCCGCCCCGCATAGGCCTGCCACTCTGAAAACCCGCCGCCGAAAAACTGCGTAAAATACCCAAACACCGGCAAAGCGGGGCTTTGGGTGGCGGGCCAGCCCCAGCCCACCGGCGCGGTGGTGTACAATTCATCGTACAGCTTCACCACCTTATCCGCCGTGCCCCAGAACGAAAACTCGTCCCAGCCGGAAAACATCGGCTGGCGCACCCACAGCAGCAACACAGCGCATAAAGATGCCGCCACAAAAAACCAAAACCCAAAGCCCAGCCTGGGCAGCAAGCACTTTTTTAGGATGTGCCGCCAGACAAGCCACCCCGCGCCCAGCGCGCACAGCAGGTAATACGCCCAGCCCCCGGCCCACAGCCAGCCCAGGCAACCCATGGCCGCAAACCACAGGGCCGTGGTGGCCGCCGCGCACAGGGGCGCCAGGGCGCTTTGCACCCCGGCCGATACATACACCAGCGTCAGCACCACCAAAGCGGCCAGCGCCAGCAAAACCCGCGCGTCCGTCATGCGGCGTCACCCGCCTTTCGCGCGCGCTTTGGCAAAACGCCCAGCACAATGCTTAGGCCGCTGGCCGCCAGCCCCGGCACCATACACAAGGCCAGCCCCTCGCCCGCCGAAAACGCAAAAAAAGCAAAAAACGGCCGCTTTTCGTTAATGGCAACGCGCTCTATCTCTATCACATCGCCGCTTACGGCGCAGGGGTCTATGCGCAGGGCCTGCCCGCCCGCCGCGGGCAGCCAAAAGGTGCTTTGCGTTTGCCAGGCGCGCGCGCCGTTTTCGGTTTCTATGGGCTGGGGTGCGGCATCACCCTGCGGCCAGGCCATGCCGCGCACGCTGTATGCTTTGCCCGGCGCGGCCCAAAACACGCTTTGCGCCACCGGGTCTTCGCTGTGGCGCAGGTGCAGGGTTACGCTCTCCACCCGGCGGGCGGTATCGCGCAAAAGCATCTGCGCGTCACCGCTCACGCTTATCAGGCGGCCGGCTTCGTCTGTTGCAAATCCCTCCAGCTCAAAATCCGCCGGGCTCAGCACGGCGGGGGTTAAATCACCCGCCGCATAGGCCATGCGGTTTTGCACAAAGCCCAATAAATGCCACAGCAGCAGCAGCGCCAGCCCCGCCGCGTAGCAAAGAACAAGCAGCCGCAAGCGTTTTATCATGGCGTACCCTCCCGGGCCACCGCCGCCACCGGCGCAAACAAGCCCTGTGCGCCCTGCGCGTACAGCGCGGGCCCCGCCTTGGCGGCAGCCAGCCCATCGGCAAACAGGTGGCTGTAGTGCGCTGTAAACCACGCGTCTGCACGGTTTACAAAAATATATCCAATGCCCTTCTCGGCCAAATACCGGGGCACAAACGTGTCCGGGTCGCCCACCTCGGCGGCGTACAGCGGGTTTTGCGCGTCTTCGCTAAGGCGGGCCAAAGAGCTGCCGCCGTAGCGGCTGTAATCCAAAATGCGGGGCAGCAGATAATACGAGTAGCCAAACCAGTCTTCGCCGGTGTCGTCGTCTACAAAAAACACGCGCTCGCCCTCTGGGATATGCGGCAAAAAGGCGTTTGCCACCTGCTGCCGCCGCGCCTGGGCCGAAAAGGCGCTATGCGAAAAACCCAGCACCGAATACCCCGGGCGCACCATGCGGGCGAAGGGCACTATAAACACCAGCGCCAGCGCAAGGCTGGCCGCTTGCGCCCACCGGGCGCGGGGCTTGGCGGGGTTTTGCGCAGTGTTTGCCAAAAACACGCCGCCGCACAGCAGCCAGCCAATAAAGTAAGCGGCCAGATAGCGTTCAAAATCGGGGATACTGCCGCTGCCGCGGCTGTGCAGGATGTAGCCGTAAAAAACCAGCAGCATAAGCAGAAAGCCCAAAAAGCCCCCGGCCAAAAGCGCCCCCGATACAACAACCCGGCGGCGTGCCGTGCCCTTTTGGGCCAGCACCGCGGCCAGCACAAACACCGCCGTAATCAGCAAAAGCACCACCACCGCGCTGCCCAGCATCGACACCGGGCGCGCCCCGTCTACCCACTGCCCGCCCACTTCGGCGCGGCCCAAAAGGCCCTGGCCCATCTCCTGCAGCACCCGCGCGGCGGCCTCCTCCATGGGTTGCAGGCCCAGCAGCTGGCACAGGGCCTCCCACACGGCAACGCTTGCCGGGCGGTTGGTTTCCCGCACCCCGCCGCTGGCCACCACCCAGGCAATGTGCCGCTGCCACACCGCGTTGGGCAGCAGGCACGCCGCAAACAGCCCCGCCGAAGCCGCCACCCGGCTGCCCGCCTGCCACAGGCGCGGATGCTTTTGCACCAAACGCGCACCGGGGGGTTTGGCATGCAGGCCGTGGCACAGGCAGTCGGCGGCCATTACGCCCGCCGCCACCAGCGCCACCGGCAGCACATTGTATTTTGCCAGCGCCAGCGCCGCCAGGGGCAGCGCGGCCGCCCACAGCCCGCCGCCGGTTTGCCGCGAAGCAAACCACGCCCCCAGCGCCCCGGCAAACAGCATGCCCGCCGCAACGTCCGCATAGGCGGTAAGGTAGGCGGTGGCAAGATGGGTGGTTTCGTAAAACTGTGTAAAAAAGAAAGGCGCCAATAGGCCCGCCAGCGCCAGGGGCAGCCACAGCCGCCAGCGGCGCAGGGGCAAGGCGGCCACCAGCGCCCCGGTGCAGGCAATCATCAATACATCGTAGGCCCAGTACACCTTCCAGGCGGCAAACCCAGGCGACGCCAGCTGCGCAAACCAGCCCAGCAATATAAGCGACGGGCTTTGGGTGGCGGGCCAGGTCCAGCCCATCTCGGCCACGGTGTACAGCTGGCCGCTTAGCTTGGTAAGCTTGGCCGATGTTCCCCACAGCACAAATTCATCGTACTGGCTGAACACCGGCTGCCGCAGCGCAAAATAGCAAAGCAGCACCAAACCCAGCCCGCAAAACAGCAAAAACCCCGGGCACAGCAGTTTTTTAAGCAGCGCCAGGCGCCGCTTAAAAAGCGCCCAAGCGCACAAGCCAAAGGCCAGCGCCGTAAGCGCCCACGCGCCCGGCACCAAAACGCCCAGCACACCGGCCAAGCTGCACCACACCATGGCGGCGGCCACAGCCAGCAAGGGCGCCGCGCCGGCGGGCACACCGCGCAAAGCGGCAAAGGCCACGGCCAGCGCCAGCAGGGTAAAAAAACATAAAAGGGTGTCCAGCATGGTTTAAGTTTTGTCCTTCCAGCGGTTGTCGAAGCGGCGGCGGGCAAGCACCGGCTGCAAAAAAGCGGCGCATTCGCACAGCACGGCAAACACCAGCGCCGGGGCTGCCAGCAATATAAACACCCCGCGCGCGCCGGGCACAAAATAGGCATAAGGGGGCTTGGTTTCCGTCAAAATCAAATCGTCCAGCCGCCACATCACGCCGGGGGTATCGCCGGGGTCAAACCGCAGGCTGTACACCCGGCGGCCGCCCAAATCAAACACCCAGCGGCCCAGGGCGTCACGCGCAGGGCGCAGCACCTTGCCGGGGCTGATGGCCTGGCCGGGGGCGGTGGTGTAGTACAGCGCCAGCTGCCCGCTGGGGATGGTAAGCGTTTGGGCCCTTACAACAAACAGGTTGGCGTACCGCCCCTCGGGGAAGTCCAGGCGCATCCAGGGGTCGCTTTCCTGGGTATAAAACCAGTGGTTCTCGGCAAAATTCGCGTCCCACAAGATGCCCTGCGTTTCGGCAACATCGGCCCGGCCAAAGCGGGTGGCAGGCAGCTCGCCCGCGTTTTGGCGCAGGGTGTCGCGCAGCAGCAAAATGCCGCACACCGCGCACCACAGCACCGCCGCCGCCACATAGCACAGCACCAAAAGCGGCCAGCGCCGCCGTCTTTCACGTTTCGCGCGCGTCATAAGGCGTCACCCTCTTCCAAAGGCGCTATCAGCGTACAAGTGCCGTCCGCGTTGTGCCGCACCCGGTAATATCGGCTGCCGCGGCCAAAGCTGTCATCGTCCGTCCAGCCCGCCAGCCCATCGCTAAACAAGGGGGCAAAGGTTTCGATAAAATAGGTGTCCGGGTAGTCCAGCAGCACATGCGTCACGTTTTGTTCGCGCAGGTATTCGGCCAGCTGCCCCGGCGTGCAAGATACGGTGTTACCCTGCCCACGCGCGCCCAAAACAGCCCCCGCGGCGCCGCGCCCCTCGCCCGCATAGGTGGGCACTTGGTGGCGCAGTTCAAAATTAAACACATAAAACCGCGCGCCTTCGTCCGCCATCCGCTGGCTTACCACATACACCCGGTCTTCGGGGCGCATGCCCTCGGCGGTGGCCGTGTTCAGCACGGCGCGCACATCTTCCCGCACGGTGTACAGCGACGGCGACACGCGCAGGAAATTGTCTTCCCAGTTAAAGCCCAGGGCCGCCGCCGCCAGCAGGGCCAGGCAAAACACGGCGTTTGCCAGCCGCCCAACGCGCAGGCGGTAAAAGGGGGCTTTTTCGGTGGTGGCGGTATCCGCCAGCAGCACCAGCGCGCCCATGGCCCAGCCCATCCAAAAGGGGGTGATATACCGGGCGTAATCCTTGAGGGCTCTGCCCTCGTACCAGGTGAAAATGAACGAATAGGTGAAGACGTTGAAGAGGTAAAACGCCGCGAAGGAGGCGCACATGGCCAGCGTAAAAACCAAAACCCTGCGCCGGCGGCGGCGGGTGGGGGCAAGCAGCCAGGCCGCCACCAACAGCACCAAAATGCCCCCCAGCACCACCGCGCCGCTGCCCCACAGCATCACCGGGCGGGTAAACAGCGCGCGCAGCATTTGGTGCGATACCTCGAGGTATTGCTCGCTTTGCTGGATGCCAAACAGCGCCTTAAAGCCCGCCAGCAGCATTTGCGGCATGGAAAGCTGCCCTTCCGCGTTGCCCAAATTAAAGCGGTTTGCGCCGCCTGCCAGGTACATGTGCAGCGCCCAGCCCAGGTAGGCCGCCAAAATACATGCCAGCCCCACCCCCAGCGCCGCAAAAAACGCGCCCCAGCGCTTTGCCTTAAAAAAGGTCATGCGGTCGCGCTCGCAAAACAGCAGGTCCAGCGCGGCCACCAGCAGGGCTATCAGCGCCAGGGCCAGGCCCATGTCTTTTACGTTTACCAAGGCGGCCAGCACCACGCCAAAGCCAAGCACCAGCCCGGCGGTTTTGCCCCCGCCCGCAAAGTAAAAGCACAGCGCGCCGCCAAACAAAAGCGCCATGGGGGCGTCGGCCATGCAGTACAGGTACGCGCCCATCACACCGCCCTGCGGCGGGCCGGGGGTAAACAGCAATGGCAGCGCAAACAGCGCGGCCAGCGCCAATATCACAATGGTTTTGTGCTTGCGCCACAGCGCGCTGGCCGGGGCTAAGCAAGCCAATGCAAAAATGGCGTAGGCGGTTATCAGCCCATGCTCGGTAAACCCGCTTATAAACTGCATCATGTAACCAAACACAATCAGCCCCGGCGGGTAGCTGCGGGCAATCAGGCCGCTGTCGGCCACGGTGTACAGCTGGTGGCTTTCGCTTACCACCTTGCCCGCCGTGCCCCAAAAGGTAAATTCGTCCCACTGGGTAAGCAGCGGGCGGGTAACGGCAAACAGCACAATAAACAGCGCCCCACCCGCCACAAAAAACAGCCACCCGGGGCTAAGCAGCGGCACAATGCGGCCCTTTATGCGGATAAGCAAGACCACCAGCCCCGCCGCGCACAGGGCATACCACGCCCACCCTGCTGCATACAGCACCCCCAGGCAGCCCGCCAGCGTAAAAAACAGCATGGCCGCCGCCGCCGCCAGCAGGGTGGTTAGCGCCGACGAACGCTTCAGCGCCCACGCCAAAAACAGCGCGAGGGCCGCCAGCGAAAATAAACCGGCAAAAAGGCTTGGCATGGTTTGGAAACCCTCCTTCTACCACCCGCTTCGTCCGCTTCTTCGCAGGGTGCGGCTTCCATGCCGCACCGGAAATGATGCCTTTGCAACGGTCGGGCATGGAAACCCGAGCCTACGGAATCCGACTTTTTATGTGGCAATATGCCCAAACAGGTTTACCAGCCGCCATTGCCCATCTGCGGCGGCAAACCACTGGCCGATAAAATAGCTTTGAAACAGCTGCACCGCGCCAAAAAACGCCAGCCCCGCCGCCGCCCGCAGGCAAAGTCCCTCGGCACGCCGCGCGGGCATCCCCTCGGCGGCGGCAGGCTTTAGCACCCGGCTAAAGCCCCCGGCGGCCAGCAGCAGCACCAGCAAAAACGCGGGCAAAAAGTAGCGCGGCTGTAAGCCGTCGGCCCGCAGGGAAAACAAATCGGACTGCAAAACATACATGCCCACAATAATAGCCCCCGCGTACACAAGGGCCGTAAGCCCCACCCCCGCCGCCGCGCCGCGCCGCAGCCCCAGCGGCCGGGCAGCGCTGAGGGCTGTGGCCAGGCACAGGCTTAGCACCGAAAGCCCGCCCGCCGCCGGCAAGCTTAAATCCATGCTGCCCAGGCGGCTTAGCGGGTTTTGCAGCACAAAAGCCAGCTGGGCCGCCGGGTCTGCCGCGCTACCGTTGCCGCGTGGCAGCTCGCCGTAGCCGTGCTTCAGCACCGCGCCGTCTAAAAGGCCCAGGGCGTACCAAAAAACCAGCGCCGCCACCGCCAGCGCGCCGGCCACCTGCCAGCGCCTGAACCGGCACTGCCAGCGCTCTTTGGGGATGCACAGCAGCAACGCCGCCAGCACAAAATTCATGGGCTTAATATAGGTGCACAGTGCCAATACGGCGCAAAAAACAACTGCGTCGCGCGTGCGCATTTTATCCTTGCACAAAAAGGAGAGCAGGTACAGGCATCCGGCCAGCATCAGGCTGTCGTAGCTGCAGCTGGCCGCCATAAACAGCGAAAGCGGCAGAAGCGCAAAGGCAAAAAACAGCCCGCGCCCGCGCCGGCACTGGCGAAACGCGAAGTAACAAAGCATGGCATACACCACCAGGTTTGCCAAGCGCCCGGCGTACATCAGCGCCAAAGCGTCGCCGCCAAACAGGCGCGTTACCGCCATAAACATTGCCCCGGGCAAAAATGGCAGCAGCATAAACATAATAGGGGCGCGCTCTGCCGGTGCTTGCTCCCCATTCTGCATCGCGCTGTGGTAGGCGGCCATCCGCGCGGGCACCAGCTGCCCACCGCCATAATGCGCCTCGTGGTTGAGGGCATCACGGCCAAAATGCCGCACCAGCTGGTTTACGTCACTTGGGTACGTTTCTTTGCCATCGTAGGTAAAGCGCCCCATTGATACCGACACCATGCGCAAATAGTGGGTGCTTTCGTCTGGCGCTTGCAAGGGCGCGGACGAAAAACAAAACAGCAGCCCCGCCAAAAACACCAGCAAGGCCGCCTTTAGGGCCAGCCGCCGCGCCGCAAGGCGCGTGGCGCAAAACACCGCCCAATACAGCAGGCTGCACACCGCCATTGCCCCCAGCGTGGCGGGCAGGGCGGGCAGGGCCGGGCTGGGCGCGATAAAGAAAATGACCCGCCAGTAGTACACCAGCAAAAAAGCGGCCAGCAGCACGCAGCCCCAGCCCAGCAGCCAGGCGGCCCAAAGGGGCAGCTTGCGTTTTTTTACAGTCCTGGTTTCTGTTTCGGCCATGGTTTCCTCAATCACACATTATACCTATCGGTTTTATACCCCGCCAAATGTTCTCTAAACCAGGCGATGGTTTCACCCATGCCCGCTTCAAAGCTATAGGCGGGCTGCCAGCCGGTCAGGCGTTTCAGTTTTTCGGCGCTTCCCAGCAGGCGCTCCACCTCGCTGTTTTCGGGCCGCAGGCGGGCGGCCTCGCACACCACCTGCGCCGCGGGGTTAATCTGGCGTATCAGCTCTTCGGCCAGCTGGCCAATCGATATCTCGCGCCCGGTGGCGATGTTGATTTCTTCGCCCACGGCGGCCTCGCATCCGGCAATGGCCATAAAACCGGCGGCCACGTCCCTCACAAAGTTAAAATCGCGCGTGGGGTGCAAGCTGCCCAGGCGTATTTCCCCAGCCCCGCCCAGCAGCTGGGTGATGATGGTGGGTATCACCGCGCGCGCGCTTTGCCGCGGGCCGTAGGTGTTGAAGGGCCGCACAATGCTCACCGGCAAGGCAAAGCTGCGCCAGTAGCTTTCGGCCAGGCGGTCGGCGCCTATCTTGGTGGCGGAGTACGGGCTTTGCCCCTGGTAGGGGTGGGCTTCGTCGATGGGTACATAGCGGGCCGTGCCGTACACCTCGCTGGTGCTGGTTACCAGCAGGCGGCGCGTGCCCAAATCACGCGCGGCGTTCAGCACATTCAGCGTACCTTTTATGTTAGTGTCCACGTAGCTGTCGGGCGAATGATAGCTGTAGGGAATGGCAATCAGCGCGGCCAGATGGTACACCACGTCCGCGCCCTCCATGGCCCGGCGCACACCGCCCGGGTCGCGCACATCGCCCATCACCACGTCCAGTTCATTTTTCACTTCGGGCGCGGCGGTGTCCAGCCAGCCCCACTGCCCAAAGCTGTTGTAGCAGCACAGAGCGCGCACATTTTCACCGGCCTGCACCAGCGCTTCGGTTAAATGGCTTCCAATAAAGCCGTCGGCCCCGGTTACCAGCACCTTGTTTGCCATGCGCACACCTCACCCAATACACTTATTTGCCGGCGGCACTATTTTTAGCAGGCTTTTTTTTGCCCGGATGCATAAACTTTGCCCCCAGCTTTGCGTTCAGCACCGCGCGCAGGTCTTCGGGGCTGCCCTTGGTAAAATACTCTTTATCCAGCATATAGGCCTGTGCGGGGGAGGTAAACAGGTAAAAATCCTTGCCGGTTTCCACCGCGTGGTGCAGCGCCGAATACTGCACGCTGGCGGTTTCGGGCGCGCCGCCCTCCTCGCTTTTCACCGTGCGGTTCAGCCCGCTGTCCGTCAGCATCGTCACCTCGGTAAGCATGGCCGCGCCGCCCTTCTTGCGGAAAATCTGCATAGGCTTATAGTACAGCGTATAGCCAAGGTACAGCACCAGCAGCAAAATAACCCCCCCGGATAAATAAATGGGCATGCCCGAGGTAAGCATCAGCACCACGGCAACCACCGCCAAAAGCGGCAGCAACAGCATGGCCATGCGGCCGCTGCCCGCGCCGCGAAACAGGCGGTAACGGTAAAACCTTCCATAAATCTGCTCATTGGCGGGCATTTCCACTCGGCACAGCATGGTTTCCTCCTGTGGGGCAATTTGTATAGCATTAAGGTCAAGGGAGTCGAACTCATGCGCCGCAGGAGCAGGATTTCCGCGCCCTGCGGTGGCGACGCCGCAATGGCGTGCGATGTGCCGCGCAAAACCGCATGGGGTTCGATTCCCTTGACCTTAAGTGTAACGGTATAGGCGCTTTTGTCAAGTGCGGGGGCCTACTCCTCTTCTTCCTCATTTGGCAGCACATCGTTTTCCGTAAAATCCTCCCTGTCGCGCGTTAGCCAGGGGCTGTAGAAGGGGTCTTGCAAAAGGTCTTGGCCGTACCGTTCGTACAGCCGTTCTTTCTCTGCCGTAAAGCGCAGCTTTTGCGCGCCGCCCTCGTCGCTGCCACGGCTTTTGCTCTCGTGGTGATACAGCTGGGCATAGGGGGTAAACACAATGCTGTAGCCCCGGCGGCGCAGGCGCAGGCACAAATCCACGTCGTTGTAGGCCACTTCAAAGCTGGTATCAAAGCCCTGCACCTTGTCAAAGGCTTCGCGCTTTACCATCATGCACGCGCCGGTAACGGCGCTTAGCTCTTGCACGCAGGCCTGGCGGAACATATACCCGCTGTGCCCGCGCAGGGCATACTTGTGGCTGTGCCCCGCAAAGCCCCCAAGTCCCGTAATCACCCCCGCGTGCTGCACGGTGTCGTCGGGGTAATACAGCAGCGCGCCCACGGCGCCCACCGCGTCCAGCTGGCACAATTGCAGCATTTCGGCCAGCCACTCGGGGTTTATCACCTCGGTGTCGTTGTTCAAAAACAGCAGGTACTGGCCCTGCGCGTTCTGGCGGCCAAAATTGCAGATGGCCGAAAAATTAAAGCCCTTGCCTTCGTCGTACACCAGCACCCGGCAGGTTTTGTAGGTATCCGTCAGCTTTTCGTAATACTTAAAAACTTCTACCGTTTTGCTGTTGTTTTCCACCACTAAAATCTCGTATTGCAAATACTGCGTTTTCTCCGCGATGGAGCGAATGCAGCGGTCTAAATCGGTGATATGCTCGCTGCTTGGGATGATGATAGACACCAGCGGGCGCCCCTTGATGGCGTAATTCACCTTATAGGTGGAAGGGAACAGCCCGTCGGTCACGTCGGCGCGGATGCCCTCGCGGTCCAAATGGCCCTGGATGGCTTTTTTGGCGGCCTCGGCCGCGTAGGGCTTGGCGTCTACGTCCACGCTGGTGCTTTCCGGGTGCTGCCGCCAGTAGTACAGCACCCGGCGGATATGCCCGGCACTGCCCACTTCTTCCAACACGCGCAGCCACAAATCGTGGTCCTGGCTGCCGTCGTATTCGGTGTTAAAGCCCCCCACCTTGTTAAAAATATCCCGCCGCAAAGCCACCAGGTGGCCAAAATAGTTCACATTCAGCAGGTATTGGGGCGAAAAATCGGGCTTAAAATGCCCCGCTGTGGGGTGCTGCATATCGGTTTCAAACAACGCCTCGTCGCTGTACAAAAACGGCGCTTCGGTGCGGGCAATGGCGTGCGCCACCTCAAACAGGGCATCGGGCGAGAGCAAATCGTCGTGGTCTAAAAACAAAAGGTACTGGCCACTGGCCATGCGCGCGGCGCGGTTGGTGTTGGCCGATATTCCCTCGTTCTCCGCCGTTTGCACCACCATACGCGCATCGGCGTATTTGTCCACCAATTGGCGCGCCACCTCGGGGTCGTCGCCGGTAACCATCAGGCAAAGCTCCCAGTTTTGATAGCTTTGGGCCACCACGCTGGCCAGCAGTTCGTCGAAAAACTGGCGGGTGGTGTTGTACACCGGCACACAAACGCTTAGCTTGGGCCAGCCCACAATATCGGCCTCGCGCTGGCGCTGCAGCGCCGCCTCAGGCGGCAAAAACCGGCCCTTCTTGCCGCCGCTGCGCCGTTTCAGGTACTTAAGGGTGCGGCGCAGCGCCGCAAAAAAGCCCTCTTTGCGGGTAATTTCCCTAAAGTAGGCAAACAGCTCTTTATTGCGCTTCTTTTTCAGTTCCCTCTGCTTTTGCAGCTGCGCCATGTTCTCTTGGTCGGGCATAGCAAACCCCTTCCGCAATTACAAAATTTAACATAGCCGCCATTCCACCCGGGCGGGGCGGTTCATTCATTTATACGCAAAATTCTCCGTCTTCAGCGTAAAATGCGAGTTGTAAAAGGGGTCGCCCGCCTGCAGCACCTCTGCCCATTTTTGCCTGAAGGCGGCGGCTTCGCTATCATGCCTTTGCTTGCGCGCGCCCTCGGTGTCGTAGCCGCGGCTCTTGCTCTCGTAGTGGTACGCTTCGGCAAAGGGGGTAAAAACATTCCACAGGCCCTGCCGCCGCAGGCGCAGGCAAAAATCCACATCGTTGTATCCAATGGCAAACTCCGCTTCGTCAAGCCCGCCCACCTGCTCGTACAGGCGGCGCTTCACCATCATAGCCGCGCCGGTAACGGCGCTTACGTTCTGCACCGTGGCCAGGCGGTACATGTCGCCGCCGTTTGCGCGCGCGTGGCCCTTGTGGCTACCGCCCGCCGTGCCGCCCAAGCCCACAATCAGCCCGGCGTGCTGCACGGTATCATCGGGGTAATACAGCAAAGCGCCCACCGCGCCCACGTCCGGCCGCTGGCTGTAGCTTAGCAATTCGCGCACAAAGCCGTCCGTCAGCAGCCGCACATCGTTGTTCAGCAGCAAAAAATGGTCGCCCATGGCATACACCGCGCCAAAATTGTTGATGGCCGAATAATTGAAAGCCCCCTCGTAGCGCAGCACCCGCAGGCGCGGGTAGCGGCGCTTGGCTTCCTCGTAGTAGGGCGCGGTGGCCATGTCGCTAGAGTTATTGTCCAGCACCAGGGTTTCCAGGTTGCTCCAGCCCGCCTTTTGGTACAGGCTTTCCAGGCAGCGGGCCAAATCGTCGGTGTGGTCGCTGCTGGGTATCAGCACGCTTACCAGCGGCTCGTCTTTTACCGCATAGCGCACCCCCACCGCGCCGGGATGCCCCGCCAGCGCGCTTGCCGTGCCCTCAAGGCCCAGGCGGCCCAGCTGCGCCTGCACGGCGGCCACCCCGGCGGCCACGGCGGCCGGCTTTGCGGCAATATCCGCCGCCGTGCTGCCCGCGTGCCGCCGCCAAAAATACAGCACCTTGGGAACATGGCAAATTTTGCCCGCCCCCGCCGCCTCGGTCAGGCGCAAAATCAAGTCGTAGTCCTGCGCGCCGTCGTAGCGGCTGTCTTCGCCGCCGCCCGCTTTTTCTAAAAGGGCGCGGGTAAAAGCGCACAGGTGGGTAATGGTGTTGCAGCCGCGCAGGGTGTCTGGCCCGTAACCGCCCTTAAAATGGTATTCGCACAGGCGCTTAAGGCGCGCGTTCAGCACTATTTCGTCCGAGTACACCAGCTGCGCCCCGGTGTCGCGCGCCGCCTTCGCCACTTCATACAGGGCGTTTTTTTGCAGCACGTCGTCGTGGTCGCACAGCGCCAGCCAGGCGCCCGTGGCGGCGGCAAGCCCTGTGTTGGTGTTGCCCGCAATGCCCTTGTTTTGCCCCAGGGGCACATAGGCAACGCGCTTATCGCGCCCCGCCGCCCGCTTTGCCCGGCGGGCCGCCGGGTTTGCCGCAAAGCCCGGCGCGCCGCCGTCGGCCAGCACCAGCTGCCAATGGGGGTAGCTTTGGCCGCGCACGCTTTTCAGCAGCTGCTTAAAATAGCGCGGCGGGGTGTTGTATAAGGGCACTACCACACTAATCAGCGGCCACAAAGCGCCGGTGGCGGCTTCGCGCCGCTGGGCGCGCAGCTCGCGGCGCAGGGGGATATCGGCGCGATACCGCCACACCTCGCGATGGGTGGCCAGCCGCAGCCTGAAAGCGATTTCGCGCCCAAGGGCCTGCCAGCCCCTTTGCCGCAAAACCGCCCGCCCGCGCCTTAGCAAAGCGCCCAGCCGCGCAAAGGATAAATTGCGCCGCAGCACCTTGGCCAGCGAATCCCGCCCCTGGCAAGCCGGAGCGGCGCGCGCGCCCGCTTTGTCTTCCATCACGCCTTTTTGCCCGCCTTTGCGTTCTGTTTATATTGAGCGCACACATCCGCGCACTCGCCCTGGGCCACTATCTTGCCGTGGCTTAGCCAGGCGGCCCGGTTGCACATGCGCTCAATCTGGTCTATGCTGTGGCTCACCAGCAGCACCGTTGTGCCGCCGCTCATCAGGTCTTTCATGCGCGCTTCGCACTTTTGCTGGAACAAAAAATCGCCCACAGATAAAATCTCGTCACAAATCAAGATATCCGGCTTCATGATGGTGGCCACCGAAAAAGCCAGGCGCGCCACCATGCCGGAGGAGTAGTTTTTCACCGCGCTGTCTAAAAAATTATGCAATTCGCTAAAAGCCACTATCTCGTCAAACTTCGAGTCGATGTACTTCGGCGTCATGCCCAGCACCGTGCCGTTCAGGTAGATATTCTCGCGGCCGGTCAAATCCATGTCAAAACCCGCGCCCAGTTCAATCAGCGGCGCTACGCTGCCGCGCACCGTGCAGTGCCCGCTGGAGGCCTTCATCACGCCGGCGATAATCTTCAGCAAGGTGCTTTTGCCCGAGCCATTCAGCCCAATCAGGCCGTATACATCGCCCTTTTGCACCTCCACGCTCACGTCCGACAAGGCGTAAAACTCGTCGTACTGCAAGCTGCCCTTCAGCTTGCGCAGCACGGTTTCTTTAATGCTGTCTACCTTTTCCTTCGCCATATTAAAGCGGCGGTACACGTGCTCCAGCTCTACCACGGGCAGGGTGTTGTCCATTGCAGGTTCTCCGTTAGACGTGTAGTATAAAACTATCTTGTGTGCGCCTGAAAATAAGCAGCCCAACCACCAGCGCCACCGCCGCGCAGCCGCTGGTAACGGCCCAGTGCGTGGGGCTGGGCGCCCGGCCGTACACCACCACCTGGCGGAATATATCCACAAACCAATACATGGGGTTCAGCCTAATCACAAAATGCACGGCGCTGAATTCGGCCATGATGGCCTCGTGGTAGAAGATGGGGGTCATGTACGTAAGGGCCAGCACAAACACGCTGTATAAATGCTTGATGTCCCTGAAAAACACCACCATGGCGGACAGGATAAGCCCCACGCCCAAATTGAACACAAACAGCAGCACCACCACCACCGGCGCTAAAAGCGCTGAGAATCACCGCCGCCAGCGAAATCATGGAAAACAGGGTGTTTACAAGGCTGAACAGCGCCTTTTCCAGCGGGAAGATGTATTTGGGGATGTACACCTTCTTAATCAGCTGCGCATTGGTCATCACCGAATCCATGGCCATGTTGGTGGCCTCGCTGAAAAAGCTGAAGATAAGCTGGCCGCTGAGCAGGTATACCGGAAATTCGGGCGGCTGCCCGGTAACGCTTACCGTGGGCAGCAGGTCTTGCCGGATGATGTTGCGGAACAGGTACTGGAACACAAAGGTCATCACCAGCATCATCAGCAGGGGGTTAAAAACACTCCACGCAATGCCCAGCACACTGCGGCGGTATTTCACCTTAAAGTCGCGGTTCACCAGGTTGTACAGCAGGTAGCGGTAATTCAGAAAAACACGCAAAGTGGCGCGCAGGTATCGTATCAAGCGGTGTACCACCTTTCAAAAAACGTAAAATCCTGCTCTCTAAAACCGGGCAGCGCGCTGTCTTTATCGCTCAACAAAGGCGGTGCGTCCGCGCTGGGCCAAACAACGCCGATGTCCGTGTCGTTCCAGCATATGCCGCCCTCTTCGGCGGGGTTATACACATCGTCGCACTTGTACGCAAACTCGGCGGTATCGCTCAGCACTAAAAACCCGTGGGCAAAGCCGCGCGGCACATACAGCTGGTGGCCGTTTTCGCCGCTAAGCACCGCGCCCGCCCACTTGCCAAAGTGCGGGCTGTTTGGGCGCAAATCCACCGCCACGTCAAACACCGCGCCGCGGATAACACGCACCAGCTTGGCCTGCGTGTTCTGGCGCTGGAAATGCAAGCCCCGCAGCACCCCTTTGGCGCTGGCGCTTTGGTTGTCTTGCACCCAGCGCGCGGAGATGCCCGCGGCTTCAAACGCATCCTGCCGCCAGGTTTCCATAAAATAGCCGCGCGCATCGCCAAACACGCGTGGCTGCACCAAAAGCATATCGGGTACGCCCAGCGGCGTAAACGTAAAATTGGCCATGAACAACCCCCACCGGCCGCCCGGCCGCGTTTTGCCGCCCCGCGGCATTTTCAAGGCAGCCTTATCATAGCATAAAAGCCGGTGTTCATCAATGCCAAAGCATGGTATACTGTTTCTGGTTAGCTTGCACCCTACCGCCCCCGGAGGCCGCATGGACGATTTGACCCATCACGGAACCATCCGCGCGCTGTGCGCCCGCCACGGCTTTGCGCTGCGCAAGGGCCTGGGCCAGCATTTTTTGGTAAACCCCGCGGTGTGCCCGCGCCTGTGCCGGGTGGCCGGCATTGACGAAAACACCGACGTGCTGGAAATTGGCCCGGGCTTTGGCACGCTGACGGCCCAGCTGGCGCGCCGCGCCCGCCGGGTGCTGGCACTGGAGGTGGACGCGCGCCTGAAGCCCGTGCTTGGCGAAACGCTGGCGGGGTGCGGCAACACCCGCGTGGTGTTTGCCGACGCCATGCAGGCCGATTTGCCCGCGCTGCTGCGCGAAGCCTTTGGCGGGAGCGGCCGCCTGGCCGTGTGCGCCAACCTGCCCTACAACATCACCAGCCCCCTCATCATGCGGCTATTAGAGCAGCGCGTACCATTGCAAAGCATTACGGTGCTGGTGCAAAAAGAAGCCGCCCAGCGCATGGCCGCTTTGCCCGGCACACGCATGGCGGGGGCAATCAGCTACGCGGTGGCCTACTACGCGCAGGCAAGCATTGCCTTCGAGGTATCGCCGGGCAGCTTTTACCCCCCGCCCAAGGTAACCAGCGCGGTGCTGCACCTGGATATGCGCGCAAACCCGCCCCTGGCCGCCTTGCCCCTGCGCGAGGCGCGGCTGTTTAAGCTGGTGCGCGCGGGCTTTGCCCAGCGCCGCAAAACCCTGGCCAACGCGGCGGGCGCGGGGCTGGGGCTGCCCAAGCCGGTGATTGAAGCCGCTTTGCAAGCCGCAGGCGTGCCGCCCGCCGCCCGGGCCGAAAGCTTGACGCTTGAGAATTTTATGGCACTGGAATCTGCCTTATGGCCAGGTGGCACAGAGGCTGGCCTGGAGGACACGTATAAAAAAAGAGGGGATGAACCATGATGAAAAAGCGCATACTATTCCGCGTTGCCGCGCTGGCGCTGTGCGCCGTGCTGGCCCTTGGCGCCTGCGGCACGCTGGAGGATTTTGACTTTTGGGGGCTTTTGGAAGAAGACCCCATGCCGCACGTCCGCGAGCGGCGCACCATCCCGTTCAGCGAGATGGTGTATGCCCGTCCGGACGCGGAACACATTAAAGCCGAGGTGCAAAAGCAAATTGGCAATATCAGCGCCGCCCAAAGCTACGACGACGTGACGCGGGCCATGGAGGCCAGCGCGCCGATTTTGAACAATTTTGTAACCATGTACAAGCTGGCCGAGCTAAACCGCTACCGCTTTGCCACCGATGCCGGCAGCGAAGAAGAATACCGCTGGATGAGCGAAACCATGGTAGAAATAAATACCCTGGGCACAGAACTGAACCGCGCCATAATGAATAGCAGCTTTGCCGAGCAGTACCGGCTGGACGTGGGCGACTATTATTACCAAAGCATGGAGAAAGACTTATTGCTGGAATCGCCAAAAGCAGAAGAATACAAAAAGCAGCGCAAGCAACTTGCCGCCGATTACAACAACCTACTTACCAGCGCCACCGTAGAGTGGGAGGGCGAACAGCTTACCTACGAAGAAATGATGAGCCGGCCGGATACCGATGTTTTTGCCTATTTTTACGAGCTTGCCCCCCAGTATGCGGAAATATACGCCCAGTTGATTGAGCTGGACAAGCTGACCGCCGAGGTGCTGGGTTTTGACGACCCCGCCGAGATGTATTACCTAAGCTATGGCCGTGACTATACCCCCGCCGACACCCTGGCCCTGTGCAATAACATCAGGCGGATATTCTGCCCCCTGCTGCCCGACACGATAGGCCTGGGCATTGTGACGCAGGGCATTGGTTTGGACGAGGCCTTTGCCAAAATGCCCGGTGCGCTGGGCAAAATAGACGCGGGGCTGGCCGAGGCGTTTGAGCAGATGGTGGGGTACGGTTTGTACGACTGTGAGGCGCGCGAGGGCAAACACCCGGGCATTGGGTTCTGCACCGACATTGTAGATTACGACGCGCCGTTTATTTACCAGTATTGGGACGAGTCGGATTTTACTTCTGCCTCCACTCTCATCCACGAATTTGGCCATTATTACGATACGTGGCTGCGCTACGACGACAGCCGGGTTTTTAACCTCGACTTAATGGAGGTGTTCAGCCAGGGCATGGAGTTTTTGATGCAGCCGCACTTTGGCGATTTTCTCTCTGCCGCCGACGCCGAAAACGCCCGGGTGGGTTCAATTGTAGATATTCTTATCAGCGGAATTTTATACCAAAGTGTCCTGGAAGAGTTTCAGATTAGGGCCTACGCGCTGGACAGCGTGGACGCTGTCAGCCTGGGGCGGCTTTATAGCGAAGTGTTGGACGATTACTATTTGGGCTCCCAAACCGACGAACACGGCGCCGCCAACGACTGGGTGCAAATCACGCATCTGTTCGACACCCCGTATTACACCATCAGCTACGTTACCAGCGCGCTGGGCGCCTTGCAGATATGGGCGCAATCGCGCACCGATTACGAAGGGGCGGCCGAAAAGTATATGAACCTGCTTTACGCCGACCACAATCATTCCTTTACCCAGATAATGGAAAACGCCGGCCTCAACAGCATCCACGAGCCTTCCACCATGCGCGACATCGCCGGCGAAATGGCTGCGTTATTTGGAGGCGACACCGCCGATTGGTTTGAAGAGGCGGCTTAAAAGCAATCTGCCATGGCCCAGCCCACCGCGAAGGCGGCGGCGGCCATGCCCGCTTCGCTTGCCACGTCCGCAAATTCATCCGGGTTTGGCAGAAAGCCAAACTCGAACAGCACCGAGGGGCAGGCCGTGGTGCGCGTAACGTAAAACTCGTACCAGCTGGCTTCGCCGCCGCGCCGGGCCGTGCGCGCGGTATCCGCGGCCACCCGGTCCATCAGCGCCTGCGCAAAGCCCTGGGAGGGCGGCGTGTTGTACGGGTGGTAGTAGTACGATTCCACGCCATGCACTTCGCTGCGGTCTTGGTCCAGCGCCACGGAATTGTGGTGCACCGAGAGGAAGAAATCCGGCTTTCGCAGGGTTTGAGCTTCCAGGCGGTCTTGCAGGCTCAGGGTGTCGTCGCCGGTGCGCGTCAGCGTTACCTCGGCGCCCAGCTGGCGCAGGCGGTAGGCAATGGTTTGGGCCAGCGCCAGGTTCAAATCTTTCTCGTTCGGCCCGGTGCTGCCCATCACACCCAGCGCGCCAACATCCGTGCCGCCGTGGCCGGGGTCTAGCAGCACCGTTACGCCTTGCAGAGGGCGGGCGGGGTCTTCCCCGCGCACGGGCGCGCTTTTCAGGTACAGGCGCGTGCCGGCCTCGCTGTATTCCAGGCTGTAGCCCCACAGGTTTTGCGTGGCCAGCCGCAGGGTGGTAACGCCGTCGGCTGTTTGGGCGTTCGCCGCCGTTACCAGCCCGCTGGAAAAGCCTTCCGGCAGGCTAAGCGCCGTGTCATAGAAGGTCAGGGTCAATTCGCCCGTGTCGTTCCCATAGGCCACATAGGCCGCCGGGCTGCCCGTGCCGGTAAAATCCAGCCATTCGCCGCCGGCGTCCGCCGTCACCGTCACACCCGTAAAATCGGCCTGCCCGTCGCCGTCTATCAGCTCACAATGGCTGCCCAGCACGTATTCGCCGCTTTCCATCTGGTAGGCCCACACATATTCGGTGCGCCCTGTTTCGGCGTTCCAGCGGGTTGTGCGCACACTGCCCTCGGCCACAAACACCGCGCCCCTGGGCAGGGTTTCGTTCAGGCTGGGCGCGTAATCGTTGTCCGGGTCTTTCAGCACCCCGGTTATCAGCGCGGCCACGCGCACCGCCTGGCCCTTTTGCGCTTGCGGGGTGCTGCCCCAGGGGATGCCGCCGCCCCCGCCGCCACCCCCGCCGCCCGGGCCGGGGCGGGTTACCGTAAGGGTAAAGCTGCTATCGCCCTGCGCAAAGGTAAAATTGTTTTCGCCTGTTTCAAGCGTTACCGCCACGCCAAACAGGCCGGTATCGTTGCCGCGCGGCACCTCCCTCCCGTCCAGCGTTAAGGGTTGGGCGGGGTTGCTTGTGCCCGTCACCCACAGCTGGCCGGTGGCAGAGGTTTGGTTGTCTATCACGGCGTTTTGGCTCGGCCAGGTAACGGCCAGCTGCTGCGGCAGGCTAAAGCCCGCAAAGGGCGCGCCATCGGCGGGGGTAGCCGTGCCACGCAGCAGGGCAATTTGGGCGGCGGCGTTTTGGTCTTCGGGCCAGGCGGCCAGCAGCGTGCCGGCAAAGCCCGCCTGCCGGTGCGCGCCAAACAAAAACGCGCCGCTCTCGTAATCGGGCGCGGCCAAAGCCGCCCCGCCCGGCTGCACCGCCAGCAGCGCCGCGCCGCTTGGGGCATAGGCCGCAAACTGCGCGGCGGCGTTTTGCCCCTGCGCGCGCGGCAGCGCGTAGGCCAGGTGGCCCGCCTTTTGTATATCGGCAAGCCTTTCGGGCGTTACAACGGCGTCCTGTGTGGCGTCAAACGCCAGGCACAGCGCCGCTTCGCGCCCATTTGCCCGTATCGCCTCATCCAAGTCGGCCATAAAATCCGCAAGCGAAGGCGCGTTCGCCTGGGAGCTCAGCGCCTGGGCCGAAACGGCGTTTTCCACGCCGGTGAGCACCAGCCCCGCAATCGAATAATACAGCGGCAGCGCCGCCAGGCTTTCCGTCAGCCGGGCGCGGTAGGCGTCGTCCAGGGCCCGGCTGGTATCGCCCGGCGCGCCAAAGCAGTTTACCTCCAGCCACAGCTGTATCTCCCGGCCCGACAGCACCTGGCATAAAAGGGCCAGCGGGTCCATCCGGTAAAACAAAGAGTCCTGCCCGCCGATTCCCTCGGCCGGCGGGAAAACATCGTCCCGCCACCACACGGTGTCTTCGGGCTTTGCCTCAAAAACAAGCGTATCAAAACCGTTTTGCGCGGCAAAATCGGCCGCGGCGGCAAAATAGCCGCTCAGGGCCACTTCGTCACTGACATCGGCAGGCGCAGCCACGCGCAGCGCGGCCACCTGCCCGGTTTTGCGAAAGCCCGGCGGGGCGGCGTCACGCGTAAAGCCGCCCAGCAGGGCAAAAGCGCCCAGGCCGCTGGCTGCATACACTGCCAGCGTTGCCAGCGCAAACACTATTTTGGGCCACACCCTGCCTTTTTTTGGCTTTTGCGCGGCGGGGCGGCCCTGCATGCGCGGGCGGCTGGCCACGCCGGGATGCAGGGCGGTATACACTTGCTTGTCTGCCATTTGGCCCTCCCCTTGGTGCAAAAGATAAGGTGTGATGCCAGTATAGCATATTTGGGGGCATAAGGGTGCTACTATTGTCAACGCGGCTGGGAACAATCCCCCATTATATCTCTTTGCCAACACCCCTGTTTTCTGTTATACTGATATTGAGGATTGAATTGTGACACGCCCAATACAACAGGTTCTGATACATCACCCCGAGAGGAGGGGCAAAATGGAGATTGCGCAAATTGTCTGGCTGGTTTTGGTGGTGGTCTTTGTCATTCTAGAGGCATCCACCGCCACGCTGGTAAGCGTATGGTTTGCCGCCGGCGCGCTGGTTGCCCTGCTGATATCGTTATTGCTGCCATGGAACGGCGGCATAGGCCTCATTGTGCAGGTGGCGGCGTTCTTGGTGGTAAGCGGCCTGGCGCTGCTGGCCCTGCGGCCATTGGCCCGCAAGCTGATGGGTACACAAAAAGTACCCACCAACGCCGATGCCAACATTGGCAAGCTGGCCCAGGTGGTGATTGACGTGCTGCCGGAGCGCATCGGACGCGTGGTGCTGGAGGGGCTGGAGTGGGCTGCCAAAAGCAATGCCGTGCTGCCCGCCGGCAGCTGGTGCAAGGTGCTGGCCATAGAGGGCGCAAAACTGATTGTGGCCCCTGTGCCGCCCGGCACGGTGGCGGGCACTCAGCCCGCCCCCGCAAAGCCCAAAACAACACAGGCAGAAGTGTTTGAGGTAGACACACCCAATGAGGAGGAAGGCAAATGATAGGTTGGATTATTTTCGGGGCGGTTGTTTTTCTGGTGCTCATCATTGTCGTGGCCAACATCAAAATTGTGCCGCAGGCGGCTTGCTATGTGGTAGAGCGCATGGGGGTGTTCCACGCCGCGTGGGAGGCCGGGCTGCACATCAAGCTGCCGTTTATAGAGCGCATCTCCAAAAAGGTATCGCTTAAAGAGCAGGTGGTAGATTTTAACCCGCAGCCGGTGATTACGCGCGACAATGTTACCATGCAGATAGACACGGTGGTTTTCTTTCAGGTAACCGACTCGAAGCTGTACACCTACGGGGTAGAGCGGCCCATCTCGGCCATCGAGAACCTGACGGCCACCACCCTGCGCAACATTATCGGCGAGATGGAGCTGGACCATACCCTTACCAGCCGCGACGTGATTAACACCAAAATTACCGCCACGCTGGACGAAGCCACCGATAAATGGGGCATAAAGGTAAACCGGGTAGAGCTTAAAAACATACTGCCCCCCAGCGAGATACAAGACGCGATGGAGAAGCAGATGAAAGCCGAGCGCCAGCGGCGCGAAGCTATTTTGCGCGCCGAGGGCGAAAAGCGCAGCGCCATTTTGGTGGCCGAGGGCGAAAAAGAGAGCGCCATTTTGCGCGCCGACGCCGTGCGCGAGCAGCGCATACGCGAAGCCGACGGCGAGGCCCAGGCTATTTTGACGGTGCAAAACGCCCAGGCGGCCGCCATACGCCTTTTGAACGACGCCAAGCCCACCCAGCAGGTGCTGACGCTGAAAAGCTTGGAGGCCCTGCAGGTGGTGGCCAACGGCCAGGCCACCAAGATTATTGTGCCCAGCGAGATACAAAACCTGGCGGGCTTAATCACCAGCGTGAAAGAGCTGGCGACCCGTTCGCTTTGCGTCAACACGCCTTAAACGCACAACCCAAAGAGCACCTGGAGAAACCCGGTGCTCTTTACTGTCTGCTACGCCGCATCCTCATCGGGCACGCTGCTGTCGTCCGGCGGCTGGCTGGCGGGCAGTGTTTGCTGGGCGGGCACATGCGTTGTGTTTTGCTGGATGGCATACAGGTAGTAGCCGCTGCCGTCACGGCGCAGCATATAATCCATATAGCGCGACGGATTGTTAAAATCGGGCTGAGCCATCATTTGGTCGTTGTCGCCCCGGGCGTTTACATAGCCCACCACCACGCGGCGCACACCGCCGGCCTCCTGCACAATTTCCACCACCGTGGCGTAAAACTCCATGTTCAGGCTGGTGTTGGGCATCACGTACTGCCGGTTTTCCTCGTCAAACATATAGCGCAGGCCCTGCATCGCGTCTGTAAAGGTGGCATGGCCCGAAAACCGGAAATTCGGCCCAAACAAATCTATCCCGTAGTGGTCTACCGCTTCCGCGCTTATCAGTGCCTCGCCGTAGCCGTTGCGCGGTATCTCCTCACCGTCTTTGCGGTACTGGTTCCACACGCCCCAAATGGCCACCTGCTTCACCAAGTTTTCGTCTACGGTAGACACCGAGTTGAACGGCAGTATGTCGAACCAAACCAGCGGCTCGAACAGGCTCTGGTAATCGTCTTTTTCATCGCTCACGTCCATCCAGCTGTTTACCAGATTGATGCCCGCCATCACAATGCTTACCGCCCCCACCACAATCAGGATGGTAAGCGCAAAACCAATCAGCTGACGGTTGCGCCTGCGGGAAGCCCGGGCGCGTTCCTCCTTCTTCAGGCGGGCCGCCTCGGGGTCTTGTTTTACATTTTGCTTTTCATTGGCCATGTGTGCCTCCTGTGGGCGCTCTAACGTATCTGCCCGCTGCCGCGCACCGTGTATTTATAGCTGGTTAGCTCGTACAGGCCCATGGGCCCGCGCGCGCCAATTTTTTGCGTGGATATGCCCATCTCGCAGCCAAGGCCAAATTCTGCGCCATCGGTAAAGCGGGTAGAGGCGTTGTGGTACACCGCGGCGGAATCCACCCCCGCCAAAAAGGCCTCGGCGGCTTCGGCGCTCCCGGTAACAATGGCGTCGCTGTGGTGCGTGCCGTGCCGGTTGATGTGTGCAATGGCCGCCTCGGTGTCTTCCACCACATCCACCGCCAGGATGTAATCCAAAAACTCGGTTTCAAAATCCTTCTCTTCGGCCGCCTGGCCGGGGATAAACGCCGCGGCGGCCTTGCCAAGCCGCAGCTGCACCCCGGGCGCAAGCGCGGCGTGGGCCATGGGCAAAAAGGCGGCGGCCACATCCCGGTGCACCAAGCACACCTCGGCGGCGTTGCACACGCTGGGGCGGCTGGTTTTGGCGTTTACCAAAATCTCTGTCGCCATGGGCAAATCGGCGTCCTTATCCACATACACATGGCAAATGCCCGTGCCGGTTTCAATCACCGGCACACCGCGCGCGCCGTCCACCACGGCGCGTATCAAGCCCGCGCCGCCACGGGGTATCAGTAAATCCACAAACCCCCGCGCCTCCATCAGCGCCTTGGCGCCGGCGTGGGTGGTGTCTTCCAACAGCTGCACGGCATCTTGCGGTGCGTGTTGGCCTTGCAGCGCGGCACGCAGTGCGGCCACCACGGCACGGTTGGTATGTATGGCGTCGCTGCCGCCGCGCAGCACGCAGGCGTTGCCGCTTTTCAGGCACAGGGCGGCGGCATCGCTGGTAACGTTGGGGCGGCTTTCGTATATAATGGCCACCACGCCTACGGGCACGCGCACTTTTTCTATCAGCAGGCCGCCCGGGTGGCGGTAGGTGCGCTCCACCGTGCCCAGGGGGCTTTCAAGCGCGGCTACGGCCAGCACACCGGCGGCCATGTCGGCCACACGCGCCTGGTCCAGGCGCAGCCGGTCAAGCATCACATCCGGGATACGCCCCTTGGCGTTTTGCATGTCCTGCGCGTTCGCCTGTAAAATGGGCGCGGTATTTTCCAAAAGCGCGGCGGCCATCGCACGCAGGGCAACATCGCGCCGGGCATTCGTCAGGGCCGCCATGCCCGCTTTGGCAGCGGCGGCACGTTTTAGCAGGGCATTTATTTCCACAATCTTCTCCTGTTTTGGCAACGCGCAAATACCAAATTCATAATTCACAATTCATAATGCACAATGAGCGGTCAAAGGCGCTGAACGCAAATAAATATAGTCTGTATTTTTCATTATGCATTATACATTGTGCATTATGAATTATTTCTGAACTTAAACCTTGTGCCCACCGGCACGCCCGCGGCCACTTCGTACAGGCACTCGGGGTTTTGGCCGTTGGTAATCACCATATCAATGCCGTGGGGCTGCAGCATTTTGGCGGCCAAAAGCTTGGTGTGCATGCCGCCCGTGCCCAGGGCGCTGCCCGCGCCGCCCGCGTTTGCCAGCATTTCGTCGGTTACCTCGGTTACCAGCGGTATCAGCTTGGCGCTGGGGTTTTTGTGCGGGTCGGCGGTAAACAGGCCGGGGATATCGCTCAGCAGCACCAGCAGGTCTGCCCCGGCAATGACGGCCACCTCAGCGGATAAGGTGTCGTTTTCGCCAATCACCCCGGCTTCTATCTCCTCCGTGGCCACGGTATCATTTTCGTTCACCACGGGTATCGCCCCAAGCTCCAGCAACCTAAAAAGCGTGGCTTCCACGTTTTTGCGCCGCGCGCCGTTTTTTATGTCTTCGGCGGTAAGCAGCACCTGCGCCACGGTGTGCGCATATTTGCTAAACAGCCGGTCGTAGGTATACATCATCTCGCTTTGGCCCACGGCGGCGGCGGCCTGCTTGGTGGGTAAATCGGCCGGGCGGCCGGGCAGGCGCAGCTTGCCCACGCCCATGCCAATAGCCCCCGACGACACCACCAGCACCTGATGGCCCGCGTTTTTCAAATCGGCCAGGGTTTTACACAACAGCTCTACCCGGCGGATGTTCAGCTGCCCGGTGGGGTGGGCAATGGTGGATGTGCCAATTTTTACTACGATACGCACATTATTTCCCCCGCAATCCTATCTGTCTTTGTACATTTTATCATAATACGCCAAATAATCCCCGCTGGCAACATTTTGCAGCCACGCGTTATTGTCTAAGTACCAGCGCACGGTGCGCTCGATACCCTCGTCGAACAGCACGGCGGGCTGCCAGCCCAATTCGCGGCCTATCTTAGCCGGGTCGATGGCGTAGCGGCGGTCGTGGCCCTTGCGGTCGGTCACATGGGTAATCAGCGCCTCGCTGATACCCGCATCCCCCAAATGCTTTTGCAGCAGGGCAATAACGGCCGAAACAATTTGCAGGTTGGTGCGCTCGTTGTGCCCGCCGATGTTGTACACATCGCCCGCGCGGCCCTTTTGCAGCACCAAATCAATCGCAGCGCAGTGGTCTTCCACGTACAGCCAGTCGCGCACCTGCAAGCCGTCGCCGTACACCGGCAGGGCTTTTTTGCCCTTGGCGTTGTTAATCAGCAGCGGGATAAACTTTTCCGGGAACTGGAAGGGCCCGTAGTTGTTACTGCATCGCGTGATGTTCACCGGCATGCCGTAGGTGTCGTGCCAGGCGGCCACAAACATATCGGCGGCGGCTTTGCTGGCCGAATAGGGCGAATGCGGGCACAGCGGGGTTTCCTCGGTGAAGAAGCCCTGTGCGCCCAAGGACCCGTATACCTCGTCCGTGCTCACCTGCACAAAGCGCGCGTTCGGCGGGTACATGCCATCCGGCTGTTCCCAGGCGGCGCGGGCACAGCTTAGCAGGTTTACCGTGCCCATCACGTTTGTGCGTGCAAAAACGCCGGGGTCTTCAATGCTGCGGTCCACATGGCTCTCGGCTGCAAAGTTTACAATTTGTTGAATGTTGTGTTTTTTCAACAATCCATCCACCAGCGCCTTGTCGCCGATATCCCCCTGCACAAACACGTGCCGGGCGTCGCCCTCCGCCGCCTTTAGGTTGGCCAGGTTGCCCGCGTAGGTCAGCTTGTCCAGGTTAATCACGCGCACATCCGGGTGCTTTTGCAGCATGTGTAGCACAAAGTTGCTGCCAATAAACCCCGCGCCGCCGGTTACTAAAAGTGTCATGTGGTTTCCTCGCATTCCCTAAAATACGCCGCCAGCGCGTCTTGCCAGGGGCGCATTTCGTCCCCCACGGTGGCGCGCAGCATGGTGTGCGCCAGCGCGCTGTAGGCCGGGCGCGGCGCCTGGCCCGGCGCTATTTGGGCATAGCGGGCGCTGGTGCAGGGGGTTACCTTCACACCTTTGCCCGCAAGGCGCATTATCTCGCAGGCAAACGCGTACCAGCTGCAAATGCCCTGCCCGGTGCAATGGTACAAGCCGTATTCGTTTGTGGCCGCTATTTTCAGCACATGGTGCGCCAAGTCCTCGGCGTAGGTGGGGCTGCCCACCTGGTCGTCCACCACATTTATCTCGGGGCGGGTATCCGCCAGGCGCAGCATGGTTTTCACAAAGTTGCCGCCGGTGCGCGCATACAGCCAGCTGGTGCGCACAATAAACCATCGCTCGCAAAACGCCCGCACATACCCTTCGCCCAGCAGCTTGGTGCGGCCATACACACTGGCCGGGGCGGGGGGCTCGGCCTCGGTGTAGGGCGCAGTGCCTGTGCCGCCAAACACGTAATCGGTGGAAACATGGCACATTTTTGCGCCGGTTTCCCGGCAAGCCAGCGCCAGGTTGCGCGGGGCAAGGGCGTTGGCGGCAAAGGCGGTGTCGGGGTCTTTCTCCGCGCCGTCCACGTTGGTATAGGCCGCGCAGTTTATCACCACATCGGGGGCGCAGGCTTGCACCAGCGCCATGGCCTCGTTTAGCCTAGACAAATCTGCGTCGTCAATGTCTGCCGCCGTAACGGCAGCGCCCGCCAGCGCCGCGGGCACGGGCCCAAGGGCGCTGCCGCCCGCCGCCAGCTGGCGGCAAAGCTCCGTGCCCAGCTGGCCCTTGGCGCCGGTAATCAGTATGTTCATGGCAACGCTCCGTTCTCCAGTTAATCCACAACCCGCCCCGGTGTCACCGTTTCCGCAATATGGTACAGGTATGCGCCATATTCGGTTTTATCCAGGCGCTTCGCGGTTTGCAGCAGCTTGTCTTTGGTAATAAACGCCTGGCGGTAGGCAATTTCTTCCAGGCACGCCACGTACAGGCCCTGCCGGGTTTGCACGGCCTCTACAAAATTGGCGGCCGCCAGCAGCGAGCGGTGGTTGCCCGTGTCCAGCCAGGCCATGCCACGGCCAAACAGCTCCACCTTTAATTGCCCGCGCTCTAAATAGGCGTTGTTCACGCTGGTAATCTCTATTTCGCCCCGGGCCGAGGGTTTTACGGCCTTGGCAATTTCCACCACCTGGGCATCATAAAAGTAAAGCCCGGGCACGGCATAGCTGCTTTTGGGGTTCTTTGGCTTTTCTTCTATCGAGAGCACCTTGCCCCGGCTGTCAAATTCCACCACGCCAAATTCGCGCGGGTTGGCCACATGGTAGCCGAAAATGGTTGCCCCCTCGCCGCGCGCGGCGGCGGTGTTCAGCCGCTGGGTAAAGCCGTAGCCGTAAAAGATATTATCGCCCAGCACCAGGCACGCGCCCTGGCCGCTTAAAAAGCTTTCGCCCACCAAAAAAGCGTCGGCCAGGCCGCGGGGCGCCGTTTGCACCGCGTAGCTAAACTGCACGCCCAGCGCTTCGCCCGTGCCAAACAGGCGCTTAAAGCAGGGCAAATCTTCGGGCGTAGAGATAATCAATATCTCGCGAATGCCCGCCAGCATCAGGGTGCTTACGGGGTAATATATCATGGGTTTGTCGTACACCGTTAGTATTTGCTTGGTAACGGCGATGGTGGAGGGGTACAGCCGTGTGCCCGCGCCCCCTGCCAATACAATGCCTTTCATGCCTTCACCCCTGTGTTTCGGTTTTGCCGTCTTCGCCCTTTTGCGCCGCAAGCGCCGCCGCCCTGGCCGCCTCGGTTTGCACCGCGTGCTGCCACAGGGGCAGGTTTTCCACATACAGCGCAAAGCGCTTCCCCTCGGCGGTGCTTAGCACCAAAAAGGGATACAAGCCCTCCGATTTCCACGGGTGAGGCCGCAGTTCCTGCTCTGCTTTGGCAATAGCGCCCAGCGGCAAATCGAAAACAAAGCGCCCCTTTGTATTGGCCGAAACATCGGCAAACAGTGCCTTAACGCCGCTGGTTTGGAAATACGCCAACCGGTAGTTTGTCAGCACGGCCATGCCATGGTCGGCTTCGCCGTTTGGGTAAATATGGTTGGCCGCCGCGCGCAGCAGCACGGTTTCGTACGCCCCGCCGGGGGGCACAGGGCTGGGGGCGTTTGGCAGGCCGCCTGGGTAGCTTTCCGGCATGGGCGCGGCTTGCGGCGGCATCCCTTGCCCGGGCGCGCCCATGCCCTGCGGCGCGCGCTGGCGGTTCACGGCGTTCTTGCCCATTTGGGCGGCGTCGCCCAGGCTGTCTTTCAAATCCTTAAAAAAGTTGCTCATTGATAAGCCCCCTACTTTAATCTAAAGCCCCACTTGCGAAAATAACGCAGCATGCTTTTCAGCTGCCAGCAAAACTTGCGCAGGTTGCCGTGGGCTTCGCGGTGCCACTGGTGGGTAACGCGCACATCGGGCAAATACACCGCCCGGCCGCACCGCAGCGCCTTTTGGGTAATGTCGGCATCTTCCACGTACATAAAGTATTTTTCGTCAAAGCCGCCAATGGCCTTAAAAACCTCTGTGCGGATGACAAAAAACGAGCCGCTGCAAAACGCTACATCAGTGGGGCGGCTTAAGTCTTCGTCCAGCATCAGGTAGTGGGCCTCGTGCTTTTGCCAAAGCCCGTGCCCCAGCTGGCGGGCCAGCAGGGGCAGCAGGGCGGGCCGCCGCTTTGCAATGTGCTGCTGCCGCCCATCGGGGAAAAACAAATTGGGCGTGGTGATGGCCACGTCCGGGTGGGCGTCCATGTAGTCGGCCATTTGGGCCGGGGCATCGTTTTGCAGCACAATATCCGGGTTTATCACCGCGTGGTAGCGGCTTTGCAGCAGGGGCAGCACGGTGTTGTGCCCGCCGCCGTAGCCCAGGTTTTTGGCGTTTTGCAGCAGCTTTGTGCCGCCGGGCAGGGGCTGCGCCCGCAGCTCTTCCAGCGCGCCGTTTGGCGAGGCGTTATCCACCAAAAACACCTGCGTTTGCGGGCTGTGTGCCGCCAGGCTTTCCAGGCACTGCCGCGCCTCCAAAGGGCGGCCGTACATCACCACACCGGCGCTGATGCGATGTTGGGCGCTCATTCGGTTTCGCCGCCGGCATCACCGGTATCTGTGCCGGTGTCAGACGCGGCGCCGGAGCTGGCATCACCGCCGGCATCGGAGCTGGTGCCTGTGCCGGTGCTTGTGCCCGAGCCTGAGCCAGCGGGCACATCGCCCGCGCCGCCCACGTTGATGGGCGGGCCAGGGTCTTGCCCCGCCTCGCGCAGCAGGGTGTACAGCACCTGAAACGCGCGGATGCTCGCGGGGTCGCTGTGGGGAATTGGGTTCAGCAGCATCTGCTCGGTTACGCCCTCCCCGCTTATTTCCGCGTCGGGCGTGATGCCCGTGCCGTCAAAGGTAATGTCCTGCCCGTTTTGCACCGTCCACAGCCGCGCCGAGGTAACCGACAGGGCCGAACCGTCGGGAAGGCGCTGGGGGGTGGTGGTTATTTTGCCGCGCCCCGCCGTGCGCGCGCCCACCACCTGGGCGTGGGCAAGGTCGCGCAGGCTTACGGCAAACAGCTCGGCGGCGGCGCCGGTGGTTTCGTCCACCATCACCACCATGGGCAGTTCCACGGCGTTTTCGTCGCTGGTGGCCAGCACGCGCATGGTGCCGTTCTTGGCTTCGCTCTTGGCTATCGTGCCAATGGGGCACAGCATGTCAATGGCTTCGTAGGTATCGGCAAAGCGCCCGCCGGCGTTGCCGCGCACATCAAACACAATGCCCTTCGCCCGCCGCGCGCGCGCCATGCGCACCTCGTATTCCAGTTCCGCGTAGGTGGCCGCCGTAAACGACGAAACGCGGATATAAGCGCAATCGTTTACCTCAACCGACACAACGGTGGGCGCGGTGTACTGAATGCGCTGCACAGTGAAAGACTCTTCTTCGGCAATGCCGTAGATGCAGGTGAGGGAAAGCTCTGTGCCCGCCGCGCCGCGCAAAAGGCTGTGCATGGCGCGCACACCGGGCACTTCCCGCGCCTCCTGGCCGTCTACCGTTAATAAGCGCCCCCCCTGCCGCACCCCCGCGCGGGCCGCCGGAGAGCCCGGATACACATAGGCAATATGGTAGCTGCCGTTGCCGTCGCGGTACAGTTCCAGGCCCACGCCCAGCAGCGCGCCGCTTTCTATGGCCAGCAGCTCGGCGTACTCGGCCTCGGTATAGTACACGCTGTACCGGTCGCCCAGGCCGTTTATATACCCCTTGGCCACCTGGTCGAACAGGGTGTCGTTGTCTATTTCGCCAAAAAAGTTGTTGCGCGCGTAGGTGTCTATTTCGCCCAGCTTTTGGTATTGCGCCTGCAGCTGGGTTACGCTGCTCACCGTGGCGTCAAAGCGCGCCATAGACACCAGCCACGTGATGGAAAACGTCACCGTCATGGCAATGATAGTAATGGCCAGCGAAACGCTTACCGGCAGTTTTTTTCTCATAAAGCCTCCCCGCACGCTACACCTTCAAATGCTTCCTTACGCTGAACGCCGTGCCCAGGCCGCCCAGCACTGCCCCGGCCAGCACCGCCAGCCCCATTATGCCGCCCCAGATATCCGAAAGGCGCAGCACGCTGGACATAATGCGAAGCACCCAAACGTTTACCATCTCCTGCAAATAGCCATACACCAACGTATACGCGCCGCACAGCACGCCGCCGCTAAGCAGCCCGGCAATCACCCCCACGGCCACGCCCTCTACAAAAAACGGCAGGCGGATAAACGTGTTGGTAGCGCCCACATATTTCATGATGGATATTTCGCGCCGCCGGGCAAACACCGTAAGGCGGATGGTGTTGGAAATAACAATCATCGACACCACCGCCAGCACAACAACAATGCCCCAGCCGCCATAGGTCACGGCGTCGCGCACGGTCAGCATCACATCGGCCAGGGCCACGGGCTTCACGGTATATTCCACGCCCTCCAGCTGGTTCAAATAGCCGTCCGTTTCGTCCAAATGCGCAAGGTCTTTAACGGTAACGTTAAACTTGATGGGGAAAATGTCGTCGTATCCGGCCAGCAAATTATCGCTGAACGCGCTTAGCATCTCCTGCGCTTCCAGGTAAGCGGCCGCCTTGCCCACCATCTCCACCTCGGAAACATTCCAGTTGCCCTTAATATCGGGCAAAAGCACCTCGGCGGCGTCGTCGTCCACCTCGGGCTTCATAAACACCACTATCTCGTTTTGGCCCGATAAATACTGCACCATGGCGTTGATATTAATGGTAAGCAGCGCGGCGATGCCGGTGATGATAAAGCAAGCCGTCAGCACGCCCACGCCCGCAAAGGTCATCAGGCGGTTTGCGCCCATGTTTTTAAGGCCCTGCTTCACCAAAAAACGGATGCTGGAAAACCTCAAAACAGGCCTCCCCTCTGCATGTCGTCTGCCACCACGGCGCCATGGTCTATGGTGATAATGCGCTCCGAAAAGCGCTGTGCCAGCTCGTGCTCGTGGGTAACCACCACCACCGTGGTACCCACCATGTTGATGGCTTTTAGCAGCTCCATAATCTCCACGGAAAGCTCGGGGTCGATGTTGCCGGTGGGCTCGTCCGCGATGATGATGGGGGGCGAATGCACCAGCGCCCGCGCCAGGGCCACGCGCTGCTGCTCGCCGCCGGATAGCGCGTCGGGCAGGCTGCGGGCCTTGCCGGCCAGGCCCACCAAATTAAGCACGTACGGCACGCGTTTTTTAATCTCCCGGTCGGGGATATTGGTAACACGCATGGCAAAGGCCACGTTTTCAAAGGCCGTCATGGTGGGAATCAGCCTGAAATCCTGAAACACTACGCCGAGCCCCCGCCGCAAATGGGGGATATCGCGGCGCTTGATGCGCGAAAGGTCGCGCCCGTTCACCATCACCTTGCCGCTGGTGGCCACCTCTTCGCGCAGAAGCAGTTTTAAGAACGTGCTTTTGCCCGCGCCCGAATGCCCAAGCACAAACACAAACTCGCCCCGGTTAATTTCCAGGCTTACCCCCTGCAGCGCCACGTGCCCGCCGGGATACACCTTTTTTACCTTGGAGAGCTGAATCATCACATTGCTGTTTGCCGAACCATTTCTTTTTGCCATTCTGCCTCTCCCAGCACCATTGCGCGGCCCAATAATATAACAAGGCTGCTGTTAAAACAGCAGCCCTATCGTACCACGTTTGGGTTTTTTTGGCAATTACGAGGTGCTAAAACCGCGATGGGTTTGAGGTGAGGTATTTTTTCACCATCAACGCCACCTTAAACACAATGGCGTCCTCAAACTCGCGCAAATCCAGCCCGGTAAGCTTTTTAATCTTCTCCAGCCGGTACACCAGCGTGTTGCGGTGCACAAACAGGCCGCGGCTGGTTTCGCTCACGTTCAGGTTGTTTTCAAAAAAGCGCTGGATGGTAAACAGGGTTTCTTCGTCCAGGCTGTCGATGCTGCCCTGGTTGAATACCTCTTTTAAGAACATCTCGCACAGGGTGGTGGGCAGCTGGTATACCAGGCGGGCAATGCCCAAATGGTTGTAGCTGATAATGCTGTGCTCGGTGTCGAACACCTTGGCCACCTCTAAGGCAATTTGCGCTTCCTTAAAGCTGTGCGATAAATCTTTAATGCTGGTGATGGGCGTGCCAATGCCCACCACCGCCCGGATATAATGTTCGCCGTTCAGCATGTCAATAATCGACGCGGCCAGGTTCTCAATGTCGCGTTCGTCAATGCCGCGTCGTATTTCCTTCACCAGCACGGTGTCATACTCGTTTACGTTAAACACAAAATCCTTGCGCTTTTCCGGAAACAGGCCGCCCACCACCTCCAGCGCCGACACGTCCGACCCGCTGATGACCCGCACCAGCAGCACCACGCGCGCCACATCGGTGGCAAAATGCAATTCGCGCGCCTTGGCGTAAATATCGCCCGGCAAAATGTTTTCCATCACCACGTTTTTAATAAAGTTGGCTTTGTCAAACTTTTCGTCGTGATACTGTAATATATTCAGCAGGCTTACGGCTAAAAGGGCGGCTGTTGCGGCCGATGATTCCGCATTTCCCTGCACAAAAGCCGCGTATTCGCTGCGCTGGTCGGTAGAAAATGGGCTGAACGCAAAATCGTCCAGCACAAAGGCTTCGTCGCTGGCGGCCATTTGCTCGGGAACGCCGGGAATGGTTTCGCCAATGCGGGCAAGGTCTGTGCACGCCACCACAACGCCGGTTTCGTCCACCGCGCCGGCCACGCAGCCAAGCGCCTCCTGCATCTGGAAAAGAACACCCTGAAACACCTTGTTTACCACTACCCGTACCTCCTGACGGCGGCGGCAGCCGCCCTGCTCTTTGTGCATTTTCACAAATCTTTGCGTATGTTAGTATTCATATTACACAATTAACTTGCCCTTTGCAACAGTATTGCACAAAATTAGGCCCTGTTTATTGTGTAGTTTTCGCCCCTGCCGCCCACGGGGGGCTATTTGCAATTACATGGGCGGTATTGTACAATATAAACCGATTCTATTAATTAGGCAGGGGGAAGGCCACATGCAGCGTCCAAAGCGGGTTTTGTGTATGATGGACCTGGCGCTGGAGGGCCGCGCCAGCTTGTCTTCCGTGCCCTCGGTGCTGGCGGCAAGCGGTTTGCAAGCCGTATGCTTGCCCACCGCCCTGCTGTCGGCCCACACCGCCGGATACGGAAAGGTGGCGCGGCAGGATAACGCCGCGTTCTGCGGCGCGGCGCTAAGCGATTTTGCCCGCGAGGGTGTTGGTTTCGACGCCATCCTGGTGGGCTACCTGTTTGGGCCGGTGCAGTTTGCGCTGGCCACGCGGGCGTTTAGGCTGTTTTCCGACGCGCTGAAAGTGGTGGACCCCGCCCTGGGCGACAGCGGCCGCCTGTACGAGGGGCTGAGCCCATCCGATGTGAACGGGATGCGCGAACTGTGCCGCGCGGCAAGCGTGATAACGCCAAACGCCACCGAAACCGCCCTGCTGTGCGGCGAAGACCCCGCCGCGCCCGCCGCGCGCGAAGACGTATTGCGCCGCATACAGCAGTTTTGCGCACCGGAACAAAGCTGGCTGGTTACCAGCCTGCCCGCGCCGGCGGCGGATACGGGCGATGCCACCGCCACCGCCTATTTTGACGCTAAAAACCCACAGGCCGGGGTGTGTACCTGGGCCTCGCGCCGCGCGCCTCAAAGCTATCCCGGCACGGGGGATATCTTTGCCGCCGCCATCACCGGCCGCCTGCTGTGCCACCCGGATGAGGGCCTGGGCGGGGCGGTGGAGTGTGCCTCTCGCTTTGTGCAAAGCGCCGCCTGGGCCACCTGGGAAAGCGATGGGGACGCGCGCGCGGGCATTTGGTACGAGCCGTTTTTGCACATGCTGCACCCACCGCACAGCGGGTGCGGCGATGCCTGACATTGCCCCCACACTGCCCCTGCATGTGGTGCTGGTGCAGCCGCAAATACCGCAGAACACCGGCAATGTGGCCCGCACTTGCGCCGTAACCGGCGCGCGGCTGCACTTGGTGGGCCCTTTGGGCTTTACGGTAACCAGCGCGCAGCTTAAACGCGCCGGGCTGGATTATTGGGACAAGCTGGACGTGGTGCACTACCACAGCTTGGACGCCTTTTTGCCAAACGCCCCGGGCCCGCTGTTTTTGTTTACCACCAAGGGCACGCTGCGCCATACAAGCGCCCAATACCCCCAAAACGCCTGCCTGGTGTTTGGCCGCGAAGATGCGGGCCTGCCAAAGGCGCTGCTGGCGGCCCACCCGCACAGCTGTGTGCGCCTGCCCATGCGCGGCGGCCTGCGCAGCCTTAATTTATCCAACACCGTGGCCGTTGGCGTGTACGAGGTGCTGCGCCAGTGGGGTTATCCGGGGTTTGAGTAATACCATCATTGTGCTATATGCCATCATCTTGTTTCCAATATGGGGGAAAACCAATTCAATGACAGAGAAAAAATTTGCGGTACTCACCGATTCGGCCTGCGACTTGCCCTATGATTTGGCCAAAGCGCGCGGGGTAGACATTCTGAATTTTGGCATCACCGTAGACGGCACGGGATACTACGAGCGGGTGGATTTTGATTTTGACGAATACTACGGCATGCTGCGCAACTGCGAGGATGTGCCCGCCACGGCGCACATCACCGTGCCCCGCTTTGAAGAAGCCTTTGAAAACTACGCCCAGGCGGGTGTGGAGGAAGTGCTGTATGTGTCTATCTGCCGCGCGGGCAGCGCCACGCACGATGCCGCCGTGACGGCGGCCGCCCGCTATGCCGAAAAGCACCCGCAAAGCGGCATGCGCATCCACGTGGTGGATTCGCACGCTTACTCGATGGCTTACGGCTGGTTTGTGGCCGAGGCGGCACGCAAGCTGGCCGAGGGCGAAGCCATGGACGCCATTGTGGCCTGGCTTACGGATATTTTTGCCCGGGCCGAGATTTTGCTGGCGGCTTTTTCCCTGCGGTTTATGAAAAAAAGCGGGCGCATCAGCGCGGCGGCGGCCTTTGCGGGCGAGCTTTTGGGCCTGCGGCCGGTGATTACGCTGAACGACGGGATAAGCACCGTGCAGCAGAAGGTGCGCGGCGACAAGGACGTAGCCCCCGCCATGGTGGCCTACGCCGACGCGCACCGGCAGCCGGACACCGACTACATGGTGGGCGGAACGGACCATCCGCGCCTTGCGGAACTGGTTGAGCTGTGTACCCGGCGTTTTGGCAAGCCGCCGCTGTGTACCTTCCGCCTGGGCGCGGCCGTAAGCACCAACACCGGCCCAGACGCCATTGCCATGATTTATTTGGGCGAAAAGCGGACAAGGGACTAGATGGTGTTGTCAATAGCTCAACGGCACGTCTTTGCGGCACATTTTACCTATTGACTACACCATCTAAGGCGTGTTGACGCAAAGCGAACGGGCACAAGATTACCCCACCTTGCAACCACCCCGCTGCCTTTGATTCCCCTCCCCTGGAGGGGTGGCACGCGTAGCGTGTCGGGGTGGTTAGAGAAGACCGTAAAACCATTTTACCGGTATTGAATATCCAGTTATGCGAGGAGTATCAATGGCAAAATTGCGCGTGGCCGTTTTGTTTGGCGGCGTTTCCAGCGAGCACGAAATCTCCTGCCTGTCGGCCGCCACGGTGGTGCGCAGCCTGGATACAGACAAGTACGAGGTTATTAAGCTGGGCATTACCAGGAAGGGCCGCTGGGTAAACCACCCCGGCGGGCCCGACGGCATTGCCGACGGCACTTGGGAAACCTGCGAGGACAACGTGCCCGCCTTTATCTCGCCCGACGCCACCACCCACGGCGTGGTGCTGAACCATACCGGGCGGTTTGACGTATTGAAGGTGGACGTGTGCTTCCCGGTGCTGCACGGCAAAAACGGCGAAGACGGCACGGTGCAGGGCCTTTTGGCCATGGCGGGCATCCCCTTTGTGGGCTGCGGCGTGCTTAGCAGCGCCGCCTGCATGAACAAAGCCGCCGCCAACCTTATTTTTGCCGCGCACGGCCTGCCCCATACCCCCTGGATTGCCTTGCGGCGGGCGGAGCTTGAAGACGAGGACAACGTTTTACGGTGCCTTCGCGAAGCGATGGATTTCCCCGTTTTTGTAAAGCCCGCCAACGCCGGCAGCAGCGTGGGCTGCACCCGGGTAAACGGCGAAGACACCCTGCGCGCCGCCCTGATGCTGGCAAGCATCCACGACGATACCGTTGTGGTGGAGCAGGCTGTAGACGGCCTGGAGGTGGAATGCGCCGTTTTGGGCAACCAAAGCCTGGTGGCCACCCGCCCCGGCGAAATAGTAAGCTGTAACGAAAGCTACGACTACGAAGCCAAATACCACTCTGGCGGCAAGAGCTTGCAGTACATCCCCGCGCGTTTGCCCGCAGAAAAGCTTGACGAGGTGCGCGATATTGCCGAGAGGGCCTACCGGGCGCTGGGCTGCGCGGGCCTGGCGCGGGTAGATTTTTTTGTGGAGCGCGGTACAAACCGCGTACTGTTAAGCGAAATCAATACCATGCCGGGCTTTACCGAAATCAGCATGTATCCCAAGCTGATGGAAGCCGAGGGCATCCCGCTGCCCGAATTGGCAGACCGGCTGATACAGCTGGCACTGCAAAGCGCCGAAGATTGAGGCGGTACGTATGACCACTAAGACACTCAGCCAACGCCCAATCGGCGTTTTCGATTCGGGCCTGGGCGGGCTTACTGCCGTTAGGGAATTGCGGCGCATTTTGCCCGGCGAAGACATTGTGTACCTTGGCGACACCGCCCGCGTGCCCTACGGCTCGCGCGGGCAGGACACCATTCTGGAATATACCCGGCAGGACATTGCCTTTTTGCTGGCGCAGAACGTGAAGGTGGTGCTGGCCGCCTGCGGCACTGCCAGCAGCGCTTTTCCCCCCGGGGAGGCCGCCGCCCTGCCCGTGGGCTACCTGGGCGTGGTAACCCACGCCGCCGCCGCCGCGGCCGCCGCCACCCAAAACGGCCGGGTGGGCGTGCTGGGCACCGCGGCCACCATTGCCAGCCAAAGCTTCCAAACGGCGCTGGCCGCGCTAAACCCGCGTATAGCCGTTACCGCGCAGGCTTGCCCGCTGTTTGTGCCGCTGGTGGAAAACGGGCACTTTGCCAAAGGCGACGCCATGGCAAACCTGGCCGCCAAGGAATATTTGCCCGGTGTGAAAACCGCCGGAGTGGATACCCTGATTTTGGGCTGCACCCATTACCCGCTGCTGGCCGGGGTGATTGCCGAATACATGGGCCCCGCCGTAACGCTGATTGACACCGGACGCCAGGCCGCGCTGGCCTTGCAGGCGCAGCTGCAAGCGGCCGGGCTGCTGGCGGCGCCCGGCAAAAAAGGCGCGACACACTACTATGTTACCGATGACCCCGCCCGTTTTGGCCGCCTGGCCGAGCTGTTTTTGCGCCAGCCGGCCCAGGGCGATGTGCGGCGCGTTGAAATTGAAACTTACCGATAGGCAGAGGGCATACCATGAATGAAGACTACCTGATTGACATTGTGGGCACAATGGAAACCCCGGGCGACGTGGACACTGTAAACCTGATGACGCGCGGCAGCTTTTTGGAAAAGAACGGCAGCTATTACATCAGCTACCGCGAAAGCGAGGCCACCGGCTACGAGGGCAGCATCACTACCGTGAAGGTAGAGGCCGAAGACCGGGTGAGCATGCTGCGCACCGGCTCTGCGCCCAGCCAGCTGGTGGTAGAGCGCGGCCGCCGCCATGTGTGCCATTACGACAGCGGCTTTGGTGCGCTTAGCCTGGGCGTGCAGGCCGACGCTATTAAAAACCGCCTGACGGGCAGCGGCGGGCAGGTGGTGTTCAGCTACACGCTGGACAGCGGCGACGCACAGCTGAGCCGCAACGAAGTGAAGATAACGGTATCTGTGCCGCGGGGCAGCTGAAGGGGTACTGTATAAACACGTAGGGGCGAGCTGTGTTCGCCTGCTGGTTTACCTGCCGCAAGGTGTTTTCTTGCGGGCGGCCAATGTTCGCCCCTGCAAAAGGCTATCTGTCCACACTTAAAATGAGGTTTTTTGACAGAATGGCATCGCATCCTTACATTGACGAGGGGAATTAGCAATGACCGAAGATACCATTGTGAACGCCGACGACACCGGCCTGTGTGCCGAAATGCGCGGCACATACCTGTATATGGATATGCAGCAAACCATCAAGGACGAGGCGCGCGCCTACTTGCTGGCCGGCCTTGCCGCCGCCGTGCAGGCGGGCGCTTTGCCCGATAAAGAACCCCCGGCCTTTGTGGTGGAGATACCCGCCGATACCGCCCATGGCGACTTGGCCGCAAACCTGGCCATGGCCAGCGCCAAAACCTACGGCATGCCGCCCCGCGCCATTGCCCAGGCGGTGGTAAGCCATCTGCCAAAGCCCCAAGGCAACACTGTTTTTCAGCGGGCGGAAATTGCCGGGCCGGGGTTTATCAACCTGTTTTTAGGCGATGCCTGGTTTTCCAGCGTGGTGCTGGCCGTGCACGCCACCGGCGCGGATTACGGCCGCACCAATGCGGGCAAGGGCGAAAAGGTGAATGTGGAGTTTGTATCCGCCAACCCCACCGGGCCCATGCACCTGGGCAACGCGCGCGGCGGCGCGCTGGGCGATTGCCTTGCCGAGGCTTTAGCCTGGGCCGGGTACGATGTGACGCGGGAGTTTTACATCAACGACGCCGGAAACCAGATTGCCAAGTTTGGTAAAAGCCTGGCGGCGCGGTATTTGCAGCTAGTGCGCGGCGAAGACGCCGTGCCCTTCCCCGAGGACGGCTACCAGGGCGAGGATATCCGCCAGCGCGCGCGGGAATTTTACGAAGCGAACGGCGCCGGCTGGGCGGATAAGCCCGAGGCGGAATTGGAAGCCGCCCTGGTGGGCGACGCTTTGCCGAAAAACATCCAGGAGATTCAGGATGATTTGGCCAAATACCGCATCCGGTACGATGTGTGGTTCAGCGAGAGCAGCCTGCACCAAAGCGGTGCGGTACAGCGCGTGATAGCGCAGCTGGCCGCGCGCGGCGAAACCTATACGCAAGACGGCGCGGTGTGGTATCGCGCCACGCTGCACGGCGCCGAGAAGGACGAGGTGCTGGTGCGCGCCAATGGACACCCCACCTACTTCGCGGCCGACATCGCGTATCACGTGAATAAGTTTGAGCGGGGCTTCACCCAGCTGATAGACGCCTGGGGCGCCGACCACCACGGCCACGTGGCCCGCATGAAGGGCGCGATGGACGCCGTGGGGCAAAGGGGCGAGGCGCTGGACATTGTGCTGTTCCAGTTTGTAAACCTTGTGCAGGGCGGGCAGCCCGTGCGCATGAGCAAGCGCACCGGCAAGGCCATCACGCTTACCAACCTTTTAGACGAAGTGCCCATCGACAGCGCGCGCTTTTTCTTCAACCTGCGCGAGCCGGGCAGCACCATCGAGTTTGATTTGGATTTGGCCGTGGCCGAAGACAGCGACAACCCCGTGTACTACGTGCAGTATGCCCACGCGCGCATTTGCAGCATCTTCCGCAATTTGGCCGCCGAGGGCATTGCGCTGCAGCACCGTACCGCCTTTGCCCATCTGGGGCTGCTTGCCGCTCCCGAAGAGCGCCAGCTTATCCGCCAGCTGGCGGCCTTCCCGGGCGAAATTACCGCCGCGGCCCAAAACCGCAACCCCGCACGCATCACGCGCTGGCTGATAGACACGGCCACCGGCTTTCACAAATTCTACACCGCCTGCCGCATCAAGGGCGAAGACGCCGGCCTTTTGCAGGCGCGCCTGGCTTTGGCCGGCGCGGCCCAAACGGCGCTTGCGAATGGTTTGGGCATGCTGAAAATAGGTGCGCCCCCTTCCATGTAGGCAACGCATTATTTGATTTTTATTTTATTTTAGGCCCAATTTAAGCGTGTTATTTTCGCCTGTAAATCATCGGCCATCACAGCCGCCATGTGTTGGTTAACAACCTGTTAATAATCGGTTGATAACAATTATCCTGCAATTAATGTGCAATAATGCCGCGCAAGCCCCCAAGCGTCGCAGCCCGCCTGCCTGCCCGCGCGCTAAATACCGCGTATATCACCGCAATTGCGGTGATATACGCTTTGTATTGGGGAAAGTTTTCAACAATCGCCGCGAATAATCCGCCGAAAACCGCACACAATCTCTTGGATATTACAACGATTCGACACGGGTAATTGCGGGGGGAATTGCCTGATTTCCGGCGCGGGGGTTTGCCTAATTTGTATTTGACTTTCGCCACATTTCGTGGTAACATATACAGGCGTTCCCACTATGCTCCCTTGCCAGCCAATGGCTGGGGCGCACAGCCAAATAGCGCGGGGTGGAGCAGTCCGGTAGCTCGTTGGGCTCATAACCCAAAGGTCGCAGGTTCAAATCCTGCCCCCGCAACCACGATGCACCGCCGATTATTAAGTTAATCGGCGGTGTTTTTTCTTTGCATATATGGGCAATACCTCACAAAAACCTCACAACGTCCTCCAAAACCCATGTTTTCAACCGAAAAGCATCATTTGGGGGGATGCTTCTCGGCCATTGAAAAACCGCCCCTGCGCTGGCAGGAACGGTGATATATTTGTGGGGCATCATTCATGAAGCAGGCGACGGCACCGGGAGCGCTGCTTGCCTCCACTGCTTCAGCTTCTCCACGTCGCCCACATCCTCTATGGCAAGTTGCCCATTGTCCACCAGCACAAGGGCACGCACCAGCAGCACTTCGGCCTGCGGGCTGGGCAAGCGGCCTTCGGTTTCAAGGATAAAAGCCCGGAACTCCGCGACAGTGGCTCTATTCGCTTCACTCATGCTTGCGCCCTCCGTACAGGGAAGCCACCCGCCGCCACACACTTAACGCCGAATATGGCCGCTATGGGCATACCATTGCCCAGCCGGAAAAAGTCTGCACCGTCACCACCCAATAGGCGTTCAAAGCATCCCTGTGCCCATTCGCGGGCCTGCCGCTCAAAATCTGATTGAGTGAACAGAAAAGGCTTTTCGCCACGCTCCAGGATAACCAGGGCCTTAATCCTGACCTCGCGCAACAGTTTTGCAAGCAGCACGCTTTCGGGCATATCAGAGGCTTCATCGACAATGCACACATCCATGCTGGCTGGGGTATTGTCGCGGCACGGCTGCCCCGCTTTGGATATCTGGCTCATGCCGCCTGCCCTCCTTCCAGCATTTCAGCAAGTGCCCGCGCTTTCTGCTCGATGAATGCCAGGCACTCTTGCCCGGCCTGTAAGCGGGCCGCCTGTGTGCCGGTGGTCATGCGCTGGGCGAAACAGTTATATACCTGTTTCATGGCGGCCCGTGCGCCACTGATAAAGGCATTCGCGAGCGCCGTGTTATGCCGTGCTATCTGCTGTTTCACCAGTAAATCAAGTTGAGCCTGCTGCTCCGGGGCAATAATCATCCCTGCATCCTCCTTTACATTGGGAAGCGAGGGCGCTATACTGTGGATAACGCCCCCGCCTCGGCGGGTTGGTGTTCGGGCGGCTCCTGCATCTGGCTTTGGCGGCGTTGATGCAAGGGCCGTTTCTCATGCCGGCACAAGCGTAAAGCGCCGGGTGGTGCTGGGCTTGATGTACTGCGC
>QMCE01000126.1_pt1 | contig 109922 bp, 89 predicted proteins | sample 1821851 | NCBI WGS metagenome assembly QMCE01 (sample SAMN09453174, study PRJNA476694) | Termite gut metagenome, whole genome shotgun sequencing project. | isolation source: worker | host: Odontotermes sp. | place: South Africa:Pretoria | collected 2016-01-28
AAAATCGAGGTCGTTTGGAAGCTGGAGGGTTTTTTGAATGGCTTTGCGCAGGAGGCACAGCCTTTTGTCGCACCATGAGCATTCGCGGCAAAAGAGTCAAGGCCACGACAAAATTTCTTTTGTCGTGGCCTTGACTTTTGGGTGGTGGGGATTTAGGGACTCGAACCCCAGACTTCCTGCGTGTGATGCAGGCACTCTAACCAGCTGAGCTAAACCCCCGCGGAACAAGGGGTATTATACCATCACGCCGCAAACAAATCAAGGTTTTTACAATCGATTTTCCCTTGTTTTTCCTCAAAACAGCTAAAACCGATATATACGATAATTTTGACCAAAACTGAGAATAGGGGTATAATACTACAATGCGGTGTTCGCCCCCTGGTGAGGGGCATGATGTTGGTGTGATGAGGGGTAGCCATGCGGATAGCACTTGTGATGGACCAGTTTGACGATTCGAACAACGGCACAACCATTGCGGCCCGCCGTTTGGCGGAGAATCTGCGCCAGAACGGCCATACGGTTACCATTTTGGCGGGCGGCAGCCCCATGCCGGGGAAAATATGCGCCCCAAAGCATAAAATCAGGGGTTTTCAGTGGCTGATAGAGAGCCAGGGCATGTGTTTTGCTAAGCCAGACCCCGAATTGTATTACCAGGCGTTCAAAGACGCGGACGTAGTGCATTTCTTTATCCCGTTTCGCTTTTGCCGCGTGGGTGAAAAACACGCAAGGCAAATGCAGCTTCCCAGCGTGGCGTCATTCCATGTTCAGCCAGAGAATATCACATCATCGTTTTTTATGGGGCGTTCCAAGCTTGTAAATGGCTATTTGTACCGCTGGTTTTACCGGATGTTTTACAACCGGTTTGCGTACATTCACTGCCCCAGCCAATTTATAGCCGGGCAGCTGGCCCAGCATGGCTACAAAGCCGATATACAGGTGATATCAAACGGAGTGGCGTCTAGTTTTGTGCAGACGCCGGCCCTGCGCCCGCCGCAGTATGAGGGAAAGTTTCTGATACTGATGATTGGCCGCCTTTCGCGCGAGAAGCGGCAAGACCTTTTGATACGCGCCGCGCAAAAAAGCCGCTACGCCCAGCGCATCCAGCTGTTTTTTGCGGGCAAAGGGCCCACGGCGAAAACCTACCGCCGCATGGGCCGCCGCCTGCCCAACCCGCTGGTGATAGATTTTTACAACCAACCCGAGCTGTTACAGCTGATAAATTGCTGCGATTTGTACGTACACACGTCTGATGCTGAAATTGAGGGCATTAGCTGTATGGAGGCCATGGCCTGTGGGCTTGTACCGGTTATCTCAAACAGTGTGCTGTCGGCCACCGGGCAGTATGCCTTGTGCGAGAACAGCCTATTTGCGGCGGGAAACGCGGAAGACCTTGCGCGCAAGATAGATTACTGGATTGAGCACCCAGAGGAAAAGGCCCGCTACGCGCAGCAATACCGCCGCCAGCAAGACCAAAACCGGGTGGATGCCTGTGTGCGGCAGTTGGTGGATTTGTACGGCAAAGCCATCCACCAGGCCAAGGGGAATCCCTTTCGGCAAGTGCCGGTGCCGCGCTGGAAAAAACTGTTTATCCCGCGCGAAGCACGCCTGAACAGCCGCCTGTACGCCAATGGGGAGCGTTCGTCCAACATGGCTCGGATATGGGCGGCAATTGTGGCAGGCATTTTACTGCCGTTCAACAAGCTGTTTTTGGGCCTGCGCGTGCAGGGCAGGTATCACATCAAAAGCCTTTCCGGCGGCGCGGTAACGGTGAGCAATCATGTGCACGACATGGACGGCACGATACTGAAAACCGCTTGTTTCTCCCGCAAGCTGTGGATGGTAAGCCTGCGAAGCAATTTCCATATCCCGGTGGTAGGCCACTTGCTGAAGGCGCTGGGCGCGGTGGCATTGGGCGCCAGCCACCGCGAAATGGCCACGTTCCAGCGCGCGCTGCAAAAACGCCTGGAAAAAGGCGCTTTGGTGCATTTTTACCCCGAGGGGATGCTTGTGCCCTACCACAAGGGCTTGCGGCGCTTTCATCCGGGCGCGTTTGTGCTGGCCGTGCGCGCGCAAAAACCTATTGTACCGCTGGTGTTTTGCCAGGAGAAGCGGCACGGGCTATATGGCTTAAAGCGCAAACCCTGCCTGCGCCTGCAGGTATTAGAGCCGGTGTGGCCCAACAGCCAGTTGCCCCCACGGCAGGCGCAGGCCGATTTGCAAAGCCGGGTAACCGAGGCCATGCAGCGCGCCCTGGCATCCTCCAGGGGCGGCGATGGGCTGCTGTTACCGGGCGAAGCACCCGCGGCGTAGCAAGCAATAACCATAAAACCACCGGTACACGGTGGTTTTTGGTTTATATAAGCGCCAGTGCCTCTTTAAGGCATAAGGCAATTTGGTCTGGGCAAGAGCTGGCTTTTTTGTCGCACCGGATGCCCTCTAATCGGGCAATGGCATCTTGGGCGGGCTGCCCGGCCAGCAGGGTGGCAATGCCCTGCAAATTGCCGTTGCAGCCGCCCTCCACCGCAACGCTTTCAATGATGCCATCCGGGCTAAGCGTCACCGTGGTTTGCCGCGAACAAACGCCTTTGTTTTTACGCGTGTATGTCATGGCGCATCGCTCCTTGCGTTTAATACCTAGCCGCAATACAGGCGCACGGCCTCGGCTAGCAGCTGCACGGTTTTTTCATTGCCCAGCCGGCCGCCATCCACGGCTATGTCGTAGTTGTCCACCGCGCCCCAGTTGCGGCCGGTGTAATAGCTGTAGTAGTTGGCGCGGCTGCGGTCGGTTTTGCGTATCAGCGCCCGCGCGGCGTCTTCGTCCAGGTTGTGCAAGCGGGCCACGCGCAAAACGCGCGTTTCGGCATCGGCATGGATAAACACCGACACCACCCCGCTTCGCCCGCGCAAAATATAATCCGCGCAGCGCCCGATAATTACGCAAGAGCCCTGGCCGGCCGCCTCTTCAATCACATCGGCCAGCGCGTGTTGCACCTTATCGTTGGGTTGGTAGGTGGTATAGTCTTCAAAGCTGGCGGCCTTGGCCGCGTTAAAGGCCGCAAAGGCGCGCGCGGCGGGCTTTTCGTCATGCTTTTCAATCAGCTCCTGAACAATGCCGCTTTTATCGGCGGCGGCTTTCAGCAGCTCTTTGTCGTAATAGGCAATGCCCAGCTGTGCCGCCAGGGCCTGGCCCACTTCGCGCCCGCCGCTGCCAAACTGGCGGGCGATGCAAATTACCCGGTGGTTGTCCATTTGCTGTTCCTCCCGCTTGCAAGCGCACCCTGATTCGCAAAACTGGTTAATGTATTCAAGAACATTTTAACACAAAGGCGAAGGAAGGGTCAATGCCGGAGGGAAATGGGGAGCGGCCGCCCCCGCGAACAGGTGTCAGACAGTGGCCTGTGTTTTTTTTGTGTCCTCCAATATTCCCAGCACGGGCACACGGCTTAGCAGCAGCGCCGCCAGCAGCACAATGGCCAAATCCGGCGCCAGCCACCCGGCGTTGTACAAAAGGGAGTGTATCCACGGGTTTACGCCTTCATCCAAATACTGCCCCCACACCACAATGCCAGACACAAAGGCGCACGCGTAGCGCATAAGCCCCGTGACCACAATACCCACCACCAGGCCCAGGGTTTTGTTCTTAAAGCGCCGCGCCAGCGGGCCGGCAAGGCCCAGGCAGGTGTAGGCCACCACATAGTCCAGCAAAATGACGGCCACCATTGCGCCCAGGGTTTTTACGTACAGCACATTGTCCATGCCTTGCAGCGTTTGGGTAAGGCTGTACACGGCGGCCGTGCAAAGCCCCCACCTAAGCCCGTGGCGCAGGCTCATCATGATGATGGGCAGGGTGGTGAAAAAGCTGATAGTGCCCCCCAGCGGCAGGCTGATGGACGGGATGCAGGACAGCGCGAACGCCAGCGCCACCATCAGGGCGCCTTCCACCAAAACGGCGGTTCTGGGCATTTGAGACGGTGTTTTCATATGGTGCTCTCTTTCCGGCGGCGCGCCCACGCGCTGGCCGCCAACAAGTATTAGACACAAAAACAGCGCCCTGCCACAAAACAAAACACCCGCGGCATAAAAAACCGCAGGCGTAAATAGTTTGCATTGTTTGTGCAAAACTTCCTACGCCGGCATTACCCGGATCAGGTAGAAGGGTCCCCGCCTGCCAGACGGAATCTCAGCCGTGTACCAACACAGCACCCCTGTTCTTATGTCGGGGTTATTGTAACGCCAAATCTATGGGATGTCAACTGATAATCTTCGGGCACAACTTCGCCAGCACGCACACCTCGCACAGGGCTTTGCGCGCGGTGCATACCGCGCGGCCGTGCAGCACGCAGCGGTGGCAGAAGTTGTTGCTCTCTTCGGGCGGCAGCACCTTGCGCAGGGCGTTTTCCACCTTCAGGGGGTCCTTGCTTTGCGCAAGGCCCAGGCGGTTTGCCATGCGGATGCAATGGGTGTCCGCAATCACGACCCCTGGCACATGGTACACATCGCCTAAAATCAGGTTGGCGCTCTTGCGGCCCACGCCGGGCAGCAAAAGCAGTTCTTCCATGGTGCGCGGCAGCAGGCCGCCGTGCTTTTTAAGCACCATGTCCGCCGCGGCGCGGATGTCCCGCGCCTTGCTGCGCCCCAGGCCGCAGGGGCGCACAATGGCCTCAATGCTGTCCACGCTGGCTTCGGCCAGGGCCTGCAGGCTGGGATATTGCGCAAACAAAACGGGCGTAATCTGGTTCACCCGTGCGTCGGTACACTGGGCGGCCAGGCGCACGGCCACCATCAGCTGCCAGGCGTTTTCGTACGCCAATCCGCATATTTCTGCCGGGTAGGCGCTTTCAAGCGCATCCACAATACGCGCGGCGTCCTTTTTGGTTCGGGGCATGGCAACCTCACTCATTGCTCAGCAAATCGTTTCTTTTTAAGCCCTTCCAGCTTTTAAGCACCATGCGCAGCGCCCGCACAAGCCCGCCCTTGCCGTTCACGGCGCGCAGCAGGGTTTCGGCGGCCTCGGGGCTTACCACCCCGGCCGACATCGACACCAGGTTCTTAAACGGCAAATCGTCTGTGGAGGCGCGCAGGGCCTTTTCGCTGGCCAGGGGGTCTTGCGAAGATTGCATACTTTTGCGCGCAACGGCCAGCGCCCGTTTTTTGAAGAAGCGCACAATGGCGCTGCGGTGCATTTCGCCCAGGGTGGTGTGCATGGTGTACGTGCCCTTCTGGCGCGGCATGTTGCTTAGCAGGGGCTTTTGGTATATGGCCTCGAAGGCGGCGGCGGGGAAGGTGTTGCCTTGTATTTGCCCGTAGAAGCCGCTTTTTGAAAAAGGCGCGGCAGGCGTAAGCGTGACACCGGCCACCTGCACCTGCGCCGAGAGCGGCAAGCTGCGGCTGCTATCGCCCACGTGCAAGCCATAACGGCCCGCCTCCACCACGTCGGTGCCGGTGGAGGGGTCATAGGCAGCAAAGCGCGCGTATGGCAGGGCAATCTCTACGGTTTGGCGCGCACCCGCCGCCAGGCTTACCCGCGCAAAACCCACCAGCGTGTGCGCGGGCTGGTACAGCGCGGAATCCGGGCGGGAAAGGTACACCTGGGCCACTTCATCGCCCGCAACATCGCCGGTGTTGGCCAGGGTAAAACGTACGCGCAGGGTTTCCCCTTCATCCAGTGCGGCGGTTTCCAGCGATAATTCGCTGTACTCGAAGCGGGTGTAGCTCAGGCCGTATCCAAAGGGGAATTGCACTTTCACATCTGCCGAATTATAATATCTATAACCTACATATAAGCTTTCGTTATATGAAACTTCGTTTGGCCCCATGGGGTAGTGATGATAGCAGGGGGTGCTTTCCAGGGCCAGCGGCCAGCTTTCGGCCAGGTGGCCGCCGGGGTTTTCAAGCCCAAACAGCACCCGCCGCGCGCCTTCGCCCACGGCTTGCCCCCCCACATACAGGCACAACAAGCTGCGCACCTTGGCAAGCCAGGGCGTTTCCAGCGCGCCGCCGGTACACAGCGCCACGCATATATCGGGGTTTGCGGCGGCTACGGCCTCCAGCACTTCCAGTTGGTTGTCGGGCAGGCGCAAATGGGTGCGGTCATAGCTTTCGCAGTCAAACAAATCGGGCAGGCCCAGCACCAAAAGCACCTGGCTGGCGTTTCGGGCGGCCACGGCGGCGTTTTGCACCAGTGCCGCGTCGCGGCCATAGCCCGCGTAGCCAGGCATGTAGGTGTAGTTTTGCCCGGCGGCGTTCAGCGCCTGCAATAGATTGGTGCGTTTTTTGGGGTTTACAATCGAAGACCCGCCCCCCTGAAAGTGCGTGTTTTCGGCCATGCCGCCAATCACCAAGAGCGGCTTGCCCGCGTCAAAGGGCAGGTGGGCGTCTTCGTTTTTAAGCAGCACCGCGCATTTAGCGGCGGCGGCGGCGGCCAGTTCGTTGTGGGCGGCGTAGTTGCAGGGGGATGGCCTGTCTTCTGCTGTGTAACGGAAAACAAGCCGCAGCACGTTCCACACGGCGGTATCCAGCGCGTCTTCGCTTAGCGTGCCCGCCTGTATGGCGTCTAAGATAACCCGCGTGCCCGCGCCGTGGCTAGCGGGCATCTCCAAATCGCACCCGGCGGCAATGCCGGCGTCGCGCTTATCCTCCGCGCCCCAGTCGCTCATCACCAGACCCTTAAAGCCAAAGCGCAGGCGCAGTATTTCAAGCAGCAGCCAGCGGTTGTCGCAGCTGTACACGCCCCCAATTTTGTTGTAGCTGGCCATCACGGTGGCGGGGGCGGCCTTTTTAACGGCAATCTCAAAGGGCTTTAAGTAAATGTCAAACAGCGCGCGTACGTCTACTGCCGCCGATATACTCATGCGCTTGGTTTCTTGGTTGTTCACGGCAAAATGCTTTAAGGACGCGCCCACACCCTGGCTTTGCACCCCCTGTATCCAAGCGGCGGCCATTTCGCCGGCCAAAAGCGGGTCTTCGCTGAAATACTCGAAGTTGCGCCCGCACAGCGGGCTGCGCTTGATATTTGCCCCCGGGCCAAGCAGCACCTGCACGCCCTGGCTGCGTGCCTCGGCGCCCATGGCGGCGGCCACGGTTTGCATCAGATGGGTATCCCAGCTGCCCGCCATGGCGGCCGCCGGGGGAAAACACGTGGCCGGAATACTTGGCCCGCCGTTTTCGCGCGTGTGGGCCTTGTCTTCCCGGCGCACCCCGTGCGGGCCGTCGGCCATGCGCAGGCTGGGGATGCCCTTCTCCGGCAGGGCCAGGGTTTGCCAGCTGTTGATGCCGCCGCACAGGGCGGATTTTTCTTCTAAGGTAAGGCTGCGTATCAGCTCCCAAATCTGCTTGTCGTTCATTATTGCTCCTTGTTTCCGGGAAGGTACATGCTTTTACACCACCCCGTCATGCTTCACATGCCACCCCTCCACAGGAGGGGAATTGCCTTACTTAGGCTCAAACATTCCCCTCCCTTGGAGGGGTGCCCGAAGGGCGGGGTGGTTTTAACGCTTGAAAACGCCGTGATTACGTCTGGCCTTCTTCCGGTTGGGCACTTGCGCCCCGTTTTTCCAAATCGGCAATAATCTCGCCGTATTTTTGCTCGTTCAGCTTGTATTTCAGGCGGTACACCAAATAAGACGCCGCAATGCACACCATTGGCAGCGCCAGCATGAACAGGCGCATGATGAAGGTGGAGGCGGGGTTAATGTCCTGCACAATGGCGTTGCCCTCGGCAAGGCGCACGGCTTCAGAAAGGGCGGGGTCGTTCTGCAAAGCGCTTATTTCGCCCGCCGCGCCGTTCAGGCCCGACACAATCAGCGTGAGGGCAATTACGCCAGCCTGGATGGCCGCGGAGAGCTTATCAATAAACGGCCGTACGCTGAAAACAACGCTCTCGTTGCGTGTGCCCAGCTTCCACTGGCCATATTCCACGGTATCGGCCAGCAGCACATATTGCAGCATTTGGATAATGGCCTGCCCGCCAAACAGGATAAAGCCCACCGCCATCAATACGGGCAGGCTCATGGGCCACAGGTAACCCGTGGCCATAAAGCCCAGGTAGCCGGCGGCCACAATGCACAGGGCAATGGTAAACAGCTGCTTGCGGCTAAATTTTTTGCTTAGCAGCGGGAAAATTGCCATCACCAAAATTTGCGTTACACCAATGGTAAGCGCAAAGAAGGTAAACTCCATGCCGCCGTAAACGCCGTAATCAAACCAGAAGAAGTACGTGCCAAAGCCGGTGGTGATGTAGTAGGCGATGTTGAACAGCAGCAGGGTAACGCCAATGGCCAGCAATTGGTCGTTCTTGCCAATCACCTTAAATATTTCGCGCAGTTTGGCGCCGCTTTTGGCGCTTACAATCATGTTTTTCTTTTCCTGCACCCCGGCCAGCACCAGCACCTGGCAGGCAACAAACAGCGCGGCGCACACAATGGCAATCAGGCGGTAGCGGCCGTTGATGTCGGCCGGGGTAAGCATGGGCACCAGCGCCGTAACGGCAAACAAGCCCACCGACGCCCCAATGCGCGCCAGGCTGGTTACCTTCTCGCGTTCCTTGGGGTTGATGGTAAGGCTGGGCAGCATGCCCCAGTAGGCAATGTCGTTGATGGTATAGGTAACGTCCCACAGCAGCAGGGTGATGGTGAACATCACCAAAAACAGCACCGGGTTTGCGGTGGAGAAAATGCCGGAGAACATTAGCACCATAATAACGCTGTTGGCAATTGTGCCCGCGATGATAAAGGGCTTAAATTTGCCAAAGCGGCTGCGGGTGTTGTCGATGATGCTGCCCATGATGGGGTCGTTCACGGCGTCCCAGATGCGGGCGATAAGCATGACGATGCCCACGGCGCCCAGCAACCAGGCGTTGCCCGCAAAGCCCGCCACCCCAAAGGTGAGATAGGTGATGAGATAGCTGCTTACCAGGGTGTAGGCCGCGTCGCGCCCAATGGTGCCAATGCCGTACGAGAGCCGGGTGCGCAGGGAAACCTTGTCGCTTGTAAAAGCTTGCTTGATGCTGCCAGATTCCATGTGTGCTGCCTCCTTTATTTGTTTTTCACTTTATCCCAATAATCCTTAAACGCCTGTTCGGTTTTATTGTCGCCATAGCTATAATACCGCACATCGGCCAAATTGTCTGGCAGATATTGCTGGTGTACCCAGTGGCCGGGGTATTTGTGCGGATACACATAGTGCTGGCCGGGGTCTACGGCATCCGCGCCGTCATAATGCTTGTTCTGCAAAATGCGGGGGATGGGCCCCGCCTTGCCGTTTTTTACATCGTCCCACGCGGCAAACACGGCGCTGGCGCTGGTGCTTTTGGGCGCAAGCGCCACCAAAAGCACCGCGTTGGCCAGGGCAAACGCCCCCTCCGGCAAGCCAAGCTGCAGGGCGGTGTCCACCGCCGCTTTCACTATGGGCAATATCTGCGGGTAGGCCAAGCCCACATCTTCGCTCGCGGTTACCAGCAGGCGGCGGCAGGCGCTGGGTAAATCGTCTGCCTCCAAAAGCCGCGCCAGGTAGTGCAGGGCGGCGTTGGGGTCGCTGCCGCGCATGCTTTTCTGGTAGGCCGAGATGGTGTCGTAGTGCTCGTCGCCGCCTCGGTCGTATCGCATGCTGCCGCGCTGGGCCACCTGTGTGGCGGCGGCCAGGCTGATGCGCTTGTGGCCGTCGCCGCCGTTTTCGGCCGCACCCAAGGCAAACTCCAGGCTGTTCAGGGCTTTGCGCATGTCGCCGCCGCTTCCCGTGGCCAGCTTTTGCAGCGCGCCGTCCTCGGCGGTAATGCTAAGGCCCTCTTCTTCTTTTAAGCGCGCCAGCGCGTTATTAAGGCCTTGGTACACATCGTCTGGGCCAAGGGGCTTAAACTCAAACACCGTGCTGCGGCTTAAAAGCGCGCCATACACGTAAAAATACGGGTTTTCGGTGGTGGAGGCAATCAGCGTGACGCTGCCGTCCTCAATATACTCCAGAAGGCTTTGCTGCTGCTTTTTGTTCAGGTATTGTATTTCGTCCAAGTACAGCAGCACGCCGTTTTGGCTGCCGAATGTGCCCACGTCCTTCATCACGTCGCGGATATCGCCCGTGCTGGCCGACGTGCCGTTGAGCTTGTGCAGCAACATGCCGCTGTTTGCCGCAACAATGCGCGCCACCGTTGTTTTGCCGCAGCCGCTGGGCCCATAAAACACCATGTTGGGCACTAAGCCATCGCTTAGCGCGCGGCGAAATACGGCATCGTCCGCCAATAAGTGGCGCTGGCCCACCACCTGTGCCAGGGTTTGGGGGCGCAGGCGGTCGGCCAGGGGGGTGTGGGGGCTAGCCATGGATGCTTGCCTTCCAGTCTTTTTGCTTGTGCGCGCCATAGCTGCTTTTTTGCATAAAGCCGATGAACTCGGCCAGGCTGCGGTCCCAGAAATTCCACTCGTGCACGCCGTCCCATTCGGCGTAGCAAAAATCAAAGCCCAGGGGTTCCACCGCTTTGCGGAAGCTTTGGTTTTGGGTGTAAATGTGTATCTCGCTCTCGTCTTGCCTGCCCACGCTGCAATACAGGCGCGGGCGCTTCGCGGCGGGCAGCTGCGCGGCTTTTTCGGCCAGCTTTACCAAATCGGCGCTTTCGGGCACATGGGGGCTTTGCCCAAAAATGGGCGCAAATACACGCTGACACTCGGGCGTAGCCTGTGCGCCCGCAACCAAAAGCGGCATATCCAGTGCGCCGGAAAAACTGCCGATGGCGGCGTAGTGCTCGGGGTGCGATAAGCCCAGAAGCATCGCGCCATAGCCGCCCATCGACAGCCCGGCAATGGCGTTCACCGTGCGATGGGTGGGAATTTTGAAAATGCTTTGCAGCTGGCGGGGATACCACTCGCTCATCACCGTGCCCCAGGCCGGGCCAAATTGCATGTTGAGGTAAAAAGCGTTTTGCGCACTGGGCGCTACCAAAATGCAGCCGTTGTCGGCGGCATAGCGGCAGGCGGCGGTGAAGTGAAACCAATCGTCAGAATCGTTGCCAAAACCATGCAGCAGCGTGATAACACCCGCCACCTTGTTGCCGGTGGCTTCGGGCAAATCGGTGGGGAAGTACAGGTGGCTGCGGATGCTTAAAGCCGCCTCTGGGATTTTGATGTCGGCGGTGATTATGGCCATGTTCACACCTCACAATTTTTACGCGTAAACAGGATGCTGCTTTACCATCGCTTCCACGGCGGCCAAAATCTCCGCCCTGGTATCTTCAAAGCGGGAAACGGCGCTGGCAATGCACTTGGCAATAACGCGCATTTCGGCTTCGCCAAAGCCGCGCGTGGTTACCGCCGGTGTGCCAATGCGCACGCCGCTGGTAACAAAGGGCGACTCGGGGTCGCCGGGCACGGTGTTTTTGTTGCAGGTAATGCGCACGGCGTCTAAGCGGGCCTCCAGCTCTTTGCCGGTCACGCCTGTGCCGCGCAGGTCTACGGTCATCAGGTGGTTGTCTGTGCCGCCGCTCACCAGGGCCAGGCCCTCGCCCAGCAGGGCCCCGGCCAGGGCTTTGGCGTTTTCCACAATGCGGCGCTGGTAGGCGGCAAACTCCGGGCGCAGCGCCTCACCAAAGGCTACGGCCTTGGCGGCGATGATGTGCTCCAGCGGGCCGCCCTGCGTGCCGGGGAAAATGGCTTTATCAATGGCCTTGGCGTGCTGCGCCTTGCACAAAATAAGGCCGCCGCGCGGGCCGCGCAGGGTTTTGTGGGTGGTGCTGGTTACCACGTCGGCGTGGGGGATGGGGCTGGGATGCACCCCGGCGGCCACCAGGCCCGCGATGTGGGCCATATCGACCATGAATATTGCCCCAATTTCTTTGGCCACGGCGGCAATGCGTTCAAAATCGATGACGCGCGAATAATTGGAAGCCCCGGCCACAATTAGCTTGGGTTTTTCGCTAAGGGCGGTGGCGCGCAGGGCGTCGTAGTCTAAATAGCCGTCGTCGCCAACGCCGTAAGACAAGAACCTGAAGAACTTGCCGCTGATGTTGACGGGTGAGCCGTGTGTTAAGTGCCCGCCGTGCGAAAGGTTCATGCCCAGCACGGTGTCGCCTGGCTGTAAAAAGGCGAAGTAAACGGCCAGGTTGGCACTGGCGCCGCAGTGGGGCTGCACGTTGGCGTGCTGGGCGCCAAACAGCTTGCACACGCGCTCTATGGCCAGCGTTTCCGCTTCGTCCACGTATTCGCAGCCGCCATAATAGCGGTGGCCGGGGTAGCCCTCGGCATATTTATTGGTAAGCACGCTGCCCATGGCGGCCAGCACGGCGGGCGATACCAGGTTTTCACTGGCTATCAGCTCAATGTTGTCCTGCTGGCGGCCCAACTCGCGCGCCATGGCAGCGCCTACGTCAGGGTCGTGCCGTGCTACAAAGCCAATGCTGTCCATCAAATCTCCAAACATTCTGTGTTTTCCTCCCGCATACCCAAATAATAAAGGCCACGCTTATTATAGCCAAAAAGCGCGGCGGGCACAATGGCTGTAAAATATAAGGTGTGGACAAGACAAGCGGGGGAGTATACAATAAGCTATTTCACCATCCCCACCCGCGGGTTAAACTCCCAAACCGCGGAAACCTTAACGGTATGGACTTTGCATGGCGACTTGACTCACCTTCCGCCTCCCTTGCAGGCTTTGCGTGTGTACCATTTGGTGAATCAGTGGGACTACAATATTGATGTGGAACTGGGTGTTCCCGTGCCGGTGCTGCCCATGGGCGTAGCGGCCGACCCAGCGGTGTTTGAGATTAGCTATGAGGACATGCAGCAGGCGCAAAACAGGCTGATTACCGAGCTTTTGGCGGGGATGGGCCCGGACGTGATTTTGCTGGACGGCTGCGACGCGCAGAACTTTGCCGCCAGGGGCGCGCTGATGGATTTGACCGAGCTTGCCCGTGAGGCGGGCGTGTACGAAAACATGATTGAAAGCATGGCAATAGGCGGTGAATTGTACTATGTGCCCACTAATATGAAAGCGCCGCTGCTGTGGGGCAACCCGGCGCACATCGAAGATGTGGACAGCTTTGCAAGCCTTGCGCAAACACTTTACGAAAGCCCGCCGCCCCTATGGGCAGAGCGTGACGAGGGACAAATGAGTGGGGAGAGAGTGAGTATTTGGCAAATGGACGACCCGATTGCGTTATTTGCACAGGCGCTCCCCGATGCGCAGCGCACCTTGGTGGGTTGTCCAAGTGAGTATTCTGTATTGGAAATGGCAATGCCCATATACGGCCCATGGCTGTTGCAAGAGAATGCTTTGGATACGTCATTATTGAAAGAGCAATATCTGGCAATGAAGCAGATGCAGGATGCCGGAGAAGCGGCCAATATACCGAAAATACTGGATCCTGTCGCATACACTGCCAATGGGTGGGGATTTGACGACTCGGCCAACGCAAGATACCGAGGCTACACCCATTTGGCGGCTACCGAAACCAATTATATGTGCCCTGCGCTGGCCGCGCTGGCCGTGGGGAAGCGCAGGAAGTGCGGCCTTTTCCGGCGCGGGGCGCGGTGTGGAAGCCGCAGTACATGTTTGCGATAAACAAAAATGCCAAAAACCCGGAGTTGGCAAAGCGGTTTATCAGCTTGCTGCTTGGGGACGAGCTACAGGCGATGCAGTACCGTTTTATCCTGACAGCTCCAGTGCTTAGTAACGGCGAAGGCATACATGGTAGTCGCAATACTTTACCGGTGACCCAAAACGCCATTGACCAGATACAAAACAAGCTGTTTGCCGAGAATTTGCGCAAAGAGTATGCCTGGTACGATCAGTTTCAGGAACAGGACAACCCGCCCCCCACCTATAAAGAACTGTATACCGACAAAGGCATCGACATGCGCTGGATGAGCGAAGCCGAGGGCCTACCCTACGATTTGGACGGCCTGATGCGCCAATTTGACACCGCGTACCTGCCGGATGAATATATTGCAAACGCGGTGCAAGAGAATTATTACAGCTACCGCGACGGTGAGCTAACCCTGGACGACGCCGTGGCTGCCTGTGAAGCGGATGTGGCACTGTATCTGGCCGAGCGGCAGGTATAAACCCAAAAACCACCGCGTTGGCGGTGGTTTTTGGGTGAAGAAGAAACTTATGTCGCCGCGCTCTGCGCGCTGTAGGGGCTCATCAAATCGTTCCAAATCTGGTTCACATATTCGGCGCACTCCAGGTATTTTTGGCTGATAACGCTCTCATCAATGCCCAGTTCGGCGGCCAGGGGCGTCATGCCCTTCCAGTCGGCCGCGTCGTATTTCATCACCAGCTGGTACAGCGCGCCGCAAGCGCCCGTGCCCTCTAACAGCCCCAGCTTAATTTCCTCGGCAATGGGCAATGGTTCCAGCGCCTCGTCAAGGGGCACGCCCATCAGCAGGCCCAGGGTGCTAAACATGCCCAGCAGGTAAGCCTCGCTCTTGCTCACGTTCAAGTTGGGCACGTAGGGGGCAAGCTCCTGGCAAAACTGGCCGCGCAAAAAGCTGGTTTTAATCAGCTCGGTGGGTATTTTACCCTCGCTGTTTTTGAAAGACAGCAGGTAAATCCATTGCTTCAGCTGGCCCACGCCCAGCACCACCAGGGCCTGCTTTACGCTACGCGCGGGGTTGCGCAGGGCAAAATAGGCGCTGTTCACCAGCTTTAGCAGGCTGAAGGTAAGGGTAACGTCACGGCTGATAATGGCGGCAATCTCGTCCAAATCCGGCTCGTCGCGGGTAATGGCGATTATCAGCTGGAAAAAGTTGGATTGCAAGTGCTCCATCTGGGGCGCGGCGCTGTACATGCTTTCGGCCACGGCCGTGCCCTGCATGTACTGGATGCCAAAACTCTTGGCGTTTACGTAGATATCGGGGGTGTTCACATGGTCGGCCACCACCGTCTTCTTAAAGCTTTTGGCAATGTCTAAAATGCTGTTAAGCGACGGGTTTGGCTTGGACATGTTGATTTTGATGATATCCACAATGTCGAGGATAGCAAAGTAGCGGCTGGAAAACTCGAAGCCCTTGATGGCGATTTGATAACCCTGCTTTTTGTGCTGCTCTACCAGGCCCTGCGCCACGGGGTGCACCAAAATGCTGTCTTCAATCTGTATCACCAAAGCGTCGGGATTAAACATCTGGGGAATGTCTTTCTCCAAAAGGTTTGGCGTGAAGGTGATAAACGCCTTTTTCTTGTTCAAAAGGCGATCGGAATTCATCTCCAAAAGGAAATCTTCAATCATGTTCGCGGCTTGCGTGTCTTGCATATTGTACAGGGAAACGCCCTTGTCCTCGTACAAAAGCTCGTAAGCCGACGCTTCGCCGTCGGGGCCGATGATGGGCTGCCGCACTATGTTGGCACTCATGATGGCACACTCCTTGGGTGAACGATATGATTGTGACTATCAGGCATGCTCGTTGCCCACCAGGCCGTCCACAAAGCGAATGAGCTCATACAGTTCGGGCTTGGAGAATTGGCCGGTAGCGCCCAGGTTTTTGCCCACTTCCAAAAGCTGTTCGTTGATGAGGGACGAGAAGATAACAATGGGTATCTGGCTCAAGGTATCGTCCTCGTGCATCAGTTTTATCAGGTGGTGGCCGTCCATCACGGGCATTTCTATATCAGTAACCAGGCAGGCGCACTGCTGCAATACGGGCTTACCGCTTTCCACCAGCTGCGAAAGGTAATCCAAGGCTTCCTGGCCGTTTTTCATGCGGGTAACATTGGCGTATCCCGCTTTGGACAGGCCCTCTACCACCATGCGGCTTAAAAGGGCACTGTCTTCCACCACCAAAATGGGGCTGTTGTTCTTTCTGCGGTTGCCCAGCTTCTCCACATCGGCCAGGTGGATGCCGCTTTCCGGGTTGATTTCTGTTATAATCTTTTCAAAATCCAAAATGGTAACCAGCTGGCCGTCGTGCTCCGCTATGGCGGTGGCAATGCCGTCTGTGCCGCCGTAAATAATATCGTCCGGCTTTTGCAGCTTAGACCATGATATGCGGTTAATCCCCACCACTTCGTGCACATGGAAGGCATAGCTTTCCTTGCTGAAATTGGTGATGATGAAAATGTCGTAGTCGGGGCGTTCGCTGGGTTTTAAGCCCAGGTACTTAGCCAGGTTTACCACGGTAATCACTTCGTCGCGCGGCTTAAAAACACCCTCAACGTTAGGGTTGGATTTTTGCATGGGGTTTACAGGGGCAACCTTGATAATCTCTTTCACTTTGGCTACGTTGATACCAAATAGGTTGCCGTCCACCGTGAATTCAAGGATACCCAATTCATTAGTGCCCGACTCCAGCAAGATATCGGCATTCACGCTCATAAAAACGGCCCTCCTAAACAAACTTTTGATGCGGTGGCATAGCCGCGCAAAAAGACGGTTTTAGCCGCGGCTACGCCCGGACACCAGCCAAAATGGCCGCCCTGCGCGCAATCGCTTTGCCAGATGCGCATTGCTACATAGATTCAGTATACCATCAAATATTAAGTTTTTCCAGTGGATGTTGCAAAAAAGATAATAAAAAAGATAATACAGCCGCCGCGCAAGCGGAAAGCCAATAACCGGCGTCCTATTTCGCTTCCCATCCAATGGTCACCACATCGCCGGCGCTCAGCTTGTGCAGGTAGGGGGCGTCCTGGCCGTTCACCCGCACCTGTACCCAGCCCTGGGGATTGGCGGGGTCGATGTCCACCAGCGGCATCATGTCGTAAAGCCGGTAGGCGTCGCCGCCCGGTTTGGGGGGCAGCACCACCGTGCGGCCGTTCAGCTCTATGCGCAGGCTGCGCGCGGGGGCGTGCGCGTCACGCTCTGTGGGCGGTGTTTCGGCTTCGGGTGTGCTGTCAGCGGGCAACGCGGCGGGGGGCGGCGTGCGCGGGTCTACCGCGCGGTTGGCCGCTTTTGCCGCAGGTTTTGCTTTGGGTGGGGCGGCATGGGCGCTGTGCGCGGGCGCTTCGTCCGGCTGCAAGGCCATGGCGGGCGGCAGTGCGGGCAATGGCGAGGGGGCAGGCGCCGCGGCGGCGGGGGCAGGCGTCGCCGGTTCTGCCAGCAGGGCGGCCTCGGGCACGGCGGGGGGCTGTGCGGGAGGTATCTGCCCGCTTGCGCACTCCAGCTGGTCGCCGTCGCGAAGTTCGTATTCCGGGGCGGCTTTGCCGCCGTTCACTTTCAGGCCGCTGCTTGTATCCAGCCCGGCAGCGGCACACAGCTGGGCCGCCGTGCGCACCACATACACTTCCACGGTATCTTGCTCAAAAATGGGGGTATCCGGCGGCGCTGTTGTGCCATTCACACGGGCCACCAGCCCGGCCAGCAGGGGGTGGCCGTTCAGCCGCACGGTTAGCGGCAGCGCGCCCTGGCTGTAATTCAAAATGCGTGCTTCGGCGTCACGCCCGTTTGTCGCCTTCACCATTTCAATAGTATCGCCGTCTTCCAGCATGGTGGCCAGGCTTGCGGGTTTGCCGTTCACGGTAAGCTCGGCGGTTGTATACGGCTCGCCGCGCACAATGGTTTTTACGCCGTTCAACGTAAAGGTAAGGCTGCGCCCGTTGCGGCCCATTAAGTCCGAGTACCGGTATCCGGCGGCCAGCAACGCCTCCAGCAGGCTGGCGCGGCCCAGGGCAAACAGGCGCACCCGCTGGCCGTTAATAAACACCGACGCGCCCTCTGTTCCGGCGTTTTCGGCCGCGATGAGCGAAATCCCCACGGGCGTGGCAAATTCCGGGCCGTCCAAGCCGGTGTCGCCGCTTAACACACGCTGCGAAAAAGCCGTTCCCGCCAGCGCCACGCGGTCTGGCGCAAGGCCCAAGCTTTCGGCCAGCAGGGCGGCTATGCCGGGCGCTTTGCTGCCGCCGCCCACCAAAAACACCGCCGCGGGCGGCCCGCCGTTGGCCTCCTGTATCTTGGCCGCCACCACCTCGGCCAGCGTTTGCACGGCGGGGCGCATGGTTTCGCGCACTTCGGCGCAGGGCACCCGGCGGGCAAAACCCAATATGTCGGTGTATTCCAAATCGCCGTCGCCGTCGGCGCTTAGTTTCAGGCGCTCGGCGGTATCAAAATCTACCAAATAGCGTTTAATCAGTGTTTCGGTCACTTCGTCACCGGCCACGGTGGCCATGGTGTAGCCGGCCACAGCCCCCCCGGCGCTCAGCGCAATGTCCGACGTTCCCGCGCCAATATCCACCAGCGCCAGGTTAAGCAGGCGCAAATCCTGCGGTATCACTGCGCGCATGGCGGCTATGGGTTCCAGCGTTAGGGTGTCTATTTCCAGGCCCACCTGGCTCATGCAGCTGCGCAGGCTCTCCACCACCTCGGCGGGCAAAAATGTGGCAATCAATTCCACCTGCGCGTGCGCCGCGCGGTGGCCCACTATGCTGGCAAAAGGGTAGCCGTCCAGCGTGTAGCGCACCACCGAGTGCCCGGCACAGAAATAAGGCGTTGAATCGTCTGAATTGTCCAGTTCGGCGCGCGCCGCCGCAATGGCTTCGTTTTCCAGCATGTAAGCGCTTTGCGCGGTAATGGGTATGCCCGGCGTTGGGCGCATTTCGGCGCTGGCGTGCCGGGTGCGCAAGGCGCGCCCGGCGGCTGCCACGCTCACCCGCCCAAAGCGCGTGCCCACACGCCCCTCCAGGTGTTCTTTCACCTGGCGGGCCACCTGCGCCACCTGGCCTATGTCCTCTATCTGGCCGTCAATCATGGCGCGGCGGGGGTGGGGCAGGGTGTGCCAGGCGGCAACCTCAAACAAATCGCCCGCTTGGCGTCCGGCTATGCCGGTAACGCTGCGCGTGCCTATGTCTAAAATAAAAATCAGGGCTTCGCCGTTGTCCAAGGGCGGTCGTCCTCCTCCGTATTAAACCGAAGCCGCGTTCATCCGGCGGCTTTTCTCCAGGCGCTGCATCTGGAAAAGCTCTTTGCACAGCACATCCACCTGCCGCTCCGAAACATCAAAGAAGGTGCAGCCGTAGTGGATTTCCCCGTTTGGCATGCGCACGTTGCGCTGGACGCGCAGGCACAAGCTCATGTTGGCTTCCAGCAGCTTAAACTCCAGAATATAGCGTGTTCCAACAGCCAAAGCGGTGGCGGATTGCAAACGCACCCCAGCCAGGCTGATATCCGCCACGCGCACGTCGAAGGTGGCGCGCGCCAGCATGTGTTCGGTTTCTTCGGGGGTAAGACGCCCCAGGGTGGCGTCGAAAACGCTCTGCTCTTCCTCGCTTAGCAGCAGCGACAGGCGGCCGCTGACGTTGGTATTCACTCGAAAGGCACTGCGGCGCTCAAAGTTTTGCAGCGAGCGCACCTCTTCGGCACGCATAAAGTTTTCGGTAGACAGGTAAACATTGCCCACCAAAATGCGCGTACCCATTTTGCTGCTGTACACAAACACTTTTACGGGCATGCGGTATTGCAGCAGGGGCAGCCGCCCGCCCTCGCGGGCCGCTATTTCCAGCGCCTCGTTGTCTGTTTTAATAATATGGCCCACACACAGCAGGTCGTTGTCCATGCTTTTTATTTCGCAAACGGCGTTAATATACTCCCGGGGCAAGGCTAACATGATACACCTCTTTCAGTGGTGCGCTCCGGTGTACTTTTTTTACCGTGCGCACAGACATTTCATTATACCCGTCAGGCGCAAGATTGTCGAGTAAATTTTGTTGGCATTTGCCTGGGGCATTTGCCTAGGGCTCCGGCCCCGACAGCCGCTGCCGTATTTCATCGTTGCTAATGGGCCCGCCGCCGGCGGCGCTGCCGTTTTTCACTTTGCCCGCGGCGGTTAATATTTGCATGTAAATAGCGGCAATCACCTGATACAAATCGGGCGGGATATCGCGCCCTACCTCCAGCATGCACAGCATACTGGCGGTGCTGTCGTCCTTATACACCGGGATGCCCTTCTCCTCGGCGATGCCGATAATTTTTTCCGCAACCGTGCCATAACCCGACGCGATGACCACCGGCGCGGCATCCTCGTCCACCCGGTAGCGCAGGGCCACGGCTTTGTTTTTGCCCGCAAAGCGCTTGGCGTCATCAGACCTTGACATCAACACCCGTCCTTTTTCGCGGTAAATTGGTGAATATTTCCATCAGGCTGTGGGTGCGCTGCAGCTTGCCCACCGTAATGGCCTCAAAGCTATACCCAATGGCGGATACGGCCTTGCGGATGTTCGCGCCGATATCCTTGAAATCGTCCAGGTGGGCGGGCGGGCACATCAGGTTCATGGCAATGCGCTTGCCCTGCACGTACAGTTCGCTCTCAAAACGGCCCACGCCCTCCACGTCAAACACCATCAGCATGTGCAAATTATCCGCCATGCCCCCGGTGTTGCGCGCGCCGGTTTCCTCTTCCGCGTTGGGGTCTATCCATATCTCCGCAAAGGCGCGCAGGTCTTGCACCTCTACCGGCACCACAAAATGCAGCAGCGGCGTAAAGTTGGTGGGGCTGCTTAGCAGGCTGTGCACTATTTTCTCTATCTGCTCGCCGCTCAGCAGCGTTACCTCTTCGCTTTGCACCTGCCGCCCAATTATTTTGGCAATGGCGTTCATCACCCGGCTGTCGTCCTCGGTGGCGCGGGCGGCCTGGTTGCCGCCGCCGATAAAACGGTCTACGTAGGCTTGCAGCTGTTCTATCAGCACGCTTTTGCTGGCGCTGCCACCCAAAGCGGCCAGCAGGTTGCCCAGGGCGTTTGGCAAAAAATCCGCGTTATCGTTAAATCTAGAAAGATTATACACCACCAGCGGCAGTATTTTCTCCATCTTGGGGGTAAATAGGATGCTGCTTTGCACCTCTTTCAGCACTGCCATCACCTGCTGCTTTAGTTCCGGAAAACGTCCGGCGGCATCGGGCGCGCGAAAAGCGGCTATCAAGGTTTCCAGGCTTTCGCTCAGGCGCGGGCTGCTATGCGTCGCGTCGGCCAGATAAGTAAGGTTGTTCACCACCGAATCCAGGGCGTCGCGCTGGCTCATGGCGGCGTTCAGCCCCTTCAAAAGCTGACCGATGTCGTTTGCCACCTCGGGCTTTTCGCCGTTTGCCACCAAAATGGCGCGCAGGGTGTCAAACAAATCGCCCTTAAACAGCGTGGACGCGCCCTCCTGACGCACCAGTTCCGCCGCAATGTCTTCCGGCTGCAATAAAAGCGCTGCGAACAGGCTTTCAATCTCTTCGGTCAGCGCGGTGTTGTTGGCCGGTATCAGCCCAATAACCTCTTGCAGCAGGTAAAGGTTGCGAATGAGGCTTACCGTAACACTGGGGTCTTTCAAGAGGTCCGCCAAAATCTTCGGGTTATCCTCTTTGGGCACAAAACCGGTATTTTGCTGTAATATTTCGCTGGCGTCGCCCGGCTGTATCACCTTTGTCACGTTGGACAGGTCAAACGGCACACTGGGGTCTGCCACCGGGCGCGCGTTCTGGATGGGAAGCTTTTCCACCAATGGGGTGCTTATTTTTAAGATGTCGGCCATTGGCTGCTCCTTTTGTCAGAGGGTGTCGGCACCCTCACAAGCGGCGGGTTAAAAAAGTAAAGTTTTCCCGGCATTATTTTACCACGTTTGCCGCGGGGGGGATAGCCCCCCGGCGGAAAGAATGTGCTTTTTTGAATGTTTATACAAGCTTTTTGTAGAATAGTGGCGAAAACATGACAAATTGTTGTTTTTGCGGTTGCACATACTGTAAAAATCATTATAATATACTATAGTTATCGCACTGGAAGGGCGAAACATTAGTTGGCCTGCCTGCGGAGCACACGGGCTGTTTGGCTGATGGTTTTTCTACACTGTTTTAGGAAAGCAGGTGATTTTGTGAGCGTAATTGATGACAGCATGCGGCCCATGCTGGATACGTTCATTTTCGAAACGACCACACTCTTGGACCAGCTGGATGAGATTTTGTTGGAGGCGGAGCGGGAAAAGCAACTGTCTGACGACCAGATAGGCGAGATTTTCCGCGCCATGCACACCATCAAAGGCAGTGCCGCCATGATGGGTCTTTCCGATATCAGCGAGATGACCCATAAGGGCGAGGATATGTTTTTCATCATCCGCGACGACCCTTCCAAAATGGATGCCACCCATTCCGGCGCGGTATTTGATATCCTGTTTCAGGTGTCGGATTTTTTGCGGAACGATTTAGGGCTTTTGCAGGAAGACCCGGATGGGTATCAGGGCAGTGACGCCAGCGCCTTAACCGCCACCATAGAGCGCGAGCTGGCCTTTTTGAAGGGCGAGGCGGCCCGTGTGCCCGCCGACACTGCGCCGCAGACCGCCGCGTCCGTTCCGGCATCTGTGCTGGCCGCCGTGCCCGAAGCGGCGGCGGACGGCGAGGGTGAGATACGCACCATCCGCGTGTTTTTCCAGGAAGACGCGCAGATGGAGAATGTGCGCTCTTTTGTGCTGATGAACGCGCTGAAAGAGTGCGGCGAGGTGGTAGACACCGTGCCGCCCAACCCCGAGCTTAATTCGGACAGTGCCAAGGAGATCGTGGAGAACGGCTTTATTATCCGCCTGCGATATACGGGAGATATTTCTGTGGTAAATAATGTTATTGAAGCAGACCCCAACGTGGCTTCGTACGAGCTGGTGGAAGATAAACCGGCCCAGAGCGGGAAGATAACAGATGAAGGCGCTGCCGCCCAAGATGGCGACGGCGCGGCCAAGGGTGCGGATAACCAGGCCGGGAAAGCCCCGGCCGGCGGCGCCGCAGTGGTGGCGCCCACCAAGCAAAGCCTTATCAGCGTGAACCAAACCAAGATAGACAGCCTGGTAGACATCATGGGCGAGATTGTGATTGCCGAGAGCATGGTGGCATCCAATCCAGATTTGCGCGATATGCAGCTGGATAACTTCAACAAGAGCGCCCGGCAGCTGCGCAAGCTTACAGACCAGATGCAGGATATCGTGATGAGCATCCGCATGGTGCCGCTTACCGGTACGTTCCAGAAGATGAACCGCATTGTGCGCGACATGAACAAGAGCCTGGGCAAAGAAACCCAGCTGGTTACCATCGGCGGCGAAACCGAGGTGGACAAGAGCATTACCGATGTGCTGGCAGACCCCTTGATGCACATGATTCGCAACAGTGTGGACCATGGCGTGGAGATGCCCGCAGAGCGCAAGGCGGCCGGCAAAAAAGAGCAGGGAACGGTGATTTTGCAGGCCCAAAACGTGGGCAGCGACATTATTATTACCGTGGAAGACGACGGCGCGGGCCTGCACCGCGACAAGCTGCTGGCCAAGGCCGAAGCAAACGGGCTGCTAACCAAGGCCAAGAGCGACTACACGGACAAGGAAGCGTACGGCCTGATCATGATGGCGGGCTTTTCCACCAACGAGGTGGTAACCGAGTTTTCGGGCCGCGGCGTGGGCATGGACGTGGTGCGCAAGAACATTGAAAAGCTGGGCGGCATGGTGAGCGTAGACAGCACCCTGGGCAAGGGCACTATTTTCACCATTAAAATACCGCTGACGCTGGCCATTGTAGACGGCATGGAGATTGGTGTGGCCGAAGACACGTTCACCATCCCCATTACCTCCATAGACCAGATTTACAAGCTAAGCCCAGAAACAGAGCTTTTGTACGACACCGACGGCACGGAGATGGTGATGGTGCGCGGCGTTACCTATCCCATCATCCGGCTGCACCGCATATACAATATCGAAACAGAGGTGACCGAGCTTTCCGAGGGCATCTTGATTATTGTGGAGAGCGGCGACGCGAAGGCCTGTATCTTTACAGACCGGCTGATTGGCGAGCAGCAGGTGGTGGTTAAAAGTTTCCCGCGCTTCTTCGACAGGTACAACGTTAAAGAGCTGGGCTTCTCGGGCTGTACTATCATGGGCGACGGCTCTATCAGCCTGATACTGGACATCAACAGCCTGCTGGGCGCCTACCGAAGCGACAGCGGCAGCATGTCGCGGGCGTATTAAGGTTACGGCCTTGTATCCAGTATCTTAGACTTTTTTCTGGTATCTATTTCTCACTACTATTCTAAGGAGGCCACAGCATGGATGCCAATAAAGCCCAACTGATGAATAATGGGATGACCGCAACCGAAGTGGACGAGCTGGCGGGCCAGGCGCTTACGTTTTTTATTGAAGACGTGATGTATGGCTTACCGCTTACCAATGTGCTTGAGATTATCAGCGTACAGCCCATTGCCAAAGTGCCGGGCACGCCCGAGTATGTGAAAGGCGTTATCAACCTGCGCGGCGGCATTGTGCCGGTGCTGGATGTGCGCCTGAAGTTTGGCCAGATGCCCCGCGACTACGATGACCAGACCAATATCATCATCACGGTGCTGGGCGACATGACCGTGGGCCTGGTGGTAGACCGCGTGAGCAATGTGGTGCGCTCCGAGGCTGTGAACGACACCAGCGCCCTGCCGGAGTTCAGAACCGTGAACTCGAACCGGTACATGACACATGTGTCGCGCGTGGGCAACCGCCTGGTGATGAACCTGAACTGCGAAACCATCCTGGAGGATGATAATATCTTGCATATAGGTGCTTAAATGATAGAACTCACCGATAAAGAATTTGCGACACTTCGAGATTATGTCCTGTCGAATTACGGTATCGACCTGAGCAAAAAGCGGGTGCTGATACAAGGCAGGCTAACCTCCACGCTGATGAAATACGGGCTGGACAACTTTACCGATTACATTGAGTTTGTGCAAAACGATAAAAGCGGCAACGAAGTGAACCTGCTTTTGAACAAGCTTACCACAAACCTCACCTATTTCATGCGCGAGAAAGAACATTTTGATTACCTGCATGATGTGGTGCTGCCCGAGTGTGACCGCAGCGGCAAGCGCGAAATACGCGTGTGGAGCGCGGGGTGTTCTTCCGGCGAAGAGCCGTATACCCTGGCCATGACCTTGATGGATTACTATGCGGGTAAACCCGCTCCGCCAAAAATATCCATTCTAGCGTCGGATATATCGCAAAACGTGCTGGAAAAGGCCCAGCAGGGCATGTACGAGGGCGAGGATCTTAAAGATTTGCCCAAAGGCTGGGATGTAAAGTATTTCGATAAAAAGCCGGGCGACCAGTATCAGGTAAAACCCGGCGTCAAGGCCAAGATTACCTTCAAAACGGTAAACTTGATGGACTCTTTTCGTTTTTTAGCGCCTTTTGAGATTATATTTTGCCGCAACGTGATGATTTATTTTGAAAAGGAGAAAAAGCGGGATTTGGTAAACCGCTTTTATGAGTGGACAACCCCCGGGTTCTTTTTTTTCATCAGCCACTCCGAAAACCTGGACAGGGGCGAAACACAGTTCAGGATGCTGAAACCGTCGATTTATCGAAAAGACCCTTGACAAACCCCCAGCAACCTCCCATAGCCCCGGGCAGCTGGCCTTCGTATCATATACAGCCCGACAGGAGTAAAACATGGCACAGGTACGCGTGATGCTGGTGGACGATTCGCCCTTGTTTGTGGCTTCCATGAAGGCGGTTATTGATAAAGTGGCGGGCTTGTCGGTAGCGGGTACGGCGTCCAATGGCCAGGAAGCGCTGAACATGGTGTCAGCCGTGCGGCCCGATGTGATTGTTTGCGATGTACAAATGCCCCAAATGACCGGCATAGAGTTTTTGAAGGCGCTTTTGCCCAAGCATAAAATACCCGTGGTGGTTATCTCCGGCACACCGGGCGTCACGTTGTCGGCTCTGGCAAACGGCGCGGTGGATTTTATTCCAAAGCCCGCTGCGTCCGAGCCCAGTGACGCTTTTTTTAAGCGCATGCTTACCGCCATTCAGGTGGCGGCCCAGGCCAACGTGGGCGCCAAAATGGCGCAAAGCAACCCCCGCGAGCAGGCGGCCAGGGCCAACCTTGGCAACACGGTGGGCCGCGCCCCGCTGGACGCCGTGGTGGCCATTGGCGCATCTACCGGCGGCACGGAGGCCATTGCCACGGTGGTGGAAAGCCTGCCGCCAGACTGCCCGCCTGTGGTGATTACCCAGCACATGCCCGCCGGGTTTACGGCTATGTATGCCCAGCGCTTAAACCGGGAATGCAAAATGCAGGTGAAGGAGGCGCGCGATGGCGACCGCCTGAAAACCGGGCTGATTATTCTGGCGGCGGGCGACAACCACCTGCGCCTGGCCAAGGACACGCAGGGCTACTTTGTTACCAGCAAAAATGGCATCCGGGTTAACGGCCATGTGCCGTCGGTGGATGTGCTGTTTGAATCGGTGGCCGATGTGGCTGCGTCCCGGGCGGTGGGCGTAATTTTAACCGGCATGGGCGGCGACGGCGCGGAAGGCCTTTTGAAAATGCGCAAGGCCGGGGCGCTTACCATTGGGCAAGACCAGGCCACCAGCGTGGTGTATGGCATGCCCATGATGGCCTTTAACAAAGGCGCGGTGATGAAGCAGCTGCCGCTGGGCAGTATTGCCGAGCAAATTGTGATGAACCTGAATACGATGAGATGACCTTGATGCCCCCCTGCCGGGGGGCTTTGCTATGTTAAAACTGGGGCGCACCCCTTGCAAAAGAGGGCGAGAGGTTGTACGATAAACAGGAACAAAGCATTTATTTTATAGTGATTGCCGGAGGATGCCATGACAAAAAAAGTGATGCTGCCCGTTTTGGCTTTGTGCCTGTGTGCCGTGCTGCTGGCCGGCTGCGCCTCGGCATTGCCAGAGGGCTTCGATGGCGATGCCATCAATGCCAATGGGAACGAAGCCATAGGCTATATGAACGAACAGGCGTTTGATAAACTGATACCGCTCTTTGCGCCGGATAGGCAGGGGGGGCTTTCGGCAGAGGTATTTCGCGAGAAATTCAGCGAGGTGCTAAACAAGGTGGGCGCGTACAAAAGTGCCGGCCAGTCCGAGCTGCAATCGACAGAAAACGAGGAAACGGGCGAGCAGGTTGCCGTGGCGCAGGTAATGCTTACCTACGAGAACGGCCAGCTGTACCACTCGCTGTATTTCAATAAAGATTCACAGCTGTTATCGTATCAGCTGGGTATAGTGGAAGAACAGTAGCGGCATGAGCCGGTGCGGGGGAATAAGCATTGAAACTGCGGGATAGCAAAACAGCCGGTATTGCGGTGATACTGGCGGGTACGGCGGCGGCAGGGGCGCTGGCGGCGTGGGTGTTTGTGCTTACGGGCGGCATGCATTTGTATCTGCGCCTGTTTATGGCCGACGCGGCGGCAACCCTTTTTGTATACCTGACGGGGCTAGCCTTGCGCAACGCCTCTGCCTACGACCCCTACTGGAGCGTTGCCCCGCCGGTGATACTGCTTGGCATGATGTTTTATTTGAACTGCTTTACCCCGGCCGCGTTTATCACGCTGGGCGTTATCGGTTTTTGGGCGGTGCGGCTTACCGTCAATTGGGGGCAGTGCTTCTCTTGCCTTGCGAAACAAGACTGGCGCTATACCATGCTGCGCGAAAAAACGGGGGTATTCTACCCTTTGGTAAGCCTTATTGGCATCCATTTTGTGCCCACCATGGTGGTATACCTGGCCATGCTGCCGGCCGTGGCCGCCATACAGGCGGGCGGGGCGCTGCATCCCCTGTCTTTCATTGGCTGGGGGGTGTGCGTGCTGGCCACGGCGCTGCAGCTTGCGGCCGATGTACAAATGGCGCGCTTTCGTAAAACAGCGCAGCCCGGCGATTTGATTCGCGCCGGGCTATGGAAGCATTCCCGCCATCCCAATTATCTGGGCGAAATACTGATGTGGTGGGGCGTGTATCTGGCCGCCGCGCCCGCTTTGGGCTGGCCGTGGGCGCTGGCCGCCGGGGCGCTGGCCAACACCCTGCTGTTTTTGTGCGTCAGCATCCCCATGGCAGACGGGCGATACCGCGCCCAAAAGCCTGGCTACGACGAATACCGCCGCCATACCCGCATGCTGCTGCCCCTGCGGCGATTATCATAATTTGAGGACTGGGCATGAAAAAACGAAGCATATTTACGAGGCGTACCGTTTCCAACCTGATTGTGGTGGCTGCCGGGGTGCTGCTGTTTTTGCTGTTTTCCAATTTTGGGGCAGTGGTGGGTTTTGGCGGCACGTTTTTAGCGGTGATTGCCCCCTTTGTGGTGGGCCTTGCGGTGGCCTTTTTGCTTAATTTGCCCATGCGCTTTTTTGAAAACAAAGTGTTTGGGCGGCTGCGGCGCAGGCGCACCTGGGCTATCATTACCACCTATGTATTGTTTTTGGCCTTGGTAGGTTTAGTGATAGGCTTGGTGGCGCCGCAGCTGGTGGGCAGCGTGCAGGCCCTGGCCCGTAATTTAGAGCGCTACCTGGGCAACCTGAACACCTTTGTGCAAGACATGGGCAGGGGGCTTGGTATCCCCGTGCAGATGCTGGATTCTTTTGTGTTCTCCTACGGCGATATCATGGACTGGGTGATGGATACGCTGAATCGTTTCTCGCCCCAATTGTGGGAAGCGGGGCAGCAGGTGGGTTCCGGCCTTCTGGCGTTCTTTACGGGCTTTATCACGGGTTTTATTGCCTCGGTGTACATGCTGGCCAGCAAAGAAAAGCTGATTGTGCAGGCGCGCCGTGTGGTTTACGCCATTCTGCCGCCACGCGCCGCGCGCGAGGTGATGCGCATAGCCCGGCTGTGCAACCGCGTTTTCTCGGGCTTTATCGGCGGCAAGCTGCTGGACAGCGCCATCATGGGTGTCCTGTGCTTCGTGGGCATGTCTATTATGTCTTTGGTGGGCAATTTGTTTGGCATAGTGGGCCTGCAAATGCACTATACCCTGCTCATCAGCGTGGTGGTGGGGGTTACCAATGTTATCCCCTTCTTTGGGCCGTTCATCGGCGCTATCCCCAGCGCCATGATACTGCTGATTGTGAACCCGTGGAGCGCCCTGTGGTTTGGCGTGTTTATATTGGTGCTGCAGCAAATAGACGGCAACATTCTGGGCCCCCGCATTTTGGGCAGCAGCACGGGCTTGCCGGCCATGTGGGTGCTGGTTGCCATTATCGTGTTTGGCAACCTGTTTGGCTTTGTGGGCATGCTGCTGGGCGTGCCCGCCACGGCGGTGCTGTACACCTTGGGCAGCGAGGTGGTGGAGCGCCGCCTGCGCCGCAAAAAGATAAACGATGAAGCCGAGCTGCAGCCGGTGCCGGCGGCGGGCCGCAAGCGCAAAAAAACCGGCGGGCTGCCCTATGCCCAGCCGGTGGCGGAAGATAAAGAGCAAAGCGTGCGCAAGGTGGATAGGCGTGCGGGAACAAGCCCGGCAGAAAACGAAGCTACAAATAAACAGAGCGGGAGGCAAGACGATGGAGAGCAGCAATAAGCGGTATGTGTTTACCTTGGGGGCGCTTTCTCTGGCCTATGTGGTGCTGGGGCTTATCTTGATTATCGACCCCGTGGCCCTGAAACCCATTTTTTGCTATGTGCTGGGCATTTTGGCAGCGGCTGTGGGCCTTATCCGTATCATCTGGCATTTTGTCAAGCGCGAATCGATAGCGGAATCTCGCAGCGACATCCCCATTGGCGTGGTGATGCTGGCGGCCGGTGTGTACATTGTAGCCCGGATAGACGAGGTGTGGAGCGTTCTTCCGGTGGTGCTGGGCCTGGCCATTTTATTCGACAGCATGCTTAAAATACAGCACGCGTTTGAGCTGAAGAAATTGCACTTTGGCTCTTGGGCCATTTTTATTTTGCTGGGGCTGGTAACGGCCGCTTTGGGCGTATTGCTGCTGTTGGGCGTTTTACCGGCTGATATGCAATTCATTTTCTTTGGCATTGCCCTCATGGCAGACGGCGCTATCAACATTGCCGTGTTGATGCTGCTGATGGCGAAATGGCGCGCCGCCGCCAAGGCCCAGGCGGCCCAGCCGCCCGCGGTGGTGGACTAAGCGAAAAAGCGGATGCTAAGAAACAGGGGCGGCCGAGCCAGCCGCCCCTATAAAAACACATTTAACAATTCACTCAAATTCTCTGCCGAAACATCCGCTTTTGCAATTGCGCCGTGCACGGCCACGGTGGCAAAGCCCGCCGCCTTGCCGCCCGCAATGTCGTCGCGCGGGTTGTCGCCTATCATCACCGGTGTTTGCCAGCCGCCGGCCATGGCGCGGGCGGCGGCAAATAGCTCGGGCCGGGGCTTTTCGTAGCCGATAAGCCCGGACACCAGCACGTCCTCAAATAAATGCCGGATGCCCAGCGCCTGTATCACGCTCTCCAGCTCCGGGAAGTTGTTACTCAAAATGTAGTGCCGGTAGCCCCGTGCTTTCAGTGTTTGCAGGGTTGGGACGGCGTCTGCGTACAGGCGGTAGCGCCGGGGGTCCAATACATGCTCGCGCAGGTGCGGGGCAAGCAGGGCGGCTTCACTTTCAGTGAAGCCGCACCTTTGGTACATGGCCGCAAACTGCCCCTCGCAGTAGCGCCACCACGCGGCGCTGCCCGCCAAATGCCGGGTATCGCCATCGGGCACGGTGAACCAGGGCAGGCAAACGCCGGAGAAGTGCCGTGTTAAGGCTTCTTGCGTTAAAGGGCGGTGGGGGGCGTATTGGGCGGCGGCGTCCATGGCCGCGCCCCACCAGGTGATGTCGCTGTGGGTAAGCGTGCCGTGAAAATCCCAGAACAAAGCCGGTTTTTCGGTGGCCACAGCGGCAAAGGCATCCCGGCTGTACAGGCTGGAAAGCACCTTACACAGCGCGTTTTTGCTAAGGCGCGGCGGCAGGCCAATGCCCCGCAGCAGCGCTTGACGCTTTTGAGCGCTGCCCGCCGTGCCCGAAAGCCCCCACGCGTACAAATCCGCCGGGGTGATGGGCTGTGGGCTCGCCGCCGTTTCGGCGCTCACACCTGCCTGGCACAGCGCGTCGCGCAGCAAAGCGGGCGGCATGGCCTCCACCCCCAGCAGCCCCTCCTTGCCGGGGGCGTTTTTGCGGCTTTCCTTGCCGGGCAAGGCGGGGATGTAGGCGTGCCTTATCGTGCAGCCGCGCGCAATTTTTTCGATGTAATGACGGATGCGAAAGCCCGCCGCGTCCGAATCGGTGAGGATGAGTACCCCGCGCAAAGCCCCCAGCTTGCGGATGAGGGCCTGTTTTTCGCTGTTGGTAAAGATAGAAAATCCGTCTGTGGTAAGAATCAGGCCGTCAATCACCCCGGCCAGGGCGGCGGCATCGTAGCGGCCTTCCACCAAAACCAGCTCGTTGATGCGTAGTTTTTGCATCACCCACAACTCCCCAAAGAAACCAATTGCGCCACCGTGGTTTGCAGAAGCACGCTTTTGTCTGTAAGGGCGCTGCTTTTTAGCTGGCGGTCTAGCTGTGCCAGCGCCAGCACAGCCTTTTGCAGGGCCGGCAGGCTATAGCGCCGGCTGCGCTCGGCGGCTTTTTGCAGCCGCCAGTCGCTGCCGGCGAAGCCAAAATCGCGCAGCACGCCACCGGGTGGTACACCCCGCTCTGCGCCCATGCGCACGCGCAGCATGTCTATAAAGCTGCCGGCCAGCGCCGAGCAGACGGCGACGGGCTCGTGACGCAGCGCCAGCAGGTTAAGCAGCTTTTCCTGCGCCAGGGCGTGGTTGCCGCCGGTAATGCTGTTTGCCAGCTCAAACACGTCGGCTTCCACCGTGCGGTTGGCCAGGCGCAGCAGATGCGCCTCGGTAATGGTGCCGTAGCCGGCCGCCGCGGCCAGCTTAGCCACTTCGTTTTGCAAAAGCAGGCTGTCTTCGCCCGCGCCGTTTACCAGCGCCAGGGCCATGCCGGGCGCAAACCGGGCGCCCAGCTGCTCCGCCCAGGCCTCGCACTGCGCGGCCAGCTCTCGCCGGGTGGGTTTTTGCAGCACGGCCGCAAACCCGTGCTTAGCGGCGGCGCTAAACAAAAGCTTGGCTTTTTTGCCCGCGGCGGTTTTTTTGTCTTTATACAGCGCGGTTACCACCAGCACGGCGCTTGCCACTTCGCCAAACAGCTCGGCCAGTTCGGCGCAGGTTTTTTCCGGCATGGTGCTGGGCGCAATCAGCCGCAGTTCCACCACACGCGGCGTGCCGAAAAGCGAGAGCGCCCCCGCCGCGGCAACCACTTCGCCCATATTGGGTACAGGGCCGTCGATGCGGGCGGTTTCGTCTTCTGCCCCGGCGCTGTGCAGGGCCGTGCGCACCTGCGCGGCGGCTTGCAGCAGCAGGCCCTCTTCTTCACCGGCTAAATAGTAAAGAGGGCGCTCCAAGGGGGCGGCCAGCGCCTGCTGCAGCTGTGCGGCTATCGAAGCCATCGCAAACCTCCTGGATGTTTTATCATCTATTTAGCGCCAAACGGCACTTTCTCCCGGGCGTACCCAAACGCAGGTGATGCCGTCGCTTTCCAGCAGCCGGGCGCTTGCCGCCGCCCACGGGGGCGGCGCGGCGGCAATCACCAGGGTATCGTAGCTGCCGCCCAATACCGTCCCGCTGCCCGCCATCAAAACGTCCAGCCGGGCGTAGGGGCTAAGGTCTACCGTGCCGGTGGCCAGGCCAATTTTGTAGCCGGCCACATCCGCGCAAGCCACCGTGCCGCCGCCCTGCCGCGCCAGGCTCACTTCTATCCCATCAAGGGGCCTGTACACTGCCCGCACGGCCACATCGTTTCCGGCCACCACCGTTTGCCTGGGCGCAAACAGGCGCTGATACTCGGTGCTGTCGGCGCTTATGCGCATATCCACAAACAGGGCGCAACCCACAGCGCCGTTTTGCTGTAATATACGCCGGATGGCGGCGGCGCTTTGCCGTCCGCGATAGAATATCACAGATTGGCCGCCCTGGCACAGCACCAGCGAGGGGTTTGCCCCGCCCGTGCTGTACACCTGCACCGTGCCTTGGTTTAGCACGGTGTGCAGGCCAAGCGCCAGCGCCAGCAGCAGGCATCCCGCCAGCAGCCCGGCCACCGGCAAAGCCCGCCGCATAAAGCGCGCACACCACCACCAGGGCAAACAGCCCGCATATCCAAAGCCGCACACCGGGGATACCCAGGAAAAAAGCGGCCAGGTTTTGCATCCACAGCGCCAGTGTGCCGCCGATAAGCGACGCGGGCAGCCCCAGCCAGCCCAAAACCGCAATACCGGCGGGAACGGCCATGAAGAACCCGCACAGGATGACGACAGGCGCCAGCAGCACCACCGCGAGGTTGGCAGGCAAAAACGCCAGCGATATGCCAATGCCTGCCGCCACCTGCACGGGCAGGGTGGCCAGGGTGGTGCACACGGGAACAAGGCAGGCAAGCCCCAGGCGGCGCAGGGCGCGGCGGGGCAGGGGGGCGTTTTGCGTCTTGCTGGCGGCAAAGCGCGCGTTAAGCTTGCCACCCGCCGCAGCCCCCAGCGTGGCGGCAAACGATAACTGTGTTCCAACGTCTAAACAAGCGTGCGGGTTTACGGCCAGCAGCACTATGGCGGCCAGCGCCAGCGAGGTGGGGGCGTCGGTGCGGCGGTACAGCATTTGCCCCAGGCACAACAGCACCCAAGCCAGCCCGCTGCGCACCACCGAGGGCGTAAGCCCGGTGAAACCCATAAACGCGGCGATGAAAACAATGCACACTGCCGGTTGCAAAGCGCGCTTTTTGGTAAACCGGCGCAAAACACCCTGCAAGCCAATGCATAGCAGCGAAAGGTGAAAACCCGAAACCACCAGGATATGTGAAATACCTGCCGCTTGAAAGGCTTCGGCGGTGGTGGGGGAGAGCCAGCGTCTGTCGCCAACGCTCATGGCGGCAATGATGGAGGCAAGGTCTGCGGGCAGGCGGGCGCGGATGTTATCGGACGCGGCGTACTGCACCAGGCGCATGGCGGTTTGGAAGGTGGGGCTTTGCCCCTCGGCCGCCGGCGGCCCGGCGGCCGAGGCCGCCAGATAGATGCCGTCGGCAAATTTCGAAAGCCTCGCCGCCGTGGCCGAAAAGGCGGAAAACCGCAAAGGGAGCGTTATAACGTCGCCGGGCTGCGCCCGCGTAAGGCCCTGCACCTGCACGGTAAAATTCTGCGCGGATTCATCATCGGTAAACGCCAGCACCTGCAAGGTGGCGCGCAGTGTATCGCCGCTATAGCCGGGCTGGGTGTCCAGCACGCGGGCGCGCACCGGCCGAGTGCTGCCCGCAAGGCTGGCCAGCGGGCGCAGCACCGTGCTTTCTTTTATCCCGGTTTGCAATAGGCCAAGCCCCGCCGCCCCGGTTATCAGTGCCGCCAGCAGCAGCGCGGCAAAGGCCTTGGCGGGTGCGCCCGCGCGCCACAAAGCGCCTTGCGGCACAGCCCGTGCGCGCCGCCGCAGGCGGGCGGCGGCAAACACCAGCAGGGCACAGGCGGGCATAAAACCAGCCGCCAAGGGGTACAAAAAAGCCGCTGGAAGCCGCACCGCCACCAGCAACACTATGAAATAAGCGCACCCAAAAACTGCCAGCGGCCGCCGCACCGGGCGTTACTCGATGAGGGGCAGCGGCGCGAGGTACATAATATCTTGGCGCGCGGCGGCGCTGCCCTCGGCCAAAACGGCGGCACGCGCCACCACAGTGCCGGTGCTTTTGGCCACAATGGCCTCCATGGCCTGCAAAGACCCGCCGGTGCTAATCACATCGTCCACTATCAGCACCCGCTTGCCGTTCAGGTAATCCAGCTCGGGCCTGTCTATGCACAGGCTCTGTATGCTTTTAGTGGTGAGCGACTGTACCTCTACCACCACGGGGTCTTGCATGTACAGCTTTTTGCCCTTGCGCGCGGGGATGTACTTTTTGTCGCTCTGGCGGCTCATTTCGTACGCCAGCGGAATGGCCTTGGCTTCGGCGGTAACAATCACGTCGAAGGGCGGGGCTTTTGAAAGAAGCGCCGCCGCGCAGGCAATGGTCAGTTCCACATCGCCAAACAGGATGAATGCCGCGATAGACAAATCATCGCTGATTTTGCAGATGGGCAGCTGCCGGGTAAGGCCGGCTACCTGCAGCGTATAGGTGTTGGGCATGTAGGTTACTCCTCTCGAAATGATTGACACACCAAAATATGTGCTAAAGCACCCTATCCCGGCGGCCACGCCAGCTGGCGGCCGGCCAGCACGTGGAAATGCAGGTGCGCAACGCTTTGCCCGCCGTGCGCGCCTACATTGGTTACCACGCGGTAGCCGTCCGAATAACCGGCTTCGCGCACCAGGCGCGCGGCAAGGGCAAAAATGCCGCCCAGCACCGCGCCTTCGTCCGGGGTAAGCTGCGCGGCGCTTTCAACATGCGCGCGCGGTATTATCAGCGCGTGGAAGGGTGCTTTTGGCGCAATATCCTTAATGGCGATTATCTCGTCATCTTGGTATAGTATCTCGGATGGGACGTTCCCACGGGCTATTTTGCAAAACAGGCAATCATGCATGGCAATGCTCCTTTCAGGCAAAATGCTTCTCCACCAGGCCCGGCACGGCGCTTAACGCGGCCTTTGCCTTGCCGGGCTCTTTAATGCCCGCCATGGCAAAATCGGGCCGGCCGCCGCCGCTGCCGCCCGCCAGGGCGGCAATGTCTTTGGCAAGCGCGCCCGCCTTTAGGCCGCCCGCCACCGCCTTTTCGCCGCAGCATACGGCCAGCTGCATCCGGCCCTCGGCTTCGCCCACCAGCGCGCCCACGGCCAATGGGTCGTTTGTGCGCAGCATATCGCACATTTTTCGCAAAGCATCAGCGTCTGTTTTGGGCAGCAGGGCGGTGTAAACCTTAAAGCCGCCCACGGTGTCCGGGTTTTTGAACAGGTCTTCGGCTTGCTGCCCCGCCGCCTTGTCGCGGGCGCTCGCAAGCTCTCGCTGCAGTTTTTTGGTGTCGGCCACCAGTGCCGCCAGCCGCGCGGGCAGTTCGGCATAGGCGGTTACCTTCAGGCTCTGTGCCAGGGCCGATAACGTGGCTTCGCGCTCGTCCAGCAGGCGCAGCACACCCCAGCCGGTGGTGCTCTCCACACGCCGCACCCCGGCGGCCACACTGCTTTCGCTCAAAATACGAAAGCAGCCAAGGCTGGACGTGTTGTCTACATGTGTGCCGCCGCACAATTCGCGGCTAAAGCCTAAAACATCAATAACGCGCACGGTATCGCCGTATTTTTCACCAAACAAGGCCATAGCACCCTGCTGGCGGGCCTCTTCTATGCCCATCACCGCGGCGGTAACGGGCAGGGCCGCAAATATCTGCTGGTTCACCAAATCCTGCACGCGGCGTATTTCGTCCGCGCTCATGGCAGAAAAATGCGTGAAGTCGAAGCGCATGCGCTCATCGTCCACATAGCTGCCAGCCTGGTGTACATGCTCGCCCAGCACCTGGCGTAAAGCCTCTTGCACCAGGTGCGCACTGGTGTGGTTACGCATAATGGCCCGGCGGCGCGCTTCGTCCACTTGGGCCAGCAGTTTGCCGCCCAAAGCAACGCTGCCGGCCAGAAGGGTGCAGGTGTGCACATAGTAGCCTTTGGCGGTTTTTTTTACGTCGCGTACGGCCAGGCGCGCGCCGCCGCCGGCCAAAAATCCGGTGTCGGCCACTTGCCCGCCGCCCTCGGCGTAGAAGGGCGTTTGGTTTAATACCACCAGCACACCGTCTTTTTCGCCGCCTTCGGCGGCGAGGGAGTCCAATAGTTCTGCGCCGTCGCTCAAGGCCACCACCGTGGCTTCGTCCACCAGGCGGTCGTAGCCAATAAATACGGTGGGCGGCGCGTCTGCAGGGGCAAACAAATCCGCCTCCCAGCCCGCGATATCCCGGTTGGCACGGTCTTTTCGGGCGGTGTCGCGCTGCTTTTGCAGCTCGGCGGCAAAGCCCTCTTCGTCTACGCCCACGCCCCGCTCGGCCGCTATCTCCTTGGTTAAGTCCAGCGGGAAACCGAAGGTATCGTGCAGCTTAAACACCTCCGTGCCGGGTATTATGGGGTGCGGTTGTTTATTCTTCTCAAGTGTTTCTAAACAAGCATTCAGGCGCGCAAGCCCGGCATCGATGGTGTGGGCAAAGCGCTCTTCCTCCGCGCCGATAATTTTGCCGATGTATGCGGCGTTTTCGCGTAGTTCGGGGTATGCGCCCTCGCTTTGGACAATGGCGGTTTGGGCTACATCCGCCAAAAAGGGCGACGCAATGCCCAGCATGCGCCCGTGGCGGGCGGCGCGGCGCAGCAGCCGGCGCAGCACATAGCCCCGGCCCTCGTTCGAGGGCAGAATGCCGTCGCTTACCATAAAGGTGGTGCTGCGGATATGGTCTGTCACCACGCGGATAGAAATGTCGGTCTTGCGGTCTTTACCGTAGGTTTTGCCGCTCAGGCGCTCCACGTGCTCCAAAATGGCGCGCACGGTGTCGGTTTCAAACAGGTTGGGGGCGTTTTGCATCACACAGGCCAGGCGTTCCAGGCCCATGCCGGTGTCAATGTTCGGGGCGGTCAGCTTCTCGTAGTGGCCCGCGCCGTCAGAGTCAAACTCGGTGAACACCAGATTCCAAACCTCTATGAAGCGGTCGCACTCGCAGCCGGGCTTGCAATCGGGCCCGCCGCAGCCGTAGGCCTCGCCGCGGTCGAAATAAATCTCGCTGCAAGGGCCGCAAGGGCCGCTGCCATGCTCCCAAAAGTTGTCTGCTTTGCCCAGGCGCACCATGTGGTCTTCCGCCACGCCCACCTCGCGCGTCCAAATATCGTAGGCGTCGTCATCATCGGTATATACGCTGATGTGCAGTTTATCGGCCGGGATGCCCAACCACTCGGGTGCGGTGAAAAACTCCCACGCCCAAGGGATGGCCTGCCGCTTAAAATAGTTTTGAAAGCTGAAATTGCCCAGCATCTCAAAAAAAGTGCCGTGCCGGTCGGTGATGCCAACGCTCTCTATATCCGGCGTACGAATGCATTTTTGGCAGGTGGCCACGCGGTGGCTGGGCGGCTCTTCCGTGCCCAGAAACCATTTTTTCATGGGCGCCATGCCGCTGTTGATGAGCAGAAGGCTTTTATCGCCCTGGGGCACCAGCGGGAAGCTGGGCAGGCGCAGATGGTCTTTTGTTTCAAAGAATCGCAGGTATTTTTCCCGCAGCTCGTTTAGGCCGGTCCATTCCATAAGGGGCGCAAACTCCTTTGCCAGGGCGTAATTAAGTATAAAACAACAATCCCTTCGCTGCCAGTGGGCGAAAGGTGCTGGTGTTTTTTATTATAACCCTTTGCCTGGCAATGTACAACACGTTATTTTTCCGCTTGCAATTTCTTAAATACCTTTACAAGCGAGGATAAGCACTGCACGTATGTGATGAAAGTGAGGAGCGGCATGAACTTTGAAGTGAAGGATCTGCACAAAAGCTTTGGGGAAAAGCAGGTGCTGCGGGGCGTGGGTTTTTCGGCGGGCAGCGGCAGCGCGTTTGGGCTGCTTGGCCGCAACGGCGCGGGCAAAACCACCACTATCCGCATTGTGATGGGTGTTTTCCCGCCAAACAGCGGGCAAGTGCTGGTGGATGGCGCGCCCATTAACCACCAGAAGCTGAACATTGGCTACCTGCCCGAAGAGCATGGGCTGTACCCCAAGATAAAAATTACCGAACAGCTGGTGTATTTGGCGGCTTTACGGGGGGTTGCCAGGCGCGACGCGCAAGCGGCGATATCGCACTGGATGAAGCGGCTGGAAATGCAGGAATATGCGAACCGCAAGCTGGATACCCTAAGCAAGGGCAACCAGCAAAAAATACAGATGGTGGCGGCGCTGGTTACCAGCCCGGATTTTGTGATTTTAGACGAGCCCTTCAGCGGCCTGGACCCGGTGAATGCCGCCATGCTGAAGGACGTGGTAAAAGAGCTGATAGCGCAGGGCAAGATTGTGCTTTTCTCCAGCCATCAGATGAACTATGTGGAAGAGTTTTGCGACGCCATTGCCATATTGCACGAGGGCGTGATTGTGCTGCAGGGCAGGATAGACGCCATTAAGCGCGGATACGACCGCAGTGTGATGAGTGTGCGCACCACCCGGCCCGACGAGGTGAACGCGCTGTGCGGCCAAAAGCTGGCGGATTTTGTGGTGTCTTCGCGCGTGGCGGGCAGTGGGGTGCGGGCGCACCTAAAAGATGCCTGCATGAAGCTGCCCTTCATGCAGGCCCTGGCGGGGCAGGGCGTGGACGTGGACGGCGTGGCCGTGTTCGAGCCTTCCCTCAACGACATTTTCGTGGAATATACCGCTGGCAGCGAAGACACCGCGGAGGAGGTATCGGCATGAAACAGTTTGGCACGGTGTTCAAGTTCGAGTTCGGCAATTATGTTAAGAAAAAATCGTTTGTCATCGTAACGTCTATCCTGCTGATAGCGGTGATAGGGGTGCTGTGCTGGCCGCGTATCTCGGCGGCGTTTTTTGCGGGCGACGGTACGGGCACTGCCGCCGCGCCGGCGGAATCATCCGGCGGGCAAACCGGCGCGATAGCCCTGGCCGACGCGCAGGGCGATGGTGAAGAAACCGCCGCGTATTACAATGCGGCCCTGGCGGGGGCGGGCTACCGGTTTGTGGCCGTGGATATGGACGAAGCCGCCCTGAAAGCGGCCGTGGAAAGCGGCGAATACGGCAGCGCACTGCTGATAACCGGAGATTTGGGTTACAAGCGCATTGTGCAAAGCAACAGCCTGTATGATACCTTTGGCGCGATGTTTAACGAGGCGATGCTGAGCCGCTACCGCACCCAAACCTTGCAGGCGCTGGGCGTGCCCGCGGATGAAATTGCCGCCTATGTTTCGGCGCATGTGCAAAGCGAAGAAGTGATTACCGAAACCGGCAAAGACAGCGCGAGCAATTTCTTGTATACCTATATCCTCATCATGCTGTTGTATTTTTCGGTGGTGATGTATGGCAGTTTGGTGTCGTCCAGCGTGGCAACCGAGAAAAGCACCCGCGCCATGGAGCTTTTGGTTACCTCCGCAAAGCCCTCCAGCCTGATGTTTGGCAAGGTGATGGGCGCAGGCCTTGCGGGCCTTACGCAGTTTGTGCTGGTGCTGGGCACAGCCTTTGCGGCCTACAACCTTAATGCCGGTTATTTCGCGGACAATTACATTGTGCAATCTATTTTTGCCATGCCGCTCAGCATTATGCTGTACAGCTTCTTATTCTTCATCCTGGGCTTTTTCATCTACGCGTTTTTGTACGCGGCCCTGGCAAGCCTGGTAAGCCGCATGGAAGATTTGGCCTCGGCCACCCAGCCGGTAACACTGGTTTTCATTGTGGCCTTTATGGTGGTGATGTTCTCTGTTGCCAGCGGCAACGTAGACAACATGGCCGTTTTGGTATGCTCGTTTATCCCGCTTACCTCGCCCATGGCCATGTTTGTGCGCATTACCATGGGGCAGGTGGCCGGCTGGGAGATTGGGCTCTCGGTGGGTATTTTGCTGGCTTCGGTGGTGGGCATTGCCTACCTTGCGGCGGGCATTTACCGCCTGGGTGTGCTGCTGTACGGCAACCGCCCCAAGCCCGGCGAAATTATACGCATGATTCGGGCCAACAAATAGCTCTCACGCAAAAGCCCCCGCAAGCCGCGGGGGCTTTTGCTACGCCCATTGCCTAAGCAGGGCATGCATCCAGTCGTACACGTCCAGCGCGTATACCTCGCTTAAATTATCGCGTGTCAGCACGGTATCCGCAGGGCCATACGCCACCGCGCGGCCCTGGTGCATCAGCAAGGCCAGCGTGCCGTACGCGCGGGCCAGGCTTAAATCATGCACCACCGAAAGCACACTGCGCCCCGTGCGCGCTATCCAGGCCTGTATCAGCTCAAATACCTGCTTTTGATATTGCAGGTCTAAATGGTTCGCGGGTTCGTCTAAAACAAGCAGCTCGGGGTCTTGGGCCAGCAGCTGTGCCAAAAAACAGCGCTGCAATTCGCCGCCGCTAAGGGTAAGCACCGATTGGTTTCGCAGCGCCGTCATGCCGGTTTGTGCCAGCGCGTCTTCAACGTGCCGCGTGTCTTCGCCGCATGGGCCGGAAAACGGGCCTCGCGCATAGGCGTAGCGGCCCAGGCGCACCACATCCTCTACCGTAAAGGCGTAGTTTACCGTGTGGCTCTGCGCCAGCACCCCCATTTTGCGGGCAAGCATAGCCGGGCGCAGGTACGCGGCGTCTTCGCCACTTAGCAGCACCCGGCCCGTGTAGTGTATCCCTTGCGAAAGCGCGTTTATCAGCGTTGTTTTCCCCGCGCCGTTTGGGCCTACCACCATCAGCCATTGCCCTTTGGGCAAGATAAAGCTGAGGTTGCTTACCACCGGATGTGTGTTATACACCACAGAAAGGTTTTCTATTTGTAACAAAATATTATGCCGCCCTTCTGCTTTTGGCAAAGATAACCACAAAGGCCACCGCGCCAATGATAGAGGTGACCACCCCGATGGGAATCTCCCGAGGGCTTAGCAGGGTGCGGCCCAAAAGGTCGGCCATCATGAGGAACACCGCCCCGATAAACAGGCAAGCCGGCAGCAGGCGCTTGTGGTTGGGCCCGGTAAGCATGCGGGTGATGTGCGGGATAATCAGCCCCACAAAGCCAATGGTACCGCCAATAGATACGCACACGCCAATGAGAATGGAAACAGACACCAGCACCACCAGCTTGACACGCCGCACGTGAACGCCGATGCTGCGCGCGTTGTCTTCACCCATGGCAAAGGCGTTCAGCTCCCGGGTGTGGCAAAGAATAACAGCCGAACACCCGGCCAGTGTGATGGCAATTGTTAAAACATCCGCATAGCTGCTGCCTGCCAGCGAGCCCATCGTCCAAAAGGTGATGGTTTTTACCTTTTCGCCCGCGAAGGATATGACAAGGCTGATGAGGCTGGAGCAAAACATGGAAAATACCACGCCAACCAGGATAACGGTGTTGGTGGCCAGGGTTTTATCTAGCCGGTAGGCCAGCGTGAGGATGAAAAACAGCGACAAACAGGCAAACACAATGGCACTAAGCATGATACCCCCGCCGCTGAACCCGGGTATTTGCACACCCAGCGCGATGGCCGCCACCGCGCCCAAAGACGCGCCCGAGGAAACGCCCAGGGTAGAGCCGTCGGCCAAAGGGTTGCGCAAAAGGCCCTGCATTGCGCCGCCGCACAGTGCCAGCGCCGCCCCGGCCATGGCTACGCACAGCACGCGCGGCAGCCGCACCGATACAATGATCGATGCGCTGACGCCATCGGGCATCTCAAGCCCCCACAGGGTGTTCCACACGGCGGTAAAGGTGTTTGCGGGCGAAACCGCCACGCTGCCCACGCATACGCACAGCACAAACACCGCGAAGGTGCACAGTGATAACACAAGGTAAAACACTGGGCCGTAGCCCTCGCGGCGCTGGCTCATGCTATGCCCCATGCAGGTAGGTGTACAGGGCCTCGGCAGCGTCTGCCAGGCGCGGGCCGGGCCGGGTAATAGTGTCGGTGTCGGCCATATATATCTGGTTAAGCTCTACGGCGGGGATGGTTTCCCACCCGGCCCGGCTGATAATTTCTTCATCTGGGGTAGGCCCTTCGCCCATGTACATCGTGATGGTTACAATTAGGTCGGGGGCGCGGGCAATCACCTGCTCTTGCGATACCTCCGCCCAGCCCGTTACGTCGGAAAAGATGTTATCAAGACCCAGCAGGGCGGCTATTTCGTCCATAAAGGTATTTGCACCGGCGGCCCACAAACCCCATTCCAGCGGCGACACCTCGAAGTAAACGCTTTTAGCCGCGCCGCCCTCCTGCGGCACTTTTGCCGCGATGGCCGCAAAATCCGCTTTCATGCCGTTCACCAGGGCCTCGGCCTCGGCGGGTTTGCCCACCACCGTGCCCACCAGGTCGATGGCGGTGTACACATCTTCAATGCTGGCGGCTTCAATGGCCACCACCTTGATGCCCGCGTTTTCCAAGGCCTCCACCTGCTCCACAGGCTGGTTCATGGTGGCCATCAGCACCACCTGGGGCTGCAGGGCGATAATTTGCTCTACATTGGTTTCAAAGCCGGATTGCACCGCCGGCACGTCCAACACCTCGGTGGGGTAGTTGCAGTATTCGCCGCGGCCAATCAAGGTGCTGCCCGCGCCCAGGGCGTATAATATTTCGCAGTTGGCGGCGTCTATGGCCACCACCTTGTCGGCGGGGCGTTCCAGCGTAACTTCGCGGCCCATCATGTCGGTCACCGTCACCGGCCCGCCCGCGGTGCCGCCGCCGCAGGCGGCCAGCAAAGCGCCCAACAGTGCCAGGCACACGATAAGCGACGAGAATTTGAAGATATGGCGTGTTTTTTTCATGTGTGTTCCCTCCTGATAATATGCCGTGTCTGCGGTAATGGGCAGGTATCATGGATTCGAACCCCGCGCGGTTTTCAGCGGCATATCGTACGCCCCTGCTGCGTCATCGCCGCTTGAAAGGAACAAATCCTTCCTGCACGACGTTTCCTTGCATTGCCGCACACTATGCCGCTGAAAACTCGCAGACCACAATAACAGCAGTTTCGATGCGGTGCAAGGCGGACGACGACGGAAACCTATCGGTTTTCGAGGAGGACAACGACGCAACACGCGGAAATGCTGTTATTGTGGCGCACGTGGTTCGATTCCATGATACCTAAGTGCGGGAGGGAGGCAGCGCAATGGCGCAAGCCGGCGGGAAACGCAAAATGCGCCCCCCAGCGGGGAGCGCACAGGCATGGTCGGCAAACAAGCCCTGCTGTTCTCTCAAGCCCAGGAGATAAGGCGGCAACGCGCCGCCCATGCTGCGTATCAGGTCTCCCGACTTGGCATCATCCTACTCCGGCGTCTTCCCGCTGTATCCAGCAGTGACATCATGCCGTTTCGTCCGCTTCACGGTTACTGGGATAGTCCGGAAATTACATCCGCGTTCCCTTAGCGCGCAATTGGCACGCACGCCAGCACAGTGTGCAGATACACAGGCTATTCACTTGGGGCAAGTGTAGCACAGCCGCGCGCAAGATGCAATGAAATATTGAAAAATTGTGGCATTGAATTTTACGGTTCACACCGGGCGCTGGCTTTGCTATAATATGCTTAACATAAGCATCAAAGAGGTTTAGAATGGCACAGCTGCAGGTTACCGTTGAGGATAGAGGAGAGAATAAACGGCTGAGCGCCGCGCCGGGCCAAACACTGCTGCAGGTTTTGCGCGCGGGCGGTGTATACCTGCCGGCTTTGTGCGGCGGGGCGGGCACATGCGGCAAGTGTCGGGTGCGGCTTATAGCGGGGCAGCTTGCGCCCACAGACGCGGACAGGGCCTGCTTTACCCCGCAGGAACTGGCGGCGGGCTGGCGCTTGGCTTGCCGGGCGGTTTTGCAAGGCGATGTAACACTGGCGCTGGAGGCAAAAGACGGCGGATTTAGCATATTAACACAATGGAGCGGAGATGATGTTGCTGAAACTGCGTTAACAGAGCAAACCGTGACATTGGCGCGCGAAGCGCGCCCCTTTGCCGAGCGCTTTGCACCGGCAGGGGAAAGCGGGCATACAGACGCCAAACTGCTTGCCCAATGGGGCGCGTTGGCACAAAGTGGCGCGGGCGAGGCCACCCTGGTGTACGATGGCCGGCGTTTGGCCTATGTGGGCGCGCCGCGCCCCGCCTGGTACGCCGTTGCGGCGGATATTGGAACCACCACCATTGGCATGGCGCTGGTAGAGCTGAAAAGCGGCCGGGTGGTGGATACCCACTCGCAGGTAAACCGCCAGCGCGGCTATGGCGCGGATGTGATTTCGCGCATTATGAGCGCCCAAGCGGGCCATCTGCCCGCGATGCGGGACAGTGTGCGCGCCCAGCTAGCCGAGGGCATGGCGGCATTGTGCGAGAAAAACAACGTTCAGTCAGATGAATTATTGCGCATTGCCATAGCGGGCAACACCACCATGCTGCATTTGTTGCTGGGCTTGCCCTGCGGCACGCTGGGCTCATCGCCCTTCACGCCGGTAAGCCTGGCGTGCGCGCGGCTGGATTACGGGCGCTTGTTTACAGGCGAGTATGATTGCCCGGTGGACTTGCTGCCCGGGTTTTCGGCGTACGTTGGGGCGGATATCATGGCCGGGGCACTGTACACCGGGCTAGACCCAAACGGCCCGGCAAAGCTGCTTTTAGATGTGGGCACAAACGGCGAAATGATACTGGCCGGCGGCGGCAGGCTGCTGTGCACCTCCACCGCCGCCGGGCCCGCGCTGGAGGGCGGAAAAATAAAGTTTGGCATTGGCAGTGTGCCCGGGGCTATTGCGCAGGTGCGGTACGAAAACAACGCTTTCTCTGTTGATACCATCGCGGGCAAGCCGCCCATTGGCATCTGCGGCTCGGGCGTGGTAGACGCGGTGTACCAAGGCTTGCAAGCGGGCATCATTGATGAAACCGGCCGCATGGAAGATGAATGGGCAAAAAATGGCATGGTGCTGGCTAAAACAGCGCAGGGCGAAGCCATTTGCTTTACCCAGCAGGATGTGCGCGAGGTGCAGCTGGCCAAAAGCGCTATCCGCGCCGGGCTGGAAACTTTGATAACAACCGCAAAGCTGGATTATAGCGCGGTGGAATGCGTTTATTTAGCGGGCGGCTTTGGCAATAACCTGAACGTGCTAAGCACCTGTGGCATTGGGCTTTTGCCGCCCGCGCTAAGCGGCGTGGCGCGCACGGTGGGAAACAGCGCGCTGGGCGGCACGGTGCGCTATTTATTGCGCCCAAACGCGGATAACGAGCTTGACGCCATTTTATCCGCCGCAAAGGAGTTTAACCTGGCCAGCGACCCCACCTTCAATAACAACTTTGTGGAGTATATGGGGTTCGAAGAATTTGAATAATCCCTAAAATATCACCATCGGCGCGGTTGGCTTTTGGTTCTTCTCCCAAGCTTTACTATAGTAGAGCGGGAAAGCTTTTCAAGCGCGTGCGCTTTTGCTACAATGCTATCAAAGACAGAATGGGGGGAAGGATTATGGATAGAATCTTCAATTTTTCGGCCGGGCCATCCATGCTGCCGCTGGAGGTGCTGCAACAGGCGGCCGAAGAGATGCTGAACTACCAAAACAGCGGCATGAGCGTGATGGAAATGAGCCACCGCTCGAAGGTGTACGACGGTATAATTACGCAAACCGAGGCGCTGCTGCGCCGGGTGATGGGTATCCCGGATAACTACAAGGTGCTGTTTATGCAAGGCGGCGCCACGCTGCAATTTGCCATGGTGCCCATGAACCTGCTGGCCCGCCATGGCAAGGCCGATTACGTGCTGACGGGGAGTTTTTCTTCAAAAGCCTACCAAGAAGCGCAGCTTTTTGGCAAAGCTGTGCGCGTTGCGGGCAGCACCAAAGACGAGAAATTCTGCCGTATCCCGGCCCAAACCGAGCTATCCCTTGACCCGGATGCCGATTACGTACACATCTGCCAGAACAATACCATTTATGGCAGCCGCTGGAGCCGCGTGCCGGATACCGGCGCTGTGCCGCTGGTAAGCGACATGTCTTCGTGTATTTTGTCCGAGCCGGTGGATGTATCCAAATATGGGATTATCTACGCGGGCGCGCAGAAAAACATTGGCCCTGCCGGGCTTACGCTGGTGATTATCCGCGAGGATTTGCTGGGTGAGCCGCTGCCGGGCACCCCGGTGATGCTGAACTACAAGGTGCAGGCCGAAAACGCGAGCATGTACAATACCCCGCCCACCTACGCCGTTTATATTGCCATGCTGGTGCTGCAGTGGATAGAGCGCCAGGGCGGGCTGGCGGCCATGCAAGGCAAAAACCGCGAGAAAGCCGCACTGCTGTACGATTATCTGGATACCACTCCGTTCTATCAAACAGCCATCCAAAAGAACGACCGTTCGATGATGAACGTGACCTTCCGCACCGGCAGTGATGAGCTGGACGCCCGGTTTGTGAAAGAGAGCGTGGCGGCGGGGATGACGAACCTGAAGGGCCACCGCGCGGTGGGCGGCATGCGCGCGTCTATTTACAACGCCATGCCAAGGGCCGGGGTAGAGGCTTTGGTTGCCTTTATGAAGCAGTTTGAGAAGGCAAATGGTTAGGTATCATGGAATCGAACCCCGCACGTGGTTCGATTACATGATACCTAGAGGAGCTTAGCTTAATGGCAATTGTAAAACCCTTTAAGGCGCTGCGCCCGGCGCCGCAATACGCCGGCCGGGTGGCGGCGCTGCCCTACGATGTGATGAACACCAGCGAGGCCCGCGCCATGGCAGGGGAGAACGGATACTCGTTTTTGCACGTGGACAAGGCGGAAATAGACCTGCCCCCCGACACCGGCCTGTATGACGAAGCGGTGTACGCCAAGGCAAAGCAAAACCTGGATAAGCTTGTGGCCGATGGGGTGCTGCGTCAGGACGCCAAGCCCTGTTTTTACCTCTACCGCCTCACTATGGGCGATTGCTGCCAAACCGGCGTGGTGGGTTGTGCGGCGGTGCGAGATTATGAGCACAATATCGTAAAAAAGCACGAGCAAACCCGTGCCGACAAAGAAGCCGACCGGGTGCGGCATGTGGATACCCTGAACGCCCAAACCGGGCCGATTTTTTTGGCGCACCGCCAAAGCCCGGTGCTGGAGGGTTTGGTGGCCGCGTGGGCTGGCGGGCACGCGCCGCTGGCTGATTTTGTGGCCGAAGACGGCATCGGCCACGCGGTGTGGATGATAGACGACGTGGCTGTGATGGCAGAAATAGAGCATTGCTTCGCGCAAATGCCCGCCCTGTATATTGCCGACGGCCACCATCGCTGTGCCTCGGCGGCCAGGGTAGCCGCAATGCGGCGCGCAAAAAACCCAGCCCCCACGGGGGACGAGGCCTATGAGTATACGCTGTCGGTATTGTTTCCGCAGGGCCAGCTGCGCATACTGGATTACAACCGCGTGGTGCGGGATTTGAACGGCCTTGGCAAGCCGGATTTTATGCGCCGTGTGGCCGAGGCGTTTGAGGTAGAGCCGGCGGAGCAGCCGGCCAGGCCGCGCGCGGGGCGCGAGTATGGCATGTATTTGGATGGCAGGTGGTACTATTTGCGCGCAAGGGGCGCGCTGCCCAAGGCAGACAACCCGGTGCAGGCCCTGGACGTTGCCCTGCTGCAAAACACGCTGTTAGAGCCAATTTTAGGCATCCAAGACCCGCGCACCGACAAGCGCATTGATTTTGTGGGTGGCATCCGCGGCCTTGGCGAGCTGCAGCGCCGGGTGGACGAAGGGATGGCGGTGGCTTTTGCGCTGTATCCCACCGCCATGGAAGAATTGATGGCCGTGTCTGACGCGGGGCTTCTGATGCCGCCGAAATCCACCTGGTTTGAGCCGAAATTGCGCAGTGGGCTGTTTATTCACCTAATTTGATTAAACGCTGATTCTGCTGAACGCCATAGTGGGAAGAAATGGACAGTGCTTATAAGGAAGCAAAGCACCGAACAAAAACAAGTGCGGTAGACCGCCTAAAGATAGAAAAGCGAGGCAAGACGCCTCGCTTTCTTATTTTATAGCGCTACTTTTTACGCCGGGCGCGGACAATGAGCGCCGTGGACGTAACGCCTGCCACTGCAACGATTGCCACAGACGCAACAACTACCGTGTGGGTTGCTGTCCAGCCGCCGCTATTATTGCCGGACACTCCACTGCCGCCAATGCCGAGCGCCATACTATTATTGCCGCCGGATGAAGCGATAAAAGAAACATCGATTGTGTGGCTGTCATTCACATTTTCAAATATGTATTCTGAAACCGCGCCCACGCTTATGCCATCCACCAGCACATCGCCAATTTGGTAGTCGCTGGCTGCCGTAATGGCAAATGCTTGTGTTGCGCCATTCGGTACACTTATCTCCCCGGATGGCGTTATCTCCCCGCCCTCGCTCGCCCCTGCCACGATGGTATGTGTGCCACCATCAATGGGGCGGACACTGCCAACGGTGCCGGTCACAACAACACTAAAATCAAAGCTTAGACGGATGTCGGCTGCGCCTATTTTATGCGTAATGCCCTGTTCGAAAGTTCTCATCATTTTATTGGCCCCCTCTCCGTCGGGGCCCGCTTCGATTGGAAACGAAGCATCCAATATGGCGCGCATAAAGAGTTGCCCGTCGTGCAGGATATCGGCCGTATACACGCAGTTGTCTTGTGGTGTACCGTGAAATTGAATCGTCGCGAAAATCTCAGTAGAGGTCATATTGTCAACTGGCGTTTCAACCTCTAGGTCAAACTCGCGTGTTTTCCAGTCGGTAATCGTCACCGTAGCGTATATATCATTCTTAGTTTCGCTCGTCCATGTGGTCGGGGAGACTTCAGTCGCAAATACGGTTGTCGGCATCATTCCGAAAAGGCAAAGCAACAACACGATGGTAAACAGAATCTTTTTTGACATTTTCAACTCATCACATCCTTTGGACTTTTTACAGGTTATTGTGTACGCTGGACAATGAGGTTCTTCAAGCAACGATGTGGTTAGAATGGTCTGCGCTTGGTATCATTGACACCACCCGCCTTGGCGCGCACATGTTTTACGGCGGCGCTGCCCGCAGCCGCCCCTTCGTACACCGCTTTGCTCACCTGATAAAAGCCGCCGGTACAGTCACCCGCGGCATATAATCCCGGCACGTTGGTGGCCATGCTGCCGTTTACCACAATGCGGTTGCCCTCGGTGGCGGCGCCCAGTTTTTTGGCCAGCGCCGTGCTGCCCGCAACGCCTTCGGCCACAAACACGCCCGCAACCGCCAGGGTTTGCCCGTTTGTAAACAACACACCATTTAGCGTTTTATCGCCTATAAATTGCGCAATGGGCGTTTCGATAACCCTTGTGCCCTGCGGCAAGGAGGGCGGCGGCGTGCGGCCGTGGGTTAAAAAGGTAACGCTTTTTACCACCGGCAGCAGTTCGCCGGCTTCGTGCATGGCAAACTCGCCGTGGCCCAGCACAGCCACGTCTTTGCCCTTAAAGAAAAACCCATCGCACACGGCGCAGTAGCTTACGCCCGCGCCTTCAAAATCGGCCAGGCCCGGTATCTTTGGGGCTTGCCGGGCAGCGCCGGTGGCCAAAATCACGGCGTCGGCGGTGTAGGCGGCGTCGGTGGTTTCCACTGTCAGGCGGCTGTCAAAGCTTAGGCCCACCACTTCGCCGTGCCGTATGTCCGCGCCCAGGCGCACCGCCTGGGCAATGCCGTTTTGCAGCAGCTGCGGGCCGGAGATGCCATCGGGGAAGCCATAGTAGTTTTCAATTTTCTCTGTTTTAGCCAGCGCGCCGCCATCTTGGCTAATCACGGTGGTGGCAATGCCCGCCCGGGCCGCGTACAGCGCCGCCGATATCCCGGCCGGGCCGCTTCCGATAATGATGATGCGCATGCCAGAACCCCCCAATGTGCTTGTTAACATGCATTATACCTTTAAGCAGCCGAAGGCAAAGGGGAAATATGACGGTTAGACGTATTACACCTCGTTACATAGCAGCCGGTAGGGGGCTTCGTCCTCCTCAATGGCGGGGAAGCGGCCCATTTCCTCGTAAAACCGGTTGTCGGTGTTGTCGTCGTTGGTTTGGCTCACTTCGCCAATCAGCACCGGCCCATGGCCCTTTTTGGCCCAAAAGGCGTGGTACATCCGGCGCTCCAGCGTTACGCTTTGCCCGGGCAGCAGCTCTAGCTCCGTGCCCGCGGGCACGGTTTGGCGCACGCCATCGCACACTACGCTCACGTCGGTGTCGGCCAGCTGCTCGTCCTCTGTGGCGTTGTACAGCTTCATCACCATCACGCCGCCGCCCCGGTTGATAATATCCTCCATCTTGTTCCAGTGGAAGTGCATGGGGCACACCTGGTCTTCTTCGCTAATCAGCAGTTTTTCGGCGTAGGGCTTGTGGTATTTGGGGTTGTTTTGGTTGCCGTTGCGGATGGTAACCAGCACCAGGCCCACCGTGCCAAAGCTGCCCAGGCCATAGTCGGTAATATCCCAGCCCAGCATATTGTCGCGTATTTCGTCGCACTCCGCGCCCTTGGTTTTCCAGTCTTCGGGCGTCCAGCCGGCAAAGGGAGGCAGAGCAAAGCGGTATTGGGCAATAAAAGCTTCGGCTTTGCGTATAATAGCGTTGATTTCCGAGCGTTTCATGGGCATCCTCCGGTGCAAATGTTTTGGTGGTTCGTGTTCTGGTTAAAGTATACCCTTCCTGCCCGGTGTTTGCAATTGCCATTTGAATATGGTGCGGCAATGTGCTACACTATGTACCGTTGGCGCTGATGGACGCCCGTGCCGTATAATGGAGGCGATAGCATGCTTACCAAGGCGTACCGCCGCAAGGCAAATTATTACGAAACAGACCAAATGGCCATTGTCCACCATTCGAACTACATCCGTTGGTTTGAGGAAACGCGCATTGATTTTATGCAGCAGCTGGGCTTTACCTACGAGAAGGCCATGGCTGCCGGCATGGATTTTGCGGTATTGTCGGTGGAATGCCACTACAAATCGATGGTGCGCTTTGGCGACACGGTAGACATTGCCGCCTCGGTTACCCACCTTACGCCTTCGCGCATGGCGGTGGGCTACCGGGTTACCGACGCGGCCACCGGCCAGCTGCGCTGCACCGGCCAAACGTGGCACTGCTGCTTCGACAACACGCGCCGCCGCCCCGTATCCATCAAGAAGGCGTTGCCGGAATTGTATGCCCTGTTTGAGCAGGTATTGCAGCCGTATGAAGACGCACAAGAACCCCACAAGTGAAAAGGAGCAAGCTATGAGAACAACCGGCGTAACCGCGCGTGGCATTGTATCGCCTATTTTTAAGGCCGGTGACGACCTGCCCCAGAGCGTGTGCGCCGCTGTTTTGGCGGCAGGCAAGGCAGAGGGCTTTACAGTGGAAAACGGCGACATCATTGGCATTACCGAGAGTGTGGTGGCCCGCACGCAGGGAAACTACGCCAGTGTGCAAGCCATTGCCAAGGATGTGCGCGCTAAATTTGGCGGCGGCACGCTGGGCATTGTTTTCCCCATCCTCAGCCGCAACCGGTTTTCTATTTTGCTGAAAGGCATTGCCATGGGCTGCGACAAGCTGGTGGTGCAGCTAATGTATCCGGCGGACGAAGTGGGCAACGCGCTGGTAAGCTGGGACGAACTGGATGAAAAGGGCGTGAACCCGTATACCGACAGCTTTGAAGAACCCGAATTCAGGCGTGTGTTCGGCGAAAAGGCGATACATCCCTTTACCGGGGTTGACTACATAGACTACTATAAAAGCTTTGGCGGCCACATTGAGGTGGTGCTCTCGGCCGACCCGGCGTATATTTTGAACTATACCAAAAATGTGCTTTGCTGCGACATACACACCCGCCAGCGCACCCAGCGCATATTGAAAGCCAAGGGCGGCGAGCGGGTATATACCCTGGCCGAGTTGCTGGCCCAAAGCGTGGATGGCAGCGGCTACAACCCCCAGTATGGCCTTTTGGGCAGCAACATGGCCACCGAGGATACGGTAAAATTGTTCCCGCGCGATTGCGGCCCGGTGGTGCAGGCCGTGCAGGCCGCCATAAAAACCGCCACCGGCAAAACCGTGGAGGTGCTGGTGTATGGCGACGGGTGCTTTAAGGACCCGGTGGGCGGCATATGGGAATTGGCCGACCCCGTGGTGAGCCCGGCCTACACAGAGGGCCTTGACGGAACGCCCAACGAACTGAAAATTAAGTACTTTGCCGATAACGAGCTGGGCGACTTGAAAGGCGATGCGCTGGCCGCGGCCATGCGGGAAAAAATAGCGCAGAAAGACGGCAATTTAACGGGCCAAATGGCGGCCCAGGGCACTACCCCCCGCCGCTACAGCGATTTGGTGGGCAGCCTGTGCGATTTGGTGAGCGGCAGCGGCGACCGCGGCACGCCGGTGGTGTACGTTAAAGGGTACTTCACTAATTTTGCCAGTGAGTGAACAGCAAAGACCTCTCCCGCTATGCGGGAGAGGTCTTTATGTGCACAACCGCCGCCAGCCACCCTGCCCCCACACCCAAAGCAAAACCGGCCAGGTCAATCCATACGTCTGTCACGCTGCTGCTGCGCCCGGGCACAAAGGCCTGGATGGTTTCATCGCACAAAGCCACTGCCAGCCCCGCCGGCAGCGAGATGCCCGGAGCCCGCAAGCCGCGTTTGCCATGGGCGCGCAGGGCCAATAGCAGCAACAGGCCCAGCAGGGCAAACTCTGCCAGGTGGCCTGCCTTGCGCAAAATACCCTCCAGGGGGCTGTTTGGCGGCAGGTTGTTTTCGCCGCTGAGCCAGGCGGCCGCCTGCCGGCTTAACCCGCCCGAAACCTTGCCGCTGAGGGAAGAAGCGGCAAAGATGCCCAGCACGCACAGTGCCGCCAGGCACGGCAGCAAAACGCGCAGTACCCGATGGCGGTGAACACCGGGTTTGCCCGGCCGCGATGTTTGTGCCACAAAAATTCACCCCTTGTCTTACCCAATATGCGGTCATTTGGTGATAGTCTTGTGAAAACTGGCGCTACCAATTGCGCTGTGCCCGCTTTTTGTATTATACTACTAATACAGTAATAAAGGAATAACAATAAACGCCCCGGCGCGAAGGTGGACCTGGATGACAAAATTTAGCGTTCGTAAGCCGCTAACCATTTTGGTAGCGGTTGTAATTGTGTTGGTGCTGGGCGCTGTTTCCCTGTCGCGCATGACACCCGATTTGCTGCCCAACATGGACATGCCCTATGTGGTGGTGGTAACGCCCTACTTTGGCGCCACCCCCGAGAAGGTGGAAAACGAGGTAACCCGCCCGCTGGAGCAAAGCATGGCCACGCTGGACAGTATCCAGAACATCACCTCATCGTCCAGCGCCAACGCCTCTATGATATTTTTAGAGTTTACCAGTGACGTGAACATGGACACCATCTCGGTGGATATTGTGCAGCTGATTAGCCAGATTGAGGGCAGCTGGGACGTGATGGTGGGCACGCCCTACCTGATGAAGATAAACCCCAGCATGCTGCCCGTGATGGTGGCGGCCGTGACGGTGGAGGGCATGAGCACCCCGGAACTTTCACGGTTTTTAGACGACACGCTGATGAATCGCCTGGAAGGCATCAACGGCGTGGCCAGCATATCGGTAAGCGGGGCAATTGAGGAAAAGCTGTATGTAGAGCTTAGCCCCGCGAAGATACGTGATTTGAATACCCGCATCGCGAATACCATCAACGGCGGTTTTGACGAAGCCGTGGCGCAGATGGAAGAGGGCCGCAGCCAGCTGCAAAGCAGCATTAACCAGCTTGAAAACCAGCAGCACCAGCTGCAAAACAGCCTTAGCGAGATGAACACCAACGAAGGCGCAGACCTTGCAGGAGAGTTGGACAGCCAGATGGTGGAAATGCGCCTGGGGCTGGTGGAGCAGATGACCGAGCTGAGCCGCCAGCTATCCGACGCCCAGCTGGCCCGGCAGAGCCTGGCCGAAGCCAGGCAGACGCTGGAGGGCTTGCAGCAAATGACGGCGGCGCTGCAAGCGATGGAAACCACCGTGTACCCCGGCCTTGCCGCCACGTATGGCAATGTGATTATAGCAAACGCCATAACGGCGGCAGGCGGGCAATTGGCCTGGGACGCGATGGACGCCGCCGCCCGGCAGCCGTACATTGATGCCGAACTGGCCACACCGGCGGGGGTGCAGTATACCGCCGATAAACTGGCGGCGGATACCCAGCTGACCGCTATGGGCGTGCCGGTGGTGGCGGGCGATTTTGACGCCACCATTCTGGCCATTGCCGCCGCCCGCACCGTGGCGCAGGGCCAGCTTGCCATGATGCAGGAAACCCTGGCCGCTACGCTTACCCAAATGGGTTACACCGTGCAGCGCGACGCCGCCAACCAGGTGGACGCGCAATCGCTTGAAACCCAGCTGGACGCCGCTGAGGCAGATTTGGACAGCGGCGTGACGGCAATGGAACAGGGGATAGAGGGCCTGGGGCAGCTGCTGAGCCAGCTTGAAGCGGGTGAGGTGGCCGCGCGGGAAACGATAGAAAGCGTAACCAGCACCATGGAAACCCTGATGACGGCGCAAATGGGCAGCATGGCTATGTCTTTTGCGCTGAGCGGCGCGCAATTGCAAGCCAGCATGGCAGAGCTAGACGCCGGCATGCAGCAGCTGGAGCAAAGCCGCGAAGAGGCGCTGAAAAGCGCCGATTTGAACACGGTGCTTACCATCGATGTGCTGGGTGCGCTGTTTACCGCCCAAAACTTTGCCATGCCGGTGGGCTATGTAAACGACAAGGGCATAGACGTGCTGGTGAGTGTGGGCGACACGCTGACCGGCTTAAAAGCGCTGGAAGATTTGATTTTGGTAGACCTGGGCATGGAAGACATCCAGCCGGTGTATCTGCGCGATATCGCGGACGTGACCATACGGGACAACGCCGCCGATGTATACGGCAAAATAAACGGCGAAGACGGCGTTTTGCTTACATTTAATAAACAAAGCACCTTTGCCACCGCTACCACCACGGCCAATATCGCGGCCAAGTTTGATGAACTGAGCGCCCAGTACGAGGGGCTGCGCTTCGTCAGCATGATGGACCAGGGCGACTATATCCACATTGTAATGAATTCTATCTTTTCCAGCCTTTTGTGGGGCGCGTTGTTCGCTGTCATCATCCTGTTTTTGTTCCTGCGCGATTTGCGCCCCACGCTCATCACGCTGTGCAGCATCCCCATCAGCGTGCTGTGCGCCATGGTGCTGATGTATTTTTCGGGCATCACACTCAACATCATTTCCCTGTCGGGCCTGGCCGTGGCGGTGGGCATGCTGGTAGACAACAGCGTGGTGGTGATAGAAAACGTGTATCGCCTGCGCGCTTTGGGCGAAAACCCGGTGAAAGCGGCGGTATCCGGGGCTATCCAGGTGGCGGGGGCAATTGCGGCCTCTACGCTCACCACCGTGTGTGTGTTCTTGCCCATCGTGTTTGTAGAGGGCATCACCCGGCAATTGTTCACCGATATGGCCCTCACGCTGGCGTATTCGCTGATGGCCAGCCTGGTGGTGGCCCTTACGCTGGTGCCCGCCATGTCTTCGCGCATGCTTAATAAAGTGCGGCAGAAGCCGCAGCGCATTTTTGGCAAAATGCTGGCGCTGTATCGGCGCAGCCTGAAGTGGACTTTGCGCCACAAGGCCACCACGCTTTTGGTGGTAGTGGCCCTTTTGATAGCAAGCATTTTCCTGGTGATGATACGCGGCTTCTCATTCATGCCGTCGATGGAGATGCCGCAGCTGACGGTGGCCTTGCGCATGGACGAGGACACCACGATGGACGAATTGCGCGAAACGGCCGATTTTGTGCAGGGACGCATTGCCGAATTGCCCGGTGTGGAAACGGTGGGCGGCATGGCGGGCGGCGCGGGCGGTGTGATGCTGGGCGCGATGGGCGGCGGTATGGGCGGTTTGGGCATTGGCGGGGGCGCGTCCACCAATGCCACCATCTATGTGCTGCTGGACGAAGCGCACCAAACCGGCAGCGACGACATTGCCGCGCAGGTGAACGAGATGCTTGCCGGTATGCCGTACGAGGTTTCGGCTTCCAGCGAGAGCGGCATGTCGATGAACGCGCTGTCTGGCTCGGGCGTTACCGTGCGGCTGTATGGCATAGATTACCGCGCTTTGCAAGACACCGCAAAGGCCGTGGCGGCCGAGGTGGCCAAAGTGCCCGGTACGGCCGAGGTGAGCGACGGCATTGGCCAAACCAGCCCGGAGCTTCGGTTTACCGTAAACAAAGACAAGGCCATGAAATACGGCCTCACCACGGCCCAGGTGTTCCAAGAGCTGGCCAAGGCCATAACCACCGAGCGCACCTCCACCAGCCTTACCCTGGAAAACGGCGAGTTTGATATCATTGTGGTGGCGGCGGGCGATGCCGCCGTGACGCCGGAGTACTTGCGGCACTATGCCTTCCCCGTGAAGATGCGCGACGGCACGGAAGAAACCGTGCGCCTGGCCGACATTGCCAGCATTGAGGAAACCGACAGCGGCTTAACCATCCGGCGCGAAAACCAGCGCCGTTACATCGAGGTAACCTCGGCCGTGGCCGAGGGCTACAACGTAACCCTGGTGGCCGGGGCTATACAAGACGCCTTGCGCGATTACGCGCTGCCCGCCGGTATCGAGCTTGAGTACGCAGGCGAAAATGAAGACATCATGGCCTCGTTCGGCGATTTAATCATGATGCTGCTATTGGGTGTGCTCCTGGTATACCTCGTTATGGTGGCGCAGTTCCAGTCGCTAAAAAGCCCGTTCATCGTGATGTTTACCATTCCCCTGGCCTTTACCGGCGGTTTCTTCGCATTGCTGATTACCGGCTTTGAGTTGAGCGTGATTGCGCTGATTGGTTTTGTGATGCTGGTGGGTATTATTGTAAACAACGGCATTGTGCTGGTGGATTATATCAACCAACTGCGCGCGGGCGGCGCACAATTGCGCGACGCGGTGGTGGAAAGCGGCGTTACCCGCATGCGCCCGGTGCTGATGACCTCGATTACCACCATTTTGGGCCTGATAGTGATGGCCCTGGGCGTGGGCATTGGCAGCAGCCTGATGCAGCCCATTGCCATTGTGTGCATTGGCGGGCTTACCTACGCCACGCTGATGACCCTGTACGTGGTGCCGGTGATGTACGAGATGTTTACCCGCAAAAAGTTTAGGGTGGTTAACGAGGAAGATTTGGAGGTAAGCGAAAAATAAAACATCCGGGGGCAGCCGCGTGGCGGAACGCCCTGTGGCTGCCTTTTTGCTTGCAGAGTATCCCAAAAATGAAGCGTGTGAAGCGTAAATGTCGAATTTTATCGAAAAGTTATCCGTGCAAGATTTGTGCAAGATTTCGTTAGGGCAAACGCATGAAAAACAATTTCACAATATACCTGCAATTATATCTTTGAAACGCATAATTCGTAGTATTTGTGTTTTGACCCTCGGGGGTTTTAGGGGGCCGCAAGGCCCCCTAACCGTCGGAGACATCGCCCTTGACATTCGAGCAAAGCGAGCTGCTCTTGACCCCAATAAACGCGAATTTACGCATCAGTCAAGAGCAGGTCGCCGGTTACACCGGCTCCAACGAAAAGAACCTATGTCTCCGACGGCCGGGTGGCCTTCGGCCCCCCGGAACCCCCCGAGGGTCAAAACACAATCGGGTAATTTTGTTATAACCACAGTTTTGCGTTTTCAATGTCTTTATCTTTCATGTGTTTGCCCTGAAGACTTCGTCGAATTGATTGACAAGAGTCCCCGAATTGCATATAATATGGGCAGGATGATCAAAATAAACTTTCAAGGGGGTATTTTGGTGAAAAAGAAGATTCTGCTTGCGGTATCCGTGTTGCTTGTATTGTGCCTGGCCTTGCCCATGGGGGCGGCGGCGCTTGGTGCGGATGGAACAGGAACAATCCCGCCATTGCCGCCACAAGCACAGGAGATGATTGCCTAATGGGGTGCGGAGAATGTTAGTGTAAGTTACGAGGATGGGTATCTTTCGGTGGATGTTTTACCCAAGGCATTGCTTACATTGCATGCATTGCGTGCAGACTATGTAACACCGACCATATTTGCTTCAGTTACAAGGTTTTATGGTTTGTATGAGCTATATCCCGTAGCTATTTATCACACAGAATTAGTAGTATACTCTATTGGAACAGCCACTTACTATGGGGTACTTAGAATGAATCATATTGGCCAGAATCTGCATACACAAATAGTTGATGTCCGATATGAAGGAGATATTCCATTACAACATTTGTAATTAGTGATTCGATAGTTGTGAAAGGATGTGACACGTATGAAAAGACGATTATTACTGCTTACGATTTGTTTCATACTAGCCGCTATCGTGGCGGTACCTGTTACGGCGGCGTCAGATGCGGTTGTGCCGACTGTTTCTGTTCCCGCATATGCGTCAAATTCAAGGGGTGATTTGCCGCCTGATGAAGTTCACATAACCATACCATCCGGGGATTATGTTATTCCAGAATTAGCCGCTGATGAAATATGGGTTGGCCATGTGGCAATGAACCGTGATGAATACTACGCAATAACACAGCGAGCAATTGCAGAGTTTAACGCGCATTTGCCAGAGGCACAAGCTCTGTATGCTGCAAACAAAAATACAGACCCACCACCACCGCCTGTGGATGAATGGTACACTGTAGACAGCAAAGGGGAGTTAGTTCCATATGGTAGTATTTTACCTGCGATATGGATAACTGGTGTCAGAGGTCCTTATTACGCCAATGTATATGATGTTCCTGAAACAATTCACCATATTTATCATGATGGTACGTTTTGGTATGATGGTACACTTAGGGAATATTACGTGGGTCTCGATTTAATTAACGATAATTGGTATTTTTATAGTATGTATGAAGGTTGGGTCTATCAAAGAGGCCCGCTTACGCCTTAAAGCGGTACGCATGTAGCGCAAACACCCCGGCCGCGCGCCGGGGTTTTTGCTATACCCCGTTTGACAAACACCCCCTCCCGCGATAGACTAAAAGCAGGAGGGATGAAACCACTATGCGCTATATCGAAAGTCCATATCACGATGCTTTTTTGAACATGGCTTTGGAGGAATATGTCTTTGAATCTTTGCCGCCCAGCGAAGAGTATTTTATTCTGTGGCAAAACCAAAACGCCATTGTGGTGGGCCGCTACCAAAACACCGCCGAAGAGCTGGACGCCGCCTACGTGAAGGCCCACGAGATACAGGTGGTGCGGCGCTTATCCGGCGGCGGGGCAATGTACCAGGATTTGGGGAATTTGAACTTTACCTTTGTGGTAAACCAAAGCCCCGGCCAAACGCTGGATTTTACGGTGTTTATACAGCCGGTGGTGCGCGCGCTGGCCCAAATGGGCGTTACAACGCAGCAAAGCAGCCGCAATGATATTACGATAGACGGCAGAAAATTCTCTGGCAACGCACAGTACAACAAGCGCGGGCGCACCATGCACCACGGCACGCTGCTGTTCAGCTCTAACCTGGGCCGCATTGGCAGCGCGCTGCGCGTGCGGGCCGAGAAGATAGAATCGAAGGGAGTTAAATCGGTGCGCAGCCGGGTTGGCAACATTGCCGACGCCCTGCCAGCCCCCATGCAGCTGGATGATTTTAAGCGCCTGCTGGTGGCCGAGATGTTTGGGGCGGGGGGGCTAAGCCGTCTTGAGCTGAGCGAAGCCGACCTTAACGCCGTGGCCAAGCTGCGTGACGATAAGTATGCCACCTGGGAGTGGAACTGGGGGCGCTCGCCCGCTTATGATATGCATAAATACCGGCGCTATCCGTTTGGCGGGGTTATGGCGCGGCTTTCGGCGGCCGATGGCGTGGTTACCGCCCTGGCTTTGGAGGGAGATTTTTTTGGCAACGGCAGCATAGAGGATTTAACGGCGGTGCTGTGCGGCTGCCGCCTGCGGGAAGAAGACCTGCTGGCCGCGCTGAGCGGCATAGACGTGGGAAGCTATATCCTGGGCATGGACGCGGGCATGTTGGTGGAATTGATGCTGTATTAGCAGCCCAAAAGCCCATTATGGGAGAACTGTTGTGAAAAAACCGCTGAAAGCCGTTATTTGGGCCGCATCGGTGCTGTTTGTGCTGATAAACGCGGCCGGTTTTGTAGCCGGGTACTTTTTGGTGGAGCTGGCCCTGAACCCACGCAGCGACAAAAGCACCGTGATGGAAGCGGAGCACAACGCGGTGGATATTGACGACGCGGTGGTGCAAAGCTGGGAGCAAAGCGTGCAGTGGCTGGACAGTGCCGGATATGAGGACCTGTTTTTGCAAAGCCACGATGATTTGCGCCTGCACAGCTATTTGCTGGAAAACCAGGACCCCGGCGGCACGTGGGTGGTGCTGAACCACGGCTACATCAGCAGCGGCCGCCAAATGGCCGGTAACGCGGAGATTTTTTATGGCATGGGCTATAATGTGCTGCTGCCGGATGCCCGCGCCTGCGGCCAAAGCGAGGGCTGCTTTTTGGGCATGGGCTGGTTCGACCGCCTGGATTTACTGGCCTGGGCAGAAGAGATTAACCGCCGCTATGCCCCCGACAACATCGTGTTGTACGGCGTGTCCATGGGCGGGGCTGCGGTGATGATGGCCTCGGGCGAGCCGATGCCCGAAAATGTGCGCGCGGTGGTGGAAGATTGCGGCTATACCTCGGCCTATGAAGAATTTGGCTATCAGCTTGGCCAGTTGTTCGGCCTGCCGTCTTTCCCGGTGATGAACTATTCCAGCGCGGTTACACGCATGCGCGCGGGTTACTGGCTGGGCGAGGCCAGCGCCTTGCAGCAGGTGCAAAAATCGGTTACACCAACGCTGTTTATCCATGGAGAGGACGACACCTTTGTGCCGTGCGAAATGGTGAACCGCCTGTACGACGCCTGCAGCGCCGAAAAACAGCTGCTGGTGATACCCGGCGCGGGCCATGGCGGCGCGGCCACAACGGATGCCGCGCTGTATTGGAGCACCGTAACGCAGTTTTTGGATAAGTATCTCGAATAACATATCGCGATGGAGGCCGTCATGCCCGCCTATCTGCTTTCGTTAGACCAGGGCACTACAAGCTCGCGCGCGGTGTTGTTTGATGCGCAGCAAAACATTGTGGGTATTGCCCAGCGCGAGTTTGCCCAGCATTACCCCCGCGAGGGCTGGGTAGAGCACGACGCCATGGAGATATACTCCAGCCAATTGGCCGTGATGACAGAAGTGGTGGCCCAAAGCGGGGTGGATGTGTCTTGCATTGCCGGTATTGGCATTACCAACCAGCGCGAAACCACCGTTCTGTGGGATAAAACCACCGGCCGCCCCATTTACAACGCCATTGTGTGGCAATGCCGCCGCACGGCCGCTTTGGTAGACGAATTGAAGGCCCAAGGCCTGGAAGACCATATTAAAGGCACGACGGGTTTAACGCCGGATGCCTATTTTTCGGCCACCAAGATAAAGTGGATATTGGACGCCGTGCCCGGCGCGCGCGAGAAAGCCGCGCGGGGCGAGGTGCTGTTTGGCACAATAGACAGCTGGCTGGTATGGAAGCTAACCGGCGGGAAAGCACATGTTACCGACTATACCAACGCCAGCCGCACCATGCTGTATGACATACATAACCTGCGGTGGGACGCGCGGATGCTGGATGCGCTGGACATCCCGCCCGCTTGCCTGCCACGGGTTGTGCCCTCGGGCGGGGTGGTGGGCACCGCCGAGGTGCAGGGCCATGCCGTGCCCATTGCGGGCCTTGTGGGCGACCAGCAGGCCGCCCTGTTTGGCCAGTGCTGCTTTGCCCGGGGCGAGAGCAAAAACACCTATGGAACGGGCTGTTTTTTGCTGATGAACACCGGGAACGAGGCGGTGCAAAGCCAAAACGGGCTGCTAACCACCATTGCCGCCGGGCTTAGCGCGCGGCCGCAATACGCCTTGGAGGGCAGCGTTTTTGTGGCCGGGGCGGTGATACAGTGGCTGCGGGACGAGATGGGCCTTTTGGGCGAGAGCCGCGAAGCCGAAACCGTGGCCCGCAAGGTGGAAGACACCGGCGGTGTGTATTTAGTGCCCGCGTTTACAGGCCTTGGCGCGCCGCACTGGGATATGTATGCCCGCGGGGTGCTGGTGGGCATTACACGCGGCACGCGGCGCGAGCATGTGGTGCGTGCGGCGCAAGAGGCCATTGCCTACCAAAGCTTTGATTTGGTGCGTGCCATAGAAAAGGATACCGGCTTGCCCCTGCAAAGCCTGAAAGTGGACGGCGGCGCCAGCCGTGATGGTTTTTTGATGCAGTTCCAGGCGGATATCCTCGCAAAGCCCGTGGTGCGGCCCATGATACGGGAATCGACGGCGCTGGGCGCGGCATACCTGGCAGGTTTGGCAGTGGGGGTGTGGGAAAGCCAGGAAGAGTTGCAAAAGCTGTGGCGGCACGACATATACTTTGAGCCGCAGATGGCCGAGCGGCGGCGCGAGGGATTGCTGGCCGGGTGGCATAAGGCCGTGGGACGCAGCCTGGGCTGGGCAGAGTGAATAGAAATCCACCGGCATTGTCGGTGGATTTATACTTGACAAGCGTGTTTGAAAGGCGTACAATCAATTTCGACACAGGTGTCGAAATTGATTGGAGGGGATATCTTGTACGCGAAATCGTCTGAAAAACGCGGCCGCATTTTGGATGGCGCGCGCAGGGTGTTTCTGCGCCAGGGCCTAACAGCCACCAGCATGAAGGATATTATAGAGGAGTGCGGGATTAGCCGGGGGGGCTTGTATTTTTACTTTTCGTCGGTGGATGAAGTTTTTGTAGAGGTTATTCGCACCCGCGCGCGCACCACCGCGCAGATGGTGGACGACTTGATGGCCGATAGCGAGCATTTTACCCAATTGCTCGGCGAGTATCTGGCTTTTCAGCGCGAGCGCCTGCTGCACATGGACAAAAGCCTGCTGCGGGCGATGCTGGAGTTTGGCCTTACGCATCGCGGCGAGAAAGACGTTGCCTTTATCACCGAGCAGTACCTGCACACTAAGGAAATTATGCGACGAATCATGCTGTTTGGGGCAGAGCGCGGCCAGCTGCGCGGCAGCCCCGGGCCCATGGCCGAGCAGCTGTTGCTCTTGGTGGAAGGCCTGAGCGTGAAAACCATTACGGCCGGGCCGGACGAAAGTGTGATTGACGAGCAGTTTGCCTTGATTTTGCAGCTGTTTGTTCTACAAGCCAAGGAGGAGTTGGGATGAACACCACACAGAGGAATAGGAATAAAACACAGTTTATCGCGCGCTTTGGGGTGCTTCTGGCCATAGAAGCCATATTCAGCTTTACGCCGCTGGGCAGCCTGCCCGTAGGCCCGGTGGTGGCCACGCTGGGCATGCTGCCAGTGGTGGTTGCGGCCATCACCATGGGCACGGCGGCCGGCAGCCTTATGGGCTTTTTTGGCGGTCTATTTAGCTTTATCGTGTTTACATTTATGCAGCCGGGCCTCCCAACGGCGTTTTTGTTCACGCCCTTCCACGCCGTGGCCGGGGTGGGCCAAAACCCGGCCAGCCTGCTAATTTGCTTTGTGCCGCGGGTTTTAACGGGCACGGTGGCGGGGGCGCTGCACGCGGCGCTAAAAAAAGCGGCGCCCACGCGGGCGCTGCTGCACAGCGGCCTGGCGTGCCTTGCCGGCAGCTTTACCAACACCGTGCTTGTAATGGGCGGCGCGGCCCTGTTTTTTGCCCCGCAAATGGGCCCCACTATGGAGGCCGTGCTGCTGGTCATTGGCGGCATCATCCTTACCAACGGCGTGCCCGAAGCCATCCTAGCCGGTGCGGTGGGTTTTTGCGTTGGCAGAATACGCAGGCGGCCACCCGCGCCATCGGTATAAAACATAGTAAGGCACAACAACGCAAAACCACCGGGGATAATGCACCGGTGGTTTGTTCTATGCCACCACAGCCTCCGCGCCCTCGCCGCCGCCTTCGCCGCCGCCTTCGGCACTGCCGCCCGCTTCGCCGCCCGCTTCGCCGCCGGTAAGGCCCATGGCCGCCTCGTAGGCCGCCATCGCCTCGGCATAGGCGGCAATTTGCGCCTCGCTGGCCGGGGGCGCGCCGCTGCCCGGCAGATGCTCTTCGCGCTCAAGCGGCTCGCCGGCGCTCACGCCGCTTTGGCGCAGCCAGGCAAACTCGCGCGCGGCGCGCTTCTGCCGCTTTTGGCGCAGCTCTTGCTTTATTTCCTCGGCGCGCCGGTGCTGGCGCTTGCTCTCGGCTTTCTTTTTATCAGCGCCGCGCAGCACCTCGTCGTTCAGCTTGTTAATTTTCACCCGCGCGCGCTGTATCAGCTTTTGCAGCTTGGCGGCATAGCTGCGCGCCAGCTTCGCGTCCGCTCCCTCGCACATGGCGGCAAGCGCCAGCAGGCTGGTAAGGCTGCTGGACGCCGAAGACATCACACCGCGCACCTCGAAAGCCTGGCTGGCCGCCACCAGGCGCGCCGTAAGCTTGCCAGACACATCCTTTGGCCGCTGCCGCGTGGGGGTAAAGCGCGGCTTTCTGTTCTTTAAGGCCTGCTCTCTGGTAAGCTTTACCGCCTCGTGGTGCTTTTGCATGGCGGCCAGAGAAAGCTCCAGCCTGTCTGTGTTGGCGGGTGCGGCGGGGGCTTTTTCGCCGCTGCCCTGGGCCGCGCGCGGAAAACCGGCCGCACTGGCCGTATGGACGGCCGAATCGCAGTGCATAGCCGTGCTGTCGATACCCACTTTGCAACACCCCCCACATACCCGCGCACACAAACCTTCTTATCAAACATATCGGCAGGCCGGATGCATTCTTGATTGTGAAAATATGCGCTGTTCTACAATATCCGCCGCCAAATGCTGCGCAATTGCGGTATACCGTGCTTGTATGTACGCCACACAAAACTGTATAAATGCACAAATATCCAGGCCGTATTATGGAGCATTTCACAAAGTTTTGGCGCAGGGCTTGCTTTTTGGCGGAAAGATGCTATGATTGCATCGAGCCGGAAACGTTACCGGTAAAGTTGTCGGAAGTGTTTCCGCACAAAGGCATTCCCTTCTTGCCGCGCAGCACCCCGGTGGCATGTTCCAAACACCCCTTTCTGCAAAGGAGGCCGCGGGTGGACGATATAACCATCATTGATATCGCGCGCTTTGCCGGGGTGAGCGTTAGTACGGTTTCCCGCGTTTTGAACAACCACCCGGACGTGAGCCGGGCCACGCGGGATGCGGTAATGGCCGTGATTGACCAGCATGCGTACATCCCCAACAACAGCGCCCGCAGCTTAAAGCGAGAGTCGGTACGGGCCGTTGGGCTGGTGGTGAAAGGCTTGTCGAACCCCTTCTTTACACCCATGGTGGCGGTGGTGCAAAACGAGCTGGACGAAAACCGCTACCAGGCGCTGCTGTACCAGTGCGACCCAAACGAAGACGAGGTGGACGCCGCCATTAGCATGGTGAAGGAGAAAAAACCCCGCGGGCTGATATTTTTGGGCGGCAACTTTCAGCACAGCCGCGGCAAGCTGGCCATGCTGGGCGTGCCGTACGTAATGGCAACCATCACCATGCACAAGGATGTAGACCGCGAGAGCTTTTCCAGCGTGACCATAGACGACTATGCCGAGGGCTATGGCGTGGCGCGGCACGTAAGCGCGTCGGGGCACACCCGGGTGGCCGCCATTGGCTTTGCAGAGGAAGACAAAAGCATTTCCAGCCTGCGCATTGGCGGCTTTATGCAGGCGCTGCGGGATATGGGCCTGCCCGCCGAAAAAAACCGGGTGGCCTTTGCGGGCGAAAGCAGCCTGCGGGCCGGGTACGAGGCCGCGAAGCACCTATTGGGCCAAACGGATTTTACCTGCCTGTTTTGCGTGTCGGACGTGATTGCCCTGGGCGCCCTGCGCGCCTTGCACGACACGGGCAAAGCCGTGCCGGGGGATGTATCCCTGGTGGGTTTCGACGGTATCGAGGCCGGGCGCTATGCCATCCCCAGCCTTGCCACCGTGAAACAGCCGGGCCGCGAGATGGCCCACGAGAGCGTGCAGGTGCTGCTGAACTGCCTGCGCCGCAAGGGCGCGATGCACAGCCACCGGGTGTTTCCCGCCGTTTGGCAGGAAGGGGAGAGCTTCAGGGCTATGCGATGATTTGGAATAAGCAAAACGGCGCAGAATAAGCGTTGATTATTTCGCTATTTACAGTCGGCTGCAATTCGGCGGCTGACATGGAATAGATACAATTAACTTGTATGGAGGTTTGACATGAAAAAAGTACTGGCAATTCTCTTGTCTGCGCTGATGACGGTGGGCCTGCTGGCCGCCTGCGGCAACGGCAACAGCACCGGCGGCGGCAGCGATGCCGGCAGCACCGGCCCGGTATCCCTGAGTGTGTGGGGCCCGCAAGAAGAGCAAGCGCTGCTGCAGGAAATGTGCGACGCCTTTGTGGCGCAGAGCGGCAAAGACATTACCATTGAGCTGGGTGTGGTAAGCGAGGCGGACGCTCGCGCGCGCTACAGCGAAGACCCAGAAGCCGCCGCCGACGTGTTCATGTTCCCAAACGACCAGCTGAACGACTTTGTGAACGCGCAGTCGCTGTACGAGGTTACCCGCAATAAGGACGATATTGTGGCCCGCAACAACGCCGGCGCCATCGAGGCCTCGGAATATGACGGCAGCCTATACGCCTATCCCATGACGGCCGACAACGGCTACTTCCTGTACTACGACAAGAGCGTGTTTACCGAGGATGACGTTAAAACCTTAGACGGCATGCTGGCCAAAGCCGACGCAGCCGGCAAGAAGGTGTTCATGGACATCTCCAACGGCTGGTACATTGTATCCTTCTTCTTCGGCGCGGGCTGTGAAATGTCGCTGAGCCCCGTAGACGGCACCATCGTTTGCGATTTTAACGGCCCGAACGGCCTGGCCGCCGCCGAAGCGATTAAGGCTTTTACCGCCAACCCCGCCTTCCTCACCGGCGATGACGCTGTTTTGACCGGCGGCATGGGCGAGAGCATAGCCGCGGGCGTAAGCGGCACCTGGAACGCAGATGCCATTATTGGCAAGCTGGGCGACAACTACGCCGCCACCAAGCTGCCCACCTTTACCTGCGGCGGCGAGCAAAAGCAAATGTCGGGCTATGCCGGCTACAAGAATGTGGGCGTGAACAGCCTGACCAAAAGCCCCGTGGAGGCGTGCGATTTGGCCGACTGGCTGACCAACGAAGCCAACCAGGTGAAACGCTTTGAAGTGCGCGGCCTTGGGCCCGCCAACCTGAAAGCCGCCAGCAGCGCCGAGGTGCAAGCCAATGTGGCCCTGGCCGCCCTGGCAGCGCAGAATGAATTCTCGAAGCCGCAGATTAACGTGCCCAACGGCTTCTGGACACCCGCCGAGGCCTTTGGCACAACCCTGGAAGCCAAAGACTATTCGACCCCCCTGCAAGATATGCTGGACAGCTTTGTGCAGCAGGTAACCACCGTCTAATCCAAAACCGGTTCAAAACCACCCCCGGGCCGGGTTTGCCCGGGGGCGGTTTTCAAAAAGGGGGATGGAAATGAAACAGAAAAATGCTCAAAGCGCTAAAGGACCGGGCCGGCTTAAAAGGCTGGGCGGCTCTATCGGCGGCTTTTTTGCAGAGCTGGGCGGCGCGCTTACCCACGGCGATTGGCGCACCCGTACCAGCTTTGTGGTGATGGGTTTTGGGTGTCTTGCGCGCAAGCAAATTGTGAAGGGCCTTATCTATTTGGCCGTAGAAGTGTTGTTTGTTTTCTTCGTCATCTTTTTTGGCGCGCAGTACCTGGCCAATTTTGGAACGCTTGGCACAGAGCTGTTTACCCGCCAGTGGGATGAGGCCAACCAAATATACATCAACAGCCCCGGCGATAACTCTATGCTGATTTTGCTGTACAGCGTAATCAGCCTGTTTGTAATTGCGCTCTTTGTTTATTTATATGTTTCCAGCATCCGCGCGGCCTGGCGGGCGCAGCAGTGGCAGGCGCAGGGCAAAAAGCCGCCCGGCTTCAAAAAAGACGCCGCCAGCCTTCTGGATAGAAACCTGCACACCACCTTCCTAACGCCCCCTACCATTGGGGTGCTGGCCTTTACCGTGCTTCCCGTGGTGTTCATGATTTTGATTGCCTTCACCAACTTCGACAAAGACCATCAGCCCCCCGGCAACCTGTTTACCTGGGTGGGGCTGCAAAACTTTGCCGATGTGTTCTGGCAAAACCCGGCGAAAAGCACCACCTTTTACAACCTTTTGGGGTGGACGGTTGTCTGGGCCATATTCGCCACTTTCGTCAACTACTTTTTAGGCATGGTTTTGGCCATGCTCATCAACAAAAAGGGCATTAAAGGCAAAAGCTTTTGGCGCACCATGTTTGTTATTTCCATAGCCGTGCCGGGCTTTGTTACGCTGCTGTTTATGAGCCGCCTTTTGCAAGATACCGGCACTATTAACACCCTTTTGCAAAACATCGGCCTTATCAAAGAGCCCGTCAAGTTCTTGTCCGACGGCAACATCGCCAAGGTTACGGTGATTGTGGTCAACTTCTGGGTGGGCATCCCCTACAGCATGCTCATTACCAGCGGCATTCTGATGAACATCCCGGCCGATTTGTACGAGAGCGCGCGCATCGACGGCGCGGGCCCGGTTAAGCAGTTTACGCGCATCACCGTGCCGTATATGCTCAACATCACCACGCCCTACCTCATCACCCAGTTTATCGGCAACATTAACAACTTCAACGCCATCTACTACCTTACCCAGGGCGGGCCGTTCTCGCTCAAGTACTATCAGGCGGGCGATACCGACCTTTTGGTAACCTGGCTGTACAAGCTTACGGTGAACCAGCAGGACTACGCGCTGGCGTCCACCATCGGCATCTTGGTATTTGTGGTGTGCGCGGTGGTGTCTTTGGCCACGTTTAACCTCACGGCATCGGCCAAAACGGAGGAAACATTCTCATGAAAAACAGTATGCGCACCCGCACCCGCGTGGCCAACACGGTTGTGTATATCGTTTTAGCCGTGCTGGCGGTTGTATGGGTGCTGCCCATCGTCTATCTGGTCATCAGCTCGTTCAGGGGCGAGCCGGGCGCTTACCTCGACGGCTACATCATGCCCAAAACCTACACACTGGACAACTACACTCGCCTGTTCACCGACACCTCGCTGTTTGATTACCCGCGCTGGTACTTAAACACCTTTATCGTTGCCGTTTTCAGCTGTATCATCAGCACCATTTTTGTGCTGATGGTGGCCTACGCTTTAAGCCGCCTGCGCTTTAAGGTGCGCCGCGGCATCATGAACGTGGCGCTGGTGCTGGGCATGTTCCCGGGCTTCATGTCTATGATTGCCATTTACCATCTGGTAAAGATCATCGGCCTGGATAAAAGCCTGGTGGCGCTGGTGCTGGTATATTCGGCGGGGGCGGGGCTTACCTACTACATTGTGAAGGGCTTTTTCGATACCATTCCCCGCGCGCTGGACGAAGCCGCCGTGCTGGACGGCGCGACGCGCGCCCGCATTTTCTGGAGCGTTACCATCCCCATGTCGCGCCCTATCATCACCTACACCGTGCTTACCACCTTCATGGCGCCTTGGGTAGATTTTATCATGGCCAGCGTGATTATGAAGGACAACTACAAAAACTTTACCATTGCCCTGGGCTTGTTCCGCATGCTGGAGCGCGAGAATATTTACCAGTGGTACACCGCCTTCTGCGCGGGCGCGGTGCTGGTGGCCATCCCCATTGCCATTTTGTTCATCATCATGCAAAAAAACTATGTGGAAGGCGTAACCGGCGGCGCGGTGAAAGGATAGGGCACGAAGTGCAGATTTTGGCTTGCCTGCCCTTGCCGAAGAATAGCGCAGAAAGCTGCGGGGCAAACAAAATTTCCCGCGCGCATTGAGCGGAACCCGTAGGGTGAACGCGAAATGCAAGAGCCGCCGGTTGAGGCGGCGAAGCGCGGGTAGGGGGAATACAGTGTATAAAAAAACAACAGCAGCCCTGCTTGGCCTGCTGCTTGGTTTGCTGTGCGCGTGTTCGGGCACAGACAGCGGCGGCAGCGGCGGCAGCCCCGCGCTTACCGACAACTGGCAGCAAACCCTGCTGGATGAGATAAGCACGGCCGCCCTCGCGCAGATAAGCGCACCAGACGACAATGTGCGCACCTGGTACGAGGTGTTTGTATACTCTTTTTGCGATGGCGACGGAAATGGCATTGGCGATTTGCCGGGCCTTACCGCCATGCTGGACTACGTACAGTATCTGGGCTTCAACGGCATTTGGATGATGCCCATTCATCCGTCGCCCACCTACCATAAATACGATGTGTCGGATTATTATGCCATCGACCCGCAGTATGGCACACTGGAAGACTTTGACGCCCTGATGGCCGCGTGCCAGCAGCGCGGTATAAGGGTAATCTTGGATTTAGTGCTGAACCATACCTCAACCGAGCACCCGTGGTTTACCGGTGCGGTGCAGGCGCTGGAAGACGGGGATGAGGATAACCCGCTGGTGGACTACTACCATTTTGAAAAGCGCGAACCGGGCGGCAGCTGGTATCGCGCCGCGGGCGAGTGGTGCTACGAAGCCATGCTAAACAGCGACGCGCTTTGGGAAGAATTTGCCGATATAACAAAATACTGGCTGGAAAAGGGCGTGGCAGGCTTTAGGCTGGATGCCGTGAAAGAATACGTGAGCGGCGACGCCCCGGCCAACATTGCCATATTAAAGCGGCTGAACGCCCTGGTGAAAAGCCAGAACCCGGATGCCTACCTGGTGGGGGAGGACTGGGATACCAGCGACGCGATGTATCAGTATTATCAAAGCGGTATCGACGGACTGTTTGACTATGCCTTTGGTGCGCAAAACGGGTACATTGCGCAAACCTTGCTGCAAAACAACCGAACGGCGCAGTTTTTTACCCAAAAGATGCTAGACGCCCAAACCCTTTTAGAGAAGAACAGGGCCGAGGGCGCCCATAGCACCGGCGCGCCGTTTTTTACCAACCACGACAACCCCCGTGCCTCCGGCTTTTTAAGGCGCGACGCGGCGCTGATAAAAACCGCCTGGGGCATGAACCTGATGATGAATGGCAACGCCTTTGTGTACTACGGCGAAGAACTGGGTATGGGCGGCAGCGGCAAGGACGAAAACAAGCGCGCGCCTATGCAGTGGAGCCGCGCCCCCCGCGCCGGCGGCATGGCCTTTGGCCCGCCCGGAATGGAGAGTGTAACCCACAGCTTTGCCCCGGCGGTGGAGCAGATAACCGCCCCGGATTCTATTTTGCAATACGTGCGGCACGCCGTGGCGGTGCGCGCCGCGTACCCCGCCATTGCCCGCAAAACCTGGGAGGGCGAGCGCGTGGTGCTGGTGTACAACCTTACCGAGGAAGAGCAAACGGTAACCCCGGCGCAGGCCGACGCCGGGTGGAGCGAATTGCTGGACAGCCTGTGTGCCACGAACGCCAGTGCCAGCCTAGCGGGCGGCAGCCTAAGCCTGCCGCCGTATACCATTGCGGTTTTAAGATAGAGGAGGAATATCTATGGATGTGCGGGAAACGCTGAAACGGATGATTGAGCAAAAATACCACCGCCCCGCGGGTGAGTGTACCACGGCGGAGCTGTATGTGTCGGTGCTGGATTTTACAAAACAGCAAATGGCGGGTATGCCGCGCAATACCGGCAAAAAAAAGATGTACTACCTCTCGATGGAGTTTTTGATAGGCCGCCTGTTGGCCTGCAACCTGATTAACCTGGGGCTGTACGACAACGGCAGCAGCCTGGCCGAGATTGAGGATGCCGAGCCCGAACCCTCGCTGGGCAACGGCGGGCTGGGGCGCTTGGCGGCTTGCTACCTGGATTCTGCCGCCACACTGGGCCTGCCGGTGGACGGTGTGGGTCTGTGTTATCATTTTGGGCTGTTTCGGCAGGTGTTTGAAAGCAACAAGCAGGCGGCCCGCAAAAACCCCTGGATACAAACCGATAGCTGGCTGGAAGCCACCGGCAAGCGCTACTCGGTGGCGTTTGGCGATGCCACGGTGCAAGCCGTGATGCGCGATATTGCCATACCCGGCTGCGATAGCGGCGCAGGCCGCCTGCATTTGTTCGACCTAGAAACCCTGGACGAAAGCTTGGTGGAAACGGGCGGCATCGAGTTTGACAAAGAGGCCGTAACCAAAAACCTCACCCTGTTTTTGTACCCGGACGACGGCGATGAAGCCGGGCAGCTGCTGCGCGTGTATCAAGAGTACTTTTTAGCCAGCGCCGCTGCGCAGATGATTTTGGAAGAAGCCGAGGCGCGCGGCAGCAAGCTTACCGATTTAGACGAGTACGTGGTGCTGCAAATCAACGACACGCACCCCAGCCTGATTATCCCGGAGCTGGTGCGCTTGCTTAGCCGGCGTGGTGTGCCCACAGCCAAAGCCGCCGCGCTGGTGGCGGGTATTTGCGCCTACACCAACCACACCATTTTGGCCGAGGCGCTGGAAAAATGGCCGCTGCCCTTTATCCAGAAGGTGGCCCCGAAAATTGTGCCCATAATCAAAGAGCTGGACAAAGCCATTAAAGCACAATACCCCTGCGCGGCGCTGGCCATTATTGATGAAGACGATGTGGTGCACATGGCCAAGATGGATATGCACTACGGCTTTAGCGTAAACGGCGTGGCGGCGCTGCACACCAACATTTTGAAAGAGAGCGAGCTGGCCGATTTTTACAAAATATACCCGCAGAAATTTAACAACAAGACAAATGGTATTTCCTTCAGGCGCTGGCTGCTGGCCGCCAACCCCCCGCTGGCTAAAGCTATAGAAATGTGGATTGGCCCGCGCTTTAAGCAAGACGCCGCCGACTTAAAGCGCCTTTTAAGCCTTGCGGGCGACGCGCTGGCGCTGGAAAGCCTCATTGATATCAAGCAGCAGGCCAAGCGCCGCCTGGCGGCCTTTTTGCAGGGCAACGCCGGGGTAGAGGTCGATGTCAACTCGGTGTTCGACATCCAAATTAAGCGTTTGCATGAGTATAAACGTCAGCAGCTGAACGCCCTGTGGCTGATACGGCAGTATTTGGCCATCAAGGCGGGCAAAAAGCCGGTGCGGCCGGTTACCATGATTTTTGGCGGCAAAGCGGCGCCCGCGTACGTAACGGCGCAAGACATTATCCACCTGATACTGTGCATGCAGCAGTTGGTGAATGGCGACCCCGACGTGAACCCCTGGCTGAAGGTGGCCATGGTGGAAAACTACAACGTAAGCGCGGCGGATAAGCTTTTCCCCGCCTGCGACATCTCCGAGCAGATATCCCTGGCCAGCAAAGAGGCCAGTGGCACGGGCAACATGAAGTTTATGCTGAACGGGGCGGTAACACTGGGCACGATGGACGGCGCGAATGTGGAGATTGCCGAGAATGTGGGTGAAGAAAACATCTACATTTTTGGCGAAAGCAGCGATAAGGTGATTGAATTATACGCCGATAAAGCCTACGACCCGCTGGCGTTTTACCAGGAAGACAGCATTGGCCGCCTGGTGGATTTTATTGTGAGCCGCGAGCTTGTTGCCATTGGCGACCGCAAGTGCCTGGCCCGCCTGCACCGCGAACTGATTGCCAAAGACTGGTTTATGACTCTGCTGGACGCCGAAAGCTATTTTGCCGCCAAAGACCGTGCCCTGGCAGATTACGAAAACCGCCTGGCATGGGCCAAAAAGATGCTGGCCAACATTGCGGGCGCGGGGTTCTTTTCGTCCGACCGCGCCGTGGCCGAATACGAGCGGGACATATGGAGGTTACGGTGATTGTAACGTTTACCCCCAACCCCTGCATAGACAAAACCGCCCGGCTGCAAACGCTGGAGGTGGGGGAGCTGAACCGCCTGGCGCAGGTGCGGCGTGATTTATCCGGCAAGGGCATAAACGTGGCGCGCATGGCGCACGCCTTGGGCGAAAACGTGCTGGTAACGGCCCTGCTGGGCAAAAAAGGCGGCGATTGGGCAAAAAGTGTTTTGGACGAAGCGGGGATAGAACACCGCTTTGTGATGCTGGACGGCGCGGTGCGCGAGAACTTGAAGGTGCTGGACGGCGCGGGCCGCCTGACGGAGCTGAACGAGGCGGGCCTTGCGGTGACAGACGCACAGTGGGCCGAAGCGGACGCTGTATTACTGGCCCAGGCCGCGCCCGGCCGGGTGTTTGTGCTAAGCGGCAGCCTGCCGCCGGGCGCAAGCGCCGATACCTACCGCCGCCAGTGCGCCGCGCTGAAGGCCAAGGGCGCGGCGGTGCTGGTAGACGCCGACGGCGCGGCGCTGCAAGCGGCGCTGGAAGCCCCGCCGGACATTATGAAGCCCAACCGCTTTGAGCTGCTGCAAATGTTTGGCGCGCCGCAAGATACCCCGCCCGAAGGCCTGTACACGCTGTGCGATAAGCTGTTGCGGCGCGGTGTGCGCTGGGTGGCGCTTAGCATGGGGGAAGAAGGGGCGCTTTTTGCAAGCCGCGAGGGCGCATGGCGCGCGCAGGGGCTTAAGGTGGATGTAAAATCCCCCGTGGGCGCGGGGGACTGCATGGTGGCCGCCCTGGCAGCGGGCACGGCGCGCGGCTGGGGCTTTTGCGATACCGCCGCCCTGGCCATGGCCGCCGGCGCGGCAGCCGCCGCCACAGAGGGCACAAACCCGCCGGATGTAGCGTTGGTAAAGCGGCTGAAGCAAGGCGTGGTGCTGGAGCGCCTTACTTTCGCACAATAACCAGCGGCGGCTGCGCCACCACGGTGCAATGGTCCGGGATATCGCGGCTTACCACCGCGCCCGCGCCAATTTTCACGTGGCTGCCCACGCTGATGCCGCCAATAATAACCGCACCCGCGCCAATCAGGCAGTGGTGGCCGATGCGCGGCGCGGCACGCCCCACCTCGCCAATGGTTACGTTTTGGTAAATGCAGCAGTGCTCGCCAATGCTGGCAAAGCGTGAAATGAACACACCATGCAGGCCGTGCGGTAACAAGGGCCGCCCCAAAAACACGGTATCCGGCCCAATATAGCCCCCGTGCCGGTTGGCAATACGGTTTAGCCAAAAGGTTTGCACAGCGCGCAAGCGCCCAGAGGCGGTGCGGCTGCGCCACGCAAACAGCCACCAATAAAAGCGCAGCCGGTCGCCCTTGGAGTATTGTATCATTTGCTCGCGCAGGGGCATGCCCTGGGTTGCGCCCGCCACGCACATGCCGTGCTTTACGCCCATACCGTCACCACCACCCCGTCCATATTGTTGCCGCTGGCCTGCCAAATTGTGCCCTCCGGCAGCTTTAATGTGGCTTGCCCGGCCTCGCCGGGCTTTAGGGTAAAGATATGCATTTTATAGCTGTTTTCGCAGTGGATGTGCGCACTGGCATAGCTTCGGTGTTCATCCAGCATCATTAGGTACTCTTCCAGCGTTTGGCTGCGCTGCTGCATAATTTTTGAGTGCGGCCAGCCCACGTAGCGAAAATGCCAGGGCTCGTAGCCAATGCCCGTGATGTGCGTCTTGTTGTTCGGGTAGCGCTCGACAAAGCCGTAAAGCGCGCACAGACGCTTAAAACGTCCGGACGCGCCATCGCCCGGGAACGATGGGCAAATGGCGTCTGCGCCCTCTTCGCCGTCGGCCAAATCCAGCGCGAGGCCGGTTTGGTGCTCGCTGCACCCGGGCAGAGCCACAAACCTGCGGGTGTATTCTTCGCCAAATTTGCGCAGGCTGCCCTCAAAAAGGCGTGCTTGCTCGCTTTGGCTGCGGTAGCCGCTCACGGGCAGAAGGGGCTTGTTTTCCTCGGGCGTTTGGCTGGCCGCCTTCTTCCAGTAAAACAAGCGGTTCTTCGCGGCTTTTCTCCGGGCCTTTTAGCGGGTGCGCCGCGTTTACCAACAGCAGGTTGCCGCTGTATACATCGTCTTGAACAAAAGTGGTTGTGTTCATGCGGGCATCGCCCCCTCCAACAGCCGCGCCACCATCGCGTCAAAATCCAGGCCGGCCGCGCGCATCATGCCAGGGAAGCGGCTGTGCGCGGTTAGCCCCGGGATGGTATTTATCTCGTTAAAAAACAGTTCGCCGTCGCCGGTGAGGAACAGGTCTACACGCGCGAAATCGCGGCAGCCCAGCAGCCGGTACAGAGCGATGGCGGTGTTCTTGATACGTTCGGCCACAGATGGCTCTAAGGGCGCGGGCAGCAGGATGCTGGCCGTTTCCAGATGATACTTTTCATGGAAGTCGAAGAACCCGCCCTCCAGCGAAATGGCGTCCACCGCGCCGGTTTGCAGCTTTTCGCGGCCCATTACGGCGCAGCCCACCTCAAAGCCGCCGATGCCTTGCTCTGCCACCACCTTGCCGCCATAGCGAAAGGCGGTGTCCAGCGCCAGGGGCAAATCGTCCAGGTTATCAATGCGGCTTACACCAAAAGACGAGCCTTCCCGTGCAGGTTTCACAAACCAGGGAAGGGGCACATGCTTCATGCCTGTGATAACGGCCAGAGCCGCGCGCTCGAGGTTTTCGTCTGGCTGTACGGTGACAAACGCCGGGCAGGCAAACCCGGCGCTGCGGGCAAGATGGTGCGCGGTGGCTTTATCCATGCAAACAGCCGACGCCTGACAGCCGCAGCCCACAAAAGGGATGCCGGAAAGCTCTAATAGCCCCTGTACCGTGCCGTCTTCACCGTTGCAGCCGTGCAGCACAGGGAATACCAAATCCACGCGTTTCAAGCGCACTTCACTGGGGCTTATCAGCCAAAACCCATGGTCTTCGCGGCTGGGCGACAGCACGGCAGGCAGGCAGGACGGGTGCGTGTACCATGTATCCCAACGGATATTCTCTGTACCGCCGTCATACAGCAGCCACTGCCCCTTGCGTGTGATGCCAATGGTAAGTACCTCGTAGTGCTCGCGGTTAACCGCGTCAATAACGGCGGCGGCCGACACCAGCGACACCTCGTATTCGCTGGAGCATCCGCCAAAAATGATAGCCAAGGTGTTTTTCATTCTTCATACCTCCCATGCCCGGGCACAAAGCGCCCGGAATGCTAGGTCTAGTCTAGCATCCCGGGCGCTTTTGTTTATGGGGGGAAACCTGTGCTTGTCCTGTGGTTTTACTGTGGAAAACTTACGAATTTCTTACGGCGTGGCAGAATACTGAACCGTTTCGCCCACGGGGGCTACCGGCAGTGCGATGGAAAAGCAGATCTCGTTGTTTTGGCATTGCGCCCAGATACTGCCCTTATGCAGTTCCACTATCTCCTTTGCAATGGCCAGCCCCAGCCCCGCGCCGGCCTCCTGGCCGCCGCGCGCGGCATCCACCCGGTAGAATTGCTCAAAAACATGGTTCAGCTTGTGCGGCGGGATATCGTCCCCCTGATTAATCACCTTTAGCAGTACCCCGTCGCCGGTTTGGCGGGCCTGCAGGCGCACAGGGCACGCCCGCCAGCTGTAGGCAATGGCGTTGCGCAGCAGGTTGTCCACCACGCGTTCCAGTTTGCCCGTGTCGGCGGTGTCTAAAGAGAGCGACAGGCCTTTTTCGCCCAGCAAGGGGCGAAATTCGTCGGCAATCTGCTCCAGCATCCGGCTTAAATTCAGGCGGCTGGGCTCTAGCGTCAAGCCCTTCAAGCTAAAGCGCGTAATGTCGAAAAACTCGTTGATCAAATCTTCCAGCCGCTGCGCCTTGCCGGTGGCTATCGAAAGGTATTTCTGGCGCTGCTCCGCCGGGATATCAGGCTCGTCGCGCAAAAGCGTTAAGTATCCCAACACGCTGGTAAGCGGGGTTTTCAAGTCGTGCGCCAGGTACACCACCAAATCGTTTTTGCGCTGCTCTGCCTCGGCGGCCAGGCGGCGGCTGCGCACGGTATCCATCTGCACCAGTTGCAGCAGCCCTTGCAATTCGCGCAGGCCGCCGGGCAATTCTATGGGCGATTCTGGCGCGCTGGCAAGCTGGCCAACGGTGTCGCACAGCGCCAATATGCTTTTGGCGGCGCCGCGCCACTGTATAATCAAAATAATCAGCGCGCCAAGTATCCACCCAGCCGCAAAAAACACCAGGTAATAATCACGCAGAAAAGATTAAGCAGGGCCACCTGCACCACAAAGCGCCAAAAATACCGCAGGCTGATGGCGCGCTGAATGCGCTTGCGCTCAGTCTGGTTCAATTTGATACCCCACCCCCCAAACGGTTTTTATAAACTTTGGCTTGCGCGGCGGTTCGTTCATTTTTTCGCGCAAGCGGGCAATGTGCGCCATCACGGTGTTGTTGCTGTCCATGTAGCGCTCTTTCCACACGGCTTCAAACAGTTCTTCGCTGCTCACCACCCGGCCACGGTTCTCGCACAGCGTCCATAAAATGGCAAACTCGATGGGCGTAAGCGCAAGCGTTTTACCGTACAGTGTGCATTTGTGGGTATCTGCGTTGATAACCAGCCCCCAGAAATCGTGTTCGCGCGCGGCGGGTGCGGCGGCGTTTTGCCCGCCCTGGTTGTAGCGGTGATACCGGCGCAGCTGGGCCTTCACCCGTGCCAGCAGTTCCATGGGGTTGAAGGGTTTGGTAATATAGTCGTCCGCGCCAATGGTCAGCCCCATGATTTTGTCAATGTCCTCCACCTTGGCGGTAAGCATCAGCACCGGGAAGCGGTGGTTTTTGCGCAGTTCGGCGCACAGGGCAAAGCCGTCCATATCTGGCAGCATCACGTCTAAAATGGCGGCGTCCGGGGTTATTTCGGCCAGCGCCGCCAGCGCGCTGCGCCCATCGTAAAATTTCAGCACCCGGCAGCCTTCGTTTTGCAGGTACACTTCCACCAGGTCGGCAATTTCGCGCTCGTCGTCCACCACCATTACACAGGGGCTTTCCATTGCTTTCCTCCGCTTGGCTTGTTCTGTTAGTGATGAGTATAGACCGCCGGTGCTAAAAATGCAAACAGGGCGTGAATAGAGTATGGACAATCCTTGACACAAAAGGAACTAAAACCCACAAAAAGCTCGCAGCCTTGCGGCTGCGAGCTTTTCTAGCTTAATGGGGTTAGGCCATCAGGTTCATCAGCATACCGGTAACGGCTTGGTTGCTTAGCGTGTAAACATTGCCCTTCATGCCGTAGAACATTTCGCGGAAAGGGTTCTCGCTTTGCTTGCTTTGGATGTTCGAGAGGTCGTTGGAAATCAAATCGCGGGCGTTCATGTCTGCCCCAAAGTTGGCGCGTTTGTTTACATTGTCGGCCAGGCCGCCGTAACCGCCGATGATGTCCTTGTACAGTTTCATCTGGTTGGGGTCGGTGGTTTTCAGCGCCTCGGTCATTTTCTCGGCGTCCAGCGCCAGCGTGCCGTCGTCTTTTACGGAAATACCCACCATCTTCAGGCCTTGCGCGGGGGCGGGGTCGGTTACCATGCGGGCCAGCTGCTTCATCGTGCCCGGGCCGCGGTCCGCGTTGTCGTTCAGCAGCTTCATGGTGCTGTTGTAAGCGTCCACCATGCTTTGCGTGGCTTTCACGGTGGCGGCAATGGTTTCGTCGGTCACTTCGCCGTCTTTGTTGTAAATAAGCTTGTCAAAGCCCTGGTTTTTAAGCTTGCCCGCCTCTTGGCTCAAGGTTTTCATGCTGGCGGAATACTGGTCCAGATAATTCGCCGTTTCCTTCTTCAAGGTGGCAACCTCGCCCTTGTTGGCCTTGTAGTTGTCCATCAGCTGGTTGGCTTGTGCCTGGGCGCTCTCTTGCGCTTTTTTCAAATCAAACACATTGCCGCCGCCGCTGGAAGCGGAAGAAAACACATTGCTATAGTTTGCGTAGGGGTCATTCATCAAGCTGTTAAGCAGGCCGTTTATAGACGACATATCAATCACTCCTATGTTCAACAGACACTAAAAGGCATACGCTCTCATGTGTGTTATCGGCAGCAACAAAACAAACTTTAGCTTTAAGGTAAATTTAAACCGCCAAAACCCCCACAAGCCAATGCTTTGCAGGGGTTTTAAGCTGGTTTACTAAACGGCCCGGGCTACCTTGCCTGCACGCAGGCAACGGGCACAGGCGTATACATACTGGGGCGTACCGTTTACCAACGCTTTCACCCGCTTTACATTGGGCTTCCACATGCGGTTGCTTCTGCGGTGGGAGTGGGATATTTTGATGCCAAAAGAGACACCTTTGCCGCAAACGCTGCACTTGGCCATCTCTGCACCTCCTAACCGAACGATAATCTGTTCCCTAATGGGATAATAGCCACCAAAACAGTTTACCAAACAAACGGCAGAAATGCAAGAAAGATTTTTACAAACCGGCCATTAAACGCGCCATCACGGCTTTTTGGGCATGCAGACGGTTTTCGGCTTCGTCAAAAATCTCTTTTGCGTGGGCTTCAAACACCGCGGCGGTAATCTCTTCGCCCTTGTGCGCGGGCAGGCAGTGCTGCACCATACATCCCGGGGCGGCAAGCGCCATCAGCGCTTCGTTTATCTGGTAGCCCTCAAAATCGGCCAGGCGTTTTGCCGCTTCGCCCTCCTGGCCCATGCTGGCAAACACGTCTGTCACCATCACATCGGCGTTTTGGGCGGCTTGTTTTGGGTCGCTTGTCAGGGTAAATCCGCCGTTCGCGGCGGCAAAATCCAGCACCTCCTGCTGGGGCTGGTAGCCCTCGGGGCAGGCCGCGGTTACTGTCATGCCGCATTTCAGCGCCCCCACAATCATCGAGGCTGCCACGTTGTTGCCGTCGCCCACCCAGCCCAGCTTAAGGCCCGCCAGGCGGCCTTTGTGCTCGCGAATGGTTTGCAAGTCGGCCAATATCTGGCAGGGATGCCAGTCGTCCGTCAGGCCGTTAATCACCGGCACACCGGCGTGCCGCGCCAGGGTTTCCACGTCGCTTTGCTTAAAGGTGCGTATCATGATGCCGTCAAAATACCGCCCCAGCACCCGCGCGGTGTCTTCTATGGGCTCGCCCCGGCCAATCTGGCTTTCGGCGTTGCTTAATACAACGCTGTGGCCGCCCAGCTGGTATACGCCTACGTCAAAGCTGCACCGCGTGCGGGTAGACGCCTTGGTGAAAACCAGCGCCACGCTTTTGCCCTCCAATACCCGGTGGGCTTTTCCGGCCTTCTGTTCGGCTTTCAGCTTGTCGGCCAAATCCAGCACAGAGAGTATTTCTTCGCTCGTCCAGTCCAGCAGTTTTACCAGATGTTTCATTGCAAAGTCTCCAATACACTTTTTAAGACGGCAACGCCCTCGCGAAGTTCCTCGTCTGTGATAACAAGGGGCGGCAGCAGGCGCAGTTTATCTTTGGCCAGCAGGCACAAAAGCCCTTTTTGCATGGCCGCGCTTTGCACATCGGCGCTTTTCAGCCCGCCGGCAAAGCTGATGCCCAGCATCAAGCCATCGCCCGTTACGCTGGCAACACCCGGCAAAGCCTGCAAGGCGGTTTTCAGCATTGTGCCCTTGCGGGCCACGTCGGCCAGAAAAGCGTCGGTAAGGCGCTCCATCACCACCAGTGCCCCGGCACAGCACACAGGGTTTGCGCCGTAGGTGGCGCCGTGCGTGCCCTTGCCCAGCACCGCGCCGCATTTTTGCCCAAACAGCACGGCCGCCAGCGGCAGGCCGCCGCCAATGCCCTTGGCCAGGGTTACAATGTCGGGCCGTATGCCAGCCTTATCGCTTGCTAAAAACGCCCCGGTGCGGCCCACGCCGGTTTGCACCTCGTCGGCTATGTACAGTATGTCCCGTTCGCGGCACAGCGTTTCAACGGCCCTTAAATAGGCGGTGCTTTGCGGCACAACGCCGCCCTCGCCCTGGATGCTTTCAATCATCACGGCGCACACCGTGCCGTCCAGTGCCTTGTCCATAGCGGCCAAATCGCCCGCCGGTACATGCGCAAAGCCTGCCGGGAAAGGATGAAAGTGCTGGTGGAAGTTATCCTGCCCGGTGGCGGCCAGCGCCGCCAGGGTGCGCCCGTGGAAGCTGTTTTCCAGGCTGAGGATGACATGCCGCCCCTCGCCGTATTTATCGGCAGAGTATTTGCGCGCGGCCTTGATAGCCCCCTCGTTGGCCTCCGCGCCGCTGTTAGCAAAAAACACCTTATCCATGCCGGTTTTTTGGCACAGCTTTTGGGCTAGCTGGCTGCCGGGCTGGGTGTGGAACAGGTTGCTGGTGTGCTGCAGCCGCCCCGCCTGGGCGGCCACGGCGGCCACCCATTCGTCGTCGGCCCAGCCCAGGCAGTTTACGCCGATGCCGCTGGTAAAGTCCAGGTACGCGTTGCCTTCGGGGTCTTTCGCGCGGCAGCCCTTGCCCTCCGCTAGGCATACATCAAACCGGGCGTAGTTTTGCAGCACGTATTCGGCGTCCAAGGCTTTGATATCGGTGCTGGTCATTGCATATCCTCCTTTTCGTGCTGATACAGCAACGTGCCGTTGCCGCGATTGGAAAAAATCTCCTGCAAGATGGCATGGGGCAAGCGCCCGTCGATGATGGCGGCTTCGTGCACACCCTGGCGCAGGCTTTCCACGCAGCCCTCAATTTTAGGTATCATGCCGCCGGTAATCACGCCCTCGGCCACCAATTGCGGCACATCGTCTATCGCCACCTCGGGTATCAGGCTGGCTTCGTCCTCGGGGTTTCGCAAAAGGCCGGCCACATCCGTCATGCTAATCAGTTTTTCCGCGCCCAGGGCCACGGCAATTTTGCAGGCGGCTGTGTCTGCGTTGATATTATATGCCGTGCCATCAGCGCCAATGCCAATGGTGGCCACCACGGGGATATAGCCGGAATCCAGCGCAAAGCGCAGCAGCTGGCATCGCACCTTTTCTATTTCGCCCACAAAGCCTAGGTCGTGCTCGGTTTTTAGCTTGTGGCACAGCAGCATGCCGCCGTCCATGCCGCACAGGCCAATGCCGCGCCCGCCCAGCAGGGCCACAAGGTCTTTGTTAACCTTGCCCGCCAGCATTTGCTGCACCACTTCCATGGTTTCGGCATCGGTAACGCGCAAGCCGCCCACAAAGCGGCTTTCCTTGCCAATGCGCGCAAGGCCGCCCGATATCTCCGGCCCGCCGCCATGCACCAGCACCACGCGCACGCCCACCAGGTTCAGCATCGTCAAGTCGCTCATCACGGCGGCTTTCAGCTGGGCGCTGGCCATGGCGCTGCCGCCGTATTTCACCACCAGGGTTTTGCCCTTGTATTTTTGCACATAGGGTTTGGCTTCCGCCATCACCTCGGCCATCACGTTAATTCTGGGTTGTTCCATTGGATATTGAATCCTCTCTTTGGGTTTTGTGTAAATACCTAATAACCACCCCGTCATGTTTCACATGCCACCCCTCCAAAGGAGGGGAATTAATGGCGGCGGGGTGTTAATTCCCCTCCTTTGGAGGGGTGCCCGGAGGGCGGGGTGGTTACGTCCTGTAATCCCCATTTATCTTTACATAATCGTACGTTAAATCGCAGCCCCAGGCCGTGCCGCTGCCGTTTGCCGTGCCCATGTCTACCAGCACCTGTATCTCGCGCTCAAACAGCACGGCGGCGGCATCGTCTTCGTTAAAGGGGAGGTGGGCGCTGGCTTTGCATACCGGCACTGTGCCCGCGCGGCTTTTCAGCGTTAAGCTGATATTATCCACCGGGAAATTGCCCGGGGTGTAGCCAATGGCGCATAAAGCGCGCCCCCAGTTGGCGTCTGCGCCAAACATGGCCGATTTGAACAAAGCGCTGGAAATAATGGTTTTGGCAATCAATCGGGCTGTGGCGTCGTCGGGCGCGCCGGTTACCATGCACTCCAAAAGCTTGGTAGCGCCCTCTCCGTCGGCGGCCAAGGCGCGCGCCATCCAGGTAAGCACGGCCAGCAAAGCGGCGCAAAACGCGTTATAGTCTTCACCATCGGCGCAAATTTCCCGGTTGCCCGCAAAGCCGCTGGCCATAATGGCGGCCATGTCGTTGGTGCTTGTGTCGCCGTCTATGCACAGCTGGTTTAAGCTTAGCGCCGCCGTTTGCCGCAGTGCCTTTTGCAGCATGTCGGGCGTAATGGCGGCATCGGTGGATAAAAAGCACAGCATGGTGGCCATGTTCACGTTTATCATGCCGCTGCCCTTGCACATGCCGCCCAAACGGCAGGTGCGCCCGCCCAGGGTAAATTCCACGGCATACTCTTTGCGCACGGTGTCGGTGGTCATGATAGCCCCGGTGGCATCGGCATGGCCGTCGCGGCTGAGGGCCGCGGCCAGCTTGGGCAAGCCGTCCTCAAAGGGCTTTAAGGGCAGCGCCTGGCCAATCACACCCGTGGAGGCAATGATAAAGTCTTCTGGCGCAAGGCCCGTGGCTTCGGCGGCCAATCGGCAGCAGGTTTGGGCCAGCTGCTGCCCGCCGGGGGCGCAGGTGTTGGCGTTGCCGCTGTTGCACACATAGCCGCGCGCGCGGCCGTTGGCCAGGTGGGCCTTGGTAACGGCAATGGGCGCGCCCTGCACCTTGTTTTGGGTGTAAATAGCGGCAGCGGCGCAGGGGGTATCGGCCACCACCAGCATCAAATCGTTTTTTGCTTTGCCCGGGCGTATGCCGCTGTGCATCCCGGCGGCCTTAAAGCCCATGGCGGCACACACGCCGCCGCCTATTTCTTTGTATGCCATATTATAGTTCTCCTTTTTGCTTGTGCCGCAGGTTTACAATCCGGAAATACGCCCCCAGTCGAAACCCTGCCCGCCGTCAATATCCCTGTTTTGTATCACAGCCGCAATCCTTCCAGTTCATCCCGCCCCAGCATCAGGTTTAAGCATTGCACCGCCGCGCCGCTCGCGCCCTTGCCCAAATTATCCAGCCTTGCGGCCAGCAGCAGTTGCTTTTCGTTGCCCAGCACCCATATTTCCAGGGTGTCGCGCCCGGCCAGGGCGTTTGCGGGCAAAGTGCCGTCTGGCGGGGCGTCTTGCGCCCCCAGCACCTGTATCAGTGCTTCGCCGCGGTAGTAGTTTTGGTAAAAGGCCAGCACTTCGCCTGGCGTTTGGTATCCGGCGGCCAGCTGTGTATAAGGGAGGGCCACGCTTACCAGCATGCCGTTGTAGTAATTGTCTACAACAGGGGTAAACAGCGGGGGCACGGCCAGCCCCGCGATGGTTTGCATCTCGGGCAGGTGCTTGTGGCTAAGCCCCAGCGCGTATGGCCGGGGGGCGCTGTAGCCTGCCGGGCGGGCGGGGTCTTCGTAGGCGGCAATCATTTGCTTGCCGCCGCCCGAGTAACCTGTGAGTGAATGGCAGTGCAGCGGTGTGCCGGGCAAAACCAGGCTTTTTTCCACCAGCGGGGCGGCCAGGGCCAAAAAGCCGGTGGCATGGCAGCCGGGCACACACACGCGGTTTGCTGTTTTTATTTGCGCGCGGCGCTTTGCCAGCTCGGCAAAGCCATACACCCAGCCCGCCTTCGTCCGGTGCGCTGTGCTGGCGTCGATGATGCGCGCGGCGGCGGGCGCGGCGGCGGCAATTTCGGCGGCGGCGGCGTCCGGCAGGCACAGCACGGTTGCATCGGCCTGTTCTATGGCTTGCAGCCGTTGCGGCAGGCTTTTGCGGTTTTCTTCCGGCAGGCTCAGCAGGGTGATACCGCTTTGCCCGGCCAGCCTTTCGGCAATCTGCAAGCCGGTTGTGCCCGCGCCGCCGTCGATGTAGATGGTATGTTTATTCACTGCGCAATGCCTCCGGGTGGGTTGAATGCGGGGTATGCTTGTTATTATAGTGTATAATAATACAGAATGCAAGGAAATAATGAATAATAATTTAATTTGTGCAAAAGGGCCCTACCCACGTCATCGGGCCTCCGCCTTCCTTCGGGCGGCGTTTTCCCGTGCGTGGGCTCGTGTGTTTTGCTCGCTATGCTCGCAAAGCCACACTCGGCCCTAAAGAGCCCTACTTCCGTATAAACCCGTTCTTTAGCTGGCGCACGTCGTTTACGGTTACCATCGAGGCGGGGGAGCACTGCTTAATCAGGCCAATGGCCTCGGGCACGCATTTGCGCTTCAGGTAAATCATCAGCACATCCACGGTGTGCTCTTCCATGCCTCGGCCTTTCACGGTGGTTACCCCAAAGCCGCGCTGGCGCAGGGCGGCGGTTAGCTCGGCGTGGTCGGCTTCGCTCACCACGGCCTGTATGTACGCCGTGCCAATGGCCAATTTGCTTTCAATCATCACGCCCAAATAGTTGCCGCAGGCAAAAGCCAGGCAATACACCACGGCTTTTAGCGGGTTTTGCGCAAGGTTGCTTAGCACATTGCTGGCCACCACCACCCAGATAAGCACCTCGAAAAAACCGATGAACGCGCCCTTCAGCTTTTCGCCCCGGTTTATCAGCACCACCCGCACGGTGGCCAGCGAAACTTCCACCATCTTGGCCACAAAAATTGCCAGCAAGGTAAAAACCATCACCAATGTTTCGTTCATCGCGCGCCTCGCTTTCGCTTGCATAATCAGCCAGATAAACCAGTATAGTGCCGGGCGGCACTAAAAAGCAATAACCTGCAAGAAAATCCCCGCCTAGGCGGGGATTTTGCGATGACGTACTGGATAGGCGCTTATAGCTTCACAATGCCCAAAACCACAAAGTTGAGGATGAAGAGCGCGGTGGAAACCCAGAGAACAGGGTGTATCTCCTTGATTTTGCCGCGGAGGATTTTAACGAGGCAATAGAAGATAAAGCCGGTGGCGATACCGTAGGAGATGCTGTAGCAGAAGGCCATGAAGATGGCAGCGAAGAAGGCGGGAATGGCTTCCTCCATCTCTGTCCATTTGATGTCCGCAAAGGAGGCTAGCATCATCACGCCCACAATAATCAGTGCTGGGGCGGTTGCCTGGGCGGGCACTATGCCCACCACCGGGGCAAGGAAAATGCTAAGGCCGAACAGCAAGGCCGTTACCACCGAGGTGAGACCAGTGCGGCCGCCCGCACCAATGCCCGCAGCGCTTTCCACGTACGTAGTGGTGTTGGAAGTGCCGAAAATAGCGCCTACAGAGGTGGCTACCGAATCCGCAAACAGAGCTTTGTCCATCTTGGACTTAAAGCCGCTGGAAATCTCCAGCGCCTTCTGGTCCTCGGCGTCGAAGATGCCGGTGCGGCGGCCGGTACCGATAAAAGTGCCGATGGTGTCGAAGGTATCTGACAGACTGAACGCGAAGATGGTAGTAAGCACCAGCGGGATGCGCTGGACGTCTGTGAACAGGGAAAGCAGGCCGTCATTGCCCAGCGCCGATCCAAACACGCCGCCCAGTTGGTTGAAGGAATCGCCCAGGCCGGATGCCACACCGATTTGGCTGACGTCGACCACGCCGAAGGGGATGCCGATGAGGGTGGCTGCGATGATGCTGATGAAAATGGCGCCCTTTACCTTTAATACAACCAGCACCACCATAATCAACAGGCTAACCACAGCGAAAATGACGGGTAAAGTGTTAAAATCGGCTAAGGCGGGCACAGTGCGGGCATCGGCAATCACAGTGCCGCCGTCCAGAACAATGTTCCTGCCGGGATCCGACGTGAAGGTAAGCAGCCCGGCGTTTTTAATGCCAATATAGGCTACAAAGATGCCAATGCCGCCGCCGATTGCGTTTTGCAGGCTGGCCGGAATGGCCCGGATAATCAGTTTGCGAATTTTGGTGACGGTAATGATGATGTTGATGATACCGCACAGGAACACCATGGCCAGTGCCTGCTGCCAGGTAAAGCCCAGGGCAAAGCAAACAGTGTAAGTGAAGAAGGCGTTCAGGCCCATGCCGGGTGCCTGCGCGTAAGGCACATTGGCAAACAGGCCCATTACCAGCGTACCGGCGATGGATGCGAAGATGGTGGCCAGGAACACGGCGCCATGGGGAATGCCGGTTTGGGCCAACATGTCCGGGTTAACAAAGATGATGTACGCCATGGCAAAGAACGTGGTGATACCGGCCACAATCTCGGTGGGAACCGTAGTGCCGTTCTGCTTTAGCTTAAAGAACTTATCCATCACTAACCCCCCATAATAGTTTGTACATAGAACCTTCACAATTATAACACATGTAAAACCCCTGTAAAGCCATGAAGTGCGCAAAACGAAAATTTTGTGGAAAAAATTGACAGCCCCTTGCCGCCAACTTTATAATAGGCGATGGTTGCTCAAATGGGCTGTTTGGCAGAAAGGCGTGAGAGGCATGTTTATTAAAGTGGCGCTGCTGGTGGTTTTTTTTGGTGTGATGCTGGGGGTGGGCCTGTATTTCCGTAAACGCAACACCAACGTAAACAGCTTTGTGCTGGGCGGGCGTTCGGTAGGGCCGTGGCTCACCGCGTTTGCTTATGGTACATCTTATTTTTCGGCTGTGGTGTTTGTGGGCTACGCGGGCCAGTTTGGCTGGAAGTTTGGCATCTCTGCCGTGTGGATTGGCCTGGGCAACGCGCTGATAGGCTCGCTCTTGGCCTGGGTGGTGCTGGGCCGCCGCACCCGCCTGATGACGCGCCATTTAGAAAGCGCCACCATGCCGGAGTTTTTTGGCGCGCGCTATGCGTCGCGCGGGCTTAAAATTGGCGCATCGGCCATAACTTTCATTTTTTTAGTGCCGTATACGGCGTCGCTGTATAACGGCCTCTCGCGCTTGTTTGCCATGGCCTTTGGGGTGGATTTTACCATCTGCATTGTGGTGATGGCCGTGCTTACCTGCGTGTATGTGATTGCGGGCGGCTACCTGGCCACCGCCGTGAACGATTTTATACAGGGCATTGTGATGCTGGGCGGCATAGTGGCGGTGGTGGCGGCCGTGCTGAACACCCAGGGCGGCTTTATGCCCGCGCTGAACGCGCTGGCAAACGCGAGCGACCCCGCCGTTTCCGACGCGCCCGGCGTTTTCGCTTCCTTTTTTGGGCCAGACCCCATGGGCCTGCTGGGCGTGGTGCTGCTTACCTCGGTGGGCACATGGGGCTTGCCGCAGATGGTGCAAAAATTCTACACCATCAAAAGCGAAAAAAGCATCAGCAAAGGCACGGTGATTTCCACTGTGTTTGCCGTGGTAATTTCCGGCGGATGTTACTTTTTAGGCGGCTTTGGGCGGTTGTTTGGCGATAAAGTGGACGTGGCCGCCGAGGGCTTCGACGCCATTATCCCCGCCATGATAGCCGATTTTTCGCCCCTGCTGGTGGGCATCGTGGTAATGCTGGTGCTGTCGGCGTCCATGTCCACCCTGTCGTCGCTGGTGATGACCAGCGCCTCTACCTTCACGCTGGATTTTATCCGCGGCACATTGGTAAAGAAGATGGGGGAGAAGCGCCAGCTTTTTACCATCCGCGTGATGATTGCCTTTTTTGTGGCGGTGTCGGCGGTGATAGCCATTGTGCAGTATCAGGGCGGGCTCACGTTTATCGCGCAGCTGATGGGTATCTCGTGGGGGGCGCTGGCCGGCGCGTTTTTGGCGCCTTTTTTGTACGGGCTGTACTGGCGGCGCGCCACCAAGGCGGCGGCGTGGGCGTCGTTTTTGTTTAGCACCCTGTTTATGATAAGCAATATCGTGTTTAACGGCGTATTCCCCGCCATCCTGAAATCGCCCATCAATGCGGGCGCTTTTGCCATGCTGGCCGGGCTTGTCATTGTGCCGGTGGTCAGCGCCCTTACCCGCCCGCCCGAAAAAGCGGAGGTGAGCGCCATTTTCTCGTGCTACGACCGGCAGGTGCTGGTGCAGGCCAAGGAATCGCTGGGCGCGGAGGCGGAAGGCGTGGAGTGATGTGGGCGTTGAGTGATGTGTCGCAACACACTTGTTATTTTGTTACATTGATGATATAATTTTGTTATGTTATCAACGCGGTATCAAGGGGGCGCACACATGGCTTCGGAAAGACGCGGCAGGCTGCGGGAATATATAGAACAGCAGGGAGAAGCCAGTATCACAGAGCTTTCGCGCCTGTGCGGCGATTGCAGCAGCATGACACTGTGGCGCGATTTGAAGGCGCTGGAAGAAGAAGGGGTTATTCGCCGGGTGCATGGCGGGGCAATAGCCCGGCGCATGGCGTCCTTGGAGGGCGAGGGCCTGTACAGCCAGCGCGTAAACAAAAACATGGCGGCCAAGCGTGCCATTGCCATGGCGGCGCGCGCGTATATCAGCGAGGGGCGCAGCATTTACCTGGACGCGGGCAGCACCATTATGGCCTTGGCAAAGCTTTTGGATGATAAGCACTACACCATTGTAACCAGCGGGGCAAACATAGCGGTGGAGCTTAGCCAGCGGGCCAGCTGCACCGCCATTTGCTGCGGGGGGCAGGTAAGCGCCAGCACCCTTTCGTGCTCGGGCCCGCAGGCCGAGGCGTTTATAGACGGCGTAAACATTGATATTGCCATTATGGCCTGCAGCGGCTATACCCTGCGCGGGGGGTTTACAAGCGGCTCGGTGGCCGAGCACGCGCTTAAAAAAAAGGTGATGGCCAAAGCCAGCCGCGTGGTGATGCTGATGGACGCGGGCAAGCTGGGGGCCAGCCTGCCCTACACCTTTGGCGCATTGGCCGACATAGACGTGCTGGTTACCGAAGCCCCCCTGCCCGCCGACATTGCCCGCGAAGCGGCAGTGCGCAAGGTGAAAGTGGTGATTGCTTAAATCCGGGTTCGGGCTGCTGTGCGGCGTTCTGTCGCCCAGCAGCCCTTTTGCTACCACTTACCCCCATTTCCTTTGCCGCTTAGCCATTAGGGCTTGTGGTGCGTTGTGTGCTCATGCTACACTGCCACAAGACCAAAAAACCATTGGATTTGAAGGGGTAGCAGATGAAAACTCTAAGCACGTACAGATGGAAAGCGAACGTTGGGGCGTTTTTATCCGGCCAGGCCATATCGCTGTTTGGCTCTGCGCTGGTGCAGTTTGCCATTACCTGGCACATTACCATTACCACCCAAAGCGGCGTGTACGCCATGCTAAGCATTGTGTGCGGGTTTGTGCCGGGCATCATTTTATCGCCCTTTGCCGGCGTGTGGGCCGACCGATACAACCGCAAAACTTTGATAGTGCTGGCCGATGGCGGCATCGCCCTGGCCACGCTGGTGCTGGCTATCTTGTTTTTAACAGGCAGCCAGGAGATTTGGCTGCTGCTGGTGGTAATGGCGGTGCGCTCTTTGGGCAGCGCCGTGCAGCAGCCCAGTATCAACGCCATGCTGCCAAGCGTTGTGCCCACAGAGCACCTGACGCGCGTAAACGGCCTTTACCAAAGCATTTCTTCGCTGATTACGCTGGCGTCGCCCTTTGCTGGCATGGGCCTGTACCTGAACGTGCCGCTGGCTTACATCTTCTTTGTTGATGTGATTACGGCGGTGCTTGCCATTGGCATGCTGCTGGCGTTTTTTCGCTTGCCGGCAAAACAAGAAAGCGCCGCGCCCAAAGCCGCGGCAGCAAGCGGCGGCGGGTACTTTGCCGATGTGAAGGCGGGTCTGGGATACATCAAAAAGCATAAGTACCTGCGCTATTTCTTCATCTACATGCCCATTGCCAACTTTTGCTGCGCACCCATTGCCTTTCTCACACAGCTGCAGGTAACGCGCAATTACCAAAGCGAAATATACCTCATGATTCTGGAAGTGGTGTTTTCGGCCGGTATGCTGGCGGGCGGGCTGATTATTTCGGCCTGGGGCGGCTTTAAGAACCGCATTATCACCATGGGGGTTGCGATGATATTTATGGGGCTTGGCATTGTGGGCATGGGCATGCCCATGCCGCCGTGGCTGTATTTCACTCTGATGGGCGTTGGCGGTATTGTGATGCCCATGATGAACACCCCGGCCATTGTGCTTTTGCAGGAGAAGGTAGACCCGGAATATATGGGCCGCGTGTTTAGCATGATGACCATGGTGGGCACCAGCGTGATGCCGCTGGGGATGCTGCTGTTTGGCCCTTTGGCAGACGTGACGCGCATTGAGTATTTGCTGATAGGCACGGGCGCGGTGATGGCGGCCACCGCCTTTGCCATGACGCGCAACCGCGTGCTGCTGGAAGCCGGCGCGCCCCTGCCCAAAAAAGCAGAGCAAGCCGAAGAAACAACCGCCGTACCGGCACAGGCGTAGCAGAACAAAGAAAGAACCGCCGCGGCGGTTCTTTCTTTGTTCTGTGCCTTACACCCCCAGCTTGTTCTCGCGCACTTGCTCCACCGTGGTAAAATTGTGCTTTGCGGTGTAGCCGGGCAGGGGCAAAATGCGCTGGTGGATGGCGTCTACAATCCAAGAAGGCTGCGGGAAGAAGGCGTCTTCCAGTTCGTGCGCCGGGGTAATCCAGTTTTTGGCGCCCACCACCACGGGCGGGGCGTCCAAATCATCAAAGCACAGCTCGGCAATGTTGCTGGCCATGTTGCGCATAAAGCTGTTTCGTTCGCACGCGTCGCCCGTAATCACAATGCGGCCGGTTTTCTTCACGCTCTCCATCACCAGCGTGTAATCGAAAGGCACAATGCTGCGCGCGTCAATCACTTCGGCAGAGAGGTTGTGCTCTTTTTGCAAAATGTCCGCCGCCTCCATTGCCCGGTACAGCGTAGCGCCAATGGAGAGGATGGTCACATCGCTGCCCGCGCGCTTGATGTCCGGCGCGCCGATGGGTATCTCATACGTCTCGGCGGGCACGCCGCCCGTATGGAACAGCTCGGCCACATCGTAAATGCGCTGGCTTTCCAGGAAAATCACGGGGTCTGTGCCGTTCAGGGCGCTCTCCATCAGGCCCTTGGCGTCGTACGGGGTGGCGGGGAACACCACCTTCAAGCCCGGGATGTGGGCCAGCAGGGCGCTCCAGTCCTGGCTGTGCTGTGCGCCGTACTTGCTGCCCACGCTCATGCGCAGTACCAGCGGCATCTTAATCGCCCCGGCGCTCATGCTCTGCCATTTGCTCATCTGGTTAAACACTTCGTCGCCCGCGCGGCCCAAAAAGTCGGTGTACATTATTTCGCCAATCACCCGGCCGCCGCACATGGCGTATCCCACGGCCGCGCCCGCAATGGCCGCCTCGGCAATGGGGCTGTTAAACAGGCGATGATAGGGAATGGCCTCGGTAAAGCCACGGTACACGGCAAACGCGCCGCCCCAGTCGCGCACGTCTTCGCCAAAGCTGATGAGGGTGGGGTCTTCGTAGTATTTGTTGATGATGGGCTCGGCAATGCCATCGCGCAGCTGGTAGGCCTTGTTTTTGCTCACGGGCTTGCCATCGGGCGTTAGGCCAAAGCGCTCTTTTTTGGCCAGCTGCTGCACGCGGGGGCATTCTTCCTTGGGCAGCAGCACATCCGGCTCGCGGCCGGGCTCTAGGTTGGGGATGCGCTGATTCGAGAACATTTTGCTCGCAATATAGTCTTGCTGGCTGCCAAAAAGGTCGATGTACGGAGAAACGGCGGGGTCGATGGAGAGCTTAAAATTGCGTAGCATGGCGGCGGCCACCCCTTCGCGGATGGCTTCGCACTCTTTTTCGGTGGCCACCTTGGCCTCCACCAGCTGGTTTGCGTAGGCGCACAGGCTGTCGCTTGCTTCCCAATCGGCAATCTCCTCGCGGCTGCGGTAGCTGCTAGAGTCGGACGGCGAGTGGCCGGATACGCGGTAGGTAACCACATCCAGCAGCACCGGGCCCTCTTTTTTGGCCACGGGCAGCTTGCGGGCGTAGGCGTCAATCACCGCCAGGGGGTTGTAGCCGTCTACGCGCTCGGCGTGCATTTGGCTGGGGGTAAGCCCCGCACCCACGCGGGCGGGCATGTCGTAGCCCATGGTTTCGCCCCGTGTTTGCCCGCCCATGCCGTAAAAGTTGTTGTTGATGTTGAAAATAAGCGGCATTCCGCCAAAATCGTTGCCCCATAGCTGGCGAATCTGGTCCATGGTGCTCATCACCATGCCCTCCCACACCGGGCCGCAGGCCAGGCTGCCGTCGCCAATGTTGCAAATAACCACGCCGTCTTTGTGGTTGCTTAGCTTAAACAAAGCGCCGCCCACGCTGATGGTGCCGCTTCCGCCTACGATGGCGTTGTTGGGGTAGATGCCAAAGGGCGTGAAGAAGGCGTGCATGCTGCCGCCCAGGCCCTTGTTAAAGCCGTTTTCGCGCGCGAAGGTTTCGCACATCATGCCGTAGAGGGTGAAATCCAAACCCAGCTCGCGGGTGGTTTTTGCATCGCTTGCAATGGCCTTATACGTGCCGCCGCCAAAGTAGTTTTGCATGATGTCTAGGAGCTTTGCTTCGTCCAGCGTTTCCACGGTGCGCAGGCATTTGGCCAATATCTCGCCGTGGCTGCGGTGGCTGCCAAAGGTAAAATCGTTGATGGTAAGGTGGTAAGCCTGGCCCACGTAGGCGGCCTCTTGCCCAATGCCCAGATGGGCCGGGCCGGGGTGGTTGTAAGCCACGCCCTGATACTCGCCGTTTACCTTAATTTGGTTTACCATGCTCTCAAACTCGCGTATCACGCACATGTCGCGGTAGATGTTGAGCAAATCCTTTTTGCTGAAGTTTTTCACTTCGTCTTTTACGGTTTTCTGGTACCGGTTCACCGGGATATCGGTGAAGGACAGGGTTTCGGGCGCGCGCACCTCGGCGGGCACGATGGGTTGTGTTTTGGGCATAGGGATTCTCCTTATTCTTATTTCCACATAAACGCGGCTTCGCGGATAATTTCGCACACGGTGGGATGGGGGAATACGATGTCGCGCAAATCGGCCACGGTGAACTTCTTTTCGATGTACCCGGCGGCGGCGATGATAAACTCGCTGGCGTAGTTGCTCAGGGCCTGCACGCCCAAAATCAGGCCTGTGCCCTGCTGCACCACCAGCTTAAACACGCCGTCGCCGCCCTCGTTTTCGGCCAGATACCGGCCCGAAAAACGCATGGGCAGTTTTACCACGTCCACCGCGTAGCCCTTAGCTTTGGCCGTGGCCTCGGTTTCGCCCACGGCGGCAAGCTCGGGGTTTGTATACAGCACAGCGGGGATGGCGTTGTAGCGCATGTCGTCCGGGATGCCCAGCATGTGGTTTACGGCCACCTCGCCCTCGCGGTAGGCGGTGTGTGCCAGCATACTTTTACCGTTCACGTCGCCGCAGGCGTATACGTCCGGCACGTTGGTGCGCAGGTGGTTATCGGTAACCACCGCCCCGCGCTCGCAATACACGCCAATGCTCTCAAGGCCAATGCCTTGGGTAGTGGGGCGGCGGCCGATGCTCAGCAGCACCTTGTCGGCGGGCAGGGTTTGGGCCGCGCCGTTTTGTTCAAAGGTAACGCCCTCGCCGCTTACTTTAGTAACGCGCGCACCCAGATGGAAGGTGATGCCCTTCTTCTCGTAATTCTTTTGCAAAATGCCCACCAGCTCGGCGTCGTTTTCGCCCGCGATATGGTCCAGCATCTCCACCACGGCAACTTCGCTGCCCACAGAGCAGAAGTAGCTGGCCATTTCCAGGCCAATCACTCCGCCGCCAATCACCACCAGCTTGCCGGGTTTTTCGGGCAAATCCAGCGCTTCGCGGTTGGTAAGCACCAGGCCGCTGGCAAGCCCCTCGGCCAGGCCAGGGATAGGTGGCACGGCGGCCTGGCTGCCGGTGGCTACCAGCAGCTTTTTGCCGGTGAGGGTGCGCTCGCCCGCCTGCACGGTAAAGCCCTCGGCAGTTTTGCCGGTAATGATGCCCTCGGCTTCCACTATCTCTGCGCCAGCGCCCTTTACAGACGCCTTAACGCCGGAAACAAGCGTTTTTACCACCTTGTTTTTGCGCGCCAGAACGGCGGCGTGGCTGATAGTAAGGCCCTCGGCCTTTACACCGTACTTTTCGCCGTGGGCCGCGCCGTCATATAGCTTGGCGCTGTACAAAAAGGTTTTGGTGGGGATGCAGCCCTCGTTCAGGCACACGCCGCCCATGGCGCGCTTTTCCACCACGGCGGCCTTCAGCCCCGCGTGGGCTGCCTTTTCGGCGGCGTTGTAGCCGCCGGGTCCGCCGCCCAGGATAATAAAATCGTATACCATGTATTCTCCCCCTTTACACACCGGCCAGCAGCACGGTAAAACGCTCCAGCGCCTCGCCCAAATCTTTTAAGAAGCGGCTGGCCGGGGCGCCGTCTACGGCGCGGTGGTCGTACGTGAGGCTAAGGCCCATGGCGGGGTAGGCGGCAAGCTGCCCGCCTGCTGTGCGCACCCGCTCTACGGCCTTGCACACGCCCAAAATGCCTGTTTGCGGCGGGTTGATTACCGGTGTGAAGCTCTCGATGCCCAGCGCGCCAAGGTTGGAGATGGTGAAGGACGCGCCGGACAATAAATCGGGGCTGATGCTGCCATCGATAGCGGCGGCGGCCAGTTGTTTGGCTTCGGCAGATATTTGCGCCAGGCTCTTCTGGTCGGCATCGAACAGCGTGGGCACCATCAGGCCGCGCGGGGTGTCTACCGCCACGCCCAGGTGTACATGGGTAAAGCGGCGAATCTTATCGTCTAAAAAGTGCGCGTTCAAGTCTGGGTGTTTGGGCAACACGCGGCTTACCGCGTACAGCACAATGTCGTTCAGCGTGATGTTGGGCAAATCCGGCTGCTTTTCGGCCGCTTTTTTTAGCTGCGCGCGGTAAGCCAGAATATTGCTCGCGTCGAAAGAGCTGTTGTGGGTAAGCTGCGCGGTGCTTATAAGGCTTTGGTGCATGTTTTGGGCAATGATCTTGCGAATGTTGGAAAGTTTCACGTCGGTGTAATCGGCGGCCACGCCCGCGGCGGGCTGGGCAGAGGCTGCGGCGGGGGCGGCTTGCGCCATAGGCGCGGCGGCGCGCAGAGCCAGCACGTCCCGTTCAATCACGCGCCCGTTTGGGCCGCTGCCGGCGGCGGCGGTAAGGTCTATATTCAGCCGGTTTGCCGTGCCGCGCGCGCGGGGGCTGGCGGCCCCGCCGGTTTCAGCTGCCGCTGAAACCGGCGGCTTCGCCGCCGCCGCTGCCGTTTCGGCAGCGGGCGCCGGGGCCGCTTCGGGCGTGGCAGCGGTTTCGGCGGCAGCGGGCGCGCCGCCGCGCGGGTCAAACCCGGCAATATCTTCGCCCGGCGCGCCAATCACCGCCACACAGGTCAGCACCGGCACGTCGTCCTGCGCGTCAAAAAAAACAGCCAAAAGCGTGCCATCCGCCTTGGCTTCCTCTTCAAAGCTGGCTTTGTCTGTTTCGTAGCTAAACAGCGCGTCGCCAATGGCCACGCTGTCGCCCGCCTTTTTATGCCATTCGCCAATAATGCAGCTTTCCACGCTTTGGCCCTGGCGCGGAAGAATAACCGGTGTCGCCATAACATACCTTCTTCCCTGGAAGTAATTGATATGTTATATTCTAACACCGGAAATGTTATTAGTCAACAATTTGTGCCAAGTTCTATCACGGGAATATTCAGGGTATCAGCGGGCTTTTCGCCCCGGTATACAGCAGGGTAAGGCGGTGCATGGCGCGGGTGCAGGCCACGTACAGCAAGTTGCGGTCGTGTTCGCCCAGATAGGTGTCGGCGTCTGCGTCTGCCACAATCACTTCGTCAAACTCCAGGCCCTTGCTCATACCCACCGACAACACCGATACCCCGCCCGAAAAGCGCTCACTCTGCGGGGTAACCAGCATAGCGGTATCATCGCCAAGCGCCTGGTGCAGCGCTTGCGCAGCGTTTTGCCGCTTGCACAAAATGCCCAGGGTGTTGCCCTCGCCCGCCCTAAACTCGGCAATCAGCCGCCGCAGCAGCGCCAGATGCTCGTCTTGGCTTTGGCAGGGCAGCACCCGGGGCGTTTCGCCGTGGCGCTGTACGGCCTGCAGCCGTGTTCCGGGGCGTATTTTCCCGGCAAAGGCAATAATCTCGCAGGTAGAGCGGTAGCTCTTTTCCAGCCGCATCAGGGTTGCGCCGGGATACACGGCGCACAACTCTTCAAGCGTGTGGCTCTTGGCGGGGTCTACGCTTTGGCTAAAATCGCCCAAAATGGTCATCTTGCAGTGGTACAGCTTTTTCAAAACAGCAAACTGCACGGGCGTGTAGTCTTGCATTTCGTCCACCACCAAATGGCGGATGCGGTTGTTTTCGCGCAGACCCTCAAAAGCCGCATGCAGGTATAAAAAGGGGTATACGTCCGCCCACTCCAGGCTGGCCCCGCGCATGGCAAACATGCGCGGGGCTTCCAGCCAGCGGTACATCTCCCTATACAGCGCGCGGGTGGTGCGCAGGCGCAGCATGGCGTTTAAGCCATTCATAATGTCGCGCATCTTGGGCAGCGGCTCTTCCCGGATATTGCGCGCAATAAAACGCTCCAAAATGTCGTCGGCCACTTCGCGCACCCGGCGCATTACCGGCAGGTGCGCATAGGCTTGGTAGCGCTGCCAAATCCAGCCTTTATCGGCCAACAGCTCGCCAAAGGCATAGTCTTGCGGCACAAACACGGTGTCGCACACATGTGCGATATACGCGTCCATCTTCCGTAAAAAGTTGGCGGTGGCCTTGTAGCGGGTACGCGCTTCCAGGGCCTTGTCGTCGTTTTCCAAGGGGTCTGCCTCGGGCATAAAGCCCTGGATGCCCTCGAGCTGCGCGCGGGCCAGCTGCGCAAAGCCCATTTGGAAAACGGGCTGTTCGCCCAGCTCGGGCAGCACGCCGGAGATATGGTCTGCAAACACCATGTTGGGCGAGAGGATGACAACATTGGCCGCCGAGAGGGTGTCTTTGAACCGGTACAGCAGGTAGGCGATGCGGTGCAGCGCAATAGAGGTTTTGCCGCTGCCCGCCACGCCCTGGATGATGAGTATTTTTGCCTTTTCGTCGCGGATAATAAGGTTTTGCTCCTTCTGGATGGTGGAGATAATCGAGCGCATTTTGTCGTCCGAGGTGTGGCTCAACTCCTTTTGCAGCACATCGTCGCGGATGGCCGTGGAGGATTCCAGCGCGTATTCCATCACGCCCGCGCTAATTTTGAATTGGCGCTTGCGCCGCAGCGTGCCCTCCACATGGGCCAGGGGCGCGTCAAACCAGGCCGGTCCCAAATCAAAATCGTAAAACATGCTGGCGACGGGGGCGCGCCAGTCCAGGATATACAGTTCGTTCCCCTCGCGGAAGGTAGTGCGCCCCACGTAAAACACGCCCGCGTACTGCGCGTCGGCGCAGTCAAAATCAATGCGGCCGAAGTAGGGAGAAGCCCACAGGCGCGCCAAATCGTCCCGGCTTTTCAGGGCCAGGATGCCGGTGTAGCCGTCCTCGGCCAGCATCTGCTCGTTGCGCATCATCTCGTTTGGGTCTATTTCACCGTGGTGCTGGGCCATGTAGGCCATAAAATCCTTGTAATCTCGCTGATGCCGTTCCACCGAGGCCTCGGCATCGCGCAGCGCGGCGGCTATTTTTTCGCGCACGGCTTTCAGGTGCGCCACCTCCTCGGGGTAGGGGATGGCCGGGGCAGGGGGGTGTTTTTCTGACATAAAAGTGCCTCCTTCTTTTACATCAAGATAAGCCATTTTGCAAAAAAAGAGTAGACTTATATTTTCTGCTGTGATACACTATTGTTTAGGTTGTGAATTAATTCTAAAAGGCCACCGGTTTTCGCCGGTGGCCTTTGCGCTGACTAAGCACAGCAAAGAATCTTTGCTATTTAGCCTTTATCGCTTCCAAAATCATCTTCGCACCGTCAATTTGGTTGGGGATGCTGCCATCCTTATCGCGCGAACGCCAGATATCCGGAGTAATTTCATCGGCCACATAGATTTTGCCGGTTTCATCGTAGCCCACCTCTATCTTAAAATCAATCAAGGTAAGCCCTAATTCCGCCAGCGCACCTTGCAGCACATCGCCCACCTTGGCCAGCACACCCAGGGCTTCGCCATATTGGCCGGGGCTTAATAGGCCCTTCAACAAGCACAGGCGCTCGCTAATCAGCGGGTCGCCCTGGGCGTCGTCCTTCAGGGTTACCTCGGGGTAGGGCGGGTTGAAGGGCAGGCCCTCATTCAGGGTAAAACGGCGGCACATGCTGCCGGCGGCAAAAAACCGCAGCACAAACTCCAGCGGCGGCACGGTTAGCCGGCGCACCTGCATCAGCCCTTCGCCCGGGTTTGCGCCCAGATAATGGGTAGGCACGCCGTTTTCTTCCATCAGCTTAAAAAAATACCGCGAGATGGCAAGCCCGGTTTTGCCCTTGCCCGCCACGCTGCCGCCCACGGTGTTGCTGCCGGGGTCAAATACGCCGTCTTCACCGGTGGCGCTGTCCTTAAACAGCAAGTACACTTTGCCCGCCTCGTCTTCCAGCACGTTCTTGGTTTTGCCCTCATACAGTGTTTTCATTGGTTATCCCTTCGCCTAAAATGTCAAGTATTGCGCGTTTGCCGCAAACATTTCGTCCACCATGTCCCGCGCTTCCTGCATGCTGCACACGGCGCTGGTCAGCGGGTCGAACAATACGGCATGGAACACCTTGCGCCGGTCTTTGGTGGCCAGGCCCTCCACGGCCAGTTCTTCGCAGCGGGCGCTGGTGTTTACCAGCACGGCCAATTGCGGCGGCAGCGCGCCCACGTGGAAGGGCCGTATGCCCGCCTTTGCGCACATTTCCGTTAAATTCAAAAGGCGTATTGTCGCCAAAAACCGCGTTGAAAATGCTGGACGCATACTCGTGGCCGCGGCTAATATCTATCTCCGGCAGTGCCAGCCAGTCTTCCATCTCCTGCCGCCAAGTGGTTTCGCGCCGCAGGTATTCGTCCAGAATAAAGGCGTGGTGGCCGGGATTCCACTCTGTGCCGTGGGTGCAGTATTTTTCTATAAGGTCGCTTCGCTTGCGAAACCAGGCGTTGTACTCGCTATTGTGGCCGCTGCTTTCGGTAACATAATAATCCAAGTGCAAAAACATCTCGTTGCGCACCTGTTCGGCGTTGTATATTTCGGGCCGCTCGGTAACGGCTTTGCGAATAGCCGGGTAGGCGTCCTGGCCGTTCACCTTGTAGTTCAGGTAAAACGCCTGGTGGTTAATGCCCGCGCAGGTATAGGTAACATCCTTCATATCGGCGTCTATCCAGCCGGCCAGCATCTTCGCCGTGCCCTGCACACTGTGGCACAGCCCGGTAATGTTCAAGCTGGTTTCGGCCTGCAAATAGCGGCACAGCATCGCCATGGGGTTGGTGTAGTTCAGCACCACCGCGCCGGGGCTGTATTTTTCAATGTCGCGGCAAATGTCTAAAAGCACCGGCGCGGTGCGCAAAAACCGAAAGATGCCCGATGGGCCGCGGGTGTCGCCCACGTTGATATCCACGCCGTATTTCAGCGGGATTTCGATATCGTGCCGCCACACCTGCACACCGCCGGCCAAAATGGTAATGCACACGCCGTCGGCACCTTCAAGGGCGGCCCGGCGGTCTTGCGTGGTGGTTACCCGGGCGGGGTAGCTGCCGGTGTCCACAATGCGCTGGATGGCCCGGCGGGTGTAATCCAGCCGCTGGGCGTCTATGTCCATCAGGGCAATTTCGGCATCGGCAAATGCCGGGTAGGTAAGGATATCCTTTACCAATGTGCGGGTAAAGCCAAAGCTTCCCGCGCCGATGAACGCTAATTTTTTTGCCATCGTGCTGGCCCTCCTCTTGGCGGCGCAGGTGGCCTGCGCCAAAAATCTGCTTTTATCATATAGCCTTAGGGCCGCGCTGTCTACAAAATTTAACGGATTCGTTTTTTTTGATATACTAAATACCGCTGGGTTCTGATATAATGAGGAAACAAGAATGGGGGAGGCACGCCGCCCCCACGGCGCAAACCAAGCACCCAAACAGGAGGGAATAATGGCAAAGACACGATTGGTGGGCGGATACCCGGTGATAGGGATACGCCCCACTATAGACGGACGCAGAGGCGCATTGAAGGTGCGCGAAGGGCTGGAAGAGCAAACCATGGGCATGGCCCGGGCGGCGCAAAAGCTGCTGAGCGAAAACCTGCGGTACTCGAACGGCGAGCCCGTGCAGGTAATTATTGCCGACAGCACCATTGGGCGGGTGGCCGAAACGGCCGCCTGCGCGGAGAAGTTTCGCAAGGCGGGGGTGGACATTACCCTGACGGTGACGCCCTGCTGGTGCTATGGCAGCGAAACGATGGACATGGACCCTTACACCATCAAGGGGGTGTGGGGCTTTAACGGCACCGAGCGCCCGGGCGCGGTGTATCTGGCGGCCGTTTTGGCGGGCCACGCGCAAAAGGGCCTGCCCGCCTTTGGCATATACGGCCACGATGTGCAAGAGATGGACGAGAGCGAAAACATCCCCGCCGATGTGGCCGAAAAGCTGCTGCGCTTTGGCCGCGCCGCCGTGGCCGCCGCCACCATGCGCGGCAAAAGCTATTTACAAATCGGGTCTATCTGCATGGGCATCGCGGGTTCTATCATCGACCCCGCCTTTTTTGAAGACTATCTGGGTATGCGCGTGGAGAGCGTGGACGAGGTAGAGGTGATACGCCGCATGGAGGAGGGCGTTTACGACGAGGCCGAGTACCAGAGAGCGCTGGCGTGGACAAAAGCCAACTGCCCCGAAGGCTTTGACAAAAACCCGGCCGAGCTGCAAAAAACCGCCGAGGAGAAGGCGAAGAGCTGGGAATTTGTGGTGAAGATGATGTGCATCATCAAGGATTTGATGAACGGCAACCCCAACCTGCCCAAGGGCTGTGAGGAAGAGATGGTGGGCCACAACGCCATCGCGGCGGGTTTTCAGGGGCAGCGGCAGTGGACGGATTTTTATCCCAACTGCGATTTCCCCGAGAGCATGCTGAACGCCAGCTTTGATTGGACGGGCGCGCGCGAGCCGTATATTTTGGCCACCGAGAACGACGCCTTGAACGGCGTGGGCATGCTGTTTGGCAAGCTGCTTACGGGCACGGCGCAGGTGTTTGCCGATGTGCGCACCTACTGGAGCCCCGAAGCCGTGCAGCGCGCCACGGGCTATGCTTTAGAGGGCAAGGCGAAGGAGAGCGGCGGCATCATCCACCTGATAAACAGCGGCGCGGCGTGCATAGACGCCTGCGGCGAGATGAAGGACGCCGCCGGAAACAACGTGCTGAAGCCCTTCTGGGAGGTTACCGATGCCGACATGCAGGCTTGCCTAAAAGCCACCACCTGGAACGCGGCAGACAACGGGTATTTTAGGGGCGGCGGGTACAGCAGCCGGTTTGAAACCCGCGCCGAGATGCCGGTGACCATGATGCGCCTTAACCTGGTGAAAGGGCTTGGGCCGGTGGTGCAGATAGCCGAAGGCTACACGGTGCACCTGCCCGAAAAGGTGAGCGACGCGCTGTGGAAGCGCACAGACTACACCTGGCCCTGCACCTGGTTTTCCCCGCGCGTTACCGGAGAGGGTGCGTTCAAAACGGCCTACGAGGTGATGAATAACTGGGGCGCGAACCACGGGGCAATCAGCTACGGGCACATTGGCGCGGATTTGATTACCTTGTGCAGCATGCTGCGCATCCCGGTGTGCATGCACAATGTGCCGCAGGAGCGCATTTTCCGCCCCGCCTGCTGGAACGCCTACGGAATGGACAAAGAAGCCGCCGACTACCGCGCCTGCCAAACATATGGGCCGGTATTCGGGTAAGCTTTTGCGCATAGGCTCACCCACTTGCCAACTTATATCAAACACGGCGGACGAATAGGGGAGATGCATACCGAAAAGCCACCCGAAGGGGTAAAAATGCGGTAAAAACGCCAAATATGCCTTTACAATAAAAGGGGCGCATGCTATATTCTATCCGGTTAAAGATTAAGTAACAGAGGCGGAAGCGTATATTTTATCTGTGACTTGGAGGGTGGCAAATGAGCAAACCCCAGTGGATAAAAAAGGCTGCGGCCGTTTTGGTGAGTATTGGCTTGCTGGTGACGGCAATGCCGGCCACCGCCTATGCCGCGAATAACGCAGAAGCGATTGAATTTGAAACAGGCGAGGAGCTGCCCGCCGTCGCGGAAGGCGATGAAGCCCCGGGGGAGGGTGTGCCTAGGCCGGAGGGTGAGCCGGAACTTGTACCCGAGGTTGAACCCGAAGCTTTGCCCGAGCCGCAGGCAGACCCCGTGCCAGACCCCACCCCTCAGCAAGCGCCCCTGCCGCTGGCTGGGGATTTTGGCGTTTACAACGCGGGGGATGTTGCGGCAATAAACAAAATAATCACGGATAACCAGCTGTATATTTGGGACGTGTGGGAAGCCGGGCAGCCCATGCCGGAAAACTGGAGCACCGGCCCGCATGGCGAGCGAATAACGTGGACACCGGATAACGACCCGGCGTTTGATGCGGCAAACCGGCGGGTGATGACGCTGGACGTGAACCAATTGCAGCTAAGCACGTTGGACGTGACCGGCTTAACAGAACTACAGTTATTGGCATGCAGCCAAAACAACTTAACCGCCCTCAATCTTGCCGGGCTGGCCAAGCTGATGGTTTTGGAGTGCGGCGATAACAGCATAGATGAATTGGATTTAACCGGCCTTCCCCTTGATACGCTGATATGCGATAAGAATGAACTAGAGGCGCTGGATATATCCGGCTTGCCCGGTTTAATCACACTGGTTTGCAACGATAACAATTTATCGGGGATGCTGGATGTTTCCGCCTCTCCCAATCTACAGTTCATTCACTGTTTCAACAATGCCCTTACCGGGATTGTGCTTGGTGTTCAGAACGATCTTGTGGTTTTAGAGTGCAGCCAGAACGAACTGGAAAGCATGGATGTTTCCGGTGCGCCCAATATGAGTAATCTTTATTGCGCTAACAACAAGCTGCAAACGCTTACCCTTGGCACGCATGGCAAGCTGAAGGAACTTGGCTGCGACAACAACGCGTTGCAAACCTTGGATATTTCTGCCTTTCCCGAGCTTGTTAACATAACATGCGCCGGTGTAAATAGCCTGGTGATGGCAGACCGCAGTGTTGCGCTGGCTGCCAGCCCGGCCACGGGTGGGTTGGTTAAAATTGCCCAAGTAAATATCAACAGCAACAAAGGCGAAGTGTCTATGCAGTTTGTTGCCGAAGCCGCCGAGGGCTACCAATTTGCCTCGTGGGCGCATACGGGCTTCCCGCCGCACACCTTTGCGCTGGATAGAGGGCCGGACACCGATTTGTTCTTAGTGCCCGCCGCCGCGATGACCTTAACGGCCAATTTCGTGAGGGATGCGGCTATCACCATCACGCAGCAGCCCGTCAGCGCCCTTACGGTAACGGCGGGAAGCATCACAGAGAGCCTGTCTGTGCTTGCAACGTTAACCCCGCCCGGCGCGGCTATTTCGTATAAATGGATGTATACCACGCAGGCAAACCCGGATACGCCGCAAGCGGTGCCGGGCGGCACCAGCGCAACGCTGGCGCTGCCGGCAGGCCTGATACCGGGCAGTTATGTTTTTCGTTGCGAGGTGAGCGCGCCGGGCGCTGAGATGAAAACATCCGCCCCCGCGGTTGTGACGGTGGAAGCGCCGCCGCCGGTTCCCCTTACCGCAGAGGAATGGCTGGTACAGTCTATACAAAACGCCCCGGCGGACGGAACACTTGCAGACCTAGTAGTGCCGGCGGAATACGATACCATCCAATTGCCCAGCGAGCTGACCATACTGGCGGGGCAGAACATACGCCTGTCATCTGATCATCCGGTGACGCTGAAAAACCCGGTGGACGTAATTGCCGGCCCATGCCGTTTGTTTACGGTGGCGGGTAAGTTTACCGTGGGCGGCGGTATTACGCTGCAGGGTTCTGGCGCGGTGGAGGTACGTGACTACGAGCAGGGCGGCGGCGCGGTGCTGGTTAAGCAAACGGGCGTATTTACGCTGGAAGGTGGGATTATCAAAGATTGCGCGGCCAGTGAGGGCGGCGGTGCGGTGTTTATCGCGGGTGGACGGTTTGTTATGAACGACGGCCTGATAACCGGTTGCTCCACGCTGATGGGTACTAACATTGGCTCTAACGGCGGAGCGGTGTATGTGCAAGGCGGCGTTTTCGAGATGAAGGGCGGTATCCTGTCTGAAAATTTGGCGTATGACAGCGTGCACGAAGCCGGTGATGACATGGGCGACGAGCCACAGCAGGCGAACAGTTACCTTTTTGGCAAGGGCGGCGGCGTGTATGTAGGCGCGGGTGGCAGCTTGGTATTGTCGGGCAACGCCCAGATACGCGGCAACGAAGCCAAGCAATACGGCGGCGGCGTGTATGTGCACGGCACAGCCGGGTTTGTAATGCAGGGCGGCACAGTAGCTGAAAACACGGCGGTTTATCTGGGCAGGGCCGCGGGCGGCGGTGTGTATGTTGACGGTACTTTTAGCCTGGCAACAGGTACTGTGGCGGATAATACCTCCCTTGGCGCCGGGGGCGTGTTCAACATGCAGGGCGGGGCTGTTAGCGGCGGCGATAAATCTTCTTATTCAACAGAGGTGGCGGGTGTTTATGCCGCACTGAACACAACCATTAGCCTGCAAGGCGGTGTGGTTGAGGGAAATGAAGGCTTTGGCGTGATTACCCGCGGTAGCCTGGCGCTGGCAAACAGCGCCGCTATAAAAGCCCATGCCAGCGGTGGCGTACACTTGCAAAGCGGGAGCAATTTTACCATGGCTGGCGGTGAGATATCCGGCAACGCCACCGGCGGCCAGGGCGGCGGCGTGTGGGTGGATGGCGGCAGCTTTGTGATGGAAGGCGGCATCATAACCGGCAACACGGCGCAGGGGCGCGGCGGCGGCGTAAGTGTTACCGCCGGTTCTTTCGAACTTAAAAATGGCCAGATTGTGCAAAACGTTGTGCAAGGCCTAATCCTTTATTTTGACGGGGATGGCGGGGGCGGCGTGTTCTATGCCGCCAGTGCCGGCAGCTTTGTGATGCGAGGTGGTAAAATAGCCAACAATAAGGTGCTGTTCGGCCAGTATTCGGGAGATGGCGGCGGTGTGCATGGCAGTGTGCAAATGTTTGGCGGCGAAATATCCGGCAACAGCGTACCGGACACGCCCTTGGTGGGCCTTGGTGGCGGCGTTTTTGGGCGCGTTTCCATGGAAAACGGAAAGATTACCGGCAATACGGGCTGCGGTGTTTATGCCACTGGCGATACGGCTATAAAGGGCGGTGAAGTAAGCGGCAACACGCGGTATGGCATCAGCGCGCAAGCGGCCAATGTTACGATTAATAGCGGCGTTATCCAAAAAAACGCGTACGATGGCGTTAGGGTGAGCGACGGTAATTTCACCATGACAGGCGGTACTATCAGCCAAAACACATTTACTGGCATTACGATAATTGATGGCGACTTCTTGATGAATGGCGGCGAAATCAGCACGAATAAAGGTACGGGTGTCTATGTGTCCAACGGGAAGGCTACTTTGGAGAAGGGGCTTGTTACCGGCAACATGGGCGGCGGTTTAAAGGTATATGACACCCGCTTTACCATGAAAGGCGGTACGGTGAGCCTAAACCGAAAACCCAAAAGCGCGCCATCCCAGCACGATGGGCCCGGCGGTTATGGCGGCGGTGGCGTAAATGTGGAGGAAGGCCACTTTATCATGTCTGGCGGTACTATTACTGCCAATACCGTGGAGGCGGATATCAACGGCGACTACGGCGGCGGTGGGGTGCTTGTTTTTAGGGGCGCATTTACCATGGATGGCGGTGAAATTACCAATAATACCGTAAAGTCGAACGCGTATGGCGGCAGCGGCGGCGGCGTGTACGCCGAAGGTTCAGAAGTGGTAATTAACAATGGGTCGATATCGGGAAACACGGCGGAGACCCTCGCGGCGGGAAGCTACCCTTCCGCCGGTGGCGGCATCTGGATGGGGAACGGCACACTGGCTGTCAAGGGTGGTGCTGTCATTGGTAATTCCGCAGACAGTGGCGGCGGCGTGTATGTAAGTACCGGCGTGTATGCCGACAGCAGTTTTGCTTTGTCGGGTGGCAAAATAAGCGGCAACACGGCAAAAATAGGCGGCGGCGTGTATAGCGCAAACAACGGCGATGCGCAGATGCTTTTTACCATGACCGGGGGCGAAGTAACCCAAAACACGGCGCAAGGCTTGGGCGGCGGCGTTTATAACATTGATGTAATGACAATGAGCGGCGGCACGATTGCCGATAACACGGCGGTGGAGGGCGGCGGGGTTTACAATAGCTACTACGCCAACTTTAGTATGTCTGGCGGTGCGGTTCTAGCCAATATGGCGGCGAATGATGATGCTGTAATATATAACGATGGCACGCTTTCTATAAGCGGCGGCGCGGTTATCAACGACAAGGGCTATAATGCTATTGTTAACGCGCAAGGCGCAACGGTTACCATCAGCGGTGGCTTTGTGTTTTCACGTGGCGACCTTTCCAGTGTGCAGACTGTTGTATTCTCGCATTCCCCAACTTCCCGCGTGATAAACGGCGGCCTGGTGTGCGCGTGGAGCAAAAACCCGGGCGCGCAAGCGGATACCTACACGGCGGGGGCAAGCACAAACCTGGCCGCGTGGCCCGAGGGAGCGGCAAAGCCAGTGTGGGCCAGCCAGGGCGGGCAAGCGGGTATACGCTACCAAAGCGGTGCCACCAGCGGGTTTGTGCCGCTGCCGGTGGTTATTACCGGCGGCGTGGTGCAAAACACCGTAAGCTTTGCCCCGCCTGCGGGTTTTGCGGGCACACGCATTTATCTGGACGGTGTGGAATACGCGGCCAAAATGCAGGGCGGCAAGCTGGTGATGGATGCCCCAAAGGGCAACCCTGCAACGGCCACCATGTATAAGTATGATGACGCGGGTGTGCCAGTAGGCATGGCTGTGTGGGCGCTAAGCTACAGCAATGGCGTGTGCACCGCCACCGCCGTGCCCCAGCTGGAAGATTTGATGACCTATCACGGGTTTGCCGTGCGTGTAACGGGCAATACGGGCATACGCTTTAAGACGGGCGTAGACGCCCAAATGCGCCAGGCGCTGTTGGGCTCGGGCGTTGCGGGCTACAAGCTGAAAGAATACGGCACACTGGTGATGACCGACGCCAACCGCGCCAGGTATCCCTTTGTAAAAGGCGGCGAGAAGGTGATTGGCGGCGTGGCTTACGGCAAGAGCGCAAATGGCCAGTTTATAGACGCGGTGTTTGAAACCGTAGCCGGACGGCATCGGTATACCTCGGTGCTGACAGGCCTGCCGCCGGCGCAGTATAAAACCGATTTTGCCTTTAGGGGCTACGTGATTCTGACCAAGGACGGCCAAGACCATATTTTCTACGGCCCGGTGGTATCGCGCAGCATGGCCACCGTGGCCCAGCAGGTGCTGAACAGCGGGTACTACGCTGTGGGCAGCAGCGCTGATCAATTTTTGAGGGGGCTAATATAACACTACAACGAACATAGGCAACAAGCAAAGGAAGTGGTAAGCTGAAGCAGGGTGATAAAAATGTTGCCGAAAGAGCATGGATATGATGCACGGCTGCTGCGGGAAATGGACTTAGGGAGCGTAAGGGAAGCCGAAATACGAACGATGTTCAACGCCTATATCGGGGAATATGAGGATTGCTTATTAAATTCGTCCCAACGGAAATATTTTAAAGTTTTCGAGCGAGGGTTATTAAGCAATCTGGATAGAAAAAGCATTGGGCAAGCATTCCGCCGGTGTAGCCCGCCAGCATTGCGGAAGGCTGGGGAAGACGGAAAACTGTCAGGCGGGTGGGCGGCGTCCCGCGAACTGTGTAAATGGTATAATCTCCGAAGGAGAAAAAGGAGAGAAAACCCATGTCACAGTTAAACAAGCAGGAACAAGCGCTCATTGAAGCGATTGGCAAGGATTGCAAAACACCGGCCGAGGCAAGCGCAAAGCTGAAAGAAATGTTCGCCGGGATGCTGGAAAGCATGCTGGAAGCGGAACTGGACGA